>Ga0209702_10001036_pt1 | contig 56104 bp, 45 predicted proteins | sample FRY01_FD_187210 | JGI IMG/M metagenome (GOLD analysis project Ga0209702, IMG submission 187210) | Freshwater microbial communities from Lake Fryxell liftoff mats and glacier meltwater in Antarctica - FRY-01 (SPAdes) (version 2) | ecosystem: Environmental > Aquatic > Freshwater > Ice > Glacier...
TTCCTTACTTTGATGACTCATGATCCCTGATAATGTCTTCATCCGGGTGTCATTCTTTCTGGCGCAACGACCATCACCACGATCCTTTTCAGAATCGCTCCGGTGTCATTCTACTTGGCGCAATGCGGGCGGAGCTCCGCTGCTCGAATGATCTCGACATTTCACGCAACACCCTGCCAACCTATGCCTTCGTGCTCCGGCAGATCAAGAAGGTGGCGGACGCGGAACGGTCGGCACGGTTTCGCAGGGCCACGGAGGGCCTGGACAAGGCGACCCGCTGGGGGATCCTGGGCTATCACGTCATCGCCTTTTCGCATCCGGAGTGACCGGGATCGGGAGCGGTTTGTCGAGACCTTGGAGGAGGAGGTGGAATCCAGCGGCTGGGTGCTGTATGTGTGGGTGCTCCTGAGCAATCATTCCCATTTGCCCTTCCGGACCCCGGAGCCGAACCTCGTGCAGGGAATGAGCTGGTTCCAGAGCACGTGGACCAGGCGCTTCAATTCCCGGCACCGGCTCTGGGGACATCTCTTCGGGGGGCGGGACAAGGGCAAGCCGGTGGAGGAGGGAGATTACCTGAGGCGTCTCCTGGCCTACATCCACCTCAATCCGGTGCGGGCCCGGGCTGGTGCGGCGGCGGGCCGGGCTGGAGAGCTATCCCTGGGGTAGTCTGCCGGATCCCTTTCTTGCGCCCCGGCTGCTGAGGATCGGGGTGCACAGCATGGTGTCGTCGTCGGTCCCAAAGCGCCGGTCGGGTCCGGCGGAGCGGACCTCGAGTTGATCGGGTGAGAGGATGTGGAAGTGAAACGGTGAACCCCAGCGATCACAGAGCTCGCCATTGATGCTGATGGCGGCGTGGTCACGGGGAAGGGGGGCGTGAAACTGGTTGTTTCCTCCGGAGAGAGCGTTGGTGATCTCGCGGTTGGTCCCGTCGGGATTCTCGTGGAGGACGTTTCGGTAAGCCGCGAAGAGGGAAAGCAGGATGCGGAGGTCGTTCTCGATGTTGCCGGTCGTTCGGTTGAGCCCATCGGCGAGGAGAGAGCGTTCCGCGTCGAGGGGAGGCACGGTCGTGGCGGTCGCCACGGGAGTAGCGGGGGGGTAGTGCAGGACGGGGAGGGGCATGAAGTCCTCGGTGAGGGAGACATCGCGGGGTCGCCAGGGGTTCCACAGGACGATGAGGACGCCGGTGATGATCAGCAGAAGAGCGAGGGCGGGGCGCATGGCGGGTGGTCAGGAACGGATGCCGGGCGGTCGGAGAGCAGGAAGCGAGTCGATCCGAGAGGCGACGGAAGGCGGAGTTTCGGACCCAAAAAGCTGCGGAAGCGCTGCATTTGGGCCGGTCAGGGGGGGGCCGGGAGGGTTCATAGCAGGGGGGGATAAGTGGAAGATCTGCAAAATACGTAATTATTAAGTATCGACAAGAGAAAGATGATTTTGGGGTGCTTTTCCGATCTGCAAGGCGGGGGAGGATTTGTCATAGAGCTTCGAGACCTCGGTGGTTACAAGATGCGGCAGATGGAAGGACTCTTGATCGGATTGGTGGCCGGGGCCCTCTTGGCTCTGGTGGTTTGTGCGTTGATTTACAACGGCTTCGTGAGCCGACGCAATGCGGTGCGCAACGCCTTTGCCTCCATTGATGTGCAATTGAAAAAGCGCTGGGACTTGATTCCGAACCTGGTGGAGACGGTGAAGGCCTATGCGAGCCACGAGAAGGAAGCGTTCGACCGGGTCATCAAGGCGCGGCAACGGGTGGAGTTATCACCGGTGGGGACGCGGGTGCGTTTTGAAAGCGAACAGGATCTCGGAGCGGGAGTGTCTCGACTGATGATGCTGGCGGAGGACTACCCGGAGTTGAAGGCGGGGGATCAATTTTTGAACCTGCAGCGAAACCTAAAAGACATCGAGGCGCAATTGGCAGCTTCGAGGCGGGCCTACAATGCGTCAGTGACGGATTGGAACGAGGGGGTGGAGATGTTTCCGGGCAGCGCTTTTGCGAAGGTGTTCGGCTTTGAGACGGCAGATTGGTTTGAAACGCCGTCTGATCAACGAAAGGCGCACGATGTCCGCTTCTGACCATCGTTCGAGGGATCCTGCTGGTGGCCGATTTCCGCAGGATTTTCGTGGCGAATTGGTTGCACCTGTCTCTTTCTCGAGAGCGGAATCGACATCGGGTCATAAGCCGAGGAGGGCGATGCCGGCCTCGGCGGGGCCTCTCCGCGGGGGGGCCGCCAGCTTCGGCGCTTGTATCGTGGCAATGGCCTTACCCTCCGGGTGCCTGTGCGGAGAGGCGTCCGGCTCGGCCTTGGGTGCTGCTTGACAAGGGGCGAAGGAGGGGGTGGATTGTGGTATGAGCGGATGGATCGGACGGGTGTTGGGGTGTTTGCTGCTGCTGGCACCGTTGCGGGGGGCGGAGACGGTGGAGTTGCTGAGCAGCGACGGGCGGAAGCTGGAGGCGGTGTTGTTGGAGCGGGGGAAGGATGCGGTGAAGGTGGAGGTGGGGCGGAAGATCTATGTGCTGCCCTTCGACAAGCTGGCGGCGGAATCGGTGGCTCTGGTGAAGGCGGCGAACCTGCCGGTGATGTGCAACTTTGAGATCCAGGTGGACCTGAAGAAGCGGGGGGACAAGGTGGAGCAGATGCGGAATGAGACGGTGCGGGTGGGGAATGAATTGGTGCCCCAGATGCTGACCGATTCCTACCGGGTGGACGTGGTGGATGGGGAGGCGACGGTGCGAAATCGGGATGTGGCCGATCCGAGTCCCGCAGGAATCCTCTACCTCGCGGTGTTGTGCAACGGGAAGAACGGCCACAATGTCATGCGACTGGATCAGTTTGCCCTCGCGTCGCTGGATCCCCTCTCAGGGAAGGAGTTCGAGGTGACGAAGTCGAAGAGTTGGCACTCGGAGCGGGGGAAAAACTTTGGGAAGGGGGACATCAAAGTGGAGGGCAACTATGCGGGCTATGTGGCGGCGGTGGTGGTGGACGGGAAGATCGCGGCGGTGAAGACGAGTCCGCCGAAGTATGAAGAGGAGCCCGAGGAGGTGCGGCGGCTCATCGGCCTCGCCAAGCCGGAGAAGAAGGGGATTTTCCCCGCACCGAAGTAGCGGCCGGGCGACCCACTTTGCAGGCGAGTTGGAATGCGGAGGTTCCGGGAGGGAGAAGAGGGTGGGCGGTCTTTGTAGCCGATTGATCATGCGCACCACTGGGGCGCAATGCTAACACTTTTCTACATCGATCCTTAGCCTTTTGTTCCTGCTCCGTTTCTAGGCAGGATCCCGTTCTTCCGCAGGGTAGGTTTTGGCTTGGATTCAAAGCCGAATACCGTCAACGTGCACATAGATCGGATTAGTAACGTATCAGTATCATGCTGGCAAGCGACCCCACAACGACGGCGAGGAAGGGAACATTACGTCACGTGGTGTGCTGTCTCCTGCCGCAGCTGTTGATCGGGCTTTTGGTCCTCGGGATTTGGCGCGGCGGGTTGTGGCTTCTACCGCTGACCATCTTCCTGATGGTCCTTGTGCCGCTCCTGGACCTGCTGACCGGCTGGGAGGATGACGAGCATTTTGAGAAGAGCGATTTTTCGCGGGTGCAGGTTGCGCTGCTTCGTTGGAACACGCGGCTGTATGCCATTGGCTACATGGTGGCCCTGGTCTATGTGGTGCTGAACATTGATCGCTTCAGTGGGCTTGAATTCGGGCTGCTGGTCAGCGGGATGGGACTGGTGGGAGGGGTTGGTTTTGGCTGCGCTCATGAACTGCTGCATGCGCCGGGCCGGATCGACCAGATGCTTCAGAAGATCATGACGGTTTTCCTGTTCTATCCCCATTACAAACTCATCCACATCCGCAGCCACCATCACCATGCCGGAACGGATCATGATGAGAACACGGCCTGGATGAACGAGAGCATCTATTCCTATCTATTCCGCACCATCCCCGGTAGCATGGTGCGGTGTTGGCAGATGGAGGCGAAGCGCCACCGGGCGGTCAGCAGGGAGTCATTTTTGAAGGGCTTCTTCATGAACAAGATGGTTCCCTACGCGCTCGGCCAGGTGATTCTGCTCGTGGCACTATGTGTGTTTGCGGGGCCGATGGGATTGTTGTTCTATGGGGCGCAACTCGTGGTTGGGCACCTCATTCTCGAGTCGGTGAACTACATCCAGCACTATGGACTGCTGCGGAAGCGGAGGGATGGAAAGTATGAACGAACCGGCCCGGAACATTCCTGGGACACCTACCATTTCTTTTCCAGCTACATTACCTTTCGCGTGGGACATCACTCGTATCACCACATTGCGGTGCAGCCTTACTACCTTCTGGATCCTGAACCAGAGGCTCCGAAATTGCCGGTCGGCTATTTTTGGGCGATTCCGATTGTCCTGCTGCCTCCGGTCTGGCGGCGTTGGATCAATCCGCGGCTCGAGGCCCCGGGTGGGCAGGTCGAGGTTGCCCCGGGGTAGGGAGGGTCCGAATAGCTGGTCGGTCCCTTGTTCTTGGTCGCCTGGGAACAAGTTCCACATTCACGCGTTCGATTGCAATACGGACGGGCAGAGTAGACACTCCCTTCGGGATGGACGAGTCAACGAAGACAAAGGCCCTGCGACTGCGCAGGGAGGATGCCGTGCAGCAGATTCTGGCGAAATCGAGCTCCACCAAGGAAGTAGCGGAGGAGTTCGGAATCTCCCGCCAGGCCGTCTCACTCTGGGTTCAACGCTACAAGAAGTCCGGCACCCTCCGAGTCGAAAGGAAGGGACGCAAAAAGTTAGCCCCGTTCACCCTGGCGGAGAGACGCCAATTCTCCGCCATGGTGATCGCCCTCTACAAAAAGATGGGCTATCGTCTCGGAGACAATGTTCCGGAAATCGATCAAATCGAGAACGCAACCCTGATCGATTTTCTCAAGCAAATTTCTGATCGACCGCCTTCTGCGCACCAGGCGCACAAGCTCTTGAAGGAGCTCGACCTGCCACCACACAGCAATCCCTTCACCCGGCTCGGCGAGGATGATCGGGCGAAGACGTTCTATCCTCTTCATGATCCGTTCAAAGCGCCGTCCCCCGAATCCACTGCCGCGTCTGGCACGGACCAGCCCGGCACTCGGGACCAACTCGACGAGGCCGCTCCGAGCACTTCGGAGGAATACGACCAGTGGATCAAGGACTCCAAGAGATTCCTTGAAGAGCGAGGGATCGACTATGACCCGGTTCAGATGGGCGTCCAGAAGCCCAAGGGTCCCGGCGGACGGGGCGGCAAGCAGACCAAGGGGGCCTCACATACTCCTCCGAAACGCCGCAAGAAAAAGGCTCGGAGACGCCGCTGAGGGACTCGGTTACAATCGGCCCGAAAACTTCACCGTCGACAGACCAGGGGAGGTCGCTCCTATGAAACTCGCGGACTGCAATTATCACCGGAGGCGGGGTAGAGAACCCTTAGGCCCGACTTTACGGGCAATCCGTCAAGAAGCCGGGTCCTACATCACATCCATGTCGTCGAACTCCATGTCGTCGCCACCGGAGGAGTCGAAGTCGACTTCGCGGACGCGTTTGGCGTCGCGGATGAGTTCGACGTGTTTGCGGATCATTTCGCGGACGGTGATGCCGTCGGGGATGGCCCGCATATCGACCACGGGGTAGGTGCGGTCGGAGGTGGCGAGGTGGATGGTGGAGAGGTTGAACATGCGCTGCACGAAGGGGCGGTGGATGGTGGTGTCCTTGACGCGGTAGAGTTCGACCTCGTCGATTTCCTGGTTGAAGACGCCCTTGTAGAGGCGCAGGCGCTGGGTGGTGACTTCGAAGACGGTGCAGCGGATGACGAGCCATTTCCAGATCATGTAGCCGAGGGGGATGGCGGCGCCGATGATGACGGGGGGCCGCATGAAGGACCCGGCGATGAAGGCGGCGATGAGGAGGAGGGAGGCGCTGAAGACCCAAAAATTGAGCAGTTGGGAGGGGCTGCCTTTCCAGACGGGATCTTCATCGGACATGGCGGGAGAGTCGGGCTTGGGGGGCGGGGTGACAAGTAGAGAAGCGTGGGGCTTTTGTAACTTCGGCGCTCCAGGCGGGGAAAATTGATTCGGTAGGCCTCGGCACTGCCGGGGAGGAGAATGTTCCTCCGGGTGATCGGCTATTTGCCCGGGGCGCGCAGGGTCACGGTGTTGACGACCACGCCGTTGACGTCGTGGTGCCGGAGGACGGCGCCCTGACCGTCGGCCTTCACGGAGACGAATCCGCCTTTGACGCGGAGAAACTGGTGGGGTGGCAGTTTGTGATCCTGCGACCAGCCTCCGGCGTGTTGGTCGCTGGCGGGGCCGGAGCCGAACTCCTGGAGGCCGGTTTCGGGGTCGATGGAGTGGTATTGCCAGTGGCGGTCGCCATTGATGACGACGCAGCCGGGGATGGAGGAGAGGAACTTGCGGAGACGCTCGCCCTCGATGGCGAAGCCCTCGTTGGCATGGTTGTCGTTCTTCTTCTTGCGATCGGGACCGACGACGGGGGTGGCGTTGACGAAGAACTTGTTGGTGGCGTCGCTGTCGCGCATGGTTTGCTCGATCCACTTCCACTGTTCCGCGCCGAAGATGCTCTTATCGGGGCCGTCCTTCATGAAGGGGTTGGGCTTGTCGTAGTAGAGGGTGTCGCCGGTCTGCACGAAGAAGGAGGGTTTCAGGGTGAGCATGGACTTGTAGATTTTGTGTCCGTTGGCGAGGTCGTCGCGGCGGGGGAAGTCCTGGCAGGTGGAGACGACGAAGGTGACGGCCTGGTCGGCGGCGGGGGCGGGGGCGGTGCGGAAGGAGCCCTGAACATGGGCGGTTTCCAAGGTCTTCCCTTCGGGACCAACGAGGGCAGTGCCGGAGATTGCAAACTGATACTCAGAGTCTGGTTTGAGATCTGTCAGAGAAAACTGATAGCAGAAATCCGCTTCTTTGCTGACCTCGGGATGTTCTGGTCCCAGGACGGTGCCCTCGTTACCAAGCATTATGGAGAGACCACCTGCGACACCCGGGACTGACCATTGCTTCGGTTCCTTCTCGTCCCACTGGTCGATGCGGCGGTCGGCCTCGGCGCGTTCGGTGAGGCGGACCCAGAGGACGGCGCTGGTATCGGTGACTTCGCCGATCTTGACGCCGTTGGCGAAGCCGACGGCGTGGAGGGGGGTGGCGAGGAGAGCGAGGAAGAGGAGTGCTTTCACGGGGAGGAAACTGGTGGGTGGGAGAGAATTTGTCAGTCGTGTTTGTGCGGCCTGGGGGATTTGCGCGTTGAGGACGGGGGAGGGGGGTTGGGAGGGGATAGGGTGGAGGGGATTTGGATTGGAGGGGTGGGGTTGGTTCATTGGCGGGGTTTTAGGTGGGGAGAATGATCGGGAGGGAGGGCGGAGGTGGAACCGCCGACGTCCCGCAGGGACGCCGCTACGCGAGGAGGAGGATCCTGCGGATGAGGAGGAGGCAGGCGAGGGCGATGACGAGGCAGAGGGCGCGTTCGACGCCGCGGCGGGACCAGCGGAGGGCACCGTGGGTGGAGCCGAACCAGGCCCCCAGGGCCACGGCGGGGAGGAGGACGAGGAGGAGGGTGGTGAGGCCGGGGGGCCAGCCATGGGCGAGGGTGCGGCTGGCGAGGCCGATGGCGGAGTTGATCCAGATGAAGACCGTGCCGCAGGCGGCGGCCTGTTTGGCATCGCCGCGTCCTAACAAGCGGAGGAGCGGCACCAGATAGATGCCGCCGCCGATGCCGACCACGCCGGCCACGAAGCCGAGGAGTCCGCCGATGAGGATGCCCACCGACCACCAGAGGGCGGGGGAGGTTTGAGGGTTCGTCCCTGGTTCCCGGAGGGGCCGGAAGGGGGCGAGGAGGAGGCGGAGGAGGACGGCGAGGAGAGAGGCGAGGAGGATGCCGAGGAAGACGCCCTGCGGCAGGAGGAGTCGTCCGCCGAGCCAGGCACAGGGGATGGAACCGAGGAGGAAGGGGGCCAGGCGAGCCCAGGAAAAGTGGCCGCCGCGGATGAAGTTGACGCTGCCGATGGTGGTGGCCAAGAGGTTGAAGGTCAGCGAGATGACGGGGATGGTGCCCATCGGGTAGCCCGCGATGGACTGGATCGCGGTGTAACTGGATCCACCACCCAGGCCGACCGAGGTGTGGGCGTAGGCGGCGAGGAGGAAGCCGAGCGCGACGAGGGAGAGGACGAGGAAGCCGGGGTCCACGGCGGCTATCCTAATGTGGTCGTGGCGGCCTTGACGAGTTCGTCCTTCATGTCGCGCCGGGGGGCGGCGCCGCGGGCCATGTCGGGCTTGCCGCCGCCCTTGCCGCCGGCGAGGGGAGCGAGGGAGTTGATGAGGGCGCCGGCCTTGTGGGAACTACCAGAGCCGCAGTAGGCCCCGAGGTGGAGGCGTTCGCCATCGTCCACCACGAAGAAGGCGGCACCTTCGAACTGGCGCTTCTTCAGGCCGGTGAGGAGTTCCTGCAAAAGTTCGGCGGGACCCTCGACGCCCTCGGCGAGGTTGCCGCCCTTTTCGAGGAGGGAGGCGAGAAGGTCGTCGGCGATCTTGCCGGCGGCCTTGGCCTGTTCCTTCTTGAGGTTTTTTTCGGCCTCGATGGCGGCGTGTTTGACCTCGTCGCGATGGGCGAGGGCCTTGGCGAGGAGGCTGTTGATCTCGTGGATGTCGGCCTTGGCGACCACGGCCTCGGCGACGAGGTGGGGGAGGTCGGGGACGAGGGAGGGCTCGAGGCCGGCGGCCTGGAGGGCGGTGTTGGCGGCGGCCAACTTCTCCTCGGCGGCCTTGATTTCCTCGCTGAGACTGGTGGCCTGTTCCTGGAGGGAGGCCCAGGCGGCCTCGCCGCAGGCGGCTTCGATGCGGCGCACTCCGGCGGCGATGGCTTCCTCGCGCTTGATGCGGAAGAGGCCGATCTCGCTGGTGTTGCGGACGTGGGTGCCGCCGCAGAGCTCCTGCGAGTAGCCATTGATTTCCAATGGCTTACCGCCGATCTGGACCACGCGGACGAGCGCCCCGTATTTGTCGCCGAAGAACTGCATGACGTCCTCGCGGCCCTTCACTTCGGCGTGGGGGACCTCCTGCCAGCTGACGCTGTCGGCGGCCTTGATGCGCTCGTTGACCATCTCCTCCATCTTGGAGATTTGCCCGGCGCTGACCGGGGCGGAGCTGAAGTCGAAGCGGAGACGGTCCTCGGCGACGAGGGAGCCCTGCTGGGTGGCGTCCTTGGAAACGACCTCGTGGAGGGCCCAGTGGAGAAGGTGGGTGGCGGTGTGGTGGGCCTCGATGAGGCGGCGGCGGGCCGTATCGAGTTTCAGGGTGACCGTATCGCCCGGTTCGACCGGACCGACGAGGTTGGCGGGGACGCCGTGGGCGCGGGCTCCGCCGATCTGTTGGGTGGCGACGACGGGGATCTCGTTGTTGTTGATGACTAGATATCCAGTATCTCCGAGCTGTCCGCCCATTTCGGCGTAGAAGCAGGTGCGGTCGGTGATGATCCAGAGGAGGTCCTCCTCGCTGTGTTCCTCGAGGACGGTGGCGGGGCATTCGTCCTGTTCGAAGCCGACGAACTCGGTGATGGCGTCGGTGGCGATGTCGAGGGCGGAGACGACCTCGGATTTCCGGGCATCGCGGGCCGTCTGCCGTTGCTCCTCCATGAGCAGCTCGAACTCCGGCATGTCCACTTCGAGGCCGCGTTCCTTGCAGAGGAGTTGGGTGAGATCGATGGGGAAGCCGAAGGTGTCGTAGAGCTTGAAGGCGGGCGCGCCGGGGAAGGCCTTGCTGTTGAGTTTGGAGGTTTCCTCCTCGAAGAGTTTCAGCCCCCGGTCGAGTGTTTCGTTGAAGCTGCTTTCCTCGCGGGTGAGGGTTTTCTTGATCGTCTCGGCGCGGGAAACGAGCTCGGGGAAGACGCTGCCCATCTGGGTTTGGAGGGTGTCCACGAGCTCGGCGAGGAAGGGCCTATCTCCTTGGAAACCAAGGGATCGGCCATAACGGACGGCGCGGCGGAGGATGCGGCGGAGGACGTAGTTGCGGCCGTTGTTGCCGGGGAGGATGCCGTCGGCGATGGAGAAGCTGAGGGTGCGGATGTGGTCGGCGATGACGCGGAAGGCGATGGCCGTTTGCAAGGTGGACGGCGGGACGCCGTCGTTCGCGGCGAAGACATCGACGTATTGTTTGCCGCTCAGTTCCTCGAGTTTGTCGAAGAGGGGGCGGAAGACATCGGTGGCGTAGTTGGACGGTTGTCCGGAGAAGTCGGTGAAGCCTTTCGTCGTTTGGATGATGGAGCAGACGCGCTCGAAGCCCATGCCGGTATCGACGTGTTTGGAGGGGAGATCGCGGAAGGAGCCATCGGCTTCGGCGTTGTATTGGATGAAGACGAGGTTCCAGATCTCGATGCAGCGGTCGCTGTCCTGGTTGACCAGCGCGCCCTTGGTGTCGCCGTTCGGGGTGAGATCGACGTGGAGTTCGGAACAGGGGCCGCAGGGACCGGTGTCGCCCATCATCCAGAAGTTGTCGGCGACGTTGCCGTTGACGATGTGGACTTCGGGATCGCAGCCGGCCTTCTCGAAGAGGACTTTCCAGAGGTCGTAGGCCTCGTCATCGAAAACGCCGGGGTCGCCCTCGCCGGGGCGATAGACGGTGGCGTAGAGGCGTTCGGGGGGAAAGCCCCAGCGATCCACGATCAATTCCCAGGCCCAGTTGATGGCTTCGTTTTTGAAGTAATCGCCGAAGGACCAGTTCCCCAGCATTTCGAAGAGGGTGTGGTGGTAGGAGTCGATGCCGACATCCTCGAGGTCGTTGTGTTTGCCACCGGCGCGGATGCACTTTTGGGTATCGGCGGCGCGGGGAGGGGCGTAGGGGGCCTTCTCGGTGCCGAGGAAGTAGGGCACGAACTGGTTCATGCCGGCGTTGGTGAAGAGGAGTCCGGGGGATTGGGGGAGAAGGGAAGCGGAGGGCACGATGGCGTGTTCCTTCTCCCGGAAGAACTCGAGAAAGCTGTTGCGAATATCCGCCGCGGTCATGGGTGGGCGCTGAGAAACCACGAAATCAGGGGATTGAACACGCTTTTTTACCAGCAGGGGAGGCCGGGATTCCCGCAGGCTGTGCATTGACCTCGTGGGGCGGTCTGGCTAGCGTGGCTCCCGTATCCCTTACTAAGAAGCACCATGAACACCCGGACCTTTGCCCCGACCCTTGCTGCTGCCGTCGTTCTGAGCACCCTGAGCCCCCTCCATGCCGCGCCGACCGTGGCACGGACTTGGAACGAGCTGAATCTTGATGCGATCCGCGTGTCCTTTCCCGACCCGCCGGTCCATGCCCGGAACCTCTTTCACGTCTCGGTGGCGATGTACGACGCCTGGGCGGCCTATGATTCGGTCGCGGTGGGCTATGTCCACAACGAGGTGGGTCCTGCTCCGGGAATTGCGGAGCCAGGGATTGCCCCGCCCCTATCCATTGAGGCGGCGCGGCATGAGGCGATCAGCTATGCGGCCTATCGGGTGCTGGTGGCGCGCTATTTCACCTATCCCCATCCGAAAACGCCTGCGCCAAATGCCCTGGCTTCGAAGGCGGAGTTTGATGCGCAGATGGCCACGTTCGGCTATCCGCTCGGGAACACCACCACGGAGGGAGACAGTCCGGCGGCGGTGGGGAACCGGGTGGCGGCGGCGGTTCTGGCCTATGCGGACACGGATGGCTCGCGGGAGAGCACGGGCTATGACGATCCGACCTATGCGCCGGTCAACAATCCGCTCATCCTCGCCTTTCTGGGAACGCAGATGAACGACCCGAACCGGTGGCAGCCGTTGGCCTTCGAGTTTGCCTTCACGCAGAACGGCATTGAGGCCGATGGGGTGCAGACCTTCGTGGGAGCGCATTGGGGGTCGGTGCGGCCGTTCGCGCTGCATTTGGAGAACGGCGAAACGCTTTACCATGATCCCGGCATGCCGCCGTTGCTGGGTGGTGAAGGGGATGAACAGTTCAAGCAGAACAGTCTGGCGGTGGTGCGTTTCAGCAGTTGGTTGGATCCCGATGACGGAGTGTTGGTGGACATTTCCCCGGACAGCTGGGGCCGGAACTCGGTCGGCTACAACGACGGGACGGGTTACTCGGTGAATCCCAAGACCGGGCTGCCTTATCGGCCAAACATTGTGAAGCGGGGTGATTTTGGGCGGGTTCTGGCGGAGTTCTGGGCGGATGGGCCGCACTCCGAGACGCCACCGGGGCATTGGAACACCCTCGCCAACGAGGTGGTGGGAAGTCCGCTGTTCAAGGCGAGGGTCGAAGGGAAGGGGGCGATCATCGATCCGCTGGAATGGGACGTGAAGATGTATCTGCCCTTGAACGGGGCGGTGCATGATGTGGCGGTGGCGGTGTGGGGGGCGAAGCGGGTTTACGACTACGTGCGGCCGATCAGCAGCATTCGCTACCTGGGCCAGACCAACCAACTGCCATTGGAGCCCGGCTTGTGCGAGATCATCACGGCGGCCTCCTCCGCGCCGGGGCAGCGGCATGCGCATCTCGCCTCGCGGGTGGGGCAGACGGCGATCCGCGCCTGGGGAGGGGAGCCGGATGATCCGGAGACCGAGCACACCGGGGCGCAGTGGATTCTCGCCACGAACTGGTTTCCGTATCAACGGGATACCTTTGTGACGCCGGCCTTTGCGGGATATGTTTCGGGGCACAGTGGTTTCAGCCGGGCGGCGGCGGAAGTGCTGACGGCGATGACCGGCAGCAGGTATTTCCCGGGCGGGCTTGGTTCCTTCACCATCCCGGCCGGTGCGCTGGCCTTCGAGGCCGGACCGAGCCAGGACATCACCCTGCAATGGGCAAGCTACTATGATGCGGCGGATCAGGCGGGCATTTCGCGCATTTACGGCGGCATTCACGTGGCGGCTGACGACGGACCGGGGCGGATCATGGGATCGAAGATCGGGAAGGACGCCTGGGCCCTGGCGCAGCAGTACTATGATGGCAGTATCGCCAACCAGCCGGTGCGGGTGGCCATCGCCCGGCAGGCCAACGGCGACATGGAGCTGACCTGGCCCCAAACGCGGGGGATGTTCTATGCGTTGGGTGAGACTGCGGATCTCCAATCCAGCCCGATGGTGGGCGACTGGAAGCGTGCCGAGACGGACCAGGGCTGCATGATTCTCCCCTGTGGGGGGCTGCCTGCCGAGAAGTGCTTCTATCAGGTCTTGCGTTCCGTGACCGTCGAATAGACCGGCATGGAATGGGGTCGTGGGATTCGCAGTGTTCTGGCTCTGGTCTCGGCTGGCGCGCCGTTGGCGGGGGTGATCTGTGGAGGCTGGGACGTGCGCGAGGTGCTCTTGCTTTACTGGGCGGAGAACCTCGTCATCGGCTTTTGGCAGGTGGTGAAGATGGCCTGTGCGAGGCGGCCGGGGGAGGCCTACTTCGGGATCTTCGGGAAGTTGTTTCTGATTCCCTTCTTCATCGTGCACTACGGCGGGTTTTGCGCGGGGCACGGCTTGTTCATCAATGTGCTCACCGGGAATGACGCGGGGATCGGCGGAGTGATGGAGGGGGCCTGGGGATGGGGGCCATTGGTGTTCGTGGGGTTGTTAATCGGGGTGATCGAGGCCTCCGTGGCGGTGCTTCCGGCGACCGCGCTGTGGGCAGTCCTGGCGATGACCGTTTCGCACGCCGTGCAGACCTGGCAGACATTTTTTGCGACGGGGCGGTATCGCAAGGTGGGGGCGGAGAAGCTGATGGGGGAGCCCTACAAGCACATCGTGGTGATCCACATTGCGATCATCATTGGCGGGGCGGCGGCGGCGGCGATGAGCAATGGGATTCCGGTGCTGATCCTGCTGGTGCTCGGCAAGTTGGGGATTGATTTCCGGGGGATCTGGGGGAAGGAGAAGAAGGGGGAAGAGTCCGCAACGAGCGCAGATTAGGGTTCTAGGGAGTTGGATCTGAAATATAGGCGGGTGATGGGGGATGTCGGCTTTGTCGAAAATCGGCACAGAGCTTGCGTGGGGCCGCGGGTGGGGAGGCCAATAGGGTCCTCGAATCAGGTCGCCTGGTCGAAAAATCCCCGGGAAAGAGCGGAAGGCTTGTCAGATTTCGTCGAGGGCTGCGTATTACAGCTCACGCACATGAGGAACTGGCCGATTCACACCCTGGGAGTTTTAATCGTCGCTGGAACGGCGGGCGCGGAGGACGGGAAGGTCCTCTTTGAGACCTATTGCGGGGCGTGTCATGCCCCGGACGGGAAAGGGATGAACAATGGCCAATTTCCGCCGCTGGCGGGGAGTCCCTGGGTGCAGGGGAAGCCGGACCGGATGGTGCAGGCGGTGCTCCACGGGATGGAAGGACCGATCGAGGTGGGGGACAAGGAATACGATCTGGTGATGCCGCCGCAGGGGGTGATGCTCAATGACGAGCAGCTGTCGAAGATCGTGACCTATGTTCGGGCCAGCTTTGGGAATGCGGAGTCGGCGGTGACGCCGGCGGAGATCGCCGCGCAGCGGGCCGCGACGGCCGACCGGGCGGAGATGTGGCCGTCCGCAGAGTTGTTGAAGCGCTACCCCTTGCCCGAGGACGCGGGGGGGCCGTCGGCCATCAAGAACCTCGTGGCGAACATTTACCATGGGGATTTCAAGTCGCTCGCCGATCTGGCCAAGGTCAAGGCCAAGCCGACGGCGGTGGAGGAGGAGCAGGACGGGCTGCTGCGGATCGACAAGGTGGGGCGGGCGGACGGCTTTGGGATCGTGTGGGAGGGTGACTTGGAGGTGCCGAAGGATGGCGACTTCACCTTTCTGATGGATTCCGATGATGGCTCGGGGCTTTACATTGATGGCAAGCAGGTCGCGGTCCTTGATCGGCTCGGAGCGGTTGGCAATGCCGTCAAGGGTTCGGTGAAGTTGACGAAGGGGACGCACAAGATCCGGGTGGCCTATTTTGAGAACACGGGGGAGGAGGAGTTCAGTCTGGGCTGGAGCGGACCGGGTTTGCCGGGGGGCCTGAACTGGTTGACGCCGCGGGTCAAGAAGGCGAAGGGGAAGAAGAATCCGGGGTATCCGAGCATCCCGATCGTGGCTCCGAAGGGAGAGGCGACGGTCTATCGGAACTTCATTGAGGGCACCACCGCGCGGGGGATCGGGGTCGGCTACGATGGCGGGGTGAACCTGGCCTTCAGCGCGGACAACATGGCGGTGGAGTTGATTTGGACGGGGCCGTTCATGGACGGAGGACGGCATTGGACCAACCGGGGGCAGGGTCGCGCCGAGCCTGCCGGGGTGAGGGTGCTGCAGGTGAGCAAGGGTCCCGCCTTTGCGGCGCTGGAGAGCCAGACCACGCCGTGGCCGGGTGCCTACGAGGAGGGGTTGAAGCCGCGTTTCCGGGGTTACGTGTTCAATGCGCAGCAAGAGCCGACCTTTTTCTACACGCTGGGTCCGCTGGAGGTGACCGACAGCCCCTCGCCGGTGCTGGAGGGACCCGCGCTGAAGCGGACCATCAACATCGCGGTGGGCGAGGACGGACCAAAAAATCTGTACTTCCGGGCGGTGGAGGGTTGGCCGATGACGGAGCTGGCCTCGCATCGCTTCGACATTGCCGGGCAGGCGGTGGTCGAGATTTCGCAGGCCGGAACGGGCAAACCCACCTTGCGCAACGGGACGGAACTGATCGTCCCGCTGATCCTGAAGAAGGGCGACAACACCATCACCCTGACCTACACTTGGAACTGAACCCTTTTGAAACGATGAGGAAGAATTTGTTGACTACTGGATTGTTATTGGGTGCTGCGGGGCTGGCCATGGCCGCGCCGCAGACGGCGGACTTTTACGAGCGGGTGGAGATTCCCCTGCCGGAGGGGGAGGTGATGGAGATCGGCTCGATCGCCCTGATGCCGCAGCAGAAGGTGGCGGTGGCGACGCGTCGTGGGGATGTGTGGATTTGCGAGGGAGCCTACGAGGCGGATGTGTCGCAGGTGAAGTGGTCGCTCTTTGCGCGGGGCCTGCACGAGCCGTTCGGGATGTTCTACAAGGAGGGTTGGCTCTACCTGACGCAGCGGCCGGAGATCACGCGGCTGAAGGACAGCAATGATGATGGGCGGGCGGATCGCTTTGAGACGATCGCCGCACCTTGGGACATCAATGGTGACTATCACGAATACACCTTTGGCACGGATCCGGACAAGGACGGGAATATCTACACGGTGTCCTGTTTGACGGGCTCGGCTGGGGCGGGGTCGGACTGGCGCGGCTGGAGTTTCCGCGTGAATCTGAATGGGGACTACGAGCCGCAGGCCTCGGGGATCCGCTCTCCGGGCGGGATTGGGTTTAACAAGGAGGGGGACGTGTTCTACTGCGACAACCAGGGGCTTTGGAATGGCTCGTCGTCGCTGAAACACCTGAAAAAAGGAGGATTCATGGGGAATCCGAGCGGGAACAAGTATCACAAGATCCTTGGTCTGCCTGCCCCGCCGGAGCCGGAGAGTGGTTCGCGGATGGAGACGGAGCGGAAGCGCTTTCCGGATCTTGTGCCGCCGGCCGTGATCCTGCCGCATGGCAAGGTGGGGCAGTCGCCGACGGGGGTGATTTACGATCAGACCGAGGGCAAGTTCGGACCCTTCGCGGGGCAGGTGTTAGTGGGGGAGCAGACGCACTCGGAGGTGCAGCGGGTCTTTTTGGAGCAGGTGAACGGGGTTTATCAGGGGGCGGTGTGGCGCTTTCTGGATGGCTTTCGCAGTGGGATCGTGCCGCTGCGCTTGAGTGATGACGGAGCCTTGTTCGTGGGCACGACCAATCGTGGTTGGGCGGCGCGGGGTGGGCTGCCCTTCAGCTTTGAGCGGACCCGCTGGAACGGCAAGGTGCCCTTCGAGGTGCACGAGATGAGGGCCAGGGCGGACGGGTTTGAGTTGACCTTCACCAAGCCAGTGGACGCCAAAACGGCGGGGGATGCGGCCTCTTACAAGATGGCGGCGTGGACCTACATTTATCAAAAGGGCTACGGCAGCCCGGAGGTTGATCAAGCCACTCCGGTGGTGAAGAGCGTGACGGTGGCGGCGGATGGGCTGTCGGTGCGTTTGGTGGTGGAGGGGTTGGTGAAGGGGCACGTGCATCACTTGAATTCGAGCGGGTTGCGGTCGAAGGAGGGGGAGGAGCTGTGGCACGCGGACGGGTATTATACGTTGAATGAGGTGCCGAAGTAGGGGGGGCATCGCGGATGCTGGGGGGTAATCCGGGTCGTGCGGCTGCCGGCACCCCTTCAGGGTGCGAAGGTGTGTGGGGAGTTTACCCAGGGATGAATCCCTGGGCTTTGTGCCATGAGCCCTTCAGGCTCGGGAGAGGGAGGCGGGGGAAGGTTATTGGGTGAAGGGGTCGTCGGGGGCGGGGGACGGGACTGGTCATGACCGGGACGGTCACGTCACGGGGGAACGCGGAGGTGAGGGGTGGTGGGGGAGGGGCAGGGTGGGAGGGGCGGTGGAACCGCCGACCCCTCGCAGAGGGGCCGCTACGCGGAGGAGACGGAGGCGGGTGACCGGGACGGTCAGGGCACGGGGAAACGCGGAGGTGAGGGGTGGTGGGGGAAGGGGCAGGGTGTTAAGGGCGGTGGAACCGCCGACCCCTCGCAGAGGGGCCGCTACGCGGAGAGGGAGGGAGGCGGGCGACCGGGACGGTCACGCCACTTGCTGAGGGGGGTGGTCCGCTGTAGGGGTGGGGCATGGAGATTGATGTGATGCGGCCGGCATGAGGGATCTCTTGCCAGAGGGGCGGCCGGTGTTGGTGCTGGCGCCGATGCAGGCGGTGACGGATTTGCCGTTCATGCGGGTGATGCAGCGTTATGGTGGGCCGGACCTCTATGTGACCGAGTATTTCCGGGTCTATGAGAACGCGATCCTAAAGAAGGAGATCCTGCGATCGATCGATGAGAATCCGACGGGGCGGCCGGTCTTTGCGCAGATGATCGGGCAGCATGTGCCGTCGTTGGTGCGCTTGGCGAAAGAATTGGAGCAGCATGCGGTGGCGGGGGTGGATCTGAATCTGGGCTGTCCGGCACCGGTGGTGTGCCGGAAGGCGGCCGGGGGGGCGCTGCTGCGGGACCTGCAGAAGCTGGATCGAATTCTAGGGGCCTTGCGGGAGGCGGTGGAGGGGCGGTTCACGGTGAAGACGCGGGTGGGGTATGATTCGCCGCAGGAGTTCGAGGCGTTGTTAGAGATCTTCCGGAAGCACGAGATCGATGCCCTGGCGATTCATGGGCGGACGGTGGTGGAGCGGTATCAGACGCCGGTGCATCCGGACTGTGTGCGGCAGGCGGTGGAGGCGATGGATTGCCCGGTGATCGCGAATGGCAATGTGGTGACGGTGGCGACGGGGCAGGCGTATCTGGCGCGGACGGGGGCGGCGGGGTTGATGGTGGGGCGGGGGGCGATTCGGAATCCGTGGTTGTTTGATCAGTTACGGGCGGCGTTTGGGGCCTTGGCGGAGGCCCCGCGGCCGACGGGGAGGGATTTGTTGGGTTACATCCGGGCGCTGTGGGAGGAGACGAGGCGGGAGCGGGGGGTGAGTGAGGAGGCGCGGCAGGTGCACATGATGAAGCGGTATCTCTGCTACATCACGCAGGGCCTGGATCCGGCGTTTGACTACAAGATCCGCCGAGTGAGTGAGGAGGCGGGGTTCTTCGGGGTGTGCGGGGAGTATTTGGAGCACGACGAGGTGCTCCCGGACGAGCCGCCGGAGGCGTCGAAGCGGTTTTGCGGGTTTGGCAAATTGTTGGGCGGAGGGTGAGTGGTTACTGGTTCCTGGTTACTGGTTATTGGTTATTGGTTATTGGGGAAGAGAGGGGAGGAACCGCGCATAAACGCGGATTTGCGCGAATGGGCTTGGGGGATCCGGCGTCGCCCTCTCGGGCTGTGCCGGGACAAGGGGATCGAGAGCGTTGGGGTTTGGGATGGCAAAAGGGGTGGGGCGTGCTTGAATTCCGGAGCGTGAGTGAGGAGGAGAAATCGGAGGTGTTCATCAAAGTGCGGGGCTTGCACCAGCGCTTCGGGGAGAACTATGTGCTGCAGGGGGTGGACGTGGATTTCCCGCGGGGGAAGACGACGGTGCTGCTGGGAGGATCGGGGGGCGGGAAGAGTGTGTTGGTGAAGCATTTCGTGGGGCTGCTGCGACCCTACAAGGGGACGGTGGTGGTGGACGGGGAGGAGATCACGCACATGGGCGAGCGGGAGCTGGATCATGTGCGGCAGCAGGTGAGCATGATGTTCCAGGGGGGGGCGCTATTCGATTCGATGACGGTGGGGGAGAACGTGGCCTTTCCGCTGCGGGAGCGGGGGATGCGGGATGAGAAGGAAGTCGCCAAGCGGGTGGCGGATGCGCTGGAGATCGTGCGGCTACCGGGACAGTCGGAGAAGATGCCGTCGGACCTTTCCGGAGGGATGCGCAAACGGGTGGCCCTGGCGCGGGCGGTGGTGGAGCGGCCTTGTTGCGTGCTTTATGACGAGCCGCATGCGGGGCTGGACCCGGTGACGGGAGATTCGATCGACCACCTCATCAAGCATCTGCAGACGGATTTGGGGATCACGAACATCGTCATCACCCACGAGATGCGGAGTGTTTTCCGGATCGCGGACCATGTGGTGTTCATGAAGGAGGGGCGGGTCTATTGGGAGGGGTCGCCGGAGGAGATGCGGGAATCGCGGGATCCGGAGCTGCGGAACTTCGTGGAGGGGAGGTCGGAGGAGAGCTGGGAAAGCAAGGGGTTGCTGGGGGAGGAGGGTTGATGACCCTGCGTTGACAGGACTGGGAAGTGGGGGGACACTGTCGCATGGCCTCCGGGGACAAGCGCACCGAAACGCTGGTCGGGTTTTTTCTCTTCGTCGGACTGGCGTTGCTGGGGACCTTGATCATCCAGTTCGGGCGTTTCAGCGACCGGCCCAAGGCGAGTTATACGATTACGGCGGAGTTCAAGGATGCCTCCGGGGTGATCAAGGGGAGCGAGGTGCGGCTGGGTGGGGCGAAGATCGGGCAGGTCTTGGAGAAGCCGGTGCTGGGGGCAAACCGCAAGGTGAAGGTGGTCATGGCGATCCGCGAGGATCTGGAATTGCCGACGAACAGCGTCTTTCAGATCACCTCGCTGAGCCTGTTGGGGGACAAGGCCATCGTGGTGACCATTCCCGAGCCGGCGGCGACGGCGGTGTTGGGGGAGGGGTCGTTTGTGCAGGGGGGCGGGCCGAGCGGGCTGGAGGCGATTCAAGGTGATGCCGAATCGATCACGGCGGATGCGCGGGTGCTGATGGGGAATGCGCGGATCAGTTTGCAGAAGATCGACGCGTCCCTCGACGAGGTCTTGGCGGTGGCGGTGCGCTTGGGGGACAGCGTGGAGCGGATCAACAACGGGCTGCTTTCGGAGGAGAACGTGGACAGTTTTTCGACGAGTCTGGTGAATTTTCAGGAGGCTACGGAGCACATCAAAGAGGCGAGTGGAGATCTGAAGCCGATTTTGGCGGATGCGAAGCGGACCTTGGAGAGGGTGGGATCGGCGGCGGCGGAGGCGGAGCAGACCTTTGCGAAGGCGGGGGATCAGCTGGAGCATCTGGAGCCGGCGCTGCGGGAAGTGCCGGAGGCGGTGCGGAGCATCGCGCGGGTGGCGGACAGGGCGGGGGACACGCTGGAGAGCCTCACATCGGGGGAGGGCTTGCTGGGGACGCTGGCCTATGACCGGGAGGTGAAGACGGATACGCAGACCTTCATCAAGAATCTCCGGCGGCACGGGATTCTGGGCTATCGGGATGAAGAGCAATTTGATGCGGATGATCCGCGGGAGCGGCTGCGGGGGAGAAGGCGGTAAGTTGGCGGTCGTTGGGGAGGAGGGGAGAGAGGGGCGCAAGAAAACACCGCCTCCGAATGCCCTGGGGGTGGTTGGGAGGCGGTGGTTAAAATTGGAGGCCTGCGACCGGGACTTCTCCGGAGCGCGATGACCGGCGCACGGGACCATTCCCATTCCATTGCCAGAGGCGACGGAGGAGGGTGAGCGGTCCCCTTGTGGTGGGGGAATCGGCTTGGCGGTTGGAAACCAACAGTGTTCGGCATGGATCGTGCTGGAACAATCTGACGGGTTGGTCCGGATAGAGGGTTGAATTTCCACTGACCAATTTCCAAATAAATTCCAAGCATCAGATTCCAAGCCGGAGAACGAATCGAAGGAGAGGCCTCAACTCGGGCTTCTCGTGCTTGTCACTCGCGATTCCGGGTGTGGAAACGAGCTTCCGCAATTGAGATTTGGTCTTGGATTTGAAATTTATTTGGAAATTGTCGATTGGAAATTTTTAGGAGGTAGCCTCGGCAAGAAATGGCCCCGCTTTCACGCTTTCATTGAGGGCCATGACCAGTTCAGCATTCACCATGCCGAACACGTTTGGTTGGAAACCGCCGCCACGGCTTTACTCGTAAACGAGTTCGAGTTGGGCGAGGATCTTCTTGTAGCGGGCCTGTTTTAGGATGCGTTTGTGGGTGGCGACGATTTTCTTGCGATCGACGGACTCCATTTCGCGGCTGAGGACGGCGAGGACGAAGGCGTCCTCGAAGCCGTATTGGTTGACGGACCAGCCGATGCCGGCGCGTTTCGGGCAGCCGGGCCATTTCGCGTAGAAGTGGGGGTACCAGTAGACGCGGCCGCTGGGGGCGACGTGCTTTTTCTCCGCAAAGTGGACGCCGACGACGCCGGAGCTGTTGCGGTGGGACATGACGCCCTTGCGGGTGAGGGCTTCGGGGAGGGTCTTGATGACTTCGCCACGCTTGCGCTTGGCGGCGGCTTCAGCCTTTTCCCAGGATCCGCCATATTTGGAGATCGCAAAGGTATAGTGCCAGTTCTTGTGCTGTCGGCGGAAGCGGAGGACCACGCAGTTTTCGGCGATGTTCCTCGTGATGTTTTTGAGTCCTTTCGGATTGTTCATGGTGTGTGGATTAGGCGACAACATCGCCTCTCTATCAACCCGAGCAAGGATAAATATAGGATTGAACGAATTTTTTTGTTAGGAAATGTTAGAAGGATGACCGCCGGGCAACGAGTTTCAATAGAGGGCAACTTTTCAGGCCATCCTTGCTGGCGACCGCAAGGGATTGGAGCCTCAAATTTTCGGAGGGAAGGGGAGGGCAGAGGTCCGAATCGGGGCTTGGGTTTGCGCCCCGATTGGGGGGTAAAGAAAGGCTTCTTTTGCCCTTGGCGGCATCAATAGATGCGGTGGATGAGGATCTCGTCCCAATCCTGACGGAGGGTGGCCCCGATGACGATGGGGTCCTTGATCCAGAAGGGTGAGGAGCTGAGATTTTGGCGCGCTTGGATGGCCCGGGCCTCGGCCTCAGTGATGCTGAGCGAGTCGGGGTGGCAGTGGATTTGGAGCATGTGGTGCCGGTCGAGGTAGAGGAAGTAGGAGTCGAATTTCTCCTCCTTGAAGAGGTTGTTCGTCCAGGGGCCGAGGCCGAGGCTGTCGATGTATTCGAGGGGGTTGGTGTCTGGTTGGAGGCGGCTGCGGAGGATGCGCTCGGGGAGGGCGGCGATGACCTCCAGGGGGACGTCGCGGGAGTTGCCTTCCTCTTGGGCGGTGGGGCGGTCGAAGCTGCCGCCGCGGGGGGTGGAGCTGCAGGCGCTGAGGAGCAGGAAGGCGGGCAGGAGGGCGGCGAGAGGTTTCATGGTCTGGTGGCCAGGCTAAGCCGGGGGGGGGATGGGGGCAGCGTTAAATACGGGCGAGGGAGTCGAGGGCGAGGCGGATGCCCTCGGCTTTGTGGAGGGTTTCCTCGTACTCGGCGGCAGGATCGGAGTCGGCGACGATGCCTGCTCCGACGTGGTAGGAGAGGGTGTTGTGGGCCTTATCCCGGACGAGGGTGCGGATGGCGATGTTGAACTGGGATTCGCCGTTGTAGCCGAAGTATCCGATCGCGCCGGTATAGAGGCCGCGGGGTTCGGGTTCGAGTTCGGCGATGATTTCGGTGGCCCGCTTTTTGGGTGCGCCGGTGATGCTGCCGCCGGGGAAGCAGGCGACGAGGGCCTCGAGGTGGCCGAGGCCGGGGCGGAGTTGGCCGGAGACGGTGGAGATGAGGTGGTAGAGCTGCTCGAGGCGCTCGAGCTTGAGCATTTCGGTGACCTTGACGCTGCCGAACTCGCAGACGCGGCCGAGGTCGTTGCGTTGGAGGTCGGTGATCATGACGAGTTCGGCGATCTCCTTGTCGGAGGTCTGGAGTTCGAAGGCGGAGCGGCTGTCGGCTTCGGGATCGTTGAAGCGGGGCCGGGTGCCCTTGATGGGGCGTGTTTCGATGGAGCGGCCGTGCATGCGCAGGAAGGTTTCCGGGGAGGAGGAAAGGACCTCGCGCTCGTCGGTGTGGAGGTAGGCGGCCATGGGGGCGGGGGAGAACTGGCGGAGGCGGTCGTAGAGGTCGAAGAGGTCGAGTCCGTCGGGGAGGGTGGAGTGGAAGCGTTGGGCGAGGTTGACTTGGTAGATGTCGCCGGCGGCGATGTATTCCTGGGCGCGGGAAATGGCGTTGATGAAGCCGGTGCGGGTGAAGTTCTGTTCCCAGTGGGTGAGGGGGGGGACGGGGGAGGGGGTGGGCGCTTGGAGTTGCGCGGCGAGGTTGCCGGCCTGAAACCATTGGCTGCTCTGGTGGACGAGGAGTTGATCGTAGAAGCCGAATTGGAAGAGGCCATCGTAGTCGATGGTGCCGATGGCCGCGCCGGTGGGCAGGCCGTAGTCGGGACGGGCCACGGCGCGTGTCTCGAGTGCGTCGCGAAGGCGGCCGAGGTCGGCGGGGTGGTGGAGGGAGCCGCGCAGGATGGCTTCGGGGCAGGCCGCGACGATGGAGAGGGGGCTGGGGTAGGAGGAGGGGAGATTGCCGGAGGTGTCGATGAAGGCGAGGCCGGGGAGACCCCGCAAGCCGGCCGCCACCTCGGAGGGGGCGAGGGCGAGATCGAGCGGGCTGAAGGCCGCAGGTTGGCGGAGATCCTTGCGCAAGGCGAGGCAATGAAAGGGCTGGGGGGGGCAAAGCGCAAGGGCGGATGCGCAGGAGAGGAACACCCAACCGCCCGCAAGAAATGTCCAAGGTTGAAGTCCGGAGCGGGCCAGTGGACGTTCCCCATGCCATGTATCCCTTACTTTTCCGGTCGAAGGTCGGAGGTCCTTGGCGGTCTGGAACTCCCCACGGGGCTCCCAACCTCCTCTATTGACGTGGGCAGGGGGTCTCGCTAGGGTCCGCGCCCCATGTCGAGCACCGCCTCCGCTTCCCGCTACCGCCTGCATGCCTTTCATGTGGGTTGCTGGGTGCTCGGATTGATCGCCTTTGCGGAGATGGTGGCGGTGGGAGTGGCGCTGGGATTGGATCAGCAAAAGGCGGCCCGGCCCACGATCGTGGAGCGGGTGGAATACGTGCCGCTCAATCTCGGCGGCGGAGGGAGGGAGGGTGTGGCCTCGGGTGTTTCCGCGGCGATGCCCGCGTCGGCGGTGGTGCCTGCCCCGGTTTACACCCCGGCCGAGGTGGCGCCGGTTCAGCCGCGGCCCCTGAACACGCCGGCCATCGCGGATCCCATCGTGGAACGTTTGGTGCGCGAAGCGCAGACCGCGCGGGTGGCGGGGGACATGCCGGTGGCCATCGTGAAATTGGAGGAGGCCTCCAAACTGGTGCCCGACGAGCCGAATGTGCTCTATCAATTTGCGCAGGTTTTCGAGGAAATGGGCGTCTATGATCAGGCCGAGAACTACTATCAGAAGGTCTTTGAGCTGGGGACCTTGAAGGCGGGCGGGCTGTATGAGTTGGCGGCGCACAAGCTCAGCCACGGGTTCCTTCTGGCCGAGCAGATGCAGGGCAAGTTGGCGTTGGGGCGGGTGCGGCAGTTTTTCGACAAGCGAGCGGACGGTGGAGAGCGGGTCATTTTGACCATCCCGGTTCTTGCTGCGCCGAACCAGGAGTTGGTTCCCGACTTGTTGGAGGTTTCGGTGGGTTTCTACGACAAGCTGCAGGATGAAGTGGTCCCCGCCGCGCCGCGCAATGCGCCGGAGGTGAAGTGGTCCACCCAACCGGTCGATTGGCAGGGCGCGAACGGAGAGGAGTTGCTGCAGGTGACCTACTTCATTCCGAAAGGGGACCTGCAGGAGCAGCATCTTTTTGGACAGCGGGTGTATTTCGGTCAGTTGGTGGAGCTGACCTATCAGGGTGAGTTGGTGGACAGTCAGGCCTGGCCGCGGACCCTGGCCCACAAGGTGAATGCGCCGAACCAGGATCCGCTCATCCTTCCGGAGGAGTTCCTGCCGCCGGACTTCAATCCGGACTTTCCGCTGCTGCCGCCCCTGCCGCAGCGCTAGTGTCCAGCGCGACAAGTTCGTCACACAATGATTCGATGAGAAATTTAAGAAATTTGCGCTTCGCGGAGTGCTCGAAGGGGGACGCGGATCTTTTTGCCATTACCCACGTTGCTCGTTGGTCATTGGCCCCGGCCAACTCCCGCCTCGCGCCTTGGAAATGACAAAAATCTCTCGCGTCCTTGTGCAACGCACTTGTCGCGCAGAACACTAGGAGCCTGTTGAAAAGCCCGAAAACGAAGAATGGGGGGAGCTGGGGTCAGAACGGGATGCGGCATTGCTGCAGGGACATCGAAGAAGACCCTTCGGGCTGCGGCCCTTTTGGGATCTGGCGGCCTTTCACTCTGCCGTTGTCTTGGGTCGGAAATCCGCTATGCCGTGCCTGCCTGACGCTTGAGCATGACTGACGCCGACGCTGAATCCGAATCCCGCCTCCGGATGGGGGACTATCTGCTCGGGCGGCAGGTGAAGCAGGGGTTACGGACGGTGACCTATGAGGCGGACCAGATTTCGGTGCGCCGGAAGGTGCTGCTGGAGTGTGTGCGCCCGAACGAGTTGGGGGAGGAGGGAGTGGTGGAGGCCTTCCTGGCGGATGTGCGGGCCAAGGCGGCCTTGGATTTTCCGGTGGTTTCGTCGGTCTATGAGGCGGTGCGCAGCAACGAGGCGGTCTTTTACACCCGGGAAAAACCTCCCGGGAGATCCTTGGAGGAACTGCATGGGGCGGGTGAGACGCTGGAGCCGCGGACCGTGTTGTTGCTGTTGGAGCGTATCGGGGAGGCCTTTCTCTATCTCGGCGAGCATGCCGTGCGGACCGAGCCGATTCAGCCCGGGGACTTGTTCTTTGAGAAGCCGGATGTGCTGCGGATCGACAACCTGGCGGTGTCCGGACTGCTCGACGAGGCGACCCGTCGGCAGGACCGGCAGACTGTCTCGATCCTCCTGAGCGATCTCGTGGCACCTGATCGGCCTGGGGCGATGCGGACCAAGATGTTGTTGGAGCTCCTCGCGGAAGAGGATTCCCCAAACTGGGCCAGCGTGGCGCACACCGCGGGCAAGTTGGCCCATGAGTTGGCGGACGATGCCCGGTCGGCGGCGGGGACCGGGCCGGTGGCGGGCTCCGCGCGGCGTGCCTTGCGTGCCCCGGTCCTCTTTCTCGCCTTCACCATCCTCCTCGTGGTCTTTGTGGGGGTGGGGGGAGCCTATCTCCTCGGCCGCCGGGGGCCCTCCGCGACCCGCCCACTCAATCAAATGGTCGCCATCACCGGAGCGAAGTCCTTTGGTCCGGACGGCGCAGTGAAGCTGTTGCCCTCGTATTGGATCGACGCGCACGAGGTGACCATCGCGGAGTATGGGGAATTTCTGAAGGCGCTCTCTGTCATCGCCCCCGAGCAGCGTGGTGCCTACGACCATCGCGAGCAGCCTGCAGGGAAGAACGGGCATGATCCGGAGGATTGGGAGGCCTTGTTGGCCGCAGCGGAGGAGGGCGGGACTTGGGAGCAGGTGGTGGTCGATCCGAACTGCCCGGTCGTGAATGTCGATTGGTGGGATGCCTATGCCTACGCCAACTGGCGCGGTGGCCGCCTGCCGAGTCCGGCCGAGTGGTTTGCGGCGGCGGAGGGCGAGTCGCCGGAGGGCTCGGGCTGGGGGCCGGTGGATTTGTCGACGGTTGATCGCACTGCTTCGGGTGTGCAGGGGCTGGCAGGGAATGTGACGGAGTGGGTCGAGGAGAGCGATGCCGCCCCGGCCGCCCCGGCCGACCCGACGAGCGCGGCGTCGTGCGGGGCCTCGTATCGGGAGCCGCAGAACGGTGCCCTGGTGCGGTTGAGACACCCGTCGCGGGACACCAAGCGGCCCGATCTGGGCCTGCGCGTCCTCCGGGAAACGGCCCCCTGAGGCAGGGTTAGGCGCGGTGGACAAGTGGTGAGCAACTTTTCGAAATCCGGGATTTGCGCTTCTTTCCCTTGCGGCAGGGGGGCGTTTGGCCTTCGATAGCCGTCCCCAACCCGTCCCCACCATGATTCCACACCTACGGAGTACAGTGATGACGGTCTGCCTGGGCATGGCCGCTTTGGCGTCCAGTCTCTCGGCGCAGATCGAAGTCAAGGCCACCATGAGCAAGCGCGATTACGTCGCGAACGAACCGGTCATGGTGACCATCACGATCACCAACCGGGCCGGCCGGGACATCTTTCTGCACGGCAACAGCCGGCAGAGCTGGCTGGATTTCAACATTAAAAATGACCGGGGCGTTCCCCTTTCGACCTTCAGGGGCAGCGAAGGTTTCAACGCGGTCAACGTGCCTGCCGGACGCTCGGTTTCGCGGACCGTGGACCTGTCGCAATCCTTCCGGGTGACTACGCTGGGCCGCTACGGGGGCTATGCCTCGGTGCGCATGCCTGACGACGGGGAGACCGTCTATTCCTCCAACCGGATTAGCTTCGCGGTGAGCAGCGCGAGGGCGCTGTACGCACAAAAAATAGGGGTTCCTGGCTCCGACTCGACCCGCGAGTATCGCGTCCTGACCTTTAGCAACGGCAACAAGAGCGAGTTGTACGTGGAGGTGGAGGACGGCAAGACCGGGCGGATTTTGCGAACCTTTTCCCTGGGCGAGTCGCTCATGTTCCGCAAGCCGGAGGCCACCGTGGACGGGGCTAACAACCTGAGTGTCCTCTATCTGAACACGCCCAGTGTCTTTGTGCATGCCCGCATCAGTCCGGATGGCAAGTTGATCGGGCGGGAACTCTTCAAGCGCGGTCAAACCGGCGAACCACGGCTCACCACCTTTGCCAACGGCGAAGTGCGCACCGCCGGCGGCGTGCCCTACGACCCCGGGGCGGAACAGGCTCAGCAGGCTAAAATCCGCCGCATTTCCGAGCGCCCACCCTTCGCTTATCGTTGAACCCGATGAACTTCAGGAATTTCAAGAACAAGAGAAGAAGGGGAAAACCGTTGCAACTCCACCGAGATTTAGCTAAAACAGCCAAATAATCAATCAAGCCTTACCGAATAATCTAATGAATCTTTCAACTCCATCCCGGATGGTTCGGTCTCTGCTGGGGCTGTGTCTCATGCTGACGGGCACGGTGGCGGCAGAGGCGGGAGCCTTTCGCACCGTGGTGATCGACCCCGGCCATGGGGCGGGCGACCTCGGGGGCCACTACGGCAAGGTCTATGAGAAGCACCTGGCTCTCGATACGTCCATGCGCCTTGAGCATTACCTGAAGGCCTCCGGTTACAGCACAGTGATGACGCGCCGCAGTGATGTCTTCATCTCCCTCCCCCGGCGGGCGGCGATCGGCAACAGCTACGCCAATTCGATCTTTGTCAGCATCCACTACAACTACACCTGGAAGACCGATGTCAGCGGACTGGAGACCTTTTATAACAGTGCGCGGAGCAAGCCCCTGGCCAGTGCCATCCATTCCCGGATGCTCAGTCGGGCCCGCTGTTTGAACCGTGGCGTCAAGTATGCCCGATACTATGTGATTCGTAATGCGCAGAATCCCGCAGTACTGGTGGAGTGCGGATTCGTGAGCAACTCCCGGGAGCGGGAACGCATGAAGGAGGTCGGCTATCGCGACGAGCTGGCGCGGGGCATCGCGGAAGGCATCGCCGATTACCAGGCGCTGCGCCGCAGTGGCCGGGCCGATTGAGGGTTGGGGGACGGGGAGGCTGTAGGATGTTCAGCAGGATTGCAACGTCTCGATTGCGATGAGCATCGCGGCGACGCGGGTCTCGACGCCGAGTTTCTCGAAGATGTGAATACAGTGCTTCTTTACGGTGGCGTGGGCACAGCCGAGGATGGCGGCGATGTCGTGGTTGGCCTTACCCTGGGCGATCCAAAGCAGGACTTCCGCTTCGCGCGGAGTGAGGCCGAGTTGCTCGAGCGGCGCGCTGCTTGCGAAGTCCGGCATGCGCGGTCGTTGTTGGGTGGCGCGTTGCAGTCTGGTGCGGATGGCGTTGAGGAGATCGGGGCGGGAGACGGGTTTGCACAGATAGTCGTCGGCACCTAGATTCATCCCCGTGCGGATGTCGGTGGGGTCGCCCTTTGCAGTGAGGAAAATGAACGGGGTGGCGACAGTCGAAGGGTCGATCCTGAGGGCGGCGAGGATCTCCATTCCGTCGCAACCGGGCAGCATGATGTCGCAGAGGATGAGCGCGGGTTGGCATTCGCGGGCGAGGCGGAGGCCCTCCGGTCCGTTTGCGGCGATCAGGACGTGGTAGCCTTCCAAGGTGAGGAGGTCCTCCAGATTCCGCCGCAGCGGCGGGTGGTCCTCAATCAGCAAAAGAGTGGTCATGGGATGGCTAATTCCGCGGACGTCCCCGCCGGCGAGCTCTCGATTCGGAGTGTGCCGCCGAGTAGCCTGGCACACTGATCCGCGATGGCGAGGCCGAGTCCTGTGCCGGGAATCTCCGCTGCGGTTGGGCTGCGGAAAAATGGCTCGCGCACACGGGGAAGCTCGTCCGCGGTGATGCCGGGACCGGAGTCGATGACCGTGAACTTCAGCGGGGCATCATCGGCGATGGTGAACTGCACGGCCGAGCCGGGGGGGGAGAACTTCACCGCATTCGTGAGCAGATTGCCAAGCACGGTACGCAGCAAGGTGGAGTCGAGCGTGGCGGTGAAGGTGGCGGGGGTGGTGAGTTGGATGGTGGTGCCGACGGGATTTGCCGCCTCGATCTCCCGCACGAGATCCTCCGCGAAGGATGGAATGTCGAAACTGGTTGCATGGACCGGCATCCGGCGGGCCTCGATCCGGTTGAGCAGCAGCACCTGTCCGACGAGTTCGTTCATTTGCTCGGAGGATCGCCGGATCTGCGCGAGCGCGTCTGCCTGTCGTTCTGCGGGGAGGCGTTCCGGGTAGCTTTCGAGCAAGTCGGTGCTGGAAAGAATGACGCTGAGGGGGGTGCGGAACTCGTGCGAGATCGAGTGCAGCAGATGGTCCTTGACCCGTGTCATCTCGTGCGCGGCCTGGAGCGCGGCGCGGAGCCCCGCCGCGCGGGTGGCGAATCCCGCGAGCATTGCGAGCAGGAGCGCGCAGCCTCCACCTGTCGTGGCGATGGCGAGTTCGTTCACGCCCGGAAACACCGTGTCGAAATTCGCTCCGCGGCCGAGCGCGGCAGCCCATTGGACGTCGGCCTCGCCGATGACGGACTCGATCTCCTGAGCGGCCAGATCGCCCTCCAGCGGGCGTGCGGAGAGCATTTGTCCGGACAGGAGTCCGATATCCGGGTCAGCGCAAATCCGGTCGAGATTCCACGTTGCGATGAGCCAGCCGCGCCGTTCCCGCAGGGTTGCTCCGGCGACGAGCACTGCGGTGGACAACTTGCTCCCACGCTGCTCCGAAGTGGTTTGCGCGGGATGGCTGAAGGCCCTCCGGAGGAACTCGCGCAGCTCGTCCGCAGCACGCAGGTCGTCGCCGATTGCGGGTGCCCTTGCCCCCGGCCGCTCCATGCTCCAGCGCACCACGAGCATTCCGTTTTCCAGGGCGGCATAGATGAGCGTGTCGCAGGAATCGGGCGCTTGTATCGCCTGGCTCGGATCGTGAAGCAGTTCGTCCAGTTGCCGCTCGGGAGTGTCGTTGGTTCGCGACAGGCGGAAGCGCAGGGAGCTTTGCCAGTTGATCTGCCGGGCGGTGGCGAGCCGCAGTTGTGAGGTGACGACATCCGCGCTCCGTTCGAGCAGCAGCGCCTGGGCACGCCGTGCCTGTTCGCGATACGAGGCGACTGCGGCGATCACCGGGAGGGCAGCCAGAATCAGCACTGCCAGCGCGACCAGCCAGGGCGAGTGGAACAGGCGTCTCATTTCCCGGTGAACCTAGGCGCCGCGAGCCACCGTGCCAATACTCCTGTGGGTGCATTGTGGGATGGCGGGGCGTGGCGCAGGATAGGGGCGTGATACCTTGCGCTCCTATTCGCGGCTTCCTCGTTTTGCTTGCCGCTGCCACCGCTCAGGCCGGGCCGCTGCAAAACGGCGACTTCGAGCAGCCGTTTGGCTCCGAATGGACGGCGAAGGATGCGACACCGGCTGGCGGAACGCTCCCGGCACCCAATGTCTTGCGGGTGCCCGGGGCGCACTGGCCAGGGGTGGGCCAGTGGGTGATCGAGACGACGGGGCGCGACCATGTGCAGGACGGACCGGTGCAGTCCAACGACGGAGTGCTCAGCCAGCTCAGGAGCACGCTGGCTTCGCCTCCCTACGGCAACGGGCGCACCTACACCACGCGGGTGTGGGTGAAGCTTGATGGGTCCGCGCAGGAGGCGAGCTTTCGCTGTCTGCTGCGCTGGCGGGACAATGGTGTGCAGCAGATCCCCCTGATCCTCGCGGAGGTGGTGATTATCGAGTCGGGGGTATGGGTCGAGGCGATCGGCACGGTCACCCTCACGTGGGCGACTTCGCTGTCTTCGGCTGCAGTTGATTTTGAAGTTGAGCAGCTCCACAAGGGCGGCTCGCCGACGCCTCCTCCGCAGTGGTTTCCCGGCTATCAAATGGATGATCTGCGCATGGAGCTGGACGGCGACGGCGACGGGCTTTGGGACAGCGAGGAGTCGGGCGATCACGCGCAGGCAGCCGTTTCGTTCAGCGATAGCGCGGACAGCGATGGAGATCGAATGACCGATGACTGGGAGCGGGCGCATGGTCTTGATCCGCGTGATCCGGGCGATGCGGCGCTCGATCCCGACGGTGACGAATTCAGCAACGTGCAGGAATACTTCGGTGCGACGGATCCGCAGAGCCCGCTGCAGTTCCCAGGCAAGCCGAGCGACCCGCTTGCGACGCATCAGACGCGGGCGCTGCTGCGCTACCTCGCACTACGCCCTTGGCAGCAGAAGGTGCTTGTGGGGCAAATGGTCGAGGACAATGCCAACTCCTACGCGCCATTCATCACCGCACTTGCGGCGCAGCCGGTGTGGGGGCGGTGGCCGTCCATCCTCGGGCTGCAGGTGGAGAAGCAAAACGCGCCCCTCGACATCGCCGCGAGCATGGACCACGCGATCATCTATGCAAATGAAGGCGGCATTCCGCAGCTCAAGTGGGCGATGTGGAATCCGTGGACCGGTGGCAATATGGGCGACATCAATAAGATCGACCTGACAGGCCTGCTCGATCCCGACGGCACGCCCACGATCATTCTCAACACCGCGCAGGACAATCTCGATGCCCGGGCGGTGTTGATCGGTTGGATCGATGCGGTCGCGGCGGAGATCCAGCGTTACAACGCCGCGACGGATTCGCAACCGCTGCTGTTTCGTCCGCTCAGCGAGATGAACGGCGGCTGGTTCTGGTGGGGTCACCGAACGCGGGCGGAGTATCTCGGGCTGTGGAACTTCGTCCGTGACCGGCTCATGACCCACCACGGCCTCCACAACATCATCTGGGTTTGTGAATCCGCGCAGACCGAGCACATGCACCCGGTGCCCTCCGGCACCGCATCCGCGAGCGACTACTACTATCCCGGCGACGCCAGTGTGGATGTGATGTCGCACAATCTTTACGACGACGACTGGGTGCTTCCGTGGGACGCGAACAAAATCTACAGCCGCTATCCGAAAATCTACGGAGTGCCGCAGGCGGGCCCGGGGAAGTCCACGCCGACCTCGCGGGACGGTCACTTCGACACCATGAATTACATCACGCAGATCGCGGCCCGCTATCCGCGCCTGTCGTTCTTCATCGTGTGGGACAGCTTCACCTCGCACGATGACGACGACAACGATCCCTTCACCCCGTCAAACAACGACGACGCCGATCCGAACACGCCCGACACGCCGACCTACAAAAACCTCGCGATCATCGACAGCACCAATCCCGATCAATTGATGACTGATTCGCGGGTGATCACCCGCGATGAGCTGGGCTGGAGGGCCCCCGCGAATCCATCGGTGAGCGCGGAGTCGTCGAGCGGGTTGGGGGCGGCGTGGGCTGACATCAGCGGGCCGGGGCAGGATGAAAGCGGGTTCCGGCTGGAGGTCTCGGCGGAGGTGAGCGGGCCATGGAGCATTGCTGTCGATACGCCTCCAAACGCGACGGGCGGCACCGCCGCGGGGCTGGCTGCGGCGAGCGTCGGCTGGGTCCGGGTGCGCTCGCTGTTTGGCAATGGCGATGATTCACTGGCGACGGACCCGCTCTTGGCCATGACGTGGTCTCATTTCCAGCAGTGGAAAAGTGACACGCTCGGAGACTTCAATGCACCGGATCTCGCGGATGATGACCGCGATGGTGCGGTGACTCTCATGGAGTATGCCCTGGCTACCGATCCGTTCGCCGATTCCTCCGCGGAGATGCCGCAGAGTGAAGTGATGGTCCTGGGGGAGGATGCGTTTCTGACGCTGAGCTTTCGCCGTCGCAGCGGGCCGGGCGGATTGACATACACGGTCGAGGCATCCGGCGGGGTGGCCGCCGGGCAATGGATGGCAGAGCCGGTCCCGTTGGGCATGCCGGTGGACAATGGCGATGGCACCGAGGGGGTGACATACCGCGATATCGTCCCGGTCGCCGAAGCCTCCAGGAGGTTCATGCGGCTGCGGGTCAGCGCGCCTTGAATGGGCCCTTGCTACTCCCTTGGGTGCATTGCCGGATCCGGGGGGAACCTTTAATAGTAGTGCATGAAGAGACTCCTCACCATCGCAACGGCCTCTACTTTTGCGCTCCTGCAAATCGCAGCTGCCGGTGGTCTCGCCACGGGGACGACGACCGGGCAGGTGCCGCTCAACGAGCTCGCCGGGAGCATGTATCTCGGGGAGAGGGGCGGGCTTTACCCGGCTGGAAGCAATGAGATTCCGGCGGCCCACCTCGCGGCCGGACAAGTGCTCGCGCAGCAGGTGCAGCCGCTCGACGCGAACGGCAATCCGAGCGCGTCAGGGAAGATCAATGTGGACGGGTTTCGCGGTGGGAGATCACACGGTGAAGGTGGTCGTGGTTGAAGGAGTGGCGACGCCCTCGCTGGTCTTCACGTGGCGGGGGCAGGTTCCGGCGGGCTACACGTTCGTGGTCGAGCACATTGGCAGCCCAACGCAGACGCTCCTCACCCGGACCGGATTGAATGTGTCCAACGCAGTGACGGAGACGGTTCCACTTTCCGCGTGGAATCCCGCTGCGGGCTTCGTGATCCGCTTCCGTGTCACGGGGCCCGCGAATGCCGCCAGGTTGCTCCTCGACGATATCCGCATCACCACGCCGGTGACCGCACCGCCCGCCGTGCCTACGCTGGCGCTGAGGCGGACGGCGATGACGGATTGCCAACTCATCGGCTCGGCTGCGATCCACCAAACCTACACTGTGGAGTTCAGCGCGGATCTTGCGGCGTGGACCCCGTTGTATCACACGACGGGGATCGAGGACGGCACCTACACGATCTCGGAACGGGGGAGTGGCGGGAGGGGCTTCTTCCGGGTTCAGTGATGTCAACTCGCCACCGGGGAAGCGGGTCTCGCCGTCCATCAAGGGTGGTTGGTCGCCCCGTGCTACAGCGGTGATGTCCTGCTTTCCCAGGACGGCCGCAATTTCTTCCGCGCGGACGGCCCGGCGGGTGCCGGCGATGTTACCACATGGAACGGCGCCCTCTTCATCGCCCATAGCGTGCCGACCACCCGCTTTCCCTCCGTTCTCGGCGCCCTTCGCAGCGTCAGCATTGCGGTGCCCACCATGATCGCAAAGATTATTTGACGGGGAACCATTTTACTGGCCGTCGTCGATGGGGAGGCCGAGGGGGGATTGAGGGAGAAGATTCTTGGGGCGGCGAGTGGGAAGTTGCTTCCAACGTCGTTGTTGGAGGAGAGACCGGTGTGTGGGTGGGGCGAAGGCTGTGGTGCATGAGGCGTCCCTTCAGGGCGCGGGGCATCGGTGGACGGGGAACCCCGGCCGGCCTCCGCTGGGGCGGAGTTGTCCGGGGCTGGGATGAGATGCCCCGTTGGGGCAGGGGAGCTGGGGAGGGTAGAGGGAAGGAGGTGGAGCCGCCGACCTCCTGGAAGGAGGCCGCTACGTGGGCGAGGGGGCTCGCGACCGGGACGGTCACGCCACCTTAGGCGAGGGGGCGGAGGCCGATGACGGTTTCGAGGGTGTGGGTGCGGTTGGGGCGCACGGTGGGTTTGTCGGTGCCGGCGTTGGCGGTCTCGATGCAGACGAACTCCTTGTAGTCGCGGTCGGGGAGGTCCTTGATGGTTTTGGATTTCTCGATCCAGGGATTCCAGAGGACGGTGGAGCGGGAGCCGGATTTGTCGACGAAGACGGAGCGTTTTTTGCCGAGGTCGCGCATGAGGACGGAGGCGACGGAGCGGTAGATACGGTCGGTTTCCTCTTCGATTTTCACGGGTGTTTCCTGAAACTTGGAGGTGCCGTCGAGCTGGTCGATGTAGTGGCATTCCTTGATGCCCTCGACCTGGACGCGGTCGATGTCGCCGACGGTGAGATAGGTGTGCAGGGAGCTGGTGATTTGGAAGGGTGTATCGCCGGTGTTCCTGGTCTTGAGGGCGACGCTGAGTTTGTCGCCGACGGTGATGTGGACGGTGACCTCGCAGTCGTGGGGGAAGATCTTGCGGGTTTCTTCATCGAGGGGGAGGCGGAAGGTGAGGTGGGCGGTGGCGGCACCGGATTCGGCGTGGATGAGATCCCAGAAGCGGGTCCGGGCGAAGCCGTGTTGGGGCAGGGAGGGATCGTCAGGGTGGGGGCCGAACCAGGGCCAGCAGACGGGGATGCCGCCGCGGAAGGGGACGCCGGCCTCATACCTTGCACGGGGGCTGACGTAGAGGACGGGCAGGTGTCCATCGGGGACCCAGGTGAGGACTTGGGCACCTTGCAAAGCGATGGTGGCGGTGGAGTTTTTGGTGGCGACCTTGATGACCGGGAAGCCGGGTTCGGGTTCGGAGATGGAGAGTTCCGGAGCGACGCTCAGGATTTTGGTCAGTTGGGAGGGGGACTGCATGGCTGGGTCTCCTTGGTTGAATGAGGAGAGGACCCGCAGGGTTGCCACAGGTTCAGGAAAAGGGGAATCAAAGTTTTCTTTCCGGGGCGCTTTTTTGGAAATTATGCTGGTGCTGAGCGAGTTGCGCGGCGGGAGGGATTGTCGGAGGCTGTCGGGCCGGGCTCAGGAGGCGCTTTCTCCGGCCCCGGCCTTGTAGGCGGCGTAGCGGGCCTTTTGTTCGGGGGTGAGGTTGGCGGGGTCGAAGCGGGGGTCGGGGATCTTGTTGATGCGGGCGTTGATGACGTTGGCCATGTCGTGGGCGCAGCGTTTGATGTGGTCGGCATTGGGGCCTTGGAAGAGGGCGTCGACGCTTTCCTCGAAGAGGGTGAGCCAGCGGTCGAACTGTTCCTTGCCAAGCTCAGTTTTGGCGAGGAGTTTGGCGTGTGCGGCGATGGGGTCGCCCTTGTAGCCGCCGTCGCGGAAGAGGACGGTCTGCCAGAAGTCGTACATTTTGGGGAGGTGGGCGTCCCAGTTGACGGCGGCGAGGTCGTTGAAGATGAAGCCGAGGAGATCATCGGTGCGGATGCGTTGGTAGAAATGATCGACGAGGCGGATGATCTCGGGACGGCCTTGGATGTCTTGGGCGTCGGGCATGGAGGGAGCAAAGCAGGATGGCGCGGCAAATAAAGAAGAATAGGTCTTGAATGGTGGAGGGCGGAGGGACAGCGTGACGGGGAGGCGGGACTGATGAGCGACAAGGTTGCCAAGAAGGAATCGAAGCGGGGGATCTGTGTGCACCGGCGGCGGCAGTTGGCGAAGGTGGGGAGTTATCGGAAGCTTTGCGTGGCGGAGCTGTTTCGGATTTTTTTCCGCTGGCGGTGTTGGTGAGTGTGGTGGCGGTGTTGTTGTGGCCGGCGATGTACTTGGGGTGGCTTGGATTTTATCCGCGCGAGATGCACGGGCGCTTGTTGATGGAGGGGTTCGTGGGAGGGTTTGCGTTCGGATTTCTGGGGACGGCACTGCCGAATGTGCTCACCACGCGGCGGTTCAGCGGGCGGGAGGTGGGGGCGATGCTGGGCTTGTATCTGGCGATGCTGGCGGGGCATTTGACGCAGCATTCGGGGTGGGGCGATGGGCTGTTCTTGTTGTTGCTGGTGGTGTTCGGAACAGGGTTGGCGCGGCGGTTTGTGGAGCGGAAGGATCTGCCGCCGCCGGGTTTTGTGTTGGTGGCGGGTGGCTTGTTATGCGCGGCGGGCGGAGTGGTACTGTTTCTGCTAGAGCGGGGCGATGGAGTGGATCTGGTGCGGAATCGGCTGGCGAACCAGTTGTTGTTCCAGGGATTCCTGTTGCTGCCGGTGTTGGGGATCGGGGCGTTTTTGTTTCCGCGGTTCTTTGGGACAAAGAACCGGCACATCTTTCCGGATGCGCGGACACCACCGCCGGGATGGGTGCGGAAGGCGGCGATGGCTGCGGGGGTGGGGGTGTTGATTCTGGCGTCGTTTGTGGTGGAGGCGTTTGGGTGGGAGCGGACGGGGCCGTGGATGCGGTTTGTGGTCTGCGGGGTCTATCTCTCGACGGAAACGGGATGGTGGCGCAGGCCGAAGAAGGGGGGGATTCTTCCGTGGGGAATCCGGCTGGGGATTCTGTTCACGCTGGCGGCGTATCTGGCGACAGGGATTCTGGCGGCGCATCGGGTGGCGCTGGATCATCTGCTCTACGTGGGCGGGTTCGGCATGCTGGCCCTGGTCGTAGGGACCAGAGTATTGTTAGGGCATGCGGGGCGCTCGGATTTGATGGAGCGCTGGCTGAAGCCGGTGGTCTGGCTGGTGGTGATGGTGGCGCTGGCGGCCTTGACGCGGGTGAGCGCGGACTTTTTGCCGCAGGTGATGGCGTCGCACTTGATCTACGCGGCGCTGGCGTGGGTGACGGGGGTGGTGGTGTGGGGGGTGTGTTTGTTGCCGTGGGTGGGGAAGGTGGATGAGGGGGGGTAGTTATTGGTTGGTGGCTAGAGGATGCGGAGGGAGCGGAGGCGGTTGAGGGCGGCGGCGAGTTCCTGGAGGCGGAAGGCGGCGAGGTCGCCGGGGGGGTGGGGATCGAGGGCGGTGAGGCCTTCGTTGTCGATGAGGGTGGTGATTTTTTCCAGGGCGTCGTGGAGGGAGGTGTGGCCGTCGAGGGTGTGTTCCTTGGCGTAGGCGAGGGCCCGGCCGATGGCGCGGACCTGGGAGTCATCGATGAGTTGGGAGAGGAGGGAGAGATCGATCTCGTCGCTGCCGAAGCTGAGGGCACGGGTCCCGTGGGCCTTGATGTTCTGGCGGGGCGGGCGGGGGCTGCGGTCGCCGCCGCGTTGGCTGCCGCGGTAGGGGGCGGCGGATTTGAAGGGGTTGAGGGAGGCGGGGTCGGGGACCCGTTGGAATGCGGAAGTCGGAATGCGGAATGCGGAGGTGATGGAGGGACCGGCTAGTTGTTTGGCTTCGGTGGTGAGGTCCTGGGGGAGGTAGTTGTCCATGGCGAGGACGCGGTCGGCGGGGCCGAAGTAGTCGCCGGAGCCGCCGAGGACGAGAATGGTGGAGATCCCATGATCATCGTAGAGGGAGCGGACACGTTGCACGAAGGGGGTGATGGGTTCCTTTTCGGGGGCGATGAGTTGCTGCATGCGTTCGTCGCGAATGAGGAAGTTGGTGGCGGAGATGTCCTCGTCGAGGAGGAGACAGCGGGAGCCGGCTTCGATGGCCTCGATGATGTTGGCGGCCTGGGAAGTGGAGCCGGAGGCGTTCTCGCTGGTGAAGGCGGTGGTGTCCTTGCCGCCGGGGAGGTTGTTGATGAAGGGGGAGAGGTTGACCTTCACGACGGAGCGGCCGTCTTCGGCGCGGACCTTGGTGGCGTGGGACTGGGAGAGGACGAGTTCGCGGCCGTCGTGGGGACGGTGGTTGTAAACGCCGCGCTCGAGGGCGTTGAGGAGGGTGGACTTGCCATGGTAGCCGCCTCCGACGATGAGGGTGACGCCTTCCGGGATGCCCATGCCGGTGACTTCGCCGACGTGGGGGAGGGTGAAGGAGGTTTCGAGGGAGGGAGGGGAGTGGAAGGGGACGGCGTCCAGCAGGGGGCGGTCGTCCACGCCGCTGGCGCGGGGGAGAATGGCTCCGTTGGCGACGAAGGCGACGAGTTTCCGGGCAGCGAGCTGAGCGCGGAGGGTGTCGGCGTCCTCGTTGGTGTTCGCGGCGAGGGTGAGGGCGTCGGCGGAGAGGTTTTGGTAGCGGAGAGCCTGCTCGACGACATCGGGGATGGTCTCGGTGAGGAGTTGGTTGGCGGCGCGGCCGAGGATGCGGCGGCCACTGGCGGGGAGGCCGGCCACAAAGCGGAGGATGGTGACGTGTTCGGTGATCTGGCAGCAGGTGCGGTGGAGGACCTGTTGGCCGGGTTGATCGATGTTGAGCAGTCCGGATTTGCCGGAGCCGAGGTGATCGGTGGAGGCGCGGCAGGCTTTGGCGAAGGCGGTGGCGAGAAAGGTCTCGGTGCCGGTGCGGCGGGATTTGTTGGAGAAGAGGTCGGCGGGGAGGTCGGAGTGTTCGTGCTGGATATGGACGGAGAGGCGGGAGGGGGCCGCGAAGGGATCGCCCTGGATGTGGTCGAGGGAGAGGGTGAAGTGGTCGAAGTCGTAGCGGCCGCGAAGGTCCTTGTAGGCGGGGTAGGGGCGGCCGTCGATGCGGCGGAGGGTGTCGGTGAGGTCGTTGCGGGTGGGCACGAGGGCGGTTTAGGAAAAGAGGCGAGGATGGACGACTGATTTCGCAGATTCTCGCAGATTTGGGAGGAGGGACGATTGTGGTTTATTATCTTGGGGTGCCTCGACCTTTACAGCGGATTTGAGTCCTTGATGGACGTAAGCGGGTCATTGGGATGGATTGGGGAAAGAGAGCGTCGAGCGCAGAACGCGGAAAGTTGAATGGGGGACCGCTATTCGCTTTCGGCTGGGAGGGGGTCGTCGGGGAGGCGGGCGTTTTTGATGGAGGCGGTGGTGCGGAAATTGCCTTTTGCCATGGGAGTGATTGTTCATGGATGGGGGGAAGGGGCGATGATAAACTGGTGTAGGGATTGGATGGGGATTCCTTGGCGAGGAAGGTCCGGAGGAGGTGGGCGTCGTGGACGTCCCGGAATGTGGTCAGCGTGAACATGGAGAGAGCCAGCCGACATTCTGGATCATCGCAGGGGATGATGACCAGTCGGAAGGAGGGGGATTGGCAAATTGCCGCCAAGGGGATAGAACCGTGGTTGATGAAGGAAGAGGTGGTCATCGCGCTGGATCAGGGGACGACGAGTTCGCGGACGATCGCCTTTGATCGGGCGGGGCGGGTGGTGGCGATGGCGCGGCGGGAGTTTGCGCAGCACTATCCGCAGCCGGGCTGGGTGGAGCATGAGGCGGGGGAGATCTGGGAATCGCAGCGGGCCACGCTCGAGGAGGTGGTGTCGGAGGTGGGGCGGGAGCGGGTGGTGGCGCTGGGGATTACAAATCAGCGAGAGACAACGGTGTTGTGGGATCGGGCCACGGGGCAGGCGGTGTCGCGGGCCATCGTGTGGCAGGACCGGCGGACGGCGGGGATGTGTGCCTCGCTGCGGGGGGAGGCGGGGTTGGAGGAGCGGATCCGGGCGAAGACGGGGCTGCGGTTGGATCCCTATTTTTCGGGGACGAAGATCCGGTGGCTGTTGGAGTCGGATGGTGAGTTGAGGCGACGGGCGGCGGCGGGGGACCTGTGTTTCGGGACGGTGGACAGTTGGTTGCTTTGGAATCTGACGGGGGGAGCGGTGCATGCGACCGATGCGACGAACGCCTCGCGGACCTTGCTCTATGACCTTCACGAGGGGCGTTGGGACGGGGAGTTGCTGGAGGTCTTCGGAGTGGATGCGGGGATGTTGCCGGAGGTGCGGGATTCGGTGGGAAATTACGGGGAGTGGGAGGGGATTCCGATCCGGGGGGTGGCGGGGGATCAGCAGGCGGCGCTCTTCGGGCAGGGGTGTTTTGAAGCGGGGACGGCGAAGAACACCTATGGGACGGGGTGTTTCCTGCTGATGAACACGGGAGGGGAGGCGGTGGTGTCGCGGCACGGCTTGCTGACCACGGTGGCGTTGCAGTTGGAGGGGGTGCGGAGCTATGCCTTGGAGGGCTCGGTCTTCGTCGGGGGGGCGGTGGTGCAATGGTTGCGGGATGAGATGAAGATGGTTTCGAGCGCGGAGGAGGTGGAAGTTCGGGCGCGGGAGGTGGAGGACTGCGGCGGACTGGTGCTGGTCCCGGCTTTCACGGGGTTGGGTGCGCCGCACTGGGATCCCGAGGCGCGAGGGGTGGCGGTGGGGATGACGCGGGGGACGGGGAGGGCGCACTTTTGCCGGGCGGCGCTGGAGAGCATCGCGTTTCAATCCGGGGAATTGTTGGAGGCGATGGTGCGGGACAGCGGGGTGGAATTGCGGGAGTTGCGGGTGGACGGAGGAGCGGCGCGGAGTGATTTGCTCATGCAGATGCAGGCGGATCTGAGCGGGACGAAGGTGCTGCGACCGGCAAGTGTGGAATCGACGGCGTTGGGGGCGGCTTGTCTGGCGGGTCTGGGGGCGGGGTTCTGGGAGGGGGCGGAGGAGTTGGGCGGCTTGTTGGGGGAGATGCGGGAATTCGTGCCGGCGGGAGGGGACGTCGGTCCACGCTGGGAGCGATGGCGGAAAGCGGTGGCGTTGTGCAAGGAGACGCGGGAAGGAGAACCGTGATGCCGTTGCCGTTTGATCTGGAAGATGGGGAGTGAGGCCATCTGCAAAAAAATCGTCCGCACCCCGGAGGAAGCGGACGATTTGGAAAACTGGTGGAAGGGGGAAGCCTTACTTGGCGGCCGCGAGGGACTGGGTGACCTTCTTGGGGTGTTTGAGGAGGTCGCGGATCTGCTTGGTGTTCATCTTGGCGACCGACTCTTCCGGCATGCCGAGTCCGAGGAGGCGCTTGCGCTGCTCGAGTTGGCGGCGGCGCTTTGCTCCGGCGGCCTTGCGGGGACGGACTTTATTATCTTTGATCTCGGAGCGTTTGAGGTTCTTCATGACGGTGAGTGGTTTCGGGGTGGGGGGCGGGTTGGATAAGGGGTCGGGGGCGGCTGGTCAAGCAGAGAAGCCCGACTGGGTGGCCGGAGGGGTCGATTTCTCCCCGAGTGAGGGCTGGGCGAGGCTATCGGGGGAGGATGAGAGCGATCGATGGGGGGGGGTGGAGCCGGGGCCATGGGGATTTTGGAGGGCGGGAAGCCCTGGAGTGGCGGGAAGACGGCTCCTCTGCTGTTGCCGGGCGGCGGGGACGGGAAGCTGAGCTCGGAGGGGGACAGTGCTTCCTTCGTGCTCGATGGCGACGGGAACGGTGTATTCCTTTGGCTGGGTCTGCTGAACCCGCAGTCCGTCAGCGTTGCGCTGACGGGTGTTCACTTGCGGCATGGCTCCCTGGCTGCGTTGCCGCATCGTGGAGGGCTGCTAGGATGCAATATCTGCCGGGACCTTCGCGCCGGAGGGGCATGATCGGGAGACTCCAGCATCAACCCGCTCCGGCCGATCACCCCGCTCGTGCCTGACGCCGGGCTGACGCGAACACACTGCATTTCTCCGGTCCGTTGAGGGGGTCGGTTGGGCCGATTTAGATTGCTTGAGCAGGGGGGATCTGGTGTCGTGGGTTGCGTCATTCGCTGTTGAAGCCCCCCTTCTGAAATGCTCCCCACGATTTGTCCTCCCTTCTCGGGCGGGTTGTCGAGAACGCTTGCCCGTACTCTCGCCGTTGCCTGTCCTCTCCTCCTGTCCCTCGGACACGTCGCTGCGCAGAGCACCACCGTGCTGCCTCGCATCAGTCCGCCGGTGGACGGGGCGCACCTTTCGTCGAACGAATACCGCTACGCGGACTTTTTTGAGACGGATCCGCTTTCGACTCAACTGGCCACGGGTGCCCACCTCACCACCACGGTTGGAGAGGTGCTTGAGGCGGCGCGTTCCGTGAAGCTTCCGCCCGGCGGCAGCCTCACCCTTGACCCCGCCGCCCTTGCGATAGGCCCCCTTGAGACCTGTCGGCTGATCTTTCAGTTCCGGATTCTTACGGCGGCACCGACCGGCTCCTCCTCCTGGCCGAGGCGGTCTGGGATGGGGGCTCTGCCGATCTGGGGGCGCGGACGGATGTTGTGTCGGGCCCCGAGGGCAACCAGACCCTGATCTTCCGCTTCGGTGCGGTCAATCAACCTACTTTCCGTGTCACGGCCACTGCGGGGGCGACGGTGGTCGTCGACTCGGTCATCGTGCAGGAGCGGCTCGTTTCGACCCGTGCGGCGGCCATTCACCCGGTGACCGCAGGCTATCCGCGGCTGGCGAAGGTCGGATGGGAAAGCGTTCCGGCGATGTCGGATCGTGCCGGACAGACGATAGGGCCCTTTCTCGAGCTGCTGTCCCGCTTTCACCACGTGACCGGGTTCGAGGGGGATCCCACCATCGGCTATGAATGGGCTTCCTCGATCCGCGACTTCAGTCCGGACATTTTATTGACGCCCTCCTGGGATGCCTTCGCCTCAGAGCAGGGGAGTTCGTCGCCGGGGGGGGCGCGAATATTTCAGCGCTCTTCAACGAGGCCATTCCGGCGCAGTGGTCGTTGCTTGCGCCCGAGGGATCGCCTGTTCCCGCGCTGGGGGATCCTGGCAGGCGGCTGTTGAATCCCACGGCGGGGGGCGGATTGGTCGGGGGCAGGCGTTTCGGTGAGGTGGCTGCAGCATTCGTGGGCGACTCGCTCCTCCGCGGTGGACTGTTCGACGGCGTGTTCCTTGAACGATTCGCTTCACTGCCTGATGCGGATCGCATCGTGTTCAGCGGGGAGATGACGGATCTTCCTCCGTTGGATCTCGATGGGAATGGGACGGCGGAATCGCTTGGCGAGATTCAGACCCAGTGGCGGGACGGATTTGAAGTTTTTCAGGCGGACATGCGCACTGGTCTCGGGGCCGCGGCCCTGATGGTGGGCGACTCCGGGGAAATCGATCTGCCCCCGGGAGAGCAGGGTGCGATGAACGGTTGGCGCCTGGGGCGTGCCTCGCCCTACGAGGTGCTTCCCGGAGGGGACTGGAACACGGATGAGGCGAGCGAGTGGTATCGGCTTCTGGATTCCTATTTGTCCTTTCAGGGTCAGGGTTCAGGTCTCCAGAGTCCGATTCTTCAGTTCACTGGCGCGGGGCTTGGGACGGCGGCGGGTCCGACTCCCTTGGGATCGGCGGGGCGGGTCGGGAGCCTCGAGCCCCGCGATTTTCGTCGCCTGCGATTTGGCCTCGCCACGGCCCTGCTGGGCAATGGCTTCTTCGCCTACGACCTGGTCGACCGCAGCAGCGCACCGCTTTGGTTTGATGAATATTCGGTGGACTTCTCCGGTGCATCGATGGGTGATCGATTCGGTCGGCATTACCTCGGTCAACCGCTGGCCGATCCGGTGGAGATTCCCCGGCCCGGTGGAGTTACCCGGTTGGAGGTCGACTTTGAGGGAGGGCTCCCGGGTGGGGTCACGGTGGATGGCAGGCTGACCTCGGACCCCGCAGAGCTACTCGACGGCACCCAATCGCTCGTGGTCACGCGGCTCTCCGGCGCAGGGCAGGCACCCTTCCTGAGTGTCGAGCCGGCCACGCTTGGTCTGTCTCCGAATTCTTCCTGCGAACTTTTTCTCGATTACCGGGTTTTGAGTCATGCTCCCGAGACCTTTGGTCCGGTGCTGGAAGCGGGCTTTGATCCGGCGGGCACTTCAATGGGAGCCAATGCCCGGGTCTTCAGTTCGGAGGCCTACGTCGGTCGGGAAGGTCAGCTGCGGGCCAGCGTCCGGATCGATGGGGTGGGGGAGACGGTGAGCGCCTGGTTGGGGGACCGCGCCAGCGTGGCAGTGGACAATATTCGGGTAGTGATCAATCGGGGTGGAGTTTGGCGAAGGGACTTTGAAAACGGAATCGTTCTTGTCAATCCGACGCCCTCCACATGCTCGCTTACCCTATCGGAGCTGGCAGGGCCGTTGAGCCGCCTCAACATCCGGCGCATTCTCGGAACGCAGGACCCGGTCTGGAATGACGGGTCGGCGGTCACGGCGGGGCTCGTTCTTCCCGCCGGCGAGGCGATCATTCTTCTTGCCGAGCGTGTTGCCGCAGGCCTCCCCGGCGTGCCCACCGGACTTGTGGGGACGGCCACAACCGACTCGTTGGAGCTCACCTGGAATCCGGCACCCGGGCCGGTGGCCTCCTACCTCGTGGAAAGCGCGGAAGGGAATGGTCACTTCACGACCTTCCATCTCTCCCGTCCGGTTCCTGGAGCCACCCTGGTGGGGCTTCCTTCCGGGACCGCGCATCGCGTCCGTATCACCGCCCTCGATCATCAGGGCCGTCGTGGGGCCCCTTCCGAGGTGTTGTCCCTCACTACTGCTGGTTCCGCGCCCGCCCGCCCGGTTCTTGAGGGCTTCATCAGTCCGGATCTCCGCTTTGGCGAGCTGCTGAGCATTTTCGTGTCGGGCCTTTCGGTGAGCGGAACGACGGTTGCCAGCGCCCCGTTCCCCACGAAGTTGGAGAACATATCGGTGGAGGTGAACGGGATTCCCTCGCAGGTTTTCTCGGTTTCTCCCACCGTCGTGTCCTTCATCCTGCCCGGGGGGATCCAAGCCGGCGAGGACGCCATTGTCCGCCTGTTCGACGGGGCGGCCTACAGTGCCGGCCACCAACGATTCGTTCGTGATCCGGCGACGGTTTCGGTTGGCAATGTGGTGACAACGACGATCGGCGCGGACACCGTGGACTTCACGCTGGATGGCGGCGCGGTGGCCCGTGTCTCCCTCGTCGACAGCAACATTGCAAGAGTCCGGTTGAATCCGAATGGAGTCTTCACGACCCGGCTGACCGGGGCGATTGCCACGAGCGGTCTTGGCTCACCGGGCACGGTCATCTCCGAGGCTCCGACCTACGTTGTGCTCGAGACCAGTGCGCTGCGTCTCATCGTCAACAAGACGCCTTTCGGGGTTCGGGCCGAGCGTCCCGATGGCACCTTGATCGTGGAGGACGCGGAGCCTGCGGTGGAGTGGAATGGGGCGACAGGGGTGATTTCGAGCGTAAAAACGACAGAACCCGGGCAGCCCTATTTTGGATTGGGCCTGCGGGGAGGGCCACTGAACCGACGTGGGGACACCTTCAAGATGCGCAACACCGATCAATGTTGCTATGGGGAATTCGACGGCCCCCTCTACGTCAGTGTTCCCTTCTACTATAGCGAGCGAAACGGCCGGTTCTTCGGTGTGTTCCATGACAACGCGGCGGAAGCCTCGTTCGACATGGACAGTCGGAACCGTGGTGAAATCACCTACCGCGCCCAGCGCGGAGAACTCGACTATTATCTTTGTGCCGGACCCGCCCCGCGCGATGTGGTGCAGGAATTTTCGCGCCTCACCGGATACTCACCGCTGCCTCCGCTCTGGTCCCTCGGCTATCAGCAATCCCGATACGGCTATCAGTCCTCCGCTGAGATCCTGAACCTCGCGAACACCTTCCGCAGTCTCGACATTCCGGCGGATGGTCTGTGGCTCGACCTTGACTGGATGAACGACCTCAATTTTCTCGACTGGGATCCGGTCCGCTTTCCCGATCCGGTGGGAATGGGCAACGATCTGCAGGGTCTCGGCTTCCACCACGTCAACATCGTCGATCTCGCGGTGCAGCCCGATGATCCGCTCACCCCGTTTCTCACGGCGAATGATCTCTTTCTTGAAGACGCGGCAGGCAATCCGGTGCCGGAGACCCTGTTCGCTCCCTTTAACGACATCTTCTGGCTCGATATCACCAATCCCGCCACGGCGAGTTAATACACCTCCAACCTGGAGACCTTTCTCACGACCTATCACCCCGGCGGGATCTGGAACGATCTGAACGAAATTGCCAGCAACAACCTGCCCACCGCGGTGTATGACTTCGGAGGGGACCCCCGCCCGGACATCGAGGCGCGCAACATCTTTGCCCTGCGGGAGCTGAGCGAAACGCGGGAGGCCTGGGCTCAAGCGTGGCCCGAGGAGCGGCCGTTCCTCCTTTCCCGGTCGGGTTACCCGGGTATCCAGCGCTACGCCGCGAACTGGAGCGGAGACACCCTGAGTTCCTTCGACAGCATGCGGGTCAGCGTGCAGACCAGCATTCACATGGGGATGAGTGGAAACAATGTGTTTGGCCATGACATCGGGGGCTTCATCGGAAGTCCTTCACCGGAGCTGTTTATTCGATGGCTCGCCTTTGGAGGCTACACGACCTTCTTCCGCAACCACGCCCTCAACACCACCGCAGCGAAGGAGCCCTGGGCGTTCGGGGAGCCGTACACCACCATGGCCCGCGAGATCATCAATCAGCGCTACCGGATCCTGCCCTACCTGTACGGCCTGCACGAGTTGGCGGCCCGCGAGGCGGATCCTGTGCTGGCGGCCACCTTCTTTCACTTCCCCGAAGACGTGGCGACCTATCAACAGGACACCGAGTACATGTTGGGGCCCTCCCTCCTGGTCGCTCCGGTATTCACGGCGGGAGCCACCGAACGGACCCTTTATCTGCCGGCCGGCACCGACTGGTATGACCTTGGAACCGACCAGAAGTACGCCGGCGGGCAGGAGATAACAGTGCCCGCTCCGCTGGACCACATTCCGGTGTTTGTCCGTGCGGGAAGCACGCTTCCCCTCGCCTCGGTGCGTCAGCATGTGCAGGAGACGACGGCCGACGACCGCATCGCTTTTCATCTCTACCCGGGCAGTTTCGAGAGCCCCGCGCTCTACGAGGACGACGGGATTTCGAACGAGCACGAAAGCGGCGAGTATCTGCGGACCTCCGTCCAGGAAGCAGCGAGCTCCTTTCGGCGCGACTTTTTGTTTGTCCGGGAGGGGAGCTACCAGCCCGCTCCACGCTCGACCTGGCTGGAGCTTCACGACTTTGAGGCCGACCCGGTCGCGGCGGTGATCGACGGACGGGTCTTTGCCCGGGAAGGCACGGTCGCTGCTCTCGATTCCGTTGAGGCTGGCTGGCACTTTGATGAAGCCACCCGTCGGCTGACGGTGCGGGCCGGAGAACTGGTCCAGACCGTATCCATTGTGCTGAATCAGCCGCCGGCGAAAGGCAGCGTCCCCCATCTCTTCTACTTCGACCTCGACGGGGACCTGCAGGGGGATCCCAACAACGCGGTCGTCCTCCCCTCCGCGGAGCGCATTCCGGGCCTCGTGCTCTGGGGCAACGACCCCGATGATTCGAGTGCCGCGGTGACGGCACCGCTCGTCGATCGTGGGCCCCGTCTCATCGGCTATGATTTGTTGAGCAGCCCGCAGAACGGTTCCCTCAAAGCCGAAGTCCTGCACGACATGGGTGTCGAAGTGGGGGCGGTGAAACTGCAATGGGCTCAGATGGAGACGGGCGGCGGAGTGTTCGACGGCCCGCAGAACGGAACCTTGGGGCTCCTCAATGCTCTTCTGGCGAGCCGCAACTGGCAGCTCGACCTGACCGTGGGACCGGTCGGGGACACCTCCTTGAGTTTGCCGACCGATCTGGCGGGCTCCGGACTCACCGCGGCCAGCCTTCCGGCCCGTTTCAACGCCCTGCTCGATCACCTGCATGCCTCGCTCCCCGGCATTCCGCTCCACAACCTCCGCCTTGGACAGAATGTGGATCTCTACTTCGCGACCGAAACCGATCCACTGGTGCGGGCAGCCTATCTCAGCTGGCTTCAGTCAGCAGTGGCCCATGCGAAATCCCTGTGGGGTTCCGGCCTGCAGGTCAGCCTGACCATGACTGCGGAAGGGATTCGCGGGGCGGAACCGGGTGGCTACCTGCAATCACTGCTTGCGGAAGTCGATGTGGTTGCGGTTTCGTATCAACCGCTGCTGGACGAGCACGGTCTCGCCGCCGTTCCGTGGGAAATCGGGAGCCTCTTCGACCGACTTGCGGCCGCGTTTCCCGGCAAGCCGGTGCACCTTGTCGACATTGCATTTTCGGCGTCCCTGGTGATCGGGAGCAGCCCGACGCGGCAGGTCCAGTTCATTGGAGAGCTTCTTCGGGCTTGGGACCGGCACCTGTTCCAAATGCCTTATATCTCCTTCGCCCCGGTCGTTGACCGTTCGGCCGCCGCGGCGGAAGCGGAAGCGCTGCTCCCGCGCTATGGAGGCACCGGCAGCGACCCGGCGGCCCTCGAAGTGCTGCTCGCCAGCCAGGGGATCCGGACCTATTCGGGGGACAGCAGTCCCAAGGCGGCCTTCTCCACCCTGCGCAACGGGCTCTTTGACCGGGGCTGGTGGTTGGTGCCGCCGCGCGCCAGCCGGTCGTATCTGCTCGGTCTCTCGGCGGAGCCCTACGACCTCGAACTAGGCAATCTCGACCCCTCCAAGCCGTTTATCGATTCCGTCATGGATGAATTGTTCGCGCTCCTCGATGTCCATGCCGACCTCGTCATGTTCAACTTCGACAACGGGGTCCCCTGGGTTGAAGCTGAAACCGACGATCTGCTCTCGGCTGAGCTTCCCTACAGCGAGAACGTGAAGGCCACCTGGGACGGCTTGCGCAGAAGGGCGAACCCAGGGCAGTTCACGGCAGTCTCGATCGGACCTCTTGGCACTCCCCGCGCCCGGCCAGCGGCGTATTGGGGTGCCGGGGAGGGATACTACCTGGACTTGAACAACGAGCGGGTCCCGAACGGCATCATGCAGGACTACCTTCGGCGGCTGCCGCCCGGCGTGTGGGCGAGCCGGGATCTCGACGCCCCGGCCTTGCGTCAGGCCTTCGTCAATTACGCGAAGCGAAGCATCGATTATTTCCAGCCCGAATACCTGATCGTGGGATTGGAGACGAACGAGACCCTCGACGAGGGGCAGGCCTTTGCCAACAAGTACATTGCCTTCCAGAAATTCGTTTACGAGTCGCTCAAGGCGGATCCGGCCTATGCCGGGACGAAGCTGGTGGTGAGCATTTCGGGTGAATTCCTGATGCTCGATGAATTGGGCTACGGTCATTTACAACGGGTGAAGGAGAACCCCATTCTCTACGAAGCACATCGTGACTTTGTGCAGGCGCTGCTTCCCTACACGGATGTCCTGGGGCTCTCCCTGCATCCCAGCAAGCTCCGCCTTCCGGCCGAGTCCCTACCCGTGGCTGCCTACACGCGCCTCTTTGCGGAGCTTCGCACCCTCACGACCAAGCCCTTCGCGATCACCGAGACCGACTTTCCGGCGGCCTCCTTCTCGATTTTCGGAACGGACTATTATGGCAGTCTGACCAAGCAGGAACGCTACATGCGCATGCTGTTGGAGGAGGTTGAGCGGGACGGCAACTTCGAGTTTGTGCTCAATTACGCCGTCAAGGATCTCACTCCGCAGCTTGACCGCATGCGTCTTCGCGCTCAGGAAGATCCGCCGTTCATCAGTCCGGTGCTCGTGGAGTTCTTCAAGATCTTTGAGTTCACCGGCCTCTACGACGACGACGGGACACCCCGCCCGGCCGTCGACACGTGGATCAACCGATTTCTGCTCCCCTTCGCGGGCTCGTCCTCCCTTGGTAGCCCGGTCCGGGTCGAAAGCCCTGATGGCACCCTGCAGGCGGAGTTCTCCATCAATACGGCCGGACGGCTCGTTTACCGGGTTCTGCAAAATGGCAACGAGGTTCTCCTGCCCTCGCCACTGGGGGTGACCGTCGATGGCGTCGATCTTGGAAGCAGCGCCCTCAACGTGAGTCTCAAGAGCCTCGTGGAGATCAACGAGACCTATCCGCTTCTCGCGGCGCGTTCCACGGCCGTCAACCATTGCCACGAAGCGACTCTGGCAGTGCGCCGAACCGGCGATCTTGAGTTCTCCTTTGAATTGCAGGTCCGGGTTTACGACGACGGCGTCGCCTATCGCTACGTCATTCCGGCCCCGCGGCTGGGGGACCCGCTTGCGCCGCGGACCTTGAGCGGGGAAGCGAGTGGCTGGGTGGTTCCGGACGGGAGCATCGTCTGGCATCAGGATCAAACCGAGAACTATGAGGCCGATTTCCGTTCGCTGGAAGTGGGCTACTTCGACATCGACGTGGGAGGACAGCTCACCGTGGAGCTCCCCGGATCTCCTCCGGCCGGATACCTGTTCATCTCGGAAGCGGCCATGCGCAACTACAGCGGCATGACCCTTCGCGGCCAGTTTCTCAGCGGTCTTTTGCAGGCGACCTTCCTCGATGACACCACCTGGCACATGGTCCCGGGTCAGTGGTCGCCCTGGCGCTTCACCATGGTCGGGGAAACCCTCGCCGACCTCGTGGCATCCGATCTCGTTCCCAATCTCAATGAGGCCCCGGACCCGCTCCTTTTTCCGAACGGGTCCGATGCGTCGTGGATCAAACCCGGGCGCGCCCTCTGGTCCTGGTGGATCGATTCGAACTCCGGAGCCAATTTCGAAGTGCAGAAGCACTACATCGACGAGGCTGCGGCGATGGGACTCGAGTTTGTGACGGTCGACATCTATTGGGAGCTGGGATTCCCGTCTGGCGGGAAGGACCAGTTCGAGCGCCTCGCGGACTTGGTCACCTATGCGAAAAGTGACGGGCGCGACATCGAGCTGTGGGTCTGGAAGAACTGGTATGAGCTCCTGGATCCCTTCGCGCGCCAGGAGTTCCTGCAGAAGGTCAAGGCCGCGGGCGTGGTCGGGGTGAAGGTTGACCCGGTCTATGGGGAGGCCAGCGAATCCCAATTGAGTGTGGGGCTGCACGAGGCGATTCTCCGGGAGGCCGCCGCCCAGGAGCTCATGGTGAACTTCCATGGCACGCACAAGGCCCACGGACTCTTCCGCACCTACCCGAATGCGATCACTCATGAGGGTTTCCGAGGACTGGAGGACACCACCTTGATCTACCAGAGCAATCCCGGAGGCCTCGTTCCTCCCGAGCACAATGCGACGCTCGTTTTCACCCGATTCCTGGCCGGTCCCGGGGATTACACCCCGGTGACCTTCGACCCCCTCAAGATCGGCAAGACCACCTTCACCCACCAGTTGTCCCTCGCGGGCTTGATGACCTCCCCGCGCGTCCACTTTGCGGATTCCCCGGAAAATCTGCAGGGCCAAACCGATGTCCTCGATCTGCTCACCGCAATTCCGACGGTGTGGGACGAAACGCTTGCGGTCGGGCCCAACAAGATCGGCGACTTTGCGATGCTGGCGCGGCGCCACGGGCAGGAGTGGTGGTTGTTCGGGATCAACGGTGATTCCGTCAATCCGAAGAGCATCACGGATCTCGACCTTTCCTTTCTGGGGGGAGGATTCTTCCAGGCTTCCCGGGTCGCCGATGACACGGCGGTTACTTTTGACCGCGACGATGGATTGGTGGTGTATGGAGGAAGCACGATTGACTTTGATCTTCTTCCCGGGGGGGGTACGTGGCGCGCTTCCTCCCCGCCGCCGCGCTGGACTACCCGACCTGGGCCGTGGCCACCATGCCGGACGATCCCGCTCTTCGGGATTCCCTTCTCGACCCGGATGAAGACGGATTGGTCAACATTCTGGAGATGGCCTTGGGCGGGAATCCGCTTGTCGCGGATCAAGGGTTGCTCCCGACCGCCATGGTCGTGAAGGACGGCGGCACGGATTACTTGGAGTATAGTTTCCGGCATCGGGCCGATCCCTACGGCGAGGCGATTGGAACGCCAGGAGTGGAATTCACTCTCGGGGGGCTTTTCTACCGGGTGGAGGTATCCGGCGATCTGGTGGCCTGGAGTTCCGCTGCGGGGCTCGCCACAGCGCAGGGCGTGCCACAAGCGAATGGCGACGGCACGGTCACGGTGCGGATCCGCATTCCCCTTGCCGCCCTCCCCATGGGTGACCAACAGTTCATCAGGCTCCATGTTTCGCTCACTCCGTGAGCCGTTCAGCAGCCTAATACCGCGTAAATGTTGATGTTCCGGCTCACTTCGCATAACAAGCTCCGTGGCGTCGCACCACTCAGTTAATCATGGGAACATTCATCACCATCGAGGGAATCGAAGGCTCCGGCAAATCAACCCTGATCAGGGGACTTGCCGCCGTATTGGAGTCCGGGGGGCACGAAGTGGTGTGCACGCGGGAGCCGGGAGCGACTGAGATCGGGAGGGCCTTGCGCTCCATCCTTCTCAAAGCGGTTGATCCGGCACCCGGGACCCTCACCGAGGTGTTTCTCTTTGCGGCAGATCGCGCCCAACACGTGGCGGAAGTGATCCGGCCCGCACTGGCGGCAGGGAAGGTCGTCTTGTGCGACCGCTACACGGATTCGACCCTTGCCTACCAGGGAGGCGGGCGGGGGGTGGACCGTGGCCTTTTGGAAACCATGAATGAACTGGCCACCTCCGGGCTCAAGCCGGAACGGGTGCTTCTGCTCGACTTGGACCCGGAAATCGGACTCCGGCGGGCCCGGAGCCGTTGTGAGGAGGAGGGGACCGGAGAATCCTGGACTCGCTTCGAGGAGGAGGAACTCGCCTTTCATCAGCGTCTCCGGGACTGCTTTCTCGAGCTGGCCGCCAACGAACCAGATCGTTTCCAGATCATCGATGCGACCCTCAGCCCCGAAGAACTCGTCGCCAGCGTGATGGACGGCATCCTTGCATTGCTGGGAGGTTCACGGCTTAGCTGATTGACCATGCGCTCCCACGGCGCGAGGCCGTGGGGGGCGGGGATGTGACAGGCGGGCGAACGGCAAGTTCGCCAACCTGACCCGCGCCGAGGGGTTGCCCGCCCTTCTGGAGCAGCTTCTCGCCGTCCCGGAGCAGGCCCTCGGGCTCTACAACCTCGTCAACTCCGGCTTCGCCAGCGCGGCCGATCAAGCACGCTTCATCCTTCGGCGGGCCGCCTACCACGGCATTCCGGTCCGGACCACGGAAGTGCGGGACGTCACGATGGCCTCAGTCTCGCAATCCAAGGCTCCCCGACCGCGATTCAGCGTCCTTTCAGGCGAAAAATTCACGGCTGCCACGGGTAAGCGGCCCGTTTCCTGGCAGGCGGGACTCGATGCCCATCTGGAGGCCGTCGCGCCACGCTACCAAGTTTAGACCCGGCCGGGACGCCCCATCAAGTTTGAGGGAGGGTGTGCAAAACCTTCGCGCGGGTTGCGAACGACTTGGAACTCAATGGTTTGCACAGCGCGGATGGAGTTGGCGTCAAATCCGTTCCGCAGTTCGCAGTCTGTCATCCCTGCATTCAGGCGCGCTGGGCGCATTTCGTTACAGAAATCTGAAATTTTTCATGACGGTTGCCGCAATTAGTTCTCCGCCGGTCTGGGATGTATTTCGAAGCCGGGAATTGGAGGAACAAGTCCCAGAACACGCACAGATCGATGGAGCGAAATTCTAAAAACATGCTGTATGCCAACAGTTCGCACAAATGTTTTCCCACACCCGAAGTGCGGAAGAAACATGAAATAAAGAGGAATGATCAGCATCTCCGAATCATCCGATATCCTTAAGCACAATTCGCACTTGCTCTCTACAACTCAATCGAGTCAATCAACGCTTGCTGCATCCGAATGGGCGCGGACGTGTGTATGCCTAGGAGCCAGATGGTTCCCACGGCAGCTGCGTTTGGCCCAATTGGTGCGGAACAAGGCGATTTTAACAACCACCGAGAACTACTGCCATAAAAACACGGAATGCCCCTGAAGGGCTCAAAGGAATCTACCGCGCAGCAGGCTTGCTGTCAGTGCTTGCGCTGGCCGCCACCTCTGCCAGTGCCCAGCAATATCGCTGGGTGCCCGGTGCCAACCCCCTGAATTGGGACCCCGCCACGGTCAATTGGGACGAAGAGCCCTTTGGTGGCGTTGCCGAGGGCGGATGGGTCAACGGCAATCCAACCTCCAGTGCGCTGTTCACCAACTTCTTTCCAGGGGTTGGAGTGATCAACGTCGGGCCGAACGTCGATGTCAACAGTCTCGTCGTGACCGACGCCGGGTTCTCGTTCACCGGCGGCAACATCAATTTCATCGGTGCGAACGGATCAATCGTCAATGCCTCGGGTGGAAACGTTAACGTCGGCTCCAGTGTCAGTGCCACCGATGCGCTGATTATCACGGGTGGCAGCGCGGTGACCTTGAACGGGCCGGTCAACGGCACGAACAATCTGATCAGCTTTGGCGCGGGTTCCACGGTGACCATGAATGGCGCGGTTGGTCTGGCAGGGGCGGCCGCGGTGATCTCCAATGGTTCCGGCGCAAACATGGCCTTCAACTCGACTCTGGGTGCTCTTGGCAACCTGGTGATCGTGGGTGGAAACGACGTGGGTTTGTCCGGGACGACGACCGTCGCCGGCAACTTGACCATCTCGGATGCAGGAACGATCGTGACCTCGACTGCCGGGCTCAGCACGGGCACCGGCATTATCGTTGCAAATGGTGGAGCGGGGATCTTCGCCGGGTCAGTCAGCGGAGCTGGTGGTCTTACCGTTACAGACGGCGCTCTTGCTGTCTTGAACGGGGCCAACACCTTCACTGGCGATACGATCGGATTTGGAGCCGGCGCGGTGATCATCGCCAATGGTGGCAGCGCCCCTTGAAACACTGGGAATATAGGGGTTTCGATTGCTCCATTTTCTCTATTTTCGTCATTTCTCGACTTTTGGGCGCGATAGTGTCCAATCAATCCATGCCAAAGACCCCAAGTTTTGATTACCGGAAGACGCTGGGAATCCTACCCTTGGCCGGAGAAAATCAGGAACCGGGCCGCGACAAACACAAGTAAATATGCCCTCGCGAATCGCGGCCATCGAACCTGTATCCGCGAGTGGATACAGGGCGGATTTGCAACCCTGATTGGCCGGCCATAGCCTCGCGCCTCTAAAGCCCTTTAAAAGGGTTTCCTGTTCTTTTGCCATTGGCCGGAAAATGGGAATATTGGTTAGCGATATGGAAATCGCCACCGCATCAGCG
>Ga0209702_10001038_pt1 | contig 56059 bp, 58 predicted proteins | sample FRY01_FD_187210 | JGI IMG/M metagenome (GOLD analysis project Ga0209702, IMG submission 187210) | Freshwater microbial communities from Lake Fryxell liftoff mats and glacier meltwater in Antarctica - FRY-01 (SPAdes) (version 2) | ecosystem: Environmental > Aquatic > Freshwater > Ice > Glacier...
GTTGGAGTTCGATCGGCTCACAATATCCCGCCTCCAGGACCCGCCCGGCGATGGCGTCAAACCGGCCAAGATAGTTGTCGTCGACCGGCCAAGGTAATTGTCGCCAACCACATGTCTTAAATTGATCAATAAATTATCAGAATGACAGACATAAATACCGAAATGCCATGGACGACATCGATCAGCAGCTGATTGCCCAGCTGCGGCAGAACGCCCGCCTGTCGGTGGCCGATCTGGCGCACCGGCTCCAGGTGTCGCGCGGCACGGTCACCAACCGGCTGCGCAAGCTCGAAGACCAGCAGGTGATCGTGGGCTACACCGTGCGCCTCAAGCCCGAGGTGCTGACCGAGCGCATCCGGGCCTGGATGGGTGTGCAGGTCGAGGGCAACCAGACGCGGCGGGTGATCGCCAGCCTGCTCGGCGAACCTGGCGTGTCTGCCCTGCACGACACCAACGGCCGATGGGATCTGCTGGCCGAGATCGAGGTGGGCTCCATGCAGGAGCTCTCTCAGGTGCTGGAGCGTGTGCGCCTGATCAGCGGTATCCGGGGCACCGAGACCGGCATCCACCTGGCCAGCTACCGGTAGGGCGAAACAACCGTGAGAAGAACCCGCTGTCAGTCTGCTTTCTGCTTGTACGGGCCCAAAAACTTGTCACCGTTGAAGTGAATCATGTGCTCGGGCGCATCGGCTATCCAAACCTCGATCTCCCAGGCAATTGCATGCGCGAACCGGCGGTAAATCGACCGATCTGGGAAAGCGGTCACCAAGATGATGTCAGCGTTGCATGTCGACGCCGCTTGCAACAAGGCGCTCCTTCGCAGCTCGGTGATTGGGTTGGCGGTGGTCACGGCTTCGATGAGATACAGCCAGTTCCTCTCTTCGCAGTAGGCGACGACATCGGGCAATGCGTCGTGAGCAAGCTCAAAAAAGTGCAGCTTCTTGCGCCCTGCGGCGTCCAGGAAGAGGTCTTTTTTGGCCGTGTCACCCACATACAAAACCTGTGCTCCAAAACCGAAGATTGGAAGAAACACCTCGATGATCGATTTTGCAGCTCGCTGTGCTTGCCGGGGCTGAAGGCGAACCTCGTTTGGCTGTTGAGCTGAACTGGAATGCGTGCCAAGTCCCGATCCCTCTTGAGATGGGCGGCCAAGGTCGGTCGATTCAGGTTGAAGGTCTTCAGCGTGGTGGGCCAGCGCCGCGTTCTAAATGTCCTGATGACGGCTCCTGCCGCTGGGTCGATGGCGAATCCGCGCGTGCCATCGTTGGTGTTGGCGTCGGGATTTTTTGCACTTTTCAAGACGATGTGGCCTGCAACCGGCAGGGCCAAATCCTTGCGCCGCATGTCGTCGTAGGAGCCCGGTGAGATCGTCTCTTCCCAGTACGTATTCAGAAAAGTGATGATTTGGCGCGACTGCAACTGGTGCTGGGCATGGTTGTCCTTGGCGGCGCTCCAAGGCGTCGACGGCTTCACGTCTGCCACTGCCATGAAGGCTTTGGCCATCTTTTCTTTGCGGCGCTGAGTGAGGCCGTTCATCGGGATACCAAGCGCGCTCAGAATCTCCAGCGCTTCCACGACTTTGGTGTGCACGACTTAATCCGTCAGAAGGGAGATTTGGGTGGGATTCCTGCGCTCACCGATCGATCGCGCGTCCAGTCGTTTGCTGGAATCGAGGTAATCGCGCATGGCACCAGCAACGGCATAGGCCAGCATCGGCGGCACGGCATTGCCAATTTGCTTGAAGCAGCTGGCTTCCTTGCCCTCGAACTCGAACCAGTCGGGAAAGCTTTGAAGCCTTGCGCCCTCTTGAACCGTGAGGCGACGCCTTCTGCCATCGGGCAGTGCGACGCGTTGCATGTCGCCAGTGGCACCGGCCAGGTTCCGGCAAGTCACCGTTCTGGCGGGGCGGTCCAAGTGCAGGTCTCTCGGTGTGATTCAGCTTGATGCTTTCTCGTACTTCGCCACATACCGGTCCATGCTGGGTGTCAGGTACTTCGCATCTTCGCGCTGCTGGATAACCAGATCGCCGATCGCTTGCCCAGCACCGATCCTGTTGGGCTGGGGCTTGGGGAACGAAAAACGCCCTCGGTGGCCGACCACAAACATCCTTTCGCGGTTTTGAGGAACACCGTGCTGCACCGCATGCAGCAGCTTGTATTCCACGATGTAGTTCATGGCTTCAAGCTCGGTGATGATGGTGTCTAGATAGGGCTTGTTGCGGTACATCAGACCGCGAACGTTCTCAAACAACCAAACATCGGGTTGCGCTTGTTCAACAGCAGCGATGAAGGCGGGAAATCCATCCCGCGCGTCTCGGATCCCCTTTTGGTGTCCACCCACGCTGAACGGTTGGCAAGGCGGTCCGCCAATCACCACCTGTGCTCGCGGGAACTCAAATTCGGGGCTGAGCTTGGCGTGTACGCAGTCGCCGCTGAGATTGCGCTTGTAAGTGGCCACGCAATCGGCGTCCATCTCGAACCCAAGGGTCTCGAAGCCTTGCGCCTCAAAGCCGAGCGCCAAGCCACCGCAACCCGCGAAAAGATCGAGAACCAACGGTGAGCCTTGCGTGGCGGGTTTGAGCAGGGAATTGATGGTTTCGATGTAGTTCATATGCTTTTGCTGCGGCCTTGGTTCTGCGAGAAGACTCGCCTCCTGGTATTTGCCCGGGCGCCTTGGGATTTTGCCCGAAGGGATGCTCGGTGAAGTTTCCTGCGTCAGATCAAAGAAAGGCGCCCCCCTGCGTCAGATGCTTGTCGGTCTGTCCAGTCCCCACCACGCCGGCAGGTGCTGGCGCACCTGGGGACTGGCGAAGCGGTCGTCTAGCAGCCAGACCGTGCCGCGATCGGTTTCGCTGCGGATCACGCGGCCTGCGGCCTGCGCCACTTTTTGCAGGCCGGGGTAGAGATAGGCGTACGCGTAACCATGGCCGAACCAGACTTGTAGCCGTGCGCGCAGCCGCTCGTTGACCGGGTTGATCTGCGGCAGGCCCAGTGTGGCGATAAAGGCGCCGATGAGGCGGCGGCCTGGCAGGTCGATGCCCTCGCCAAAGGCGCCGCCCAGCACCGCAAAGCCAATGCCTTGGCCACCCTCGGTGAAGCGCGCGATGAAGGCCGCGCGCTCGGGCTCGCTCATGCCGCGCGACTGCGCCCAGAGCGGCAGCTCGGGGTGCAGCGCGCGCAGCCGCTCCAGCGCCTTCTGCAAATAGTCGAAGCTGCTGAAAAACGCGAGGTAGTTGCCTGGTGCGGCGTTGAACTGTTGCGCCATGAGCTGGGCCATGGGGGTGAGTGAGGCCGTGCGGTCGCTCCAGCGGGTGGAGATATGGGTCGCTACCCGCACCGTCAGCTGCTCACTGGAGAATGGCGAAGGCACGTCGGTGCGCAGCGTGTCGGCGGGCAGGCCGAGCAAATCGCCCAGCGCGTCCATGGGCGCGAGCGTGGCCGAGAACAGCGTGGCGCCATGCGTGGCGGCCCAGCGGTCTTTGAGCAGCGGTGCCGGCACCAGGCAGCGTATGGACAGGCGTGGCTGGCTGACACCGGTGCGCTGAGTGCCGGGCTCGGTGGGCGTGTCGCGTGAGGTCAGGTCGCACATCGAATGGTCACCAAAGCCCTCGGCCACGCGCTGGAAACGCAGCGCGTCGAAGAACCAGCGTTGCAACGGGCCATCGGCGGCGTCTTCGGGATGCTGCGCCAAATGGTCGGCGGTGGCGGTGCAGGCTTTTTGCAGTGCTTCCATCAGCGCAGCTGGTGGCTCGGGCAGCACGGTGTGTTCGCCCTGCTGCTCGCGCGCCAAAGCGTTCCAGCGGCGGTTGATCGCATCGAGGGACTTCTTGAGGGCAGTGGGTGCTGCGCGCCGCAGCGCCTGGAATGCGGCGGGGTCAAGCGATGCGCTGTACATGCTGCGTGCGCGCTCGACCAGGTTGTGCGCCTCGTCCACCAGCAGACCCACGCGCCAGCCCTGCTCTTCGGTGTGGGCGAACCAGTGGGCGCCAAGATCGAAAAAGTGGTTGTAGTCGCCCACCGCCACATCGCTCCAGCGCAGCATTTCCTGACCGAGGTAGTAAGGGCAGACGCTGTGGGCCAGCGCGATGTCGCGCAGCGCTGGTTGATCCAGCCATTGGGCATGCGCTGCTGCTTCGCGGGCGGCGGGCAGCCGGTCGTAGAAGCCGCGTGCCAATGGGCAGGATTCGCCGTGGCAGGCTTTGTCGGGGTGCTCACAGGCCTTGTCGCGCGCCACCCGCTCGATCACGCGCAGCGCAAGGGGCTCTGGTGTTGAGGTGCGCAGACGCCGCAGCGCATCAAGCGCAAGCTGGCGCCCGGTGGTGCGTGCGGTGAGGTAGAAAAGTTTGTCGGTCTGCTGCGCGGGCGCTGCGCGCAGCGCGGCAAACAGCGTGGCCACGGTTTTGCCCAGCCCAGTTGGTGCCTGTGCCATCAGCACTCGGCCCGCTTTGTGACTCAAGTACACCGCCTCGGCCAGGGCGCGCTGGCTCGGGCGGAAGTCGGCAAACGGAAAGTGCAGCGTGGTCAGCGCCGCATCGCGCGCTGTGCGATGGGCGCGTTCTTGCATCGCCCAGGCGCGGTAGCGGTCGCACAGCGCGTGCAGGTGCTCGCGCAGGCCATCGGCGTCGTGCCATTCGGCCAACGGCGTTTCCGTGCTGGTGTCGATGTTGAAATAAACGAGAGCGATGGTAAGCCCGGGCAGGCCAAGCTGCTCGCACAGCAGCGCGCCGTACACCTTGGCCTGTGCCCAGTGCAGCGAGCGCCGGTTGGGCGTGATCAGCGCTGTGTCGCCGCGGTGGGTTTTGATCTCTTCCAGCCGATTGGCTGCCGCGTCCCAGCCATCGGCCCGGCCTTGCACCCGCAGACCCTGGCAAGTGGTGGACAGTGGCACCTCGCGCTGGTAGCCCGACGCGCGCCTGCTGGTCACCGCTTGGTGCCCGGCCACGCCCTCGGCGCCGCTGGGCGAGGGCGTGAACCGCAGGTCGAGATCGCCGCTGCGGGCGGCGAAGTCGCACAACACGCGCACCGCCACCGTGCCCAGCAGCGGGTGTGGGTCGGTGTCGTCAACCAAGGAAGCAGGGAGAGAGTCGATCACGTGGTGTGCGGTTTGGAGCGCCGATGCTACTGGATATAAAGTCAGTGCATGTCTTCTATTCTGTCCCCCCTTGCGCCCAGGCTCACCCGCCGCCACCAGCAACGCTTACGCGAGGTCTACCGCTCGGCTGGCTGGCCCAGCGCCGACCCGTTGGAGATCGATCTGCTCGCTGTTGGCCTGCTGGAGCGGCGCTGCTCGTCCGATGGCCACGAGACGCTGCGCCTGACCGACGCTGGCATCCAGGCACTCGCGCAGGCCCATGCGGGCAACCGGGCTGCGCGTTCGCCGCACGAGACGCTGGTGCAGCAAGTGGCCGAAAACCTAGGCCGCTCTGGGCGGCTCGCTTGGCGCGGACTCTCCTTGCGTGTGCCGCTGCCCAACAGTTTGTTTGACGCACCCAACGCTGACCGTGGCCCAAGCGAGGGTGTCGGTGAGCCCGCAGCACCCTGGCAGCTGTTTGACCAAGACACGGTGCCGGCACCCGATCACCGCTGGTGCGTGGCCATGCCCGATGTGTTTTCCATTCGCCGCAGCTCGGTCGAGGCCTATCTGGAGCCGGTGGTGCACGAGATCAAGGTCAGCCGAGCCGACTTGCTGGGCGATCTGAAGAAGCCAGCCAAACGCGCGGCTTATCTCGCCATGGCGGGAGCCTGCTGGTATGTGCTGGGTCTGAATGCCAAGGGCCGACCCATTGCAAGGCCAGAAGAGGTGCCGCCCGAGTGCGGGGTGTTGCAGCTGGAGGGCACGGCGCTGGTGGTGGCGCGCCAGGCGCCACGCCGCGCGGTCGAGCGGCTGCCGTTTCATGTGTGGATGTCGCTGGCCCAGGCCGGGCCGGCAGCGCGGCCCGAGGGTGAGGCACAAGCGCCGCTTTGAACGGCGTTTGCCGACTGGGTTTTGTCAGTGGTGCGGCGGCAGCTCATCGCGCGCGCTCAGCGGTGCTTGTACGCCCGCATCCGCGTCGCCTTGTTGGCCCAGGCGACCCACCTCGCGCAGCAGCAGCCCAATCTGCTCCTGCTGCCGCGCCACCTGCATGTTGAGCACGTCCAGCAGGTCGTCGGCATAACTGGCCTTGATTTCCAGCTCGGTCAGGCGCTGGTCGATGGCTGGGGGGAGCTCGTTTGGCGTGGTCATGGAGCGATTGGACACCAGCCCTTGCACGCGAAGCGCGGGCTCTGCTCCAATCCACCGATATGGCACTTACCAACATCCGCTTCTGCTGGGGGCAAACTGTTTCAGGTTTTGCTGGTTTTGCACTCGCCATCCTGGTCGGTCTGTCGCCTCACGCGCTGGCGCAACCCGTCGGCGCGCGCGAGACAGCACCAGCACCAGCACCGAAGCCCGAGCACAGCGTCAGCCTGCGCTGGATCGGCGCGTTCAAAATCCCCACTGGCACGCTGTTTGAAGGCGTGGAATTTGGCGGCATCTCGGGGCTGGATCGCGCACCCAATGGTCGCTACTGGGCCATTTCCGACAACCGAGAATCGCCGCGCATGTATGCGCTGCGCATCGATCTGGACCAGCGCGGCTTGCACGCCGTACACATTGAGCAAATGGTCACACTGCGTGGCGCCGATGGCCAACCGCTGCCCGCCCGCACCGCAGACACCGAAGCCATCCGCCTCACCGCTGACGGCCACTTGCTCATCGCCAGCGAAGGCCACTGGAATGTTAACCCCGGGTGGCGCCACCCACCGTTCGTGTCCTCCTTCACGACAAGTGGCAGCTTCGTGCGTGCCTTCGGGCTGCCGCCTGCGTTTGGGTTGATCGACAACCGCACCACTGGCGCGCGCAGCAACAAGGTGCTCGAGTCGCTCGCGGTCACGCCCGGCGGATCGGTGTTTGCGGCTGTCGAGGGAGCGCTGATTGACGACGGCCCCGTCTCCACGCCGGCGTCAGGCAGCTGGCTGCGCCTGATCAAATTTGACCCGGCGAGCGGCGCACCAGCGGCGCAGTACGCCTACGCGCTGCCGCCCATTCCCTTGCCCCGCCCATCCGAAGCGGGCGGGGCGATGGCCAGCCTGGCCAGCAACGGCCTGAGCGATCTGCTCGCGGTGAGCGAAGACAGCTTCATCGCGGTGGAGCGCGCCTACGTACCTGGCCAGGGCGTCACCGTGCGTCTGGTGCTGACGCGCATCGGTGCGCTCACCACCGACGTGTCGCCTTTGCCCAGCCTAAGCGGCGGTACCTTTACGCCCATGAGCCGCCAACTGCTGCTGGAACTGGCGGTGAGCGCCCACGGCCAACGCATCGACAACATCGAGGCCATCGCCTGGGGTCCGGTGCTGGCCAACGGCAACCGCAGCCTGGTCCTGGTGTCGGACAACAATTTTTCACGCCGGCAGACCACACAGTTTCTGGCGTGGGAGGTGGTGTCTCCATGATCCGAATGGAGAGAGTGGGAGCAGCACCGATCCAACCGGTTGTTGCGGGCGGTTTGTGCTGGTAGGCGGGACACAACCAGCTCAAGGTCTGCGGCGCTTGCGCGCGCAAACCTCAGACTTTGTTGGCCTTGTGCGCCAGAACACCAAGGCCGCCCCCCACAGGCGCGATGGCGCGGGCGACACAAGCAAAGGCAGCGACACCGTACTTCGACTCGAATGACAAGGCGCCAGCTTTCATTTGAAACGCCTGGACTGACAAAAAAATGGCATCCACAAAACGGCGAGACGCTCGCTGCTGGCGCCTGAACCGTCACACAAAAACCCACGCAGCAGCGCATAGCGAGCAGGTCTCAGACCGAGCCACCAAGGAACCCGGGCTAAAACCGTTTCCAAATTTAAGAGACTGCTCGGTCTGAAAATGACCTTCACAGAAAGATCGGCCACCAGGTGTATTGGCGGCCCCGCCGTGCTGGCGGGGTGCCGCGGTGGCATGGCTCAACCCTGGCAAAACGGCGCGTTGTGGGCCCGAGCGTCGCCCGCCGCCGCCGCCACCGTGAGCCCGTCTGCGCGCAGACGTGGCATTCCTACACATCGCAACGTCCGTTCGCGGACAGGCGCCTAGACTGGTGGTTGTGAGCGGTCGCTTGCAAGACTTTTTCGATCCCAACCAACCCAAGGAAGCCGAAAATGTTCAAGACACGCGACGAATACATTGCCAGCACGAAACACCAGCCCGACGAGCTCAACAAGAAAATGAATCAGCTGGAGGCCAAGACTGACGCTGGCATGCAAGAAGCCCGCGACGCTTACAACGCCGAGATGGCCAAGCTGCGCGCCCAATCCAAGCTGGCGATGGACAAATTTGAGGCATTCAAGCAGGCCGGGGACGCCGCCTGGGACAAATCGGTCGCAGAGATGGAAAAATACCGCGATGCGTTCTCGCACCCGTTCGCCTATTTCAAGTCGCGGGTCTGAGGATCGGTTCGGTTTCTGGCGATCTGAAAGCCGACCCCAGTTGCCTCTCAGACCAAGCCGTTCCCCGCGCCGATTCTGCTGCCAAGTTGCGTTTTTGCCGTGCGGCGCGCAGCCCGCTTGCATCCAAGCGGATCCAACACAGACCCTCGTCGTTGCCGATACAAAAGCCCTTGAAGCGCCGCACGACGCTTCAAGGGCTTTTTGTTTGGAGGAGGTTGCTCAATCAGGGCTTGAGCTGAGCGCGAATCTCGCCGCCCTTGTTGGCGGCCGAGTGCACGTTCACATACAGCGAGCCTATCTTGTACGCCTCATGTTGCGCGGGCGTGAGCTTGGCGCCAGCAGGCACGTTGTAGCCGTTGTCGCCGCTCTTGGTGAGCGACATGATCACCGGGCCGTTTTGGCCGGCGGGGGCGATGTGAATATGGGCCATGGTGCTCACCACGCCAACCGTGGTGACGCTGCCGCTCACCATGCCGTCGGCAGCCACCTTGATGTTGGTCGTCCCAGTAGCGTTGGTGGTGACGGGAGGAACTTCCTGGGCGCCGGTGAGTTTCGCGTCGCCACGGATGGCACTGGTCGCTGAGCTGGTCATTTTGTCAACGCTGGCGCAGCCCATGAGGGTGGTGAAGGAAGCGGCGAGAGCCAAGCCCAGCAGGGTCTTGGTGCGCAAAACAGAGGTCATGGAAATTCCTTCGCGTTAAAAATAAAGACTTTAGTCTATGGGTTTGTTGCACTGCCTGATTAGCTCCGATTCGTGCCAACCCCGTCCATCGCGAGTTTGCTCGGGTCTCGCCAGTTGCGACCGGTTCTGCTCGCCGGTGACGCGCTGCCGGGATGTCGTCCACCGCCAGGCCAGGAGCTGCCCACAGGGAAACGCTGGTGCACCCTCTCCATGCCCATCACCTTCACCAACCAGACCCACCGGTGGCAAGGCCCCGCTGCCATACACGCTGATTACCAGCCGCGTTGCTGCTCGGTCGGCACGTTAGGCGTCTGCAGTGCAGCAAACCCGCTGCGCCGCCATGGCGCCAAATCCACCACCCACGGGCGAGCAATGCGAGCGTCGGCGACGCCCATGGGGCGCAAACTTTTCTCGGTGGCGTTCATGGCTGGCAGCACCCGCGGCTTGGCAGCGTCGCTGGTGGCCAGCTCGAGCAGGGCGCAGTTCGTGTTATTTGGGCCGGTGACGATGGTGGCTTGAAGCCGCTGGGTCTGGCTGTTTGGCAGGCGGCGCATGCCGGCGAAATGGGTGGCGGTCAAGCTGTTGAGGTTGCTGCGCGTGAGCTGGCGTTGGGCGGGGCCAAAGCTGTTCTTCAAAATGTCCTCGTGGTCGCTGCCGCCCTTGGACGGCGTGGCAAGCAAGCGCAGCGCGGCACCGGCCTGGCGGCTCACGATGCTGAGCGCGCTGGGGCTGTGCTGAATGCGCCAGCCGGGCTGGGCGGTGACGGCGATGCCCAGACCCAGGTGGTAGAAATTCGACCACGCACCACGCACCACGCACCACGCACCACGCACCACGCACCATGCCTTGCTTTGGGCCGTCGCCAAAGGCCATGCCTTGAATGGCCTGCAGGTAGCGCTCGCGGCCGTCGTCACCGTATTGGCCCTGGTAGCCGGCGGCGCTCTGGCGCGTAGATTGCAAGCGCTGCTTGTTGCCGGGGTGCGACGAGAGCCAGTCAGCGCCACTGGGCGCAGCTTGGCAGCGGCGCGGGCCAAGTCGGCGGCGTGGGTGTCCTGGGATTTCAGCGCTGGCATCACGTCGACCATGTTGCTCGGGTTGTAGCGGCTGCGCGCGAGGTATTTGGCGCCCAGGGGCTCGGCCTGCAGTTCCTGGTCGCGGCTGTGGTTGGCGATGTGGCCGGTCGCCATGCCTTGCGCCACGTGCTCGCTGACATCGGCCGCGCCGCCGATGCCCTGGCTTTCCAACACCGCGCCGAGCAGGCTGGCGGCCAGCACGCCGAGGCCGGCGTTTTGGCTCTGCGTTGCGCGCTGGGCGCTGGGCGCTGGGCGCCGTGGCGTGCGGTGACGTGACCAATTTTGTGGCCGATCACACCGGCCATGTCGGCCTTGCTCTCCATGCAGTCCAGCCGGCCGCTGGTGACACAGACACAGCCGCCGGGCAGCGCGAACGCGTTGATCCCCGGGCTGTCGAACACAGTGAAGGTGATTTCAAGTGGGCGCGGTGCGATTGCGCGGCCAGCCCCTGACCGACCTGGTTCAAATAGACCCGCAGTCTGGCGTCTTCGATTACGCCGTATTCGACCAGCACCCGATCTTGGCCCTCTTTGCCGCTGGCGATCATGGCCCGCTCGTCCATCACCGAGCGCTCGGCTTCCCCGGTGACAGGGTTGATCACCGGGCTGCCGCAACCAGCAAACAGGCCCAGCGTTGCGAACGGCGATGCCAGCCGCGACAATGCCCGATTGGGCGCGCTGGATAAGTGCCTGCGGGGTGACTCACTTTCGGTTTTCGTGGGATCTTCCAGCCAGAAAAAACATGATACGGTGCCAGAGCGCAAGCGCCGCAGGCGCCGATCGGCTAGACCACTGCGCACTCGGATCGGTCCCCATGGTTCCAAGTGGCGGCGATGCGCCGCGCGAGTGCCACCGCTGCGCCCTGCTGTTTTCCCCGCTATTTTCAACCCAGAGGTTCCCATGCTGAAAGCCCTGATATTCGACGTTGACGGCACTCTGGCCGACACCGAAGCCGTGCACCTGGAGGCGTTCAACAACGCCTTCCCCCAGGTGGATCTGGACTGGCACTGGAGCCACGCCGACTACGCCCGCCTGCTCGAAATTTCAGGCGGCAAAGAACGCCTGCGCCATTTTTGGCACGCCACCCACCCCGACATGACCGACCTGGGTGGCGGTGCGCTGGACGACACCCTCAACCTCTTGCATGAAATCAAGACCGCTTATTACGAAAACGCGGTCAACGAAGGCCGCGTGCACCTGCGCGCTGGCGTGTTGGATCTGATCAACGCCGCCCACGCCGAGGGCCTGCAGCTGGCGATCGCCACCACCACCTCGCCGGTCAATGTGGCCGGGCTGCTGCGCAAGGCCATTGGCGACGACTGGCGCCACATGTTTGTGGCGGTGGGCGACGGCTCGACCTCGCCAGTGAAAAAACCCAACCCGCAGGTGTATTTGCAGGTGCTGAGCGACATGGCGGTGCCAGCCGCCCAGTGCCTGGCGTTTGAAGACTCGCCCAATGGCCTGCGTGCGGCCATGACGGCTGGCTTGCAAACGGTGATCACCCCCACCGAATTCAGCGTGGAACCCAATTACGAGGGCGCCTTGCGCGTGTTGCCCGATCTCTCGGGGATCACGGTGGCACAGCTGCGCGGGTGGCTTGATGGAGCCGGCCCGCTGCCGGGCGCGCGTTGATTCAGCGCCGTTAACCCAACACCGCTTTCCATGCCGCTTGCCCGCCGCTCCACGCTGACCCAGTTCCTGATTGAGGAGCGGCGCCGCTACCCCACGGCCAGCGGCGACTTCAATGCCCTGGTGCTTGATGTAGCGTTGGCCTGCAAAACGCTGGCGCGCAGCGTGGCGTTCGGTGCCCTGGGCGGTCCGCTTGGGGCCGGATTTGGCGCTCTGATCAACGGCCCCGCCGGTGCTTCCAAATGCCTGCCCGTGCAAGCTGGCGATGGCGCTGCCCAGGAATGCATGGGCCACACGATTTTTGTCGATGCCAACCACTGGGGCGGCCACCTGGCGGGCATGGCGTCGGCTACTGTCAGCCAGCCGGTCGTTATCCCCGCGCCGCACCCGCGTGGCAAGTACCTGCTGGTGTTTGACGCGCTGGAGGGTGCCGAGCAAGCCGACCTCAACGCGGCGCTGGGCAGCGTGTTCTCGGTGTTGCGCGCGCCGCCGGCGCTGGCAGACGGCAGCCGCGCGCTGAGCGCTGAAGACTTTCTCCAGCCTGGCGCACAGCAGGTGGCTGCCGGCTACGCGCTGTACGGGCCTGCGACGCAGCTGGTGCTGTCCGTGGGCGCAGGTGTTCACGGCTTCACCCTTGACCCCAACTTGGGCGAGTTCAAGCTCACCCAGCCTGATATCCGCATCCCGGTTGACGCCAGCACCTTTGCCATCAACGCCGCCAACACCCGCTTCTGGGAGGCGCCGGTGAAGCGCTATGTGGACGAGTGTCTGGCCGGCAAAAGCGGCCCGCGCGGCAAAGACTTCAGCACCCGCTGGATCGCCAGCCCCGTGGCCGAGGCACACCGCGTCCTCATGCGAGGCGGCGTGTTTTTGTGCCCGCGCGACGCCGAAGACGCCAGCCGGCTCGGCTGCCCCAGCTTGCTGCACCAGGCCAACCCGCTGGCCATGCTGATCGAGCAGGCGGGTGGGCGCGCCAGCACCGGGCGCGAGCCGGTGTTGCAGCAGCTGCCAGGCAGCCTCTCTCAGCGCACCGGTCTGGTGTTCGGCTCGCGTCATGAAGTGGAGCGCATCGAGCGCTACCACAGCGAGCCTACAGCGCTTGCCAGCGGGGGCAGCCCGCTGTTTACACCGCGTTCGCTGTTTCGCGTCTGAGCCCCGCGCAGACCCTGCTGCATTCCCAATCGCATCCAGCAGCGCGCGCCCGTTGCCGCTGCTTCTTTCCCTTCGCCAGCCCCCATGTCCGAACGCCATCCCATCGTTGCCATCACCGGTTCCAGCGGCGCCGGCACCTCCACGGTGACCAGCACCTTTCAGGCCATCTTTCGTCGCGAGGCTGTGACCGCCGCTGTGGTCGAAGGCGACAGCTACCACCGCTACGACCGCGAGGCTATGCAGGCGCAGGCGCAGCGTGAGGAGGCAGCCGGCAACAAACACTTCAGCCACTTCGGCGCCGATGCCAATCTGTTCGGCGAGATTGAAAACCTGTTCAAGGTCTACGCCGAAACCGGCAGCGGCAGCTGCCGCCTCTACCTGCACAACGAGCAAGAGGCCGCGCCACACAGCCAAGCGCCAGGTACGTTCACCCCCTGGGTGCCATTGCCCGAGGGCACCGATTTGTTGTTTTACGAGGGCCTGCACGGCGCGGTGGTGACGCCAGAGCACAACATGGCGCAATACCCCGATTTGCTGATCGGCGTGGTGCCGGTGATCAACCTGGAATGGATCCAGAAGCTCTACCGTGACAAGCACATGCGCGGCTACAGCACCGAGGCGGTGACCGACACCATTTTGCGGCGCATGCCCGATTACGTGAACCACATCACGCCGCAGTTCCAGTACACCCATGTGAACTTCCAACGCGTGCCCATCGTGGACACCAGCAACCCGTTTGTGGCGCGCGACGTGCCCACCGCCGACGAGAGCATGGTGGTGATCCGCTTCGCCCAACCCAAGGGCATCGATTTCCCGTACCTGCTCAGTATGATCAGCGGCTCCTTGATGAGCCGCGCCAACACCATCGTGGTGCCAGGCGGCAAAATGGAGCTGGCGATGCAGCTGATTTTCACGCCGTTCATCTGGCGGCTGATGGAGCGCAAGCGAAGCGCCCTGCGCCGGGGCTGAACCGCAACACCTTGGCTGCCGACAAAAAGAAAAGCGCCCGAAAGAGCGCTCCTTTGTCTTGCCGCTGGTCACCGCCTACTTGCTGCTCACGCACGCCGCTACCGCTGCCATTTTCAGCTCGGTCATGTTGCTGGCGATGCTGTGCATCGCCGCGTTGTCGCTGGTGCGCTCTCGCTTGTTGAACGATTTGAGCTGGTTGTTCACCTAGCCCGAGAATTGCGTGGCCAGGCGCGGCTGCTTGGCCTAGCCCTCGGCCACCGCGCCGTGACAGCTGGCACAGGCAGGCACGCCGCTGAGCTTGTTGCCGTTGTGATGAGCGCAACGCCCCATGGCGGCGAGTTGTGGGTCTTTGGCCTCTTTGCGCGGCAGCGACATCTGCTCGTGGTGCGAGCCCAGCGCCAGCATCTCGTCGGGTTTCAGCTTGGCCACCATGGGCGCCATGGTCGAGCTTTTGCGCTGCCCGCTCTGAAACGCCGCCAGCTGCTTGGCCACGTACTCGGCATCCTGCCCAGCCAACCGGGGATACACCTCACTGGCGCACTCTCCTTGCTCACCATGACCGAGAAAACACGAGCCACCCGCGATTTTTTTCGCCCGCGCCTGATCGGTCTGTGCAAAGGCTGACAAGGCGCCGAGAAAAAGCACTGCAATGCCAACAAAATGCAGCGATGGGAGTGGGAACTTCGTGGTCTTCAACCAGGTGAATGCCGTGTTGGAACACAACCGGTTGCGTGGAATGTCTTCGCTCCGGCAGCAGCCGCAGAACCGGCTTTGCCGGGCTGCTTGCCTCACCCTTGAACGGGGATGAGACCGAAGGCGGCGCACAGGGTCAGGCCAATGTATCGGCCCAAATGTTGCGCGCCCAGCCCAACGCGTAGTGGCCTTCCAGGTGGCTTGCTGCCTTGGACACACCACCCGAGCCGGGCACAGGGAGCATGGTTTTCTTCACGGCGTCGTAGCGGTGCACGCTGGCGACGTGAACGGCCTCGTTGGCCGTCACGAAGCTGTAGCAGGTGTTCGCATAGATCGGCAGCGCTTGCAAGTCTTGGCCTGTGAGCAAGGCCACCACCGCAGCCGCGCAGTTCTTGCCGTGCTGGTTGGCCATGTGGGCCGACTTGGGCATAGCGGGCGCAACTTGGATCGCGTCGCCGAGCACGTGGATGTACCTCACCGCCTTCGATTCGAAGGTAAGGAAGTCCACCTCGCACCAGCGGTCGTTGGCGGTGGTGAGTTGGGTGTTGCGTGCGATATCGCCGGCCCGCATGTTGGGCACCACATTGAGCACCGTGGCCTTGAAATCGTCGTTGAAGTCAAACTTCAGGGTGTTGGTCGCGGCGTCCACATCGATCACCCGGTGCGAGGGTCGGTACTCGATCATGCCGTCGTAGTGGTCCTTCCATGCCTTCATGAACAGGCCTTTTTTCGACTGTATGCCGTCGTTGGCATCGAAGATCATCACCTTGCTCTTGGGCTTGGCGGTCTTGAAGTAGCTCGCGACCATGCAGGCGCGCTCGTAAGGGCCGGGCGGGCAGCGGTAGGGCGCTAGCGGGATGGTCAGCGCATAGACGCCGCCATCGGGCATGGCCTCCAACTGCTGGCGAAGCGCCAACGTTTGCGGGCCGGCTTTCCAGGCGTGCAACACCTTGTCTCTGGCACCCGCCTTGGCCATGCCGGGCAGGGTGTCCCACATGAATTCGATGCCGGGCGAGACGATCAGCCGGTCGTACGGGAGCTCGCCGCCGCTGGCCAGCTTCACCGTGCGCTTGTCGGGGTCGATGCTCGCCACCATGTCGCGCACCACCTTCACGCCATGGCGCTTTTCCAGGTTGGTATAGGGCATGGTGATGTCGGCCATTTTCTTGTACCCGCCGACCACCAGATTGGACATGGGGCAAGAGACGAAATTGGCGTTGGGTTCAACCAGCGTGACCTGAATGCGCTCATCGGAGAACAGGCGCAGGTACTTGGCGGCGGTGGCGCCACCGTAGCCGCCGCCCACCACCACCACCTTGGCACCGCTGGCACGGCCCGAGGTGGCGCAGCCGCTCATGAGACCCAAACCCGCTACGGCCGAACCAGCCCCGACGGTTTGTACAAATTGACGACGTTGCATGGGGTCATTCCTCACTTTTTCTGAGCGGCGAAATAGGCAGAGATTTGCAGCAATTGCTCGTCGGAATAACCGGCGGTGAGCTGGTGCATCAGCGTGGCGGGTTTGCGCCCGGATTTGTAGTCCATCAACTTCTGGAACATCTCGTCTTTGTCTTTACCCGCCAGCGACTCGTTGCCCTCCTGGGCATGGCCGCCGGTGCTGTGACAGGTGGCGCAAGCCGCAGCCCAGAGGCGAATCTGGCTGACCTCAGCCTGGGCTCCCACGGTCCCAACGCACAAAGCGCTGGCTGCCAGCCATTTCAATTTGTTGATCATGTTTGCCTTCATATTGGCGGGTAAAACGGTACTGAATAAAAACGGCAGTATAGACGTCTTGCGCTGCTCCACCCGCAATTCTGCACAGACCAATTGAAAATATCAGAAGCGCTGATTTGCTGCACTGAATGGTAAATACCCCAGCGGGTTAGGCTGTGGCCCAGGGGCTTTTCGCGGAATGCAGAGAAGCGTCTGTGAATTGGCGACAGCCGACTGCCTGGGCCGTGGTGCATGGCACGTCACACAGCCGCGACACAAGGGTTTCTACCAGCCTATATATAGGCGATCAATCATATAGTTATAGGCTCCAAACAGGCTGTTGTGCTTGTCGGTTGGCCGAGGCACCGTTTTTCTGGCCCCACCCAAAAGGTCTCTGATGCGACGGAACGCTTTTTCGACCAGCTTGCTGAAGCCCAGGCGCCTGTGCAGCTTGTTTTCGCTGCCTCGCCAATCGCGAATCTGCCAACCCATCTGCCGGATGTTTTCCCGTCAGCACAAAGGAAGAAGCCAGTGTCCCAAGCTATGCGTGACGTGATCGGGCGCGTCCTGCCAGCGCCAGAGAATTTTCTGAGCGCCGACAAACTTGAAAACGCACGCAAGGCGCGACGCCGCTTTATGGGGGCGGCGTTGGCTATGGGCGCCGGTGTGGTGACTTCGGCCGGTGCGGTCAGCAAAGCGCTTGCCGCTGATGGTGAAGACGCGATCCTCAAGCTGCCCGAGCACACAACAGGCCTCGGTCAGTCGGTGGCGACCGACGGCTACGGCAAGCCAAGCAAGTGGGAAGCCAACCTGCAGCGCCGCCAAAGCCCAGGACTGACCCGGGTGAACCAGGCGTCGGTGAGCTTCACACCGCTGCAAGGCCTGTTTGGCATGCTCACGCCCAGTGGCCTGCATTTCGAGCGGCACCACCAGGGCTGGTGGGACATCGATCCGTCCAATCACCGCCTGATGATCAACGGCCTTGTCAAGCGCCAGCGCGTCTTCACCATGGACGATTTGATGCGTCTGCCCAGCGTTTCTCGTATTCACTTCATCGAGTGCGGCGCCAACACCGCGACCGAGTGGGGCAACGTGGCGGTGCCCACCGTGCAGTACACACACGGCATGGTGAGCTGCTCGGAATTTACCGGCGTGCTGCTCTCCACTTTGCTTGAGATGTGTGGCGCAGACAAGAAGCTCGGTAAGTACATCCTTGCCGAAGGCGCCGATGGCTCTTCGATGACGCGCACCATCGCGATGGATCGCGCGATGGACGACTGCATCGTGGCCTGGGGCATGAACGGCGAGATGCTGCGGCCCGAAAACGGCTACCCGCTGCGGCTTGTGGTACCCGGCGTGCAAGGCGTGAGCTGGGTGAAATACCTGCGCCGCATTGAGGTGGGCGATCAGAAGTACGCCACCAAAGACGAGGCGGTGCACTACATGGATCTCATGCCCGACGGCTTGCATCGCCAGTTCACCAGCGTTCAGGAATGCAAAAGTGTGATCACCACGCCTTCGGGCGGCCAGACGCTTTTGGACATGGGTTACTACAACGTGACGGGGCTGGCTTGGTCCGGCCGTGGGCCCATCAAGCGAGTGGATGTGAGCACCGACGGCGGGCGCAACTGGCGCATCGCGCGCATCGATGGCACGGTGCTGCCCAAGGCGATGACCCGCTTCAATATCGATTGGGTGTGGGACGGCAAACCTGCCATTTTGCAAAGCCGCGCGATTGACAGCACCGGCTATGTGCAGCCCCAGATCAACCAGTTACGTGCCCTGCGGGGCACCCGCTCGGTTTACCACCAGAACGCGATTCAAAGCTGGCTGTTGTCGGAAAACGGCGAAGTCTCCAACGTGCAGGTGTATTGATATGAACTTCCCCGTTCACAACACAAAAATCCCCGCTGTCCGTTCTGCTGGCGATTCCCGCCAGGGGACATTCCAGGGGACATTCCAGGGGACATTGACTGTTGCTCGGCAGAGCCAGAGCCACGGCCTGCTGAGCCAGGTACGTCGGGTTGCGGTGCTTGCCTTGGCTTGCGTGGCGTTCTCTGCTTTTGCGCAAGTCAAGCCGTGGCAAAGCATGGGTCGTGATGCGACGCCAGCCGAGGTCAAGGCCTGGGACATCGATGTGCGGCCCGACTTCAAGGGCCTGCCCAAGGGCGCGGGCTCGGTTGATCGGGGGGCTGCTGTGTGGGAGGCGCAATGTACGTCTTGCCACGGCATTTTTGGTGAGTCCAACGAGGTGTTCACGCCCATCATCGGTGGCACCACCGCCGACGATATCAAGACCGGCCGCGTGCGGGGTCTGTTGGAGGGCAAGAGCATCGCACCGCAGCGAACCACAGTAATGAAAGTGGCCACGCTCTCCACTTTGTGGGATTACATCAACCGCGCCATGCCGTGGAACGCACCAAAGTCGCTGAGCGCTGATGAGGTTTTCGCGGTCACCGCCTATTTGCTGAATCTGGCTGACATCGTGCCGGCCGACTTCACGCTCTCGGACAAAAACATCGCGGAGGTGCAGCAACGCATGCCCAACCGCAACGGCATGGTGTTTTACGAACCGCTGTGGCGTACCGAAGGCAAGGGCGACGTGAAAAACGTGGCGTGCATGAAGAACTGTGCGGTGAATGAGACCATTCACAGCTCGCTGCCGGACTTCGCTCGCGATGCCCATGGCAACATTGCCGAACAAAACCGCATCATCGGGCCGGTGCGCGGCGCCGACACCATGCAGCCGCCGCCCAAGGGGCCGGTCGGCTCGGTGGCGTTGGTCAAGTCGGTGGTGGTGGTGGCAGCCGCTACGGGCGGCTCAGCCGGTGTGAAGGGCTTGCTCAGTGCCAATGCTTGCCTGGCCTGCCACGGCATGAAGAGCAAAATTGTCGGTCCTGGATTTAACGAGGTTGTGGCCAAACACAAGGGCCGCCCCGATTTAGAAGTCTATTTGCTGAGCAAGATCAAAGGCGGCGGAGTGGGCGTCTTTGGAAACATGCCGATGCCTGCGCAACCGCAGCTCAGCGATGTCGATGCGAAGACGATGGCTCGGTGGATTGCTGCCGGTGCGTTGTGAGATTGCCAGCAACGCTGCTCGTTAACCCCAACCGATCCATCCCCAGGAGACCGTAAGCTATGCAAATGTTGTCTATATTCATCGCGCTTGCCGCTGTCGCCTCATCGAGCGCAGGCGCTGCCCAGGCTTTTGATGCGGCTGCGGCCAAGGTACTGGCTACCAAAAGCACCAGCCTGGCTTGCCACGCGGCAGACCGGAAGATGGTCGACCCTTCCTACAAAACCGTGGCCGTCAAGCACCAGGGCCAACCCGATGCGCTGGACAAAGTGGCTGCGCGCGTCAAATCCGGTGGCTCTGGTATACGCGGTCCGGTGTCTATGCCGGCCCAGCCGAACCTCGAAGACGATGAGCTGACGTTGCTCGCGGTGTGGGTGCTCGCAGGCGCTCCAGACAAATAAACTTTCCTCACCCATTTTTAGGAGATCGACATGAAAAATACCCGCCGTTCCGCCCTCAAGGTCACAGGCGCTTTCGCCACGCTTGTGTCGCTGGGCCTGATTACCCAGAGTCAGGCGCAAGCTGCTGTGGACCGCTCCGGCTTCTCGGTGAAAACGCTCGACGATGCGCTCAAGGCCATCGGTGGCAACGCAGCCGCAAGCGACCAGATCACGGTGGTGTCGCCCGACATTGCCGAGAACGGCGCGGTCGTCCCCGTGGGTGTGGTTTCGAAGTTGCCCAACACAACAGAGATCTTCATCATCATCGAGAAAAATCCCACGCCACTCGCGGCCGTATTCATGATCCCGGACGGTACCGCGCCTGATGTACAGACCCGCGTCAAGATGGGTCAGAGCACCAATGTGATCGCTGTGGTCAAGGCCGATGGCAAGCTGTTCTCAGCCATCAAAGAAACCAAGGTCACCCTGGGCGGTTGCGGCGGCTGACCGGCCTCCCACATCAGCGCTTCCTTTCCCACCAAACTTTATATTTTTAGGAGTCCATCATGGCTGATCCGATGCGCATCCGTGCCGCCCTTGCCGGCGATGAAACCACCGTCCGCGTGCTCATGGCCCACATCATGGAGACCGGTATCCGCAAAGACGCATCCGGCGCTCTGATTCCCGCGCACTTCATTCAAGACGTGGAGGCCACCCACAACGGCAAGTCTGTTCTGAAAACCATGTGGTCCGGCGCGGTGTCGCAAAACCCGTTTCTTTCCTTCAAATTCAAGGGCGCGGCAAAGGGCGACAAGGTGGTTGTGAAGTGGGTTGACAACAAGGGCGATTCCCGTACCGACGAAGTCACCATCGCCTGATTGCGATGTGTGATGCACGGCCAGCTACTCACGTTGCTGGTCTTTTTTTTTGACATAAGCAGGAGACACTGAAATGAAAAAATCGATGGTTCAACGTCAGGTGCTAGCGGCTGCTGCGCTGCTGGTGGGTATGGGCGCTGCCCTGGCTCAGGACGCCACCGCCACCGGCATTGCGCAATACCGCGAGATGCTGCAAGACGGCAACCCGGCCGAGCTTTTCGAAATGAAAGGCGAGAAGCTGTGGACGCAAAACCGCGGCCCCAAAAACGCAACCCTGGAAAAATGCGACTTTGGCAAGGGTCCTGGCGTCCTCAAGGGCGCTTTTGTTGAACTGCCGCGGTACTTTGCCGACACCGGCCGAGTGCAAGATTTGGAGTCGCGCCTGATCACCTGTATGGAGACGCTGCAGGGCTATAAGGCGGAAGATCTGTACAAAGCTGCTGCCAACTATGGCAAGGGCGAAAGCGCCAATATGGTAGCGATAACCACCTATGTAGTGACCGCTTCCAAGGGCATGGACTTCGCGCTTCCTCAGGGGAACGAGAAAGAAAAAACCATGTACGAGGTGGGCAAGCGTCTGTTCTTTGCGCGCAGTGGTCCGCACGACTTTGCGTGTTCCACCTGCCACGGCGTGGACGGCCAGCGCATTCGTCTGCAGGAACTGCCCAACCTCACCAAGAATCCGGGCGACGGTGTCGGCTTTGCCGCTTGGCCAGCGTATCGCGTGTCCAACGGCCAGCTCTGGACCATGCAAAAACGTTTGAACGATTGCTACCGCCAACAGCGCTTCCCCGAGCCCAAGTTTGGCAGCGACGCCACCATTGCCCTGGCTGTTTACATGGGTGTGAACAGCAAAAGTGCTGAGTCCATCGTGCCCGCTATCAAGCGCTGATCAGGAGACAGACCCATGAAAAAATTTCTCAAGATCACATCAGTTTCCGTGGCGGTGCTGATGTTGGCGGCTTGTGCGTCGTCCCCCTCGAGCGCCGATTACGACAAAATCACCAGTCAAGTAACACAAGGCTCGTTCCAGGCCAAAGGTCAGGCCAGCCTTGAGCGCTTGCAGCAAGACGACGCCAATCGGCTGTGTAGCGCGGCCGATGTGGCCGGCCAGCCACTGGATGACAAAACCGCTCAAATGATCCAAGCGGCTAACCTCAAAACCATTAAATGGCCAGCTGACGGCAAGTTCTTGGGTGATTGGAAGAACGGCGAAAAGCTGGCGCAGAGCGGTCGCGGCCTGACGTGGAGCGACAAGGCTGAGTCCGCCAATGGTGGCAATTGCTACAACTGCCACCAGATCACCAAGGAAGAAATTTCCTACGGCACCATCGGCCCCAGTCTTTACAACTACGGCAAGCTGCGTGGCGTGACCGACCCCAACAGCCCAGCTGCCAGGGGGGTGGTTGAGTACACCTGGGTCAAGCTGTGGAACGCGCGCGCCTACAGCGCCTGTTCACAGATGCCGCGTGTTGGCCACAACGGCATTCTTGGCGAGGCCGAAATCAAGGATGTGATGGCGTTGTTGCTCGATCCGGCATCACCTGCCAACAAGTGATCGGTGCGAGCGCGCTGGCGGACAAGCCTGAGCGCCAGCGGTTGCTGCTCTGACAAGCCGGCCCGGCCTCGCCGCGGCCGGCTTTCATCTGGCAGTCGAGGAAATGCAGGTGCTGCCCGGTCAGTGTCTTGATTGCGTCGTGATCATGTGCTGCAAACATCAGCAATCAATTGAAAAGGAATATTCATGAGCTTCAGCCGTCGCGAATTTATGCAGGTGCTGGCAGTGGCCAGCGCCGGTGGCATGGCCCTGAACCACAAAGACGTGCTGGCTGCAAAGCCGGGCGCTGGCCAGAAGATGTACGACTTGCCCGCGTTTGGCAACGTCAGCTTTCTGCACTTCACCGACTGCCATGCGCAGCTGATGCCCATCCATTTTCGAGAGCCCAGTGTCAACCTCGGCGTGGCTGCCGCGCTGGGCCAACCGCCACATATCGTGGGTGAGGCTTTGCTCAAGCACTTCAAAATTCGCCCGGGCACGCCCGAGGCACATGCTTTCACGTACCTCAACTTTCAGCAGGCAGCCAAAACCTACGGCAAGGTTGGCGGTTTTGCGCACCTGGCCACGCTGGTGAAAATGATGCGCGCCAGCCGACCGCACGCCATGCTGCTCGATGGTGGTGACACCTGGCAGGGCAGCGCCACTGCGCTCTGGACCAACGGCCAGGACATGGTCGACGCCTGCAAGCTGCTGGGCGTAAACGCCATGAGCCCGCACTGGGAGTTCACCTTGGGTGAAAAGCGTGTGGTGGAGATCATCGAAAAAGACTTTGCTGGCAGTCTCGATTTCCTGGCGCAGAACGTCAAGACCAACGACTTCGGCGACCCGGTGTTCAAGCCCTATGTCATCAAGCAAATGAACGGCGTACCGGTGGCGGTGATCGGCCAGGCCTTTCCCTACACGCCGATCGCCAATCCCAGCTACATGGTGCCCAACTGGACCTTCGGTATCCAGGACGACAACATGCAAAAGATGGTCGACGAGGTGCGTGCCAAGGGTGCGCAGGCCGTGGTCGTGCTGTCACACAACGGCATGGATGTGGATATCAAGATGGCCTCGCGTGTGACTGGCATCGACGCCATCCTCGGCGGCCACACCCACGACGGCATGCCCGCGCCCACCATCGTCAAAAACGCCAACGGCCAGACGCTCGTGACCAACGCCGGCTCCAACAGCAAGTTCCTCGGCGTGCTCGACCTCGACGTGCGCGGCGGTAAGGTGCAGGACTTCCGCTACAAGCTGATGCCGGTGTTCGCCAACCTGCTGCCGGCCGACGCCGAGATGCAGGCCCACATCGACAAGGTGCGAGCGCCGTACAAATCCAAGCTCGACGAAAAACTCGCCGTGAGCGAAGGCTTGCTGTATCGCCGTGGCAACTTCAACGGCTCGTGGGACCAGCTCATCGTGGACGCGCTGATGGAGGTCAAAGGCGCCGACATGGCATTTTCACCCGGCTTCCGCTGGGGCACGACAATTTTGCCCGGCCAGGCCATCACCCGTGAACTCATGATGGACCAGGTGGCCATCACCTACCCCACCAGCACACTGTCCGAGATGAGTGGCGAAATGATCAAGACCGTGCTCGAAGACGTGTGTGACAACCTTTTCAACCCGGATCCTTACTACCAGCAAGGCGGCGACATGGTGCGTGTGGGCGGTCTGGCCTACACCTGCGCCCCAAATGCCCGCGCAGGCCAGCGCATCAGCAACATGGTGCTCAACGGCAAGGCCATCGAGGCCAGTAAAAACTACAAGGTGGCCGGCTGGGCTCCGGTGGCCGAAGGCGCCAAGGGTGAGCCGATCTGGGACGTGATGGAGGCGTATTTTAAGAACCACCCGACCATCGCGCCGCGCAAACTCAACACGCCCAAGCTGGTGGATATGGCGGGCAACGCTGGCATGGCCAGTTAAACGCCTTGCTGCCATTGTGCCGCCGGCGATCGCACATTGATCTCGGCCTTGCGCCCTGGCCCGCAGTTGCTCACAAGTGCGGGCCTTTTTTTTATGTGCCCAACACCGCTCGGATCGACCCGATGAATCACACAAGACCGCCATAAAAACCGCATGGGCACTGGCATTGGCACTGGCCAGCAGTCTGCTGTTGCCCGCCTTCACCACAGCTCGAGCCGAAACCAGTGCCGCTGTGATCGAAGAAATGGCCGCCCATCTGGAGTTCTCCAGGTACCGTGGCGGCGTCATCTTTGCCAAGCAGATTCCGCGCGAACATTGGAAGCACTTTCTGGTCATCAACACCCGAGATGCCGCGCAGTACACCAATGGGCACACGCCAGGCGCGATCAACATCAACTGGCGCCAGGTGCTCGCGCAGAGCACCAGTATTCCGCGCGACAAGCTGGTGCTGGTGTGCTGCAACGCCAGCTTGCTTTCGGCGCAGGTGGGGTTCGCGTTGTGCGTGGCCCGTTTGTAAAAAGTGCGCATCTTGCAAGGCGGCTTTGCCAAATGGAAGGCCAAAGGCGGCTTCGACGCATCCTTAGGCGCCACTGCACCCGCGAAACCCCGAGAGTCCCACCCATCAAAAAAGCCCTGAAATTTGGCGTTTCAGGGCTTTTCAATTTGGTGCCGGAGAGATGAATCGAACACCCGACCTTCTCATTACGAATGAGCTGCTCTACCGACTGAGCTACACCGGCTTGTCTGCCGGAAATTATAGCGGAGGGTGGTAGCTGGTTACCCGCTCGACCTCATTCTTTGAGCCGAGAACCACACTCACGCGTTCGTGCAATCCGCCGGGCTGTATGTCCAGGATTCTCTGGCGGCCGTTGGTGGCAGCGCCGCCGGCTTGCTCGACCACCCAGGCCATCGGGTTGGCCTCGTACATCAGGCGCAACTTGCCGGGTTTGTTGGGTTCACGCTTGTCCCACGGGTACATAAAGACGCCGCCGCGGGTGAGGATGCGGTGTACATCGGTCACCATGCTGGCGATCCAGCGCATGTTGAAGTCTTTGCCGCGCGGGCCTTCGCTTCCGGCCAGGCATTCGTCAATGTAGCGCTTCACCGGTGCGTCCCAGTGGCGCATGTTGCTCATGTTGATCGCAAACTCCTGCGTTTCTTCAGGGATGCGCATGTGTTCCTGAGTGAGCACAAACGAGCCTTGCTCGCGGTCCAAGGTGAACATGGCCACGCCGTCGCCGACGGTGAGTACCAGGGTGGTTTGCGGCCCGTAGACGCAGTAGCCGGCGGCGACCTGCTGACAACCGGGTTGCAAGAAGTCGCCTTCGTCGACGCCGCGATCGCCCTCAGGCATTTTGAGCACGCTGAAGATGGTGCCGATGCTGACGTTGACGTCGATGTTGGAGGAGCCATCCAGCGGATCGAACAACAGCAAATACTCGCCTCTGGGGTAGCGGTTGGGCACGACATAGATCGTGTCCATTTCTTCAGACGCCATGGCCGCTAGGTGGCCGCCCCATTCGTTGGCCTCGATCAGCACCTCGTTGGCGATGATGTCCAGCTTTTTCTGGATTTCGCCTTGCACGTTCTCGCTGCTTGCGCTGCCCAGCACGCCACCGAGCGCTCCTTTGTTGACTGCCTGGCTGATGCCTTTGCAGGCGCGCGCCACCACCTCCAGCAAGAGGCGAAGCTGCGAGGGGATGTGGCCGTCGACGCGTTGTTGTTCGACGAGGTAGCGGGTTAAAGAAATCTTTTTGGTCGACATGCGGTGATCCGAAACAAGAAAGGGAGGAGGGGCTTTGTCAGCGACGACTTGGTCAGTCGGCCAGCGCGCGTGTCACCACTTCGCGCAGGTCGTTGCTCAAACCTGGTTTGGCAGCCACGCGCTCGATCGCTTGGCGCGCGGCGCTGCGGTAGGGCTCGGCCAGGTGTTTCCAGCGGTCCAACGCGCGCGCCAGACGCGCCGCCACCTGCGGGTTGAAGCCGTCAAGCTCGATCACGCGCTCGCTCCAGAATCTGTAGCCAGCGGCGTCTTGCCGGTGGAAGGCGGCGGGGTTGGCGCTGCAGAAGCTGAAGATCACGCTGCGCGCGCGGTTCGGGTTCTTGAGGCTGAAATCGGGGTGGGCCATCAGCTGGTGCACAGCGGGCAAGATCTGGCCGCCTCGGTCGGGTGCGCCGGCTTGCAGCGCAAACCACTTGTCGATCACCAGTGCTTCGTGCTGGAACATGGCGTGAAAGCTGGCCAGCGCCTGCTGAGCCAGCGGGTGCCCGCTGGCCACCAGGGCCGAGAGGGCGTTGAAGCGGTCGGTCATGTTGCCAGCGTCTTTGAATCGCTGCAGCGCTTTGCCTGGCCACATCGCATCCCCACTGGCGCGTGCTGCCAAGCACAGCATGGTGAGCGCCATGCCGGCCAGTGCGCGCCGACCGGTGCTCGCTGGGTCGGGATGGTAGGCGCCGGTGTTGCGGTTGGCCTCAAACGCGGTGGTCCAGTCGGCGTGCAAAGCCCGCGCGAGCTGCTCGCGCATGGCTTCGCGCACCGCGTGCACGCGCTGCGGGTCTACCTCAGCCAGCTGTTCGGCGATGTAGGTTTCGCTGGGCAGTGTGAGTGCCAGCTCCTTGAAGGCGGCGTCCAGCGTGGGGTGGCGCAGCACGCTGCGCATGGCATCCAGAAAGGCAGCGTCCAGCGGTTCACTGGGCACGGGTCCACCTGCGCAAACGGCCACCAACGCACGCGCCAAGGCCAGACGCTGACCGGCTTCCCAGCGGTTGAATGGATCGGTGTCGTGTGCCAGCAGGGTGAGCCAGTGGGCGTCGCTCTGCTCCACTTCCAGCACCACCGGCGCGGAGAAGCCGCGCAGCAGCGAAGGCACAGGCTCGGCGTCGAGGTGGATGAATTCAACAGTTGTGCTGGTCTCGTTGAGCACCAGCAGGCGTGTGCCAGCTTGCGGCTCGGTTTCGCTGGCGAGCTGGGTGGACATCTCGCGGCCTTGCGCATCGAGCAAGCCGAGCGCGAGAGGGATCACAAACGGCTCCTTCTTGGGCTGGCCCGGTGTGGGTGCGCAATGTTGTGAGAGCGTGAGGCGAAAGATGCGCCCGGCGGCGTCGTACTCGCCTCGCGCTTGCACGCGTGGTGTGCCGGCTTGGCTGTACCAGCGCTTGAACTGGGTCAGGTGCTGTGCCAGCGCGCTGCTGGGGTTGGCGTCGGCCATTGCCTGAGCGAAGTCGTCGCAGGTGACGGCCTGGCCGTCGTGGCGCGCAAAATACAGCTTCATGCCAGCGGCAAAGCCGGCGCGACCCAAAGGATCGGACTGAGCTCTGGTTAGGGTCTGCATCATACGGACCACTTCGGCGCCTTTTTCGTACACCGTCACGGTGTAGAAATTGTTGATTTCGGCGTAGCTGTCGGGCCGCACCGGGTGCGCCATCGGGCCGGCATCTTCGGGAAACTGGGCGGTGCGCAAAACGCGTACGTCTTCGATGCGCTTGACCGCGCGCGCCGAGGGCTCGACGCAGAGGTCCATGCTGAATTCCTGGTCGCGAAAGACGGTGAGGCCCTCCTTGAGCGAGAGCTGGAACCAGTCGCGGCAGGTCACGCGGTTGCCGGTCCAGTTGTGGAAGTACTCGTGGCCCACCACCGACTCGATGTTGGCGAAATCGGTGTCGGTCGCGGTGGCGCTGTTGGCCAGCACATACTTGGTGTTGAAGATGTTGAGGCCCTTGTTCTCCATCGCGCCCATGTTGAAGTCAGAGGTGGCCACGATCATGAAACGCTCCAGATCGAGCGACAGTCCGAAGCGCGCTTCGTCCCAGATCACGCTGGCGATCAGCGAATTCATCGCGTGCTCGGTCTTGTCCATGTCGCCCGAGCGCACGTAAACCTGCAGCAGATGGTCCTTCCCCGCACGCGAGACGATGCGCTGCTCGCGCGCCACCAGCTGACCGGCAACCAGCGCAAACAAATAGCTTGGTTTTTTGTGCGGATCGACCCATTTGGCGAAGTGGCGGCCCTCATTGCCGGGGCCTTGGAGGGCACCTGCTTCGACCAGATTGCCGTTGGACAGCAGCACCGGATATTTCGCTTTGTCTGCACACAGTGTCACTGTGTAGCTGGCCATCACATCCGGGCGGTCCAGGAAGTAGGTGATGCGCCGAAAACCCTCGGCTTCGCACTGTGTGAAAAAAGTGCCCTGGCTCACGTAAAGGCCCATCAGCTGGGTGTTCTTCTCGGGCGCGCAGGTGGTGAAGATTTCCAGCTCGAAGGGCTCGGTCCCTTCGGGCAGGTGCTCCAGCACCAGGGTGGAGCCGTCCATCTTGAACGAGCAGGCCGCGCCGTTGACTTGCACGCGGGCGAGGTTGAGATCGTCACCATCGAGGCGCAGCGGCTGCTGCGTCACCTCAAGGTTGCGGCGCAGCCGCATCCGGTTCAGCACGCGGGTTTTGAGCGGGTCGAGGTCGAACGTCAGATCGACGGTGTCGATCCAATACGCCGGGGCGGCGTATTCTTCTCGGCGCACCACGGTGCTGGAGCCTTCGCGCAGGGAACTCATAAAACATCCTTGTGTTGTTTGCCCCAGCGCCAGGCCGCACAGCAGCGCTGCGAAGGGCTATCTCGACTAAACCCCTTGTTTGAGGGACGCTTCAATGAACGGGTCCAGATCGCCGTCCAGCACCTTTTGGGTGGCTGATATTTCGACGTTGGTGCGCAGGTCTTTGATGCGGCTGTTGTCCAGCACGTAACTGCGGATCTGGTGACCCCAGCCAACATCGGTCTTGGTGTCTTCCAGCTTTTGTTGCTCCTCTTGCTGCTTGCGCAGCTCGTGGTCATACAGCCGCGAGCGCAGGCGCTTCCAGGCCACGTCGCGGTTGCTGTGCTGGCTGCGGCCGTCTTGGCACTGCACCACGATGCCGGTCGGAATGTGCGTGAGGCGCACTGCCGAGTCGGTCTTGTTGATGTGCTGGCCGCCGGCGCCCGAGGCGCGGTAGGTGTCGGTACGCACATCAGACGGGTTGATGTTGATCTCGATCGAGTCGTCGATTTCCGGGTACACGAACACCGAGGCGAACGAGGTGTGGCGCCCGCCAGAGGAGTCGAACGGGCTCTTGCGCACCAGCCGGTGTACGCCGGTTTCGGTGCGAAGCAAACCAAACGCGTAGTCGCCCTCGATCTTGATCGTGGCGCCCTTGATGCCCACTGTGTCGCCGGCAGACTCGTCTTCGATCGTGGTCTTGAAGCCTTTGCGCTCGGCGTAGCGCAGGTACTGGCGTAGCAACATACTGGCCCAGTCGCAGGCCTCGGTGCCGCCGGCGCCGGCCTGGATGTCAAGAAAACAGTTCAGTGGGTCGGCCGGGTTGCTGAACATGCGGCGAAATTCGAGCTTCTCGATTTCGATGGCGAGCTTGGCCGCTTCGCTTTCGATGGTGATCAGCCCGGCTTCGTCTTCATCGGCCTGCGACATCTCAAACAGCTCGGTGTTGTCCGTCAGTTCACCTGTCAGCCGGTCCAGCGCCAGCACCACGTCTTCCAGCGACTTTTTCTCGCGCCCCAGTTCCTGCGCGCGCTTGGGGTTGCCCCAGACTGTGGGCTCCTCCAGTGCGGCTTCGACTTCTTTCAGTTTCGATGCTTTGGCATCGTAGTCAAAGATACCTCCGAAGCTCGACCACGCGGGTGGTCAGGTCGTCGAGCTGGCTTCGGATGGTGTTGCTGCGTTCTGCTTCCATGGGGGTGCCTCTGTGCGTATCGGGTTGGACCGGTGTGATGCTCCCCTGTGAGAGCGCGACCAGCGAAGCGTTTGATTTTCTCACGACCTTGATGCCGGCGAACCCGGTGCGCGCAAGCTGCGCAATCAGTAGCGCCAGGTGGCACCAAACATGACGCCAGCGGTGCCCAAAATCTGCACCTCGACAGCGGTTTGGGCATTGAGCCGATAGCCCATCGCCGGGATGATCACTGGCGAGAAGCCACCCACATTTAGCGGTACCTTGTTCTTGAACCGGCCCACATAGCCGTACATGATCCCGCCACTCAGCGAGACGTACACATCGGGCACCGACTCGATGGGGTTGGGCCAGTATTTGCCAGCGAACGCGTAAGCCGAAGGCTGACCAAAGGAGTTGGTAAACAGACTGAAGCCGCAGAAACGGGCGTCGGGCAGCAGGCGGCTCACGCTCACTGCGCGCACCGGTTTGTGTTCTTCTGAAGCCGTCCAGTGGTGGGTGTGGGGTGACACAAACACCTCAAAGGAGCGGCTGTCCGAGCTGGTGTCGACAGGCTGGTCGATGCCGGGGCACACCTCCCATTCGCTTGGCCCCAGGCCTGCTTGGGCCATGGGAGCAAGGCCGACAAGCGCCAATCTGAAGGCCAACATGCGGATCGGTTTGGCAGCCGCCGCCGAAAAAGAATATTTCATCTGAATAAAAAAAATTAAGGTGCGATTCTGACGGCCATGGCACTGACAGCAACACCAACGACACCAACGACACCGGCGCACGCCTTGCTCGCCTGGGCGTTTCGCTCACTGGCGGCGTGCCGCTGTCGGGCCTTGCTGGGTGCTCTGCTTCTGAGCCAGCTGCTCAGTGGGTGTTCCTTGCTGGATCAATGGCAACGTGAAAAGCTGTACCGGGCGACCCTGGTGGCCAGCGCCGAGCAGTGGCAGCAGATGCGGGCAGAGCGGCCTGAGTTGGAGGCGATCACCGTGCCGCTGGGATCTGGCGCCGAGCAGTTGCAGTTGCTGCGTTGGCCGGCGCAGCCCGGTCGCGGAAACGGCGAGCGCGTGTTGTATTTGCACGGTGCGTTTCGCCACGCGTTTCAGAACCTGGCCAAGGCCGTGCCCATGCAGCGCGCTGGTCTGTGTGTCTCCTGCTGGACTGCCGTGGTTGGGGCGCCTCCTCGCCACAGGTGCCGGATGAGGCCAGCATCCATGAAGACGCCTGGGCTGCGTGGCAGACTTTGCAGAAACAAGCGCCAGATACGCGCTGGGTGGTCTACTGCCACTCGATGGGCGCAGCCGTGGCGGTGCGGCTGGCCGAGCGGTTGGCGGGGCAGGGCGCTTACTGCGCGCTGGTGCTGGAGAGCGCTGCCACCAGCTTCGCCGATGTGGCGGGCGCGGCGGCGGGTTGGCTGGGCCGCGGCTTCGCAGCGCTGGGCAACGAGCGAATGGACTCGGCCAGTCGCATCGCCTGGGTCGATCCACCGCTGTGGTTTTTCCATGGCAGCGGGGACGACACGGTGCCGCTGGCGCTAGAGCGCTCTCTGTTCGAGCTGGCACCCGTGCCCAAACACTGGGCCGGGTGGCCGCTAGGCCACAGCAATTTACAGACCGATTCGAGCGGGCGCTATGACGCGGCCTGGCGCGAGACCGCCTCGGTCTGCCGCCTGCAGCCCAAGCCCTGATTCGTTCAGTCGCATGGCTGTTTGGCTGCTCAGTCGGAACTGGCCAAGAACGGCTCGATCAGCCGCGCCAGCGCATCGGGCTGGTCGTGGTGAATCATGTGTCCCGCGTCCTGGACCACGGCCTGTTGCACGCGCTGCACCACTTTAAGCCGATCCTGGTACTGCGCCAGGTCGTACTGGCCCTTCCACCACTGGCTCATGCTGTCACCGCTGGCGGTCACGCTCAGCACCGGCGCGGTGATGCGCCGGTAGGTGGCAAGCGCCTCTTCCATTTGGTACAGGTTGGCGCTGATGATTTTGTGAGCGGGGTCGCCGAGGATGGTCCAACGCCCTTGAGCATCGGGCGCGGCCCAGTGCTGCGCCAACCAAGCGGCCTTGTCCGCCTGCAGGCGGGGGTTGGTCTTCATGAGCCGGCGCGCCACGCCGTCGACGTTGTCGTAGGTTTTCAGATCGGCCTGCCCAGCGTGCAGGTTTTTGATCTGGTCGATCCATTTTGCGTAGCGCCCGGGCGCTTGCGCGGGCTGCGTCTGCGGCAAGCCGAAACCTTCCAGATTGACCAGGCGGCGGATGCGCTCGGGTCGCACGCCGCTGAACACCATGGCGATGTTGCCGCCCATGCTGTGGCCCACCAGATCCACCGGCTGCTGGCCTGCGAAATGGTCCAGCAGGCCATCAAGATCGGCCAGGTAGTCGGGGAACCAGTAGCTGTCGGGCGCGGGGCCTGTGCTGCGTGTGAGGCCAAAGCCGCGCCAGTCGGGCGCAATCACGTGCCGACTGCCGCCGAGCGCGTCAACCACGAACTGCCACGAGGCCGACACATCCATCCAGCCATGCACCAAAACCAGCGGCGCCTGGCCAGGAACCGGGTTGCCCCATTCGCGCATGTGGTAGCGCAGGTGGCGAACTGGGACAAATGTGCTGCGGGAGGCTCGCTGGGCTTGGTACATTCGGTCCATCATAAGGAACGGGCAGGGGAGTTGGCATGGGTCAGAGTCAAGGCAGTGACATGCGCGTTGCGCCAGATTTCCCAGCGCCTGTCTGGGAACGCGCGCGCGGGCACGAGGCGCTGCACAGCGCATTTCGGTGGCTGGTGCCCAGGTATTTCAACATCGCCGCCGCGTGCTCGCAGCGTTGGGCCAGCGAGCCAGGCAGCGCTCACAACACCGCGGTCATCGCCTGCACGCCTGGCGAAAGCGACCGCACCCACAGCTACGGCGAGTTACAGGCGCAGGCCAACCGGCTGAGCAACGTGCTGCAAGCCCTCGGGGTACAGCGAGGCGACCGGGTGGCGATCGTGATGCCGCAGCGCTTCGAGACCGCCGTGGCCTACATGGCGGTGTTGCAAATGGGCGCGGTGGCGATGCCGCTGTCGCAGCTGTTCGGGCCAGAGGCGCTGCAGTTCCGGCTGTACGACAGCGAAACCGTGCTTGCTCTGTGCGACGCCACCACCCTGGCAGCGGTTCATTCGGTGAGCGCCCACTGTCCGGTGCTGCACACGGTAATGGTGGTCGACGCCGCAGCCCAGGGCGCCACCGCGCTGGACTGGGCAGCGTCGCTCGCGCAGGCCCCGGTCGATTTCCCGCCGGTCAAGACGCTGGCCGAGGAGCCAGCGGTGCTGATCTACACCAGCGGTACCACCGGCGACCCCAAGGGCGCACAGATCCCACACCGCGCCCTGATCGGCAACCTGAGCGGTTTCGTGTGCAGCCAGAACTGGTTCGGCTTCGATCCACACGATGCGTTGGCGCCATCGCAAGCGGTGTTCTGGTCGCCGGCCGACTGGGCCTGGACCGGTGGCCTGATGGACGCGCTGCTGCCCACGCTGTATTTCGGTCGGCCCATCGTGGCCTTCAACGGCCGCTTCAGCCCGCAGACCGCGCTGGAGCTGATGCAGCGCCATGGTGTCACCCACACCTTTCTGTTCCCCACCGCCCTCAAGGCGCTGATGAAGGCCTACCCCAAGCCGCGCGAGCTGTTCACGCTGCGTCTGCAGGCCATCATGAGCGCGGGCGAAGCGGTGGGCGACGCGGTGTTTGCGTACTGCGAGCAGGAACTGGGTGTCACAGCCAACGAAATGTTTGGCCAGACCGAGATCAACTACGTGGTGGGCAACTGCGCGCGTCTGTATCCTGCCAGGCCGGGCAGCATGGGCAAGGCTTACCCCGGGCACCGGGTGGCGGTGATTGATGACGCAGGCAACGAATGCCCCAGCGGGGTGGCGGGCGACGTGGCGGTTCACCGGCTCGATGGCCATGGTCACCCCGATCCGATTTTCTTTCTGGGCTACTGGAAAAACGATGCCGCCACCCGTGCCAAGTTCACCGGGGAAACGCACAACAGCTGGTGCCGAACCGGCGACATCGCGCTGCGCGATGCGGATGGCTATCTTTGGTACAAAGGCCGGGCCGACGACATGTTCAAGTCTGCGGGTTACCGCATCGGGCCTAGCGAGATCGAGAACTGCCTGGTAAAGCACCCTGCGGTGGCCAACGCCGCGGTGGTGCCCAAGCCCGATGCCGAGCGCGGCGCGGTCGTGAAAGCCTATGTTGTGTTGGCCCAGGAATACCTGGCTGGTGCCGCAGATCGCTCGCTGCAAAACCCCGCGTTTTTGCAGGCGCTGGTGGCCGAGTTGCAGACGCATGTGAAAGGCAGGCTGGCGCCCTATGAGTACCCCAAAGACATTGAGTTTGTCGAAGCGCTGCCCATGACCACCACCGGCAAGGTGCAGCGGCGTGTGCTGCGGCTGCAAGAAGAAGAGCGCTTGCAGGAAAAACAGCAGGGCCTTGGCTGACGCCCGAGTTCCTGTTCTTGCGTCTGGCCAGCGCTATGCGGTTGCTTGTGTTTAGCGCTGCGCGGTTGTTGGCTCGGCCACGTAGATTTCCACCCGACGGTTCTGCGCCCGACCATCTGCGGTGCTGTTGTCAGCCACTGGCTGGCGCGAGCCCATACCCTCGGTGGTGAAGCGTGAGACAGCGACGCTGCGGGCAATCAGATAGTTGCGTGCGCTCTGCGCGCGCTCTAGTGCGAGAGGGTTGTTGATCGCATCGCTGCCGGTGTTGTCGGTGTGGCCAACGATGGTGATTAGCGTGGCCGGGTTGCTGTTGAGGGTGTTGGCAAACTGGTTGAGCACACCGGCGAAGTTGGGCTTGACGGCCGAGCGGCCAACATCGAAAGAGATGTCGCTTGGAATGTCGAGTTTGAGGCGGTTGTCGGTGGTCTGGCTCACGCCCACGCCCGTGCCAGCGGTGGCCTGCTCCATCGCGGTTTTTTGTTCTTGCATGCGCTGCGACCAGATGTAGCCGCCCAGCGCGCCAGCACCTGCGCCAAGCAGCGCGCCGGTGCCAGCTCGCTTGGAGCCGCCGGTGGCCACGCCGAGCAATGCGCCCACGCCTGCGCCAATCGCCGCGCCCTTGGCTGTACCCTGCTGGGTCTCGTTCATGTTGGCGCAGCCGCTGAGAGCCAACGTGGCGAGCGCAACAGAGGCGGTGAGTGTGGTGGACATTTTTTTCATCTGGGGCTCCTTGTCTGTCGGTGTTGTGGAAAATGTTGTCCACGCCAGCTTGTGCAGCCTGCGTTGTGTACAGCTTCGGCGGTCTTATTTTGTTTTATTTGAGTCCTAAACTCCAACAGCCCAGCACGTCCTTACATCGCGAAACTTCCGTTCACAAAGACCTTCATGAAACTTGCTGACACCCCGATTTCCAAGCTTGTGGCACTTGGCAGCTCGGCACTGCATGTGAGCCCCATCTGCCTGGGCACCATGACCTTTGGCGAGCAGGTGGCCGAGCCGCTGGCCCACACCATCTTGGGCCACGCCCTGGCACGCGGTGTCAACTTCATTGACACCGCAGAAATGTACGCGGTGCCAGCGCGGGCCGAAACGTGTCACGCCACCGAAACCACCATCGGCAACTGGCTGCATAAAACGCCGGGTGCGCGTGAGCGGCTGGTGTTGGCCACCAAGGTGGCGGGCCCGTCGCGCGGCATGCCCTGGATTCGCGGCGAGACTGGTGGCCTGACCAAAGCCGAGATCGTGCAAGCCTGCGAGGGCAGCCTGCGCCGCTTGCAGACCGACGTGATCGATTTGTACCAAATCCACTGGCCTGCGCGCAACCTGCCGGTGTTCGGCGTCCTGAATTTCGACCCCGGCAAAGACAAACCATGCGCTTCGGTGCTGGAGCAGCTGCAAGCCATGCAGCTGCTGGTGCAAGCGGGCAAGGTGCGTGCTGTTGGCCTTTCCAACGAATCGCCTTATGGCGTGCACGAGTTCGTGCGGCTGGCTGAGCAGCACAGCCTGCCACGCGTGGCCACGGTGCAAAACCCCTACGCGCTGACCAACCGCAGCTTCGAGAACGGGCTGGACGAAACCTGCCACCGCCTGGGCGTGTCGTTGCTCGCCTACTCGCCGCTGGCCTTTGGTGCGCTGAGCGGCAAGTACGACGAGGCTGGCCTGGAACGCGGTGCTGGCCGCATGGCGCTGTTTGAGTCGATGCGCAAGCAGCGCTGGGCACGCCCCGCAGCCATGGCCGGCGCGAAGCGCTACAACGCCCTGGCGCGTGAACACGGCATGACCCCAACCCAGATGGCGTTGGCGTTTTGTTACACCAACTGGCGCGTGGCCAGCACCATCATCGGGGTTACCTCGGTTGAACAGCTTGACCAGTGCCTGGACGCCTTCGGGACAACGCTCTCGCCCGAACTGCTCACGGCGATTGACGAAATTCGCTGGACGGTGCGCGACCCCGCGCAGTGATTGAGTGCCCCCCACGCCGCTTGCAGCGTCACCCTCCTCTGGGGGCAACGCCGGCCGACCGCTGGAGCCGGATCGGCGGCGTTCTGGGCCGGGCCTCCTCTCTTTTGGTCTGCGCTTTCTTGGATAACCTGTTTTTCCATGGCCAAGGCCCGCCACATCTCTGAAACCCCCGCCACCGCCTGGCTCAAGGCGCATGGCGTGGATTTCAGCGAGCACCCTTACGACTACCTGGAGCACGGCGGCGCGCAGCACAGCGCGCAGGTGCTGGGGCTGGACCCGTTCGCGGTGGTGAAGACACTGGTGATGCAAGACGAGGCGGCGCGCCCGCTGGTGGTGCTGATGCATGGCAACCGCACCGTGTCGACCAAAAATCTGGCGCGGCAAATCGGCTGCAAATCGGTTGAGCCGTGCAAGCCCGAGGTGGCAAACCGGCACAGTGGTTATCTGGTGGGCGGCACCTCGCCGTTCGGCCTCAAGCGCACCATGCCGATCTGGGTCGAGGCGACCGTGCTGGCGCTGCCAAAAATCTGGATCAACGGCGGGCGTCGTGGCTTCCTGGTGAGCACAGCGCCAGCGGTGCTCGGCGCGCTGCTCGGTGCCCAGCCGGTTCATTGCGCGCTGGCAGAATAAGCCTACGCTGCAAACCGCGGTTTGCGCACCCCAATATCCTGAGGAGTCTCCGTTGGAAATCGTTGCCCCGTTGCTGGCCACCGTGGCCGCTTACCTGATCGGATCGCTGTCGTTTGCCGTTCTCGTGAGCCGCGCGGTGGGCCTGAACGACCCGCGCACCTACGGCAGCAAAAACCCCGGTGCGACCAATGTGCTGCGCTCGGGCAACAAGGCGGCGGCGGTGGTCACATTGTTGCTCGATGCGCTCAAGGGCTGGCTGCCCGTGGTGGCGGTGAAATGGTGGGGCGATGCCTGGGGCCTGGGCGATGGCACGGTAGCCCTGGTTGGGTTGGCGGCGTTTCTGGGTCACCTGTTTCCGGTGTTCTTTCGCTTTCAGGGCGGCAAGGGCGTGGCCACAGCGGCTGGTGTGATCCTGGGTTTTGAGCCCTGGCTGGGGCTGGCAAGCTTGCTCACATGGGCCATCATCGCGTTCTTTTCTCGCTACGCTTCGCTGGCCTCCATCGTCACAGCGGTGTCTGCGCCGGCCTTTTATCTGCTTGGCGGCGGCGTTGCGTGGGAGGCGCCAGGTGGCATGGTGCTGAGCCTGGCGGTGATGGGTATTTTGCTGGTGTGGCGCCACGCCGAGAACATCAACCGCCTGCTGGCGGGCAAGGAAAGCAAGCTCGGGAGGAAAAAATCATGAGCGCTGAAATCATCCGTCACGGCATGGCCACTCGCTACAGCGAAATCGCTGTGTTCAACCGCGTGGTGTATCTCGCGGGCATGGTGCCCGAGCGGGGGGACACCGATATTCGCGGCCAGACCGAAGACGTACTGGAGCAGGTTGCGCAGCGCCTGGCCGAAGCGGGTAGCGACAAGTCGCACATCTTGCGCGCCCAGATCTACCTGAGCGACATCGCCGACATCGCAGCGATGAATGCGGTGTGGGATGTCTGGGTGGTGTCCGGCTCCGCGCCACCCCGTGCCACGGTGCAGGCCGCGCTGGCCCATCCAGGCTGGAAGATCGAGATCGTGGTGACAGCAGCCCAGACCTGAGCCAACACCGGGTCAGAAGCGCCGCTCCAGCGTCATCTGGTCGTTGTTGCGCTGCATCTGAAAACGCGTCAGAAAACTGTTACCGAGCAGGATGTAGGGCATGGGCTGCGGCAGCACGATGGCAGCCACCCCGTACACCTGCGCTTCGCCCACCCGCACGCTGGAGAGCACCACCCGGTAGCCCGAGGCCATGCCGTTGGCGGTGCTCACCCGCACCGGTTGGCCCTGCTCGTATTTGAGGTTGATGCGCTTGGCATCCGACTCGCTCATCACCACCTGCGAAGCCCCGGTGTCCACCATGAACTGCACCGCGCGGCCATTGATCTGGCCGGCTGGCATGAAATGCCCTCGCGCGTCGGCGGTGAGCACGATGCGCGCTGTGCCAACCGACGCGGGAGCGGCAGCCCGACCCACGCTCACCGGCGCGTCGCCCACCCGCAAGGTCTGGTGCTGACCGTCCACCGACACCGTGGCCAGCTCGCCCTGCGTGCTCAACAGTGTCACCCCTTGATGGGACTGACCAGGGCTTAAAAAACGCGGTGCCGAGCCATCGACGGTCACCAGCGCTTTGTTGCCTGCGACACCCGAGAGCGCAACCGATTGGCCATTTGCAACAACGGCCGTGAGGGTCAGAAAACCGGTAAGAAGCAGAGGTCTTCGCATAGGGTTTTTTTCCAGGGTGCCGTGGGTCCGGCTCTGTCAGCCCGCCAGCGCCACCTCCTTGGGGACGACGCCGAAGGCGGAGCGGGGGGTAACGCTTAGTCGCGAAAATTGTCAAACGACAGCGGCAAATCCTTCAGTTCGCTGCGGATCAGCGCCATCGCCGCCTGCAAGTCGTCGCGTTTGGTGCCGGTGATGCGCACCGCGTCGCCCTGGATGGCGCCCTGCACCTTGAGCTTGCTGGCCTTGAGCGCCTGCTGGATCTTCTTGCCGTCTTCGGTGCTGATGCCGTTCTTCACCTTCACCACCTGCTTGACCTTGTCGCCGCCGATTTTCTCAACCTTGCCCGCATCGAGAAAACGCACATCCACACTGCGCTTGGCGAGTTTGTTGCGCAGCACCTCCTCCACTTGCTGGAGTTGGAAATCGGCGTCGCCGAACAGGGTAATTTCCTTGTCTTTCAGCTCAATGCCGGCGCTGGTGCCCTTGAAGTCGAAGCGGGTGCCAACCTCGCGGGCCACTTGGTCCACGGCGTTTTTCACCTCGACAAAGTCGGCTTCGAGAACGGTGTCAAAAGAGGGCATGGCGGGGTTCCTGAAAGGCTGAATGAGACAATCCAAGGATGTTAGTCGAGAACCAAATTGCCCTTCAGCCCTACAACACCTTCGGCATTGCAGCTCGCGCCAGACAGCTCGTGCGGGTGCCGGATGTCGCTGCTTTGCAAGCCTTCATGGCGACGCCCGCCTGGTCTGACGCGCTGGCTGGTATGCCGCCATTTGTGCTTGGCGGCGGCAGCAATCTGGTGCTCACCGGCGACGTGAAACCGCTGATGCTGAAGGTCGAGATCGGCGGCCGTCGGCTGGTTGAAGCGGACGCCAAAGGCTGGGTGGTGGAAGCCGGCGCGGGCGAGGACTGGCACGAATTCGTGGCCTGGACGCTGGACCAAGGCTTTCCCGGGCTGGAAAACCTGGCGCTGATTCCCGGCTCGATCGGCGCCTCGCCGGTGCAGAACATCGGCGCCTACGGCGTTGAGCTGCAAGACCGCTTTCACTCACTCGATGCCATCGATCTGCACACTGGCCAAGCCTTCACGCTGAAGGCCGCGCAGTGCGGTTTCGGCTACCGCGATTCGGTGTTCAAACACGCGCCAACCGGTGCGCGCAGCTTTGGTCTGGCCGGGCGCGCGCTCATCACCCATGTGCGCTTCTTTCTCCCCAAGCCTTGGCAGCCGGTGCTCGGTTACCTGGACCTGGAGCGCAAGATGCTTGAGACCGGCAACCACAGCCCCGATGCGCGCCAGATTTTCGACTGGGTGGTGGCGATTCGCCGCGCCAAGCTGCCCGACCCCGCTGTGATCGGCAACGCCGGCAGTTTCTTCAAGAACCCGACCGTGTCGCCCGAGCAGTGCGTTGACATCATCGCGCGCGACCCCAAGGTGGTTCATTACCCGATGGCGGACGGCAGCATCAAGCTCGCTGCTGGCTGGTTGATCGACGCCTGCGGCTGGCGGGGCAAAAGCGTGGGCAACGCCGCTGTGTACGAGAAACAGGCGCTGGTGCTGGTGAACCGCGGTGGGCGCGAGCACCCTTGTACCGGCGGCGAGGTGATGACCCTGGCCAAGGCAATTCAGACCAGCGTGTATGAGCGTTTTGGCATCTTGCTGGAGCCGGAGCCGGTGGTGGTTTGACGGGTTTTTGCTTGGGCAGCTGTTGTCGGCCTGCTTTGTTTGCATCGCCCAATGGAGCGCGGTGGTCGACGCAGCGGAGTCAAGCGGGAGGGGCGGCGCCGCCGACCTGGAGGGCATTCGCGGAGTCGACCACCACGCCCCGCTGGGCTGCCCCCTTGAAGAAACCCGACTGGTGGAATACCCGCTGTGATTCAGACCGTTGTGCTGTGGTGCTCTGCGCAGCGAAGAAGAGGATGAGAGTCGGCGAAGTCGGTTCTGGGGACATTCGCGGAACAGAGTGCGGCAGCGCACTGGTCCCGCGAGAGTTTCACCAGTGACGGCAATCGGAACCTCACTCGCCCTCAAGCTTCAACATGTCCGCCCCTTCACCCAACGACAGCAAACCGCTCTTGGCGTAAATGCCCAATTTGGCGCGCGTATCGGTAATGTCCAAATTGCGCATGGTCAACTGACCAATGCGATCCGCAGGAGTGAAGGGCTGGTCTTCCACCTTTTCCATGCTCAGGCGCTCGGGCGCGTAGGTGAGGTTGGGGCTCTCGGTGTTCATGATCGAGTAGTCGTTGCCACGACGCAGCTCAACCGTCACCTCGCCGGTGATGGCTCTGGCCACCCAGCGCTGCGCGGTCTCGCGCAGCATGATGCATTGCGGGTCGAACCAGCGGCCCTGGTAGAGCAGGCGGCCGATTTTCAGGCCGTTCATGCGGTACTGCTCGATCGTGTCTTCGTTGTGGATGCCGGTCACCAGCCGCTCGTAGGCGATGAAGAGCAGCGCCAGGCCGGGCGCTTCGTAAATGCCGCGGCTCTTGGCTTCGATGATGCGGTTTTCGATTTGGTCGCTCATGCCCAAACCATGGCGGCCGCCGATCCGGTTGGCTTCCAGAATCAGCTCCACCGTCGAATCGAAGGTTTTGCCGTTGAGGGCCACCGGCTGGCCTTCTTCGAAACGCACAGTCACGGTTTCGCGCTTCACCTCGACCTCGTCTTTCCAGAACGCCACACCCATGATCGGGTTGACGATGCTGATGCCAGTGTTCAGGTGCTCCAGGTCTTTGGCCTCGTGCGTGGCGCCCAGCAGGTTGCTGTCGGTGCTGTAGGCCTTCTCGGTGCTCATCTTGTAGCCAAAGCCATTGGCTGCCATGAAGGCCGACATCTCGGTGCGCCCGCCCAGCTCGTCGATGAACAACTGGTCGAGCCAAGGCTTGTAGATCTTCAGGCCGGGGTTGGCGAGCAGGCCATAGCGGTAGAAGCGCTCGATGTCATTGCCTTTGTAGGTGCTGCCGTCGCCCCAGATGTTGACGTTGTCTTCCTTCATGGCCGCCACCAGCATGGTGCCGGTCACCGCGCGGCCCAGCGGTGTGGTGTTGAAGTAGGTCACGCCGGCGGTGCTGATGTGAAAAGCGCCGCATTGCAGCGCGGCAATGCCTTCGGCCGCGAGCTGGCGGCGGCAGTCGATCAGGCGCGCTTGCTCGGCGCCGTACAACATGGCCTTGCGCGGGATCTCGTCGTAGTCGGGCTCGTCGGGCTGGCCGAGGTTGGCGGTGTAGGCGTAGGGGATCGCGCCTTTCTGCTTCATCCAGAGCAGGGCAGCGGAGGTGTCCAGCCCGCCAGAAAAAGCGATGCCAACCTTTTGGTTGGTGGGCAGGTTTTGGAGAATGGTGGCCATGGTGTTTCGTTACCGTGAAGCGAATTTCCTGCTCCGCAGTGCAAGCACCTGCGTGCAGGAAATTCAGGTCAGCCGTAATGGCAGATGTAATGGAAGGCGTCGCTCACGCGGATATCGAAGCTGCTGTTGCCGGGGACGCTGAAGCGGTCGCCAGGGCCTGCTTTGCGCCAGGTGTCGGTGCCGGCGAGCTGATATTCACAGCTGCCCGCCACGCACTCCATGATCTCGGGCGCGGCGGTGCCGAAGGTGAGCTGAGCGGGCAACACCACGCCCACCGACTTTTTCGTGCCGTCGGCCAGCGTGATGCCGTGGCTGACGCACTTGCCGTCGAAATAAACGCTGGCCTGGGTGGTGACGGTCACGCTGTCGATATGGGTAGTGGTCATGCAGGGATGCTGGGTTGAACGTGCAAACCTGGCATTTTAGGCGGCGTGGGTGTGCCAGTTGGCGGCGTCAAAGCCCACTGTCACCATGTTGGCAGCGTCTGTCCAATGCACCACCGGCCGCTTGATCAGGCTGGGGTGGGCGAGCAGAACAGAGCGGGCGCCGGGCGCGTCCACCACCGCGGCTTGCGTGGCCTCGTCGAGCTGGCGCCAGGTGGTGCCCTTGCGGTTCACCAGCGCTTCCCAGCCGAGTTCGGCCAGCCACTGGTCGAGCGCGGCCTCGGGCACGCCGTGTTTCTTGAAGTCGTGAAAGTCGTGCGCCACGCCGCGCTCATGCAGCCAGGTACGGGCTTTTTTCACTGTGTCGCAGTTGGGGATGCCGTAGAGCGTGGTCATACCCGGATTGTCCCTCAGCCGCCTTCGGCGCCGGGCGCGGGTGGGACAATCCAACCTATGCTGAACATCGAACTCCCCGCGCACCCCACCACCCTGGCCGAATGGCTGGCCCACTGCGAGCGCCTGCACCCGCAAGGGATCAGCGGCATTGAGATGGGGCTGGACCGGGTGCTGACCGTGGCCAAGCGCATGGGGCTGGTGATGCCGTGCCCGGTGATCACGGTGGCGGGTACCAACGGCAAGGGCTCCACCTGTGTGATGCTGGAAGCGGTATATGGCGAGGCCGGGTTTCGCACCGGTGTCTACACCTCGCCGCATTTGGTGCATTTCGAGGAGCGTTGCCGCATTGGCGGCGAAGCGGTGGCCGTGAGAGATCTGCTGCCTGGGTTCGCCGAGGTAGAGGCGGCGCGCGTCGGTGGCGCGGGTGAAGCGCTGGTGAGCCTGACCTATTTTGAGTTCACCACCCTGGCTATTTTGCAAACGCTGGCACGCAGCGACATCGAGGTGGCCATCCTGGAGGTTGGCCTGGGTGGACGGCTGGACGCGGTCAATATTATCGACGCCGACTGCGCCATCATCACCTCGATCGACCTGGATCACATGGCTCTGCTGGGCGACAACCGGGAAGCGATTGGCTTTGAGAAAGCGGGCGTCATGCGCACCGGCCGCCCGGTGGTGGTGAGCGACCCGGCACCACCGCAAAGCGTGCTGGACCGTGCGCTGGAAGTGGACGCGCAGCTCTGGCGGCTGGGGCAAGATTTTCATTTCGCTGGCGACCAGCAGCAATGGGGTTGGGCCATGCACCCGTCGCATGGCGGGCGGCGCTACAGCGGGCTGGCCTATCCGGCGCTGCGCGGCGCCAACCAGCTGGTGAATGCTTCCGGCGTGCTGGCTGCCATTGAGGCGCTGCGTGCGCGTTTGCCGGTGACGGCTCAGGCGGTGCGCAATGGGCTGGCGCTGGTGGAGCTGCCAGGCCGCTTTCAGATCGTGCCCGGCACGCCCACCCTGGTGCTGGATGTGGCGCACAACCCGCACGCTGTTGCCGCGTTGACCGAAAACCTGGACGCGATGGGTTTTTACCCCACCACCCACGCGGTCTTTGGCGCCATGGCCGACAAGGACCTGAGCGCGATGCTTTCGCGCATCGGTCCGCTGATCGACCACTGGCATGTGTGTGACCTGCCCTCGCCGCGCGCCGCCAGCGCGGCCGAGCTGGGCCAGCGCCTGGCCGCGCTGCCGGGCCCAGTGGGCAAGCGATCTTCGAGCGTGGCCGGCTGCCACGCCAGCCCGCAGTTGGCGCTGCAGGCAGCGGTGTCCGCTGCCGACCCCACTGATAGAATTGTGGTCTTCGGATCGTTCCTCACTGTGGGCGCTGTGTTGCAGAACGGCGTGCCACGATTGGGCGCCAAACACCTGTCCGCCTGACGGCATTTTTTTCTGCTCCGGACGCCGCGCACCGCTCGCCAGGCCAACCCCGCCCATGTTTGCATCCCGCTCCAGTGCCCCCGGCAAAGCGCCTGTGCCACCACCTCAGAGCATCGAGGCGGTGCGTCGGCGTGCTCGGCACCGCCTGATCGGCGCCGCTGTTTTGGTGCTGTTGGGGGTGATCGGTTTCCCGCTGCTGTTCGACGCCGAGCCACGGCTGATAGCGTCCGATATCTCGATCGAAATCCCAGCCAAAAATCCCAAATCTTCGCTCTTTGTAGCGCCGTTCGCAAAGCCTGTATCGGTGCCCGACTCGCCCGCACAAGCAAGCGTGGCGGCAAACGCAAGCTTGAGCGCACGTCAAGAGGCGGTGCAGTCTGCGCCGCGATTGCCGATTCAGAAACCAGCCGAGAAGCCTTTCAACCAGCCAGCTGAAATGCCCACAGAAAAACCTGAAGCAGCAGCCCCGAAAGTACCAGCCAAACCCCGGCCCGCAGGTGCTGAGGCTGAGCGTGCGTTGGCGCTGCTGCAAGGCAAGCCCGCTGCGGAGAAGCCACCGGCCAACCCGCAGGCCGCTGGTGCCGAGCGCCTGGTGGTGCAAGTGGGCGCTTTTGCCGAGGCGGCAGGTGCCCGCGAGGTGCGCAGCATACTGGAGCGCGCTGGCTTGAAAACCTACACCCATGTGGCCCAGACGCCGCAGGGCCAGCGCATCCGGGTGCGTGTGGGTCCGTTTGACAGCCGCGCCGAGGCCGAAAACGCAGCTGTTCGTGTCAAGGCGCTGGGGCTGCCAGCGGCCATCCTGACGTTGTGACGCACGCATGACCTGGCTCGACTGGGCGCTGCTCGCGGTGCTGCTGGTGTCGGCCCTGGTGGGGCTTTGGCGTGGGCTGGTGTATGAGGTGCTGTCGGTGGCGGGCTGGGTGCTGGCGTTCGTGCTGGCTCAGACCTGGGCCGAGCCGGTTGGTCTGCTGTTGCCAATGGATGGAGCCGCCGAGCCGCTTCGCCTGGCGGCGGGCTTCGCTTTGGTGTTCGTTGCGGTTGCGTTCACCGCCGGCCTGCTGTCCTGGCTGGTCAAAAAACTGGTGGCAGCGGTCGGTTTGCGCCCGGTGGACCGGCTGCTGGGTGGGATGTTTGGTGTGTTGCGCGGGCTGGTGATTCTGCTGGGGGTGGCGGTGGTGATGGGCATGTTGCCGCTGGGCGCCCAGGCGGGCTGGCAGGCCTCGCCGGTGGCACAGACCATCAACGCCTCGCTGCAGGCGCTGAAGCCGGTGCTGCCCGAAGCGGTGGCGCGGCATTTGCGCTGAGTTTTTTGTTTCTTTGAGGATTCGAACATGTGTGGAATCGTGGGTGTGGTCAGCCAGTCGCCGGTCAATCAGCTGATTTACGACGCGCTGCTGCTGCTGCAACACCGCGGGCAGGATGCGGCGGGCATCGTCACCGAGCAAAACCGCAAGTTCTCCATGCACAAAGCCAAGGGCATGGTGCGCGACGTGTTTCGTACCCGCAACATGCGCAGCCTGCCGGGCGACAGCGGCCTGGGGCAGGTGCGTTACCCCACAGCGGGTAACGCCTACAGCGAGGAAGAGGCGCAGCCTTTCTACGTCAATGCGCCGTTTGGCATCACGCTGGTACACAACGGCAACCTGACCAATGCGCAGGTGCTCAAGCAGGAGCTGTTTCAGTCCGATCACCGCCACATCAACACCGACAGTGACTCCGAGGTGTTGCTCAACGTGCTGGCACACGAACTGGAGCGCGTCTCGCGCGGCATCACGCTCAAGCCGGCCGATGTGTTCGAGGCGGTGCGCGGTGTGCACCAGCGGGTGCGCGGGTCTTACGCGGTGGTGGCGCTGATTGCCGGGCACGGCATGCTGGCCTTTCGCGACCCGTTTGGTATTCGCCCGCTGTGCGTGGGCCAGGGCGCCGCCGGTGTGATGGTGGCCAGCGAATCGGTGGCGCTGGAGGGCACCGGCTTTGAGCTGCTGCGCGACGTGCAGCCGGGCGAGGCGCTGTTTGTGCCGCACGACGGCAGCATGCATTTCCAGCTCTGCGCCGAACACACCAGCCACAACCCCTGCATCTTCGAATACGTTTACCTCGCACGGCCTGACTCGGTGCTCGACAGCATCTCGGTGTACCAAGCGCGGCTGAATCTGGGCAAGACGCTGGCCAAGCGCGTGGTCTCTACCGTGCCGCCCAGCCAGATCGACGTGGTGATCCCCATCCCGGAGTCCTCGCGCCCGAGCGCCATGGAGCTGGCGCAGTTGCTGGGCCTGCCGTACCGTGAAGGCTTTGTAAAAAACCGTTATGTGGGCCGCACCTTCATCATGCCGGGCCAGGGCGTGCGCAAGAAATCCGTGCGCCAAAAGCTCAATGTGATAGCCAGCGAATTTCGTGGCCGCAACGTGTTGCTGGTCGACGATTCCATCGTGCGTGGCACCACCAGCCGCGAGATCGTGCAAATGGCGCGCGAAGCCGGTGCGCGCAAGGTGTACCTGGCCAGCGCCGCGCCGCCGGTGCTCTATCCCAACGTCTACGGCATCGACATGCCCACTTCTGCCGAGCTGGTGGCGCACGGCCGCACCTTGGACGAGGTGCGCGCAAGCATCGGTTGCGACGCGCTGATCTACCAGGACGTGGACGCGATGAAGCGCGCGATCGGTTCGATCAACCCCGCGATCAGCGGTTTCGATGCCTCGTGTTTCGATGGCGTCTATGTCACTGGCGACATCACACTCCAGCAGATCGAGCAGCTCAACAGCGGCCGCGAACAGGCAGAGGAGGGCGATGACGACAACTCGCGCTTGGCCCTGCCCAACGCGCAGGCCAGTTAACCGGCTACCGTGTTGTCTTACGCCCTGTCGATTCCCTGTTTCACACCACCCGCATGAGCCACTCCCCTTCCAATACCGAAGCCCATCCCGACTGGCACCGCGACACGCTGGCGGTGCGCGTGGCCAGCGAACGCAGCCACTACGGCGAAAACTCCGAAGCGCTGTTTCTCACCAGCGGCTATGTGCAGCCCTCGGCCGAGGCCGCCGCGCGCCGCTTTGCTGGCGACGAAGAAGGCTTCACCTACGGCCGCTACGGCAACCCCACCGTGGCCAGCTTCGAGCAGCGCCTGGCCGCACTCGAAGGCGCCGAGGCCTGCATCTCCACCGCGTCTGGCATGTCGGCCATTCTGATGATGTGCATGGGGCTGCTCAAAGCTGGCGACCACGTGCTGTGCTCGCGCTCCATGTTCGGCTCCACCATCAAGCTGATCGGCACCGACCTGGCGAAGTTTGGTGTTACCTCCAGCTTTGTCTCGCAAACCGATGTGGGCGCTTGGCGCGCTGCAGCGACACCCGCCACCCGGCTGCTGTTTGCTGAGACCCCCACCAACCCGCTGACCGAGGTGTGCGACATCCGCGCCTTGGCCGACGTCGCGCACAATGCGGGCGCGCTGTTGTGTGTGGACAACTGTTTCGCCACCCCCGCGCTGCAGTTGCCCATGGCGCTGGGCGCCGATATCGTGATGCACTCGGGCACCAAGTACCTCGATGGCCAAGGCCGTGTGATGGCGGGCGCGCTCTGCGCCAGTGAAGAACTGATCAACAAGACCTTTTTGCCGGTGCTGAAAAGCGCTGGCATGACGCTCTCGCCATTCAGCGCCTGGGTGGTGCTGAAAGGCCTGGAGACCCTGGACATCCGTATGCGCGCGCAGTCTGAGCGCGCGTTGACCCTGGCGCGTTGGCTTGAGTCGCACCCGGCTGTGGCGCGGGTGTTTTATCCCGGCTTGGACAGCCATCCGCAGCACGATCTCGCGATGGCGCAGCAGTCGGGCTATGGCGGTGCGGTGCTGTCGTTCGAGGTAAAGGCGGTCGATGGCGTGCAGGCCCGCAGCAGCGCTTTTCATGTGCTGGACAGCATGCAAATGCTCTCGCTTTCCACCAACCTGGGCGACACAAAAACCCTGGTGGCGCACCCAGCCAGCACCTCGCACTGCCGCCTAACCGAAGCGCAGCGGGCCGGTGCCGGTGTGACGCAAGGCCTGGTGCGCGTGGCGGTCGGGCTCGAACATTTAAATGACATCACGACCGACCTGGACCGAGGTCTTTCCTCGCTTTGATCGCGCTCTGAATCCACTTCGAACATGACCACCGTCCGCACCCGCTTCGCGCCATCGCCCACCGGTTTTATTCACCTGGGTAACATCCGATCCGCCTTGTATCCCTGGGCCTTCGCCCGTGCCAACAGCGGCGTGTTCATTCTGCGCATTGAAGACACCGATCTGGAGCGCTCGTCGCAAGCGGCGGTGGACGTGATCCTGGAAGGCATGGCTTGGTTGGGACTTGACCACGACGAAGGCCCGTTCTATCAAATGCAGCGCATGGAGCGCTACAAGGCGGTGCTGGCCGAGCTGGTCGCCGCCGGGCATGTGTACCCCTGCTACACGAGCATCGCCGAACTCGATGCGCTGCGCGAGCGCCAGATGGCGGCGAAGGAGAAGCCGCGCTACGACGGCATCTGGCGGCCCGAGCCGGGCAAGACGCTGCCGCTGGTACCCGACGGCGTGAAGCCGGTGCTGCGTTTCAAGAATCCGAAAAGCGGCGCGGTGGCCTGGGACGACAAGGTCAAGGGCCTGATCGAGATCCGCAACGACGAGCTCGACGACCTCGTGATCGCGCGGCCCGACGGCACACCCACCTACAACTTTTGCGTGGTGGTTGACGACATCGACATGGCCATCACCCATGTGATCCGCGGCGACGACCATGTGAACAACACGCCGCGCCAGATCAACATCTTCCGCGCGCTTGGCAAAGAGCCACCGGTCTACGCCCACCTGCCCACGGTGATGACCGAGTCGGTAGACGAGCAGGGCGAGAAGCATGTGTCCAAGATGTCCAAGCGCAACGGCGCCAAGCCGGTCACGCAGTACCGTGACGAGGGCTATTTGCCTGACGCGATGGTGAACTACCTCGCACGGCTGGGCTGGAGCCACGGCGATGACGAGATCTTCAGCCGCGCGCAGTTTGTGGAATGGTTCAACCTCGACCACCTCGGCCGCAGCGCTGCGCAGTTCGACGAAGCCAAGCTGCGCTGGGTCAACGCCCAGCATCTGAAGGCAATGGACGATGCGGCGCTAAGCGCCTTGGTGGCCGATCAATTGCTGAAGCAAGGCATTACCGCCGACGACCGCTTGCCGCGCATCTGCAGCCTGTTCAAAGAGCGCTGCGACACCACGGTGGCACTCGCGCACTGGGCGCGGGCCTTTTATGCGGCGGTCACGCCCAGCGCCGAAGACCTTGCGCTGCACCTGACAGCTGCAGTGACGCCTGCGGCGCGCACGCTGGCCGAGAAGCTTGCCGCCTGCAGCTGGGACAAGCCCAGCATCGCGGCCGCGATCAAGGCAACCCTGGTCGCGCACGGTTTGAAGATGCCACAACTGGCGTTGCCTGTGCGCGTGCTGCTTATGGGAACCGCGCAGACGCCTTCGCTTGATGCGGTGCTGGAACTGATGACACGCGAAACAGTTTTGCAGCGTCTGCAGAACGCAGAAAAAAATGTCCTATAATTTGAGGCTTGCCAAAGCGCACAGTTATTGAAAAATTTCGGTGTGGTTGGCAAGCCCTGTGGGGGTATAGCTCAGCTGGGAGAGCGCTTGCATGGCATGCAAGAGGTCAGCGGTTCGATCCCGCTTACCTCCACCACTGGTTTGGTGTATCGGCAAAGAAAACAGTGTCAATCGCGCTGCTAGAATGTCGAATTCGGAATTTCCAAGGTTTTGACCCTATCGTCTAGAGGCCTAGGACATCACCCTTTCACGGTGAGTACCGGGGTTCGAATCCCCGTAGGGTCGCCAAGTTTGTGGCACTTGGTCTGTGGCTGAAAGGCACCAGGCAAAAGCCTCACCACTGCGGAGTGGTAGTTCAGTTGGTTAGAATACCGGCCTGTCACGCCGGGGGTCGCGGGTTCGAGTCCCGTCCACTCCGCCAAATTTAGAAACCGCTCGGATCGCAAGATTTGAGCGGTTTTTTCTTGGGTGTTTCGTTGATCGTGACTCAGGCGGCCACTTTGCGGGCTGGCCAGCGAACCAGCCCGGTTGCAAGACCTGTGCCCACCAAAATTACCGCGCCACAGACCAGCGTCCAGCCGGTGATGGACTCGTTTAAGAACAACACACCGTACAGCAGCGCAAACACTGGCACCAGAAAGGTGACGGTGAGGGCCCTCGCCGGGCCAGCGACTTCGATGATGCGAAAGAACAGCACGTAGGCCACAGCGGTGCACAGCAGGCCCAGCGCCAGCACGGCCCACCAGGCGGTGGCGCTGACAGGCTGCGAGGGCCAGAGCCACAGCGTGGGCAGCGCCAGCGCGAAGCTGGCGCCGATCTGGCTGCCGGCCGCGGTGGCCATGGGGTGGACGCCTGCCAGGTGGCGTTTGGTAAAACTCGCGGCCAGGCCGTAGCACAGGGTGGCCAGCAGGCAGGCTCCCATGGCAAGCAATGTGAGGCCCATGGAGCCGGCTGCCGGCGCAATGGCTGGGTTGAATCCGGACTTGCTCAGCACCAGCAGCGCCACACCTGCAAAGCCGATCAGCAGACCGAGCGAGCGCAAGCCGCCGGGCTTGTCTTTGAGCCACAGCCAGGCGACCACAGCGCCAGACAGCGGCACGGTGGCGTTCAGGATGGCCGAGAGGCTGGTGGCGATGTGCAGCACCGCAAACGAAAACAGCGCAAACGGCAGCGCCGAGTTCAGCAGCCCGACAAACAGAATCGCGCCCGCGCGCCGACGAAACTGCGGCCAGACGCCTGGCAGCAAAAAAACTGGCAGCAAAAACAGCGCGCCTGAAGCCACGCGCAAGCCGGCGGTGGGTACCGCGCCGAATTCGGCTGCCCCTATGTGCATGAACAGGAACGAGGAGCCCCAAAGCGCAGCGAGCAAAACAAATTCGGCAATCAGAGTGGGTGACATGGGCAGGGAGTGTGCCGGGTTTTGAAACCCCATCAGTGTCGCTGGTCGGGGATGGCGCCAGCGCTGGCTTGGGTGCGTATAAGCACGCCCTCGCGTGCCAGCAGCGCGGTTTTGCGCTCCAGACCACCCGAGTAACCGGTGAGCGCGCCGCCGCTGCCGACCACCCGGTGGCAGGGCACCACGATGGTCAGCGGGTTGCGGCCGATTGCGGCACCCACTGCGCGCACCGCTGCGGGCCTGCCCACCGCCTGCGCCACCTGGGCGTAGCTGCGGGTGTCGCCTGCGGCAATCTCAAGCAAGGCGCGCCACACCGCTTGCTGGAAAGCGGTGCCGGCTGAGAGGTCCAGCAGCAGATCAAAATGCTGCGTGGCGTCCGCGGCGCTTTGGAAATACGCGCCGAGCTGTTGCGCTGCTTGCTGCAACAGCGGGTGCTGCGGGTTCTCGCGCCAGGCGGCCACGGTGGCATCAAGCGGGCGGTGTTGCTGGTTGTCGAACCAGACGCCGGCCAGGCCATGGTCGCTGGCTGCCAGCAGCAGCGGGCCGAGTGGCGAGGCGATGGCGTGGCGTTGCAGGGGGGCGAGATGCTTCACGTGGCGAGCTGCTGTTGTGGGGGTGTGTGATGGCCAGCCCAGGCGCGAATCACCGCGTAGCTGCGCCAGGGCTGCCAAGCGAGAGCGCGCTCGGTAGCGGCTCGGTTGGTTTCGGTGCCTCGTGTGGGGATCAGGCCCAGCGCCTGGTGCAGCGCGACATCGCCCACCAGCCAGGCGTCGGGCGAGCGCAGCGCGCGCATGGCGATGTATTGCGCGGTCCAGGGGCCGATGCCCGAAAGCGATTGCAGCCGATGGAGGGTTTGCGCCAGATCGGCGTGGCCGCTGAGATCAAGCGAGCCATCGGCCACCCCGCGCGCCAGCCCCTGGATCGCGGCTTGGCGCTGGCGCACGATGCCGATCGCGCCGAGTTCATGCGATTGCGCCGCTATCAGGGCCTGCGGCGTGGGAAACAGGCGGTGGACCTGTGGCTCGGGTGTTTCCATGGCCTCACCAAAGGTCTCCAGCAGGCGCTGCGCCAAGGTGCGCGCCGCCGCCACCGTGATCTGCTGACCCAGCACCGCGCGCACCGCGAGCTCAAAGCCGTCCACACACCCGGGCACGCGCAGCCCCTCGCCGCCTGGAAAGTCGGTGTTCAGGGCCGTGTTGATGGCGTGTGGTTCAGCATCCAGATCGAACAGCGCGCGGACCCGCCACAGCACCTGCGGCAATACCATCTGCAAGCTCAGGCTCACGGTGATGTCCACCGCGCTCGCCTCGGGCTGAAACCTCGCTTGCAGCCAGCCGCGGTGCACCGCGCCGCCAGCCTCCAGGCGCAGGCTGCGCGTCAGGCTCAGCGCTGCCACCTCGACCCGCTCCATGCCGGGCAGTTGGTGCTGGGCGAGAAAGGTGAACAATGCGGTGGCATCCAGCGGTGGGCGCCAGAACAAACGGGCGCGGCTGCTGCTGGCTGCCAAACCGATGTTGCTGCTGCTTGCACCCTGTCGCATTTGGGAGGGGCTCATGCGGTAGCGCTGCTGCATCGCTGCGTTGAAGCGGCGCGGGCTGCCAAAGCCGCTGGACAGCGCCACCTGCGAGACAGGCAGGGCGGTGTCAGCCAGCAACTGCTTGGCGGTGAGCAGCTTGCGGGTTTGCAGATACTGCAGTGGCGAGACACCCAGCTGCTGCCCGAAGAGGCGGCGCAGATGCCGGTCGCTCACACCCAGGCGCTGCGCCAACCACAGCATGGTGGCGCGTTCGGTGCCATGTGCTTGCCAGGTTTGCGGATCGTCCAGCAGAGCGGTGGCTTGCTGCGCGAGGATAGCGCTGGCGTCTTGGCTCGACCAGTGGCGGTCGCGCGGTGCCAGCTCGGGCCGACAGCGCAGACAGGGCCGGAATCCCGCCCTCTCGGCTTGCGCTGCGAGGTCGAAGAAGCGGCAGTTTTCTCGCTTGGGCACGCGTACCCGACACACCGGGCGGCAGTAGATGCCGGTGGAGGTGACGCCGACAAAAAAGCGGCCATCAAAACGCGCGTCGTGCGCGCACAGGGCTTGGTAGCGCAGATCGTCGGTTTCAGTGCCGATGCCGATGTTGGTGGAAGACATGGGGCCATGTTACGGCCATCAAACTCCAGCAACTCGCCGTTTCCGGACATGGTCCTCAGCGCCTTGGCGGTGATCGGCTCCTACAATCTCTGGGCCTTATCCATCCGCGTTCAGGGAGTTCCTCGCATGTATGTCACCGCGTCCATCTTCAAGGCTTATGACATCCGGGGCGTTGTGCCTGAGACCATCAACGAGCCGGTGGCTGAAGCGCTGGGGCTGGCGTTTGGCAGCGAGGCGCTTCGCCTGGGCGAGCGCACGGTGGCGGTTGGGCGCGATGGGCGCCTGAGTGGCCCGGCGCTCGCGGTTGCGCTGATTCGCGGGCTGGTCGCTGCTGGCATTGAGGTGATCGACATCGGTATGGTCACCACACCCATGCTCTATTTCGCAGCCGCCACCCTGTGCCGCAGCGGCATCCAGGTCACCGGCAGCCACAACCCGAAGGACCACAACGGTTTCAAGATGGTGCTAGGCGGACGCGCCATTTTTGGCGAGGATATTCAAGCGCTGTGCCGCACATTGGAAGCCGAGAGCCACCAGCGTGCCGATGGTGGCAATGTGCGCATGGTGGATGTGGGCGACACCTATCGCTCGCGCATCGTGGGCGATGTGAAGCTGGCGCGCCCGATGAAGATCGTGATCGACAGCGGCAACGGCGTGGCGGGCGCCTCAGCCCCCGCGCTGTTTCGCGCCCTGGGCTGCGAGGTGATCGAGTTGTTCAGCGAGGTCGATGGCAATTTTCCCAACCACCACCCCGACCCGAGCAAGCCCGAGAACCTGCAAGACCTGATCCGCACACTGCGTGAGACAGACGCCGAGCTGGGCCTGGCGTTCGATGGCGACGGCGACCGATTGGGCATCGTGACCCGCGACGGCCAAAACATTTACCCCGACCGCCAGATGATTCTGTTTGCGCGAGACGTGCTCTCGCGCGTGCCGGGCGGCAACATTTTGTTCGATGTGAAGTGCTCACAGCGGCTGGCGCCTGCGATCGAAGCAGCCGGTGGCGTGGCCCACATCTACAAGACGGGGCACTCGCTGATCAAGGCGCGTATGAAGGAGCTGGACAGCCCACTGGGCGGCGAGATGAGCGGCCACATCTTCTTCAAAGAGCGCTGGTATGGCTTCGACGACGGCAGCTACGCCGGCGCTCGCCTGCTGGAGATCGTGAGCCGCAGCCCGGATGCAAGCGCGGTGCTCAACGCCTTGCCCACCAGCCACAGCACACCCGAGCTGAATGTGGCCTGCGCCGAAGGCGAGCCGCACGCGGTGGTCGACAAACTCATTGCACTCGCCCACTTCGACGCCCCGGCCAAACTGTCCACCATCGACGGCGTGCGGGTGGACTGGCCCGATGGCTTCGGCCTGATCCGCGCCTCCAACACCACGCCGGTGCTGGTGCTGCGCTTTGAAGGCCACACGCTGGAGGCGCTGCACCGCATTGAGGCGGTGATGCTGGCCTTGCTGCTGCAGGCCAAGCCCGATGCGGTGGTGGGTTCGGCGGCGCATTGAACATGAACAGAAATGACCTGCTCGACCAGGTGACTGTGGTGGTGGTCACTTACCACAGCGCCCACTGCCTGAAGGCGCTCGACACGCTGCTCGCGCACTGTCCGCACGTGGTCATTTCGGACAATGGCAGCGATGACGGCACACCCGAGCAGGCGCGCGAGCTTTGGCCACACGCCAAAGTGCTCGCTCACGGTCGCAACCTCGGCTTTGGCGCGGCGAACAACCGCGCGCTCACCGAAACACGAACGCCGCTGGCGTTGCTGCTCAACCCCGACTGCGAGATGACCCCCGAGAGCGTGCGCGAGCTGGTGCGGGTGGCTGGCGACATGCCCGAGGCCGCCATCGTGGCGCCGCAACTGCTGGGTGCACCCGGCCGGCCAGATGTGAATTACCGTTGGCCCAGCACCCTGTGGGCGTCGCGTGGGCCAGGCGCCGAGGCACCGGCCTGCGTGGGCTTTGTGGTGGGCGCGGCCATGTTGTTTCGGCTCTCGCGTTTTGAGGGCGTTGGGTTTTTTGACGAGCGGTTTTTTCTCTACTACGAGGATGACGACCTTTGCCTGCGTTTGTTCCAGCAGCATCGGCCTATCGTCGTTTGGCCTGCCGTGACGGCGGTACACCGCGCGCGTGGTTCGGTCAGGGGCAAGGCGCCCTGGAAGAGCGAATACCTGCGCGGTTATCACCACGCCCAGTCCAAACTGATCTACACCGCCAAACACCGCTCGCAGGCGCAAGCGCGGCGTCAGCGGTGGTCGGTGCTGCTGGGTACCACGGTGGCATTGCCTTTGCGTGCTGTCGCATGGTCACCGCGTTTGCTCGCGCGCATGGTCGGTCGCTGGATGGGGCTGGTGCAATGGAACTCTCAACGCTAAGCGCTGCATCTCAGGAAAGGTTCCAGATCCTCAGTTTCAACTTTTCCCATTGCCGGGCGGCGGGGCTTTTCTGCCGATGCTGGTCCAGCACCGCACTCAAGGTGCCAGCGCAACGGATGTCGGACGGCGAGAACAGTCCTGGGCGCTGGGAGAACCAATTGGTCACCACTGCTTCTCCAAAGTCTTTGCTCTCCATCTCCACGCGACCCCAGCGTTTGGCTCGGCGGTAGATGTCTTTGCCCGCATAAAGCCGGGCGAGATTGCGCTGCTTGTCTTTGTACTTATTGCTCCGGCCCGATGAAGTCTTAAGCGGCATAGCGCACCCGGCGATCCTGGAAGTAGCTCATCACGCGCTCAGGGTTTTGCTCCAGCATCGCCATATGATCGTTGGCCGCCTCACGTAACTTGC
>Ga0209702_10001039_pt1 | contig 56051 bp, 61 predicted proteins | sample FRY01_FD_187210 | JGI IMG/M metagenome (GOLD analysis project Ga0209702, IMG submission 187210) | Freshwater microbial communities from Lake Fryxell liftoff mats and glacier meltwater in Antarctica - FRY-01 (SPAdes) (version 2) | ecosystem: Environmental > Aquatic > Freshwater > Ice > Glacier...
GTAGTTCCAGCCCCGGGATAACTCCTCTCACTACCTGCATCCAATGCAAGAACTAATCCATCTCTAACTATATTTGGTCCTCTATATATTGCCATGTTACAACGCTCTTACTAATGATTTAACAATCCAGTTATCAGATGCAGCACTAGCTAGTAATCTCATATTTCCTGCAGATATATCTACTCCAAGTACTAGGTCTGTTGTGCTACCTAAATCTGTTGTTGATGTTTCTGTAAATTCTACGTTTGTTCCATCGTGACAGGCATATACTATTCCTGCTCTTACATTGGTTCCTTTTTTAATAACGTAATCAAAGAATGCTGCTGTATATGTTGCTATAGCTACTTGTGCTACTACTTCTATTCCGATATCTGCATCTAGGTTTTCTTGGTTGGATATGTTGGCTTTGTTTATTAATATATCTCCTTTTACTTCTAGTTTAGCTGTTGGTGAGGTTGTTCCTATACCTACGTTGCCGCCAAAATATGAATTTGCTGTTCCTGCACCATAAAATGAGAACCCTGTATTATTTGATGTTTCAATTGAACGCCAATCTGCCGCTGCTGTAATTGTTGGGTTAATGTATAAACCTCTTGTTATGCCACTTGCTCCTCCTGTCTGATTTATTGTTGAGGTTGTTGTAAGAGATACAAATGTAGCAGTACCACTCGTTGGAGCAAAAGTACCAATTGAATTTAATGATATGAAGTTTCCTGAAGTACCTGTTATTGAAGTGTTATAGGTAATATCTATTGCTTGAACTAAGGAACTATTTTGCACTACATGAAATCCTCTATATACCCATAAATCTCCGTTTGAAATAGTTGCTTTGTTTGAGGTATGTGATAAGTTAAATGTAACTACTCCAGAAGCCAGAATTGTATTTGTGTTATCTGCATATAACCTACCTGTCCTAAGCCCATTAGGGGATTTAAAATAAGATATTCCATCTTTATCTATGTAGAATTTACTAACCCCATTCACTTGTGCATCAATCAAATTGCCAGTAGCCCCACTCGGTGCATTAATACCTAAACCTGTTCCACTTGTACTCCAAGCAGTAGATGTTGTACCTGCTGGCTCTAAAAGAAAAGCAGGCTTTGTTGTTGTTGCTGTACCACCGCTAAACCAGGTACCTTCACTAAGTAAATGAGATACACTTGCTGCTCCGTTTTTAAGAAGTTGAAGCCCTGCTGTCGGACTAGTAGTTCCTACCCCCACGTTGCCTCCCATCACTGTCAAATCTATACCTGATCCGGATATAGCTAAGGAACCTGTTATTGATGCGTCACCGAAGTGACTTCCATCCCATTCTGCCGTTACTCCTGTTAAGTTTGTCCCGTCTCCGGTGAAAGATCCGGTGAATGAACCGGTTGCACCGCCTAGGACTACTAGATTTCCGTCTAAGTTAAGGTCATTTAAAGCAGCGTCAGAGCCGCTAATAATTACGCGTTTCCAACTAGGCAATAATGGCCTCCTTTCTTAAAACAACACCTAAGTGTAGGTATTCTTCATTGAAGCTACAAACTCCATAAGTTCTTTTCTGTTTCATAATTTAACTGCGGTTGGTTATAGCATCTGCTACCCACTTCCGGTAAAGGCCGACAATTTTATATAAATATTAACCTTTCTCCATTTCCTGAAAAGAATCTTCTTTCTTCTGCTCCTCTGTCTCGATTTTCTTGGTAATTTTGAGCTGGGCAGCTTCTACTTTGTATTGTAAGTTTGCTATAAGTTTGGCATCACTGCCTTTGAGTGTAATTATACTGAGGGCGGATAGGATTACTATAGCCTCTGTGGAATCTATGGTTAGAGCGGTTGTCATATCTTTAATATATGACTTTTTACCTAATATCCAACTTATTTAGGTGTATTCTTATGCTGTTGCTGCAGCTTCAAGACAGTATTATAAAGGTCTACGACCTGGTGCCCTTTGAAAGTACTCTCTCGAAGTATCGATAAGGTAAACTCGATTTCTTTTGCGGTGAGTACATGTGTAGGTGTCTCTACAGGCGGTTGTATTTTACCTAGTTCTTTTATTTTATTTACTATTGACATAACTTTCTTTATCACGTATTATGAGTAGATATAAATAACTCCAGATTGGACTTTTATATTACCATTCTTCTGATATCTTGGAATGTCTGTATGACCTCCATCTATATCTACCACTGCGGATATGTAAGCTGAAGGGGTGAATGTTGATAATGTTGCGTTAAAGGCTGTATCAACTCCCCATCTTGTTGCAGATCCATCATATCCGAGTAAATCCCCTATATTTTGGGTACCTTGCTGGACTACTATACCTCCATCTCCTACTGTTGTTGATCCTGAAGCGAATAGTACAAATCTATCTGCTACTAGTAAGTTTACTGTGTCTGCAAATGAAGCAGTTCCGAATACCGTTAGATCTCCATTTACTACTAAATCATCTACTGTTACATTATCATCTAAGGTAACTGTTATTGTCTGTCCAACTAGTGCTGTGGTTATATTAGTCCCACCTGCTATATCTAATGTTTGAGTGAGTAAGTCTACTGTACCTGGTCCACCGCTATCTCCGTCTATGTTTAAGGTGCTTACTAATCCTGTTAATCCGGATCCGTCTCCTATAAAGGAGCCTGTAAAGGAGCCTGTTGCTTTTAAACCTGTAAGTGTTAGTCCTGCTAGAGTTGTTGCTGTTGCTCCTAATGCTACTGAGGTTGATCCTAGTACTACTGTACTATTGGTTAACATTGTGTTAGTAACACCTGCTGCTTTAACTCTTAGAGTGTCTGTGTTAATTTCTATTGACGAATCGTCAACATTTACTGCTAACGGGGTACCGGCACCTCCTGATAAACCTGCTCCTGCTACTGAAGTATTTATTTGGGTTGCTGTAATACCGGCATTTGCTACACTTATACCACCGGCAGCTAGTGCTAGGGTAGCTCCATCTAGTTCTACAGAGACTGTTGCTGGGGATGAGCCGTCAAAAGTGAAGTTTGTAATACCGTTTCCGTCTACTAATGAGTTAGTTGTTGTTCCGAAGCCTGTTAATCCGGATCCATCTCCTTTAAATGAACCGGTAAAGGAACCTGTTACAGATAAACCTGTTGCTCCAGTAGTTCTTACTACCGTACCAGATCCGTTACTTCCTAATGTAGTTACCGATGTTGCTCCTGTACCTACCAGAAAGTTATTTGTACCTATTGATGATACGCCTGTACCACCGTCAGCTACACCGAGGTCGGTGGTTAACGTTAACGATGCTAGTTCCGCGGCTGAGCCGGAGACGATTACTTTTTTCCAAGTTGCCATGTTTTTTTATTATGTATGTTTATAAATATCAACTTCCGAAGTAAAAGTCACCAGAACCGGAAAAGAATATACCTCCTCGGAGCACTGTGGGGGAGGTGATACTCTCTTGAAGCAACACTACTCCTTGGTAGTTGATTGAAAATATGTCTGTTGATGCGGATGATACTGTGAATATGTCACCTGTTAAGTCCACTGAGGCGGATACGCTCCCAATTGCAATGAAGCTGGTGGTAGACCCTTGAGGACCTGTTGCCCCTTGGGGTCCGGGAGATGCTACTTGTACAATCCTGGTGGTAGGTTGAGTTATTACAACCTCTGATGGGCAGTTATTATCAACAACATCTATAGTATTTTTAGTAATGTCTACCGATATATCATTGATATTTGAATCAATCGTTATTTGGGTTGGCACGGACATTTATTAGTCAGTTGTCTGCTTAGAAAGTCTCACTCTTCCTTCTAGTATTCTTGTTCTTAGAACACCTGTTGTTATTTCTAAGTCGTAGTATGCTTCGGTTGAGAAGTTTAAAGCGTTAGATAGTTCGTACCCTATATAGATACCGATGCTGCCGCTTGTTGCTGGCGTGGTTAAATTACTACCGGAGAAACTTAGAAATGCATTGTCTGTTCCTTTGATATAGGTATCCCCAAGGCTTGATGTTAATGTTAAGTATGTTTCCCCTGAGCCGGAGTATGTTGATCGGATCTCCATTTTACCGGTATACCCGGAAAGGTCAATCGGAATAGATCCAGAGTCCTTATATTGTAGTTCAAAATCTACAGTAGTCCCTTGTTCTAGTGTAAAAGAATATCTTCCTGCCGCCATCTTTATTTATAAATATCAACATTGACAGGAAGATTTAGTCTTTATGCTTTTTCTTGTGAGATAAACTCTCCTTTTTCAAGGTCTATAGAACCGTCTCCGTACTTTTCGTTAAGTTCTTTACCTAACTTCGCATCAGATACACGTATCTCATCCAGAGTGGTATATAGCTCTTCTTTTCTAGTATCTATATCGTATTGATATACCTCTAGGTTTCCTAATTCTAGGATTATGTTTTGTCTCAGTGTTTGAAGGTCTTGAATACTTTTTAACTCTTCTTCTGTTAGTTTCTTATTTTCCATTCTTATAAATTTATATTATTATTATAGTACCTCTATTACTAATAGGCAACTTCTTTTACCCTCTATAATCAGCAAAGACATCCAAAATAGGATCTACTATTTCGTGTCTATGATTTTGTAGTAGGTGTGATAGTTGAACTCCGCTTATTGATATCTCCAGTTTTCCGAAGAAGTCAAACCCTGATTCTTTCTTATTTCTCAGGTCGCATTGGGACATATCCCCGCAGAAGATCATTTTTGAGTTTCTACCTAGCCTTCCTATCATTAATTCCGTTTGTCTCATAGTGGCATTTTGTGCTTCGTCAATGATCACACAGCAATTAGAGAAGGTGTTACCTCTAAGGAAACCAAAGGGGGAGACAATGATTTTCCCTTCTGCTACTAACTTCTCTGTTTTAACTTTTCCTATTAGGTCAAACATTATATTATACATTGGAGCAGTTAAGTAAGATAGCTTCTCATCCACCCCTCCTGGTAGGAATCCTAGATCTTCTCCTGCTGTTACGTACGGTCGAGCTATAATTAGTTTTTCTATTTGCCTATTAATTAACAAGTCTAATCCGACCTGTATGGAAACGAGCGTTTTTCCGCTTCCGGCCTTCCCTTTTATTGCTGTTATTGGATGTTGTAGTATTTGAGCTTTAACTTTCTTTTGCTCTTCGTTTAAGGTGATTCCAAATTTAATTGGTTTCTTAAGTTTTCTCTTCTCCTTAAAGACCTCATCAGTATGGTGATTACTTGTTTGTGTCATAATAACTTTCATATAAATAGTAAACCTTAGTAAGAAGTGCAACCTCTGTACAAAGAAAAAGCCTGGGGGTTAACCCAGGCTCTTATTTAGTTTAATACGTTAGTAAATACTATAAGGTGTTTAGACCGCTTACATAGATTTTACCGAAATATTCTGGACGAACCATCTTTTTTGCATATCTAGTAAGTAAACCTTTTCTAGGTACGAAAGTATCTGGATCATATACCAATGGAGTCATTATTAGAGGGATATATGGAGCAAATACTGCACCAGTCTCTAGGAATTGACTACCTTTGAATCCCATAAGAATGGTATTCTCTTTCATATATGGATTCTTGTAAACAGTGTATCTACTATTTATTTGACCCATCTTCTGTACACCGAATGCATAAGATCCTTTGCTTACATCTCCGTCAGAGTTTGTAGCGAATCCAGGAATGCTTTCTAGTATTGTAGCTACTGTTGGAGAAACTACGCAGAAGTTAGCACCACCTCTTAATGTTCTTTGGTGTATAATGTTAGATAGTTTTTGCATCTTAGTACCAAGAGTTTGGAACCATGCACCTTGGCTGTTGTAAAATCCTCCAGCATTAACGTCAGCAGCATCAAAAGCGGTATTACCTGCGTTGATGAAGTTGTTGTTAGCAGCTGACCAGTACTCAGTACCTGCAGCAGCAGAAGATATTAACATATCAAGTATTTCTAAATCAATCTCTAATGAGATATACTCAGACATTACACTTGTTAATTCAGCCTCTGCATCGAGAGAGTGATAAGCGTTAAGGTCTTGAGCAAATTCAGGAGTCCATTGTGCTTTCAACTTTTTAGTCTTAGCAATGATTCCTTCAGATCTCATAGAAACATTAATTTGCGGTATAACGATCTCAGAAGCAGATTCAGCATTAGGTACAGCGTAAGCAGCTCCTGCTTCGAAATCTCCTCTTGCGTTATCTTTAGTAGCTTTGTTGAAAAATACTGTCCATGCAGTTGCAGTTGGAACTTCCGCAGTAGTTGCAGTTACAAAGAACTCAAGAGAAGTACCGTTCATTGCGGTAAATTCAGCAAGATTTCTAGCGTCTGAAACAGATCCAGAATTTATCATAAAACCTCTTACTGCTTCGATATCGAAGTCTACAAGAGCAGCTGCAGCGTTTGTAAGAGTTAACTTCTTCAAACCTTGTGCAGCAATAGATGCTGAGTAGTCGCTGTTGAAGTTTACATCAGCAAGTGAAGCAGAAGCAACAGTAACTGTTAAGCCTGCAGAAGATGTTTGGTTAGTAGAGTATGTAAATCTACCAGCTCCATAAAGACCTCCTGTAGAGGTATTACCGAAGTTTGCAGAAGCATCTCCATAAGTAGAGTCTCCAGAAGTGAATGGGTTTTTAGAAGTTCCGTATTGGAAGTCTAAGAAGAATACTAATCCAGAAGGTAAGTTCATAGGTTGAACAGAAACAAATTCCTTTGCTGCTATTTGTCCAAATACTTTTCTTACCAATGGAAGAGCTACTCCAGCCCATTGCTCACCATTACCAGCAGTAAAGTTGGCACCGGTTCCTGTAGAAGATTGCTCTACTACTAATTGTTTTGCTTGGTTTTCAAGGATCATAGACATGTTATTCTTGTCTACATCGTTGTCCATGCCTTCTAAAAGGCCTGTTCTTTCCCATTTTCCTGCTAATCTAACAGCGTCAGATTGCAAGCTGTGCCAAGGGTTGGCAGAGTCTAATAATTTTTGTACAGTTGTCATTTTTTAATTGTTTTTTTTCTATTTTAAAGTAAACCTGCAAGTTTTTTCATTCTAGTAATCATTGGATCCACTTCCATTACAGGTTGTTTTGGGGAAGCTCCAATAATAGCAGAAGAGGCAAAGTTTTTAGATTCTCTAATAAGTTTTCTAGTAGTTTCCTTTGGGGATACTCTTGTAAAACTTTCTTGTAGTGTTTCATAAACTAATTTTACTTCTTTTACTGTTTCTGCTTTATCAAAAGCAGCGATAGTCTTTACTTTCTGAGATTCTCTTAGGTTTGTACCTTTAAGTATCCTGTTTAGGTAAAGTAATTTTGAGTTAAGTAAATTAACTTCGGTTAGTTCAGTACGTAATGCTTTAACGGCGGTGATAGCTTCATTAAGGTCTTTTTCGTGATCAGCTTTTAATTTAGCTAATTCCTCTTCATCCTCCTTCTTGTCTGCCTCTAGTTTCTTAATGTGGTCTTTATCATCATTAATAGCTCCTTCTTCATGATCTTGCATTTCGTCGTTACCCTCTCCGGTAACTTCTTCAATTTCAATCTCATCTCCGTCTACATCTAGTTCTACGTCTTCGATACCCACTTCCTCTTCTTCTGTATCCTCTTCATCCGAGTCTACATCTAGTTCGTTAGCTTCAATCATTTCGTCTACTACCTCTTCAATAAATGTTCTTAGATCTTCTTCTGTCATGTTGTCAAAGTCAATCTCCACATCATCTTCAGATTCAACTTCTCCGGTTTCTTCTACCTCTTCTCCTTCTTCATCAGAACCGTCAAGTTCTGCTAAGAGTTCTTCGAGATCAAATACTTCATCTGTTTCTTCTTCTTCTTCTGTGTACATGTCTTTGGCATCCATTTCAGCTAATTTCTGTTCGAACATAGATTTCAATCGAGGTGTTAGTGCTTCTTCTAACGCCGCTTTAGCATTGGCGATAGAAACTTCTTTTACTGCTTTTGCTTCCGCAATAGCTTCTTTAAATAAATTTCGGTTGTTTTCCATTTTTCCTAATAATAAATTTGTTTGGGAACTACGCTTAATAGATTGTAGCGCAATAATTTTTAAGTTTAAGTTAAGTACTATATTAGATGATAGTACATATGTAAAAATGCTCTTATGAACATCTACTATTATATATAGGCCTCTTTCCTAGAAAAAAGGACTTTTCCGGAAAATTAAAGTGGACAGGTTCCAAAGCTGCAAAGTATCTCTCGGATAATTTGATTAGCTCTAGTATTCTCTTCTATGCTGCTGTTTAATCCTTCGGTTACCACTTTCATGTAAGATCCGGGATTGGATGGAGTAGATACGAAATCAAAACATAGTAGTTCGAAGTCGTTCTGTACTTCCATTACCGCTGTTCTTGATTTTAGTGATCCTGTACCTCTTGAGGAAACTCCTACGGTTATATTTGACTCAAGGAGAGCTTTTAAGATGTTACCGGAAGGTGTTGGTAGTATTTCTAACTTACCCATTATGTTATCTCCGTCCCACCAAAGGTCTGTTATATTATGAGAAACATTCTTAAGGTTGATCACAGTAGTGTCTGGATGGTCTAATTCCCCTACTGCTCTGTTCTCTGCTACGCTAACTTGGTACTTTTCTATCTCTCTTTCCCATAGTTCTCTAGAATAGTACCTACCGTTGCCGTTTTTAATTTCTGCTGTTGCAAGAATACCATGTACCAGTGGATTACCTCTGCTGGAAAGTTTATTCTCAGTTAAGGTACCCTTAACGGGTCGAAATATACTAGTCTCTATTAGTAGATTGCTCATCTTATTACTTGCTACTAAGTATTTCGTCTATTATTCTCTGTAGGTCTTCTAGACCTTCATCGGTGTTTGGTAACTCTATGTTTTCCTTAACTACTTTCGGCATGTCCCCGTACCCGCTTGATTTATACTTTCCTTTTAGCTCCTCTACCGGTGTTTCAGTATAACCTAAACCCTTTACTCCGAATTGCCCGTCTTTAACGTAGTATAATCTATCTCTAGTTAAACACTTAGACACAATACCTTTTATATCCTCTTCTGTTTTACCTTCATTCTTAGGATTCTGCATTTCAACGTAATATCCTGTTAAGAAATCTGCTCCAAATGTATTATCCATATTACTAAGGTCAGAGTAGTCGTATGCTTTTGATTGAACTGCTTCTACTTCTTTACTTGTTTTTTTCTCAGTAGCTTTAGTTTTCTCCTCAGTTAAGTTCTGTGCAAATGTCTTAAACCAGTCTATATTCTTTACAGCAGCTTGTAAACTGCCTGTATTGTTTTCTGATATTACGCTCTTCTCTTTAAGTTTGCTTACAGCTTGATCGAAGGTCTGTACGTTGCTTATGTATTGAGGAAACTCTCTTCTGACTTGTTTCATAAAGAGTTCTTTGTTTCCTTTACCTTCTTTGATAAGGTTGTAGTTATTTTGTAGGCTTCTCATTGTTAATAAATATGTACTGTGTTGCTGTTTAGTGCTATTTCCAGAGATCTTTATAATCTAAACCTTTTGCATTTTTTCTAAGTTGTGTATTATTAACTAATCTATACCCCATCCTCAGGTAATAGTCTCTTGCTGTACCTTTTGCATTTTTCTTAGCTCCAAAAGCGTAAGGGGTATTGTATGCCCCTGCTCCTGCAGAAGTGCTAACTTCTCTTAGTTGTTGCTTTAGCCAATCTTTTCTAATACCTCTTGTGCCTCTCATAGAACACTTACTAGCTCATAGTACTGTAGGAGGTTTATAATATTCTCATCAGTGACCGTTCTAGTCTTCTCAACAGGTGTAACGTACTTCAGTACTTCCTGTATTTTTATTTTAATAACTTTATCCGTATTATTGCTCGACTTATCAAGTAAACTCTCTCTAACTTCAGTTATTTTCTCATTGTAGAAGTCTCTAAGTTTGCTTGTATTATCTATAGATGTTATTACTTCCCGTAATACGTGTTTCTGTTCTGGTAGTAGGTGTTCGTATTTATCGTTAAATTTCTCTAACATTATACGGTGGGTTAGCATTTTAATATCTTTAGGGTATTCTCTATACTCATCCATTAAAGTATCTATGATTCTTGTAGGGAGTGGCTTAATAAGGTGTTCTAGAAGAGTCATCTTATTATGGATAGTATCTTCTGGTGTTATATTCTTATTGCTTTGATTCTCTACTAGGTTATTAAATGCTGCATAGATCTTATAATTACTAACCTTTACTTTAAAGAACTTCTCTTCATTGTACTTATTTCTAACCTCCTTAATCAGATTGTATCTTTGTTTTTTAACTTCAGACCTATTTAACTTAGCAGAAGCTTCTAGTAATGAGCTTATGATTATCTCCGACTTAGTTTCTGTCTGGTTCTTATAGCTGCCTAATTGTTCGTAGAGTCTATATTCTTTCCCAAGCTCTGTGTTTACGAAGTACTTCTTTAAGATCGTAATTGCGGGTGAGTTAGTATCGTTCATCGTATCTGCAGTAATCTGCCTTACTAGCAGTTCAAATAAAAGACCTGTGTTTTTGTATTTTGAATGGCGTGCCATATTACTTATTCATCTGATATATTTATAATAAATAGTATTTTATTTCTCTTCTCTTATCTGAGACTCGTCTAACAGTGAATCTTCTGCTTTACTTTTCTCAAAAAGTAGTACTTTCTTATCATCAAGTTGCTCTAAAGTTCTAAAGTGTTTTGAATATTCTCTCTTTGCTCCTTCGAAGGTTGGTTGTGATGTCTTACTTCTCCCATGGTCTGGTTGATTATCGTTCTTCATTGCATCCCTTCCTAACCTATCTTGTCCAAGTGGATCATCTTGAGTATTTATGAAGCTTGCTTTTTCTTCTGGTCTACCTACCGGGTTTATCTTATCTTCATCATATCCCGTAGGTACATTTCCAGGCCTATCGTAGACTCGTCCTTTCCCGTACGCTACTGCGATTTGATGAGGTGTTCCATAAGACTTACCTGTTTGCATTGGATCGTTTCCTTCTGTTTCTATTTGAGTCATTCTAAACTCCCTCTTAGCATCTTCTGCTGCTAAGTCTCTCATCTCTTCATACTCTTCAGAAGATAGATGGAAGATGTTTTCATACATCCAATCGCTAGAGAACATCTTAGTTTCTTTCATCGATGCCATTAAATCAACTTTCTCTTTTAGTAGTGCGACTTTCTCCTGGTCATATATAATAGAAGGGGTAGTGAGTGATAATTCGAAGTTTACAAGTTCTTCTTGAGTATAACCTTGTGAGTATAGGTGTACAAAAGCTATCTTATATAGTTCTGAGATCATTATTCTCTGTATCTTCTCTACTGTTCTTGCAAAGCGTATATCTTCTGCTGCTAAGGTGGCTTTTCCTTGAAGGTTCTCGTCATACCCTAAGAATGCTTTAGGTACTTTAAGAGCAGCAAATAACTTATCACGTAGATACTCTACATCCTTTATGCCGTCATACTGTAACCCACCTAATGTTTCTATCTTAGTAGTTGTATCTCCGTTTCTCATAGGTATGTAGAAATCCTCCATGAGATTCTGCATATTGTACTTTAGGTTATACTCTCCTGTCTGTTGATCTATGAAAGGCGTCTTCTTTATCTTCGAAATAGCTTTTTGTATGAAGTTTTCAACCTCAGCAGGTGCTATACCTCCTACGTTCATGTAGAATATTCTTTTTTCGGGAGCTCTAACAATTCTATGTACTAGCATTGCGTCCTCCATCATAGTATACTGTTTGAATAGTTTCCTAGCGGGTTCGAGGTAAGATCGTCCGTAGGGAAGGTAGTTAACATCTGTTAATAACCTAAAATGGGCCATTTCATAGTTGTCAAAGTATACTGACTTCTCATCGTTAGTGTTTGGAGTGCTGTAATACCCGTAGCTTTCTCCTGATAAACCTCCTTCATTGTACTTAAACCTAGTGGACATTGGGTGTTCCTTGTCGTAACCATCCTGTCTCTCTATATGGTACGCTGTAAATGGTATTACATTATATACTCCGTATTTATCTGATATTTCTAGTTTTAAGAAGAAGTCCCCGTACTTGCATGCGTTTCTTATCCACCAGGATAGGTTAAACTCTACGTTTAGTACATCGTAGAACAGGTTGTAAAGTATCTTCTGTATGTTTTCATCTGCTGATTTGATATGTAGTACTTCTCCTAGATCATTCTTCAGTGTTGACTCTTCAGATAGGATGTCTAAAGTAGATGCTATAATAGCGTCAGTATCCATTACATCATACTCTGAGTATAGTTGTGTTCTTAGTGTTTGGTAGTTGTACGCCTGTTGGTTACCGTACATTGATGAAGGGCTTGTGGAGTGTATACTAGCGTATCTGTCTTGAAATGAATTGTTTTCAAGATTACCTGCCATTTGTATTTGGTTAACGTCTGCTATCTTGAGTTGATCCCCGCCAACGTTTCTAATTATAACATCCGTAGAGAATAACCTCTTGAGTCTGCTTAATATACTTGTGTCTGCCATTCTATATTTTGTAATATAAGTATAAATATCAGAAAAAGCTACTTACCCTTACTTATATATCCACGATATATCTTCAAACCCTCCTCTACCGTTATCTATTTGAGTAGGGTGTGCATTATTTTGAGGAATATATACCATATCTACGTTATTACCTGTAGCGGTTACATTCTCCCAGACGCTTCTTGCAATGTTAGCATTTCCCGTCTGTATCCTGAAGGCTGTTTCTCTAACATACATTGCTATAGCCCAAGACATTGTTAAATCATCGTTATATCCACTCTGTGCTTCTGCTCTATTGTTTCTCCATACGAAGACCTTTAATTCGTCCAACATTCTCTTTGAATGTATTGTTGCTGATTTGTCGTTTATAGACTCTTGTAGTTTTGCTATTATAAGAGGTCTTGTTTTTAAGGTATTAGAAAAACCGGGAGTCATATTAGAATTTAAACCGTACGGGTCAAAGTAACTTTCCGAAGTTACATTACCTGATTTTGGTGAATGGTATAAGTTTGTATAACCTCTCTCCTGTACTGTTTCGATGGTCGACCATCCTATATTTGCATTCTCTATTACTAGTAGAGCGTTGTTATACTCTGTCGATATACCTACTAACAGATGTGCAAACTCTTTAGGCGGTAGTTGCCCTTTATACTCCCCTACTTGACTGCATAATTCTATATCTATTATATGAAAGGCGGAGAAATCCTTTCCATCTCCCCGAGCCACGTCTGCCACTACCATGTAACTTCTAGAGTAGTCAACCGGTTCCCATATCCATAAGTTCCTATCCACCCCTCTCTTCTCTACGGGGTCTTTTCTGTAGGTCTGTTCGTAAAATTCTATAAGGTCACCGTATATTACGGTATCACCGGAGGTCGAAAATGTAACATCGCACTCCTGTGCTGCTAATCTCGGATCTCCTAACTGTGCATCTTGTGAGTCTCTCCAAGACTGGTCTCTTTCCGGATGTACGTACCACGGTAGTTTTATCGGAAGGAAAGCGTTCTCTCCTGTCTCTGCTGCACACCATGTTTTATGGAACCAATTCCCTGACCCGAAAGGGGTTTGGTGTCCTACCATACCGTTGTATATTACAGAATGACACCATTCCCCTTCTGTTTTAATGTTATCCGGTAGAGAAAAGTCATACGTCTCAGAAACCCCTTCTGTGATCTCCTTAATAATGTTCCACCGTATTCTATCATCTAGTATATTGTCCCAGTGAGTTAGCTCCTCTTCGTTTAATAAATGTTTCCATTTACTAAAAACGACCTTTACGGTTGCCCTTGAACAATGAATAGTTTTCCTACTCCTAGTTCTATTTAAGATGTTGCTAAGTGACTTCTCAGATTCCTTTATAAAACTGTACTGTGAGAGTTCTGAGCGGTCATGTAGCAATTTTATGAGGTTATCTCCTGCCGGTATTAAGTCTAAGGTGGATTTCCTAGTTTGTTTTTTATAGTTATGTACTGATGTCTTTAAATTTAATTGCTTCCTGTCTATGCGGAATCCAATGTGCTTATGAAAAATCTCTAAACCTTCACCGGTTATCTCTAAAATATAACAGTCGTGTTTATGTTCATTCCATTCGAAGGCCCATTCACAACCCTGCTCTCGTTTTGAAGCGACATATGCGTTACTATGCAGTGCTGTCCTCACATAGACTCTACTATATACTCCGAAGTTTAAGAGTATGCTACGTAAACCCTCCACTAGGTCTTTAGAGATACTTGCATAAGTCACTAATCCTTTTACAGTAGCACACCCGTCCCCGTCAAACATTCCTTGAACCACGGCAGCTATATTCTTCTCCGACATCGAAAGTATCTTCTTAGGAAGGAACTTAGTTAGCGCTGTATGTTCACCTAGTTCAAAACCTACTTTATTAAAAATATCCACTAAAGAGGTAGAACAGAGCCTTTTAGCCAATCTCCCATCGGTTCTGCTGTAATATAGGTCTAACTTATTAAGTTCTCTATCTATATCTTGATCATCCCCGCAGGTGATGTCTATTGTAGTTGTTCCGTTAGAACTGCCCTCTGCTAGGTAGAGGCCGAAAAGGTAACTAAGGTCCGGGGTGATTTCCTCTGTGTTGAAGTTTAATTTTTTTCTATTCTTAGCAATATTTTGGTAGTTTAGAGTATCGTTATTTCCCCAAATACGGTGCCCCCCCTGCACTGCTACAAAGTCTCCTACCTTCAGGGTCTCTAGTTTATTCCACCCGTAGGTATTACCCGAGAAGGTGTATAGTTTATGGTTTTCTGAACCTTCTAGTTGTGCATTTTTAGAACGTATCTTCAAGGTGGGGACAGTGCCGTTTCGGTAGAATTGATGCCCTTCTCTAATTTTACCTTTTCCTAGTATGTGGTAAGGTTTAACTATATTAAAACCGGGTTCTTGCTTCTCCGTTATAAAATCCTTTACCTGCTTAATGCCTTCAGAGGTAGTTACATAAGTATCTCCTACTACACATGACAATACTATAGCTCCTCCACCTGTTGCAAGTGTTTGTTGAGCTGATGCCCATGTTTCTGCGATATTATCTATAAAAGCTGCTTCATCTATTATTAGTAGTGATACTGCTTCAGATCTAGCAGCGTCTGCGTTAGAAGATTTAGCGGTTATTTTCGATCCGTTAATTAAACGTAAACTCAGCTTATTCTTCTCTACTGACCCTACTTTCATCCATGTAGGTAAGTTTTCGTACATGAACTGTACCTTAGTTACGAGGTTCCTAGCTGTTGCTTGAGTTGTTGCTAGGGTAAGTACGTTCTTATCTTTATGGAAGGTCATTAACCATAGGGAATAACCTGCTGCTAATGTTGATATTCCAAGCTGTCTTGATTTCAGTATTATGGAATAGTCATTCTCTTGGAAATGAGTTAAGGTAGTTTCTTGAAAAGGAAATAAGTGGAATAATATTCTACCTCTCTGTGGGTGTTGAATATAACAATACTTCTTCATAAAGTGTACCGGGTCTTTAGCACACTTCACATATTCCTGTCTTATAATCTGCTTTAATTCTTGTTGACTCATTAAAATAACTTTAGTTTTGGTCTTCTTATTGAAACTTTCCAGTATATACTACCGGATATTAAGGGCTGTAGGTTACTATTTAGTCCTAGTCCGTATACCTTATCGTTTTTACCTTTTAGCATTAGTCCAACGCCGAGTTGGTTGGTTTCTTACCTAGTACCGGATAAACTCACTCCAGCGTAGAGTATTCCCCTACTTCAAATTTTTCTCCGTTTTAGAAGGTGGTTGAAGTGGGTGTTGTGTCTTTCTTAAACCGTACTTCATTAAGGAATCTGTCGATATAATCTAAGTTACTACCTTTAAAACCTGTTACCTTTGAGCCGAATAGAACGGTTTCTGCTCCTTGAGATTTCAGCCAGTCGGAAACCTTTTGAGCTTCCTCCTTGTTAGGCCCTAGCCATACTGTATCAAATTTCTTACCATGTGATCTTTGCATTAGGGTACCTCCTTTACCTTGGAATCCAAACTTGACTCCTAAAGCGTGACTTATATCATACTTCCTGTCCTCGTGATTTTTAAGGGAGTATGCAATACCGCCTTTAAAGTTTGCTATGTCAGAGGTATAGCCTTCAGTACTACGGTAGGTACCTTCGCTTACTCGGGTTCTTTTCTTCTCTACCAGGTATTTTCTTAAATCGAAATTGTCCATTTTATTTTATTATTTATTTAATTTTATTTTATAAATATATAAATGTTTTTTTACCATACAAAATTTAAAAATGTAAAAATTATACTATCACTTTTACCTACTGAAGTATTTAATTCTTCCTTTCCTGTTATGTTCCCTATTGAGTTGTGCTCACTTGAATTTGGAAAATTAGATAATTTGATTTTCTGATTTTTTAAAATTTCAATTTCTTTTAATCCTCCATTATCTATTAAAAATCCTTCATATTCCAAACTTTTCACTTTTTTAAGATCTTTTACCATTATGATTCCCTTAGAACTTTGATTTGAATGTAATTCAATTTCAATTTTTAATGGTGTGTTATTCTTAATATATTCATTAAATTTGCCAAAATCTTCAGCTGTCATACTTTCATTCAACACAGCCATCATTTTTAGGGCTTGTCCTTCGGTAATTAAACCGGCTAATTGATTCATTCTAATTATGTCTTTCATATTATTTTATTTTGTTATAAATATAGGAATGTTTTTTACTATTTATGATTACGTTTGAAATCAACTGATAAATTTTTTTCTTCATTTATATCATCAGCATAGATATAATTGCCATCGTAATCTACTCCTATAGCGTAATTAGAACCATTAGAGGGTTTAGGTGCTTCTTCTTTTTTCTTTTTAAGAAAATCAAACAAACCTTCGTCTATTGTATCATCAGCATAGATATAATTGCCATCGTAATCTACTCCTATAGCGTAATTAGAACCATTAGAGGGTTTAGGTGCTTCTTCTTTTTTCTTTTTAAGAAAATCAAACAAACCTTCGTCTAGACCTGCTTGGGGTGTTGTTGTAACTTTATCACCAATCTTGAATTTAGGTTCTGGTTTGTTTTCCTCTTTTAATAGCTTTCCTTCAGCTAAATACTTTTTTAAATCGAAATTGTTCATTTTATTGTTTTATTGTTTTATTGTTTATTTAATTATTTTTCTCAGTGGTGACTTGTTCATCTTATTGATTGTTTCGGTTTTTGTGTCATTACCTAAAGCATTCCCTATTGCGGTTAAATGTTTAAGTGATTGCTTTTGACCACCCATAGCTTTCATATCAATTGCTCCTGCTGCTCCTAATTTAGCACTTGGATCATTTAACATTGTAGCTGCCCATCTATGGTGACCATCTAAAATGCTTCCATCAGTCCCAATCCAAGCCTCAATATTCCCTCCTTTCATCCCACCAATAGCCATGCTAATAGCTTTTGCTAATAAAATATTTGTTTGTGTTGGTATTGCATCTTTAGCGGCCACTTCTGCAGGAACTATTACTGTTACCTTATCGTCCGATGGTTTTCCATCCTTTGTTCCACTAGTCATATAATCTTCAGCTTCTTCACTACCGGGTTTAATAGTGTTTGGTGCTGGAGGGTCAATACTTTCTTTAAAATCAACATTATATTTTCCACCAGGATTTAAAGCATCTTCAACATCTGAGGCTTCACCCTTAGCGTCTGGAGGTCCGGGTAAGAAGGGCATGTCTTTTTTGGCTAAACCTTGTGATGGGATTTTTGAAGCAACATCCAGTATTCTCTGTTCTATAGTGTCAGGGCCTATTTTTTCAACCCAAGCCTTAGCCTTACCTGCATCCCCATGTTCTCCCATAGCCTTATTAATAGGAGCATCTGGGTTCCCTGATTGGAGTTGTACTACTACAGCTTTGGCAATTTTTGCATCTTTGGGAAACGAGGTTTGACCTGTAAATTGAACTAACATCATATCCTCAGTTCCCTTAGTCTCTTCTTCTTCTTCTTTTAGTAGTCTACCTTCTGCTAGATATTTCTTTAAATCGAAATTGTCCATGTTGTGTGTGTTTAATAATAAATAGGTATTCTTTTATAAAACGTCGGTATATTTTATGTACAGTCCTTTAGCTCTCGGACCGAATTCGGCGGTTTTTCGAGGGATTATTCGGAAGTCCAGTCCGTAGGTTTGTGTTTGGTGTTGCGTGACTACGAATGCAGGTTCTACTACTGTATCTTGTATTTGGCTAATATCGGTATAGAGGGAGGTGCATTTTACGGTTAATACTCCGGTATTGTTATCGTACTCGAAATCGCTATCTTTGAAAGATCTGGTGGCTATAGTAGTTTTAGGTTCGTCGGTGCCGAATAGGTAGTTTTCATTTGCATCTGTAGGAGCATCCTCTACTACTACTAGGGTGATTCTATCATCTGTACCTCTTTTAAACATTTCGTATTTAGGTGATTTATCGGTATCTAGGTGATGTCCTGTTCTTTTAAGCTCTATAGGGAATGATTTGTCGTTTAAGGCTTTGTTTGCAAAGGCTGCTCTGAATGGGGTTTTGTTATTATTTACAGAAGCCCATCTAAACTCGGATTCTGTTCTACCGTCTGCCTTTACTGATATGTTAGCTAGTACTGTTCCTTTTGCATCAGGTTCAGAGTATAGTGTTACGTCAGCTTTTGCTCCTTTTACTTCTTGTCGGCTTCCGACTTTTTTAGCAGATGCTACTCCTTTAATAACTACATCTCTTTTTCCGCTTGTAAGTTTTACGGTTACCGGTCCTGTCCTTTCGGTAACGTTATTAATACCATTTGCTAGTGCATACTCAGCTTCTAATCCTCCAACTCCCTTCTTACTTATACTTACGGCTATGTAGACACGGCCGAATTTTTCAGTCTCTAGTTCAAAGCCGGGGACTGAATCTTTAGCTGCTAATCCTTGTCCGGCTTCGTGTAGGGTTATGTCTTCATCTGACAGATTAAAGTGTATTTTTAACATCTTTTTTATCTGATCCATGTCTTTAACCTTGAGTGAATTTAACCTGTTTCTATACTTACCAGTTGTAAAATTAGTTATACTATTAGCGTTGGCAGCAGAGCTGTTGGCGAAATCTTGAGCTGCTGCTATATTAGTCTTGTTACTTATTTCTTCTTTAAGGTCCATTTTGAATACCTCTTCGAATATCTTTAAGTCTTCTTCGTTGTTGAGGTCTGGATATCCTTTTTCACATCGGTAGGACCATTCTAAAAGTATTCTATCTACTATTTCCATAAATATAACCTATGCCGGTGTTAGTTCGTCTGGTAGGTCATCTCCTGTAGGTGTATCCTCTACCGGGGCTGCTGTGGCTACTATATCAGCATCCGCCTCTACCTCTTCTCCATCTACAGCAGGGGTGTATCTAAGTAGCTTCGATATTGCTTTTGAAGCCATTGTCTCCTCTCCTAGGTTTAGTAGGTAGTGTTTCTTACCGGAGACTTGTGCTACCCAAGACCTACCTAAGTCGTAGAGGTAGAAAGACTCCTTATTCTTTAATACTACTCTATATGTTCTCGGGGTCGGTGCAATCCATTCCACGTCTTCAGTAAACAGGTGGAAGTCGGGAGTCATCAAGTCACTTAGTATCGGTATCAGTTCAGAATGTGTCTCTAGTATTTTTATACCTACGTATTTATTATCCCCTGTAAGTTTTATTTTCGTAGCTGCTACTTTCCTAATAAGGTTTCTAAGTATATTCTTGTTCATGTTTATAAATAGTCTTATTTCTTTAAGCTCTTTAAATATTCTATAGCTTCTTCTTTCTGCTTAGTTATACTAGTGGAAGTTCCTTTAGACCAATTTTCCAATTCCCCTGTTTCAGATATGAATCCATCGTTAGAGCTGTTTATAAGGTCATCTACCCACAGTTCATAGTTGTTGATAGTATTCTCTATTTCTGAGTTATGAATTTTATCTCTGTAGCTTTCAAATTCTCCTTTGATTTTAAGTTTAGTTTCAAACTTAACTTGACAATTGAAGCATCTTTTATTTATATTATAGAATTCTTTATCATACCGGTGATTCATTACGGTATTACATTCCGGGCAGAATAGTGGTGTTTTTGCTAAGTCTCTTGCTTCTTGCAGTTTTGAAACAGTTTGCTTTATCCCATTCTTAATTGTCCAGGTTCGCTCATCCTCTTTCCAAATATCCCCCTCTACCCGGTCTTTAATTTCTTTCTTATAACCTGAAGAGATTGTGGTGCTTGCTCCGCCTTTTCCTTGTATAAGGTTACGCAACCTTTGTACGTCTTTCTTAGCGAAGTCTTTCTTTAACTTTGATTCTGACAATTTATATTTTTTAAGCAGTTGTGTTTAAGGTAAATGCTTTCTTAGGGTTTTCCATTGGTTTGAGAGTGTCTTTGTTATAAGACTTGAGTACTGCTTTTTTCTTAACCTGGTTGGAGATCTTATTCTTAATTAAAAATTCACCTTCTCCGTTAATCTCTACTTTTATCTCTGTGGGTATAAGCAACGGTATAAACTTTACCTTAGCTTGTTTACCGCTTGCATACTCTTTAACCGTTATTACGTTAATACTTTTCTCTTCAATCAACTTACTTTCCGGGTTAAAGAATTTCTTACTCTCCTTAATAAAACCTACTTCGAAGTCTTGAGTAGTATCAAACCAGTTATTAATACTCTCTAAAACCTCCTTCAGGTCTTGTTCTGTCTTAGCTACTATCTTATATGCCATATTTCTATAACCTAAAGATAAGAAATACTTGCTTAGAAAGCAACTTTTACTTCTTTAGTATTTGCTAAATCCTTAAGCAAACCTAATACTTTTCTAGCATTATCATCTAAATCGGAGGGTTTAATGATTTTAGCTGGAATAGTTTTTAAATTTGATCTTAATGCTTTTTGTGCTCTATGATTACCGTCTAAAATCCATAGTATACTTCCATCTTCATCCGCCATAATTAAGATAGGGTATTGGTTAGAGACTTCAACTTGCGTTATTCTTTCTATTTCGGAGGGGTTATTATCCCAATTTAAAACTATTTTAGCTAATTTTTCTGTAGGGTAATTTTTCACAGGAATGTTTTTAGTTAAATCTAACACATTCTGTAATGTTAAAGTACTACCATCCATATCAATCCATTCAGTATCTGCTCCTCCTTCATTTACATCTTCAGTTACTCTCATATCCGGACCTTCTTTACGGAATGGTGCGTATTTGTTATAGAGTTCTTTAGCTTCTGTGCTGTTACCTAGTGCGGTTAATAGTGCCCGAAGTTCTTTCTGTTCATCTAATCCAAGAAGATACTTCCTATTATCGTCTGACATCATATAATACCAGTCGTGCTCTTCTAATTTACTTTTTAAAGTACTTAGTAAATCTTTACTACTAGAGTCTGTTTCTTTAAGTACTTTACTTCTCGATGCTTTTATTAACTCTTTTAGTTTTGATATTCTCATTCTATTGTTCTCGTATTTACTATAAATATATGGCTTTTGACTATAAGTCTGGTAAATTTAACTTTTTCGCTGCAGGTTTCCAACGTTTAAGTATTTCTTCTTGATCTTCCTGGGATACATTCCTGCTATCTAAGTATGTTTTAACTACATCTTTGAAAGGTTTTTTCATTTTCTTTGCCTTAAAGTACATTCCCTGTAACATAGCGGGTACTTCTTTATCAAGAATGTAATATTCTTTCTTAGATAATGTAGTTGGTAGTTGTACCTTGTTTCGCAGTACCGTATCATCTGGTAGTCTTTTACTTGTTATTACGTTATACCCTGTCTGTGTTAAGTGTTCTATCTCATGTCTGATGATGTCTTTTATATCCATTGAGATGGTAGACCATATTCTTGGAAGGGCTCGGGGATCTACTTGAAAGTTGAGGAGTATATCGGCTACAAGTCCTGGGTCTTCTATGTTACCTTCACTGTCATACTCTTCTTCGTCTCCCGGATCAGCTCCTCCGTCTGCAGTGTATATTCTCTCTTCTGTCTTTACAAATTCTAGATTTGCTTCTAGATTAAACTCTAACTGCCTACCTTTCCGGTCTACAAGGTCATAATCTTCACCAAAGAATGCTGTATCTAAAGTATTATCTTCGTCAAACTGTTGCTTCCAGTTATTAAATATCTCAGAGGATACTTGAGTAGTAATTGTATCAAATGCTCCTTCTTTTACCTGTACTTTCTTACCGTGCTTCTTTTCAACTTCGTCCTTATCTATTAACTCCTCTAAACCCGTAGCTAACTCGCGAGCGTAGGCATTTAAACCAAAGGGGTCTTTATTTAAAGTTGGGGTGTGTTTATTTTCTCTAACTAGTTTATGGTAAAATTCATCCCCAACCTTTATAATATGTTCTTGTTCCTCTTTAGTTAATAAAGAACCCTTAGTTATAAGTTCATCAACTTGAGATTTGTTCGGATTATAGAATTCATAATTGTAGAAATTACTTTCAGGTTCCCATATTTCATTTTCGTTTGGGTAGTGGGTTGCAAACTTCTTATCTTGGGGTGTTAACTTAATAACTTTAATGTTTGGGTTAATACCTTCTATAAATTTTTCCCATATATTCTGTGCTTCATCTGCTGTATTACCGCTACGGTCAGATCTTAGGGGTTTAGGGTATACATAAGCCATCCCCAACTCATACATTAGAGGACCGTATCCCTTCTTAGCTGCTACTCCGGTAACTGCATTTTGGTAAACATTGATGTACCCTAAGGATTCTTTAGTTACAGTATCATATAAATCTAAAGCATTATCTTCTCGAGATAATACTACAACCATATCATCAGTCACAGATTGCATTACCTCTTTTAAATTACCTACATCATCTCTACTTAACACTATTTCGTCATTATTGCTTGTAAAACTCCAACCCTTTGGAATATTCTTCTCAACGTAAGAATTATATAGTTTAGCTCTCCTATTATCTTGTTCGTTGTTTTTTGTAGGTTCTACGGTAAGTTGGTTGACTTCAGGGTTATTTTGTAAAAAATCTTTTGTAGTATCTATTACAGTAGACATAACCTCAAACATCTCTCCTTTATTAGTTACTTGGTTAAAGGATTCATGTTCTACCCTAAACCCCATTAAAGACTTATCTCCACCTAAAGTCACATTGTAATCAACTTGGTATGGAGTGTCCAGGCTAGTCTTAAATTTATATACTGTGCGAACATTACCCATTCTAGTAGTGCTGATGGATTTTGTCCATCTGTATGGGGTGTGTTTAGCGTCTCCTACCTCACTTAAACCGGTAACACACTTACATGCATAATTGTATTTTTCGTTTAATGATCTTAATCTAGCAACTACCCCTAATACTTTTCTAGCATTATCATCTAAATCGGAGGGTTTAATGATTTTAGCTGGAATAGTTTTTAAATTTGATCTTAATGCTTTTTGTGCTCTATGATTACCGTCTAAAATCCATAGTATACTTCCATCTTCATCCGCCATAATTAAGATAGGGTATTGGTTAGAGACTTCAACTTGCGTTATTCTTTCTATTTCGGAGGGGTTATTATCCCAATTTAAAACTATTTTAGCTAATTTTTCTGTAGGGTAATTTTTCACAGGAATGTTTTTAGTTAAATCTAACACATTCTGTAATGTTAAAGTACTACCATCCATATCAATCCATTCAGTATCTGCTCCTCCTTCATTTAAGCTATCAGTCCAATTCCTAAATGTCATTGTACCTTTTAGATTAGCTTCTGCTTCAATATCGTTTAGGTTATCGTCTTCCATTGTATTTATACCCTCTATATCACCTAACCTACCTTCTAGGTTTTGGATGTGGTGAATCATCTCATGCGCAAATGAGCGTACTATATCCTTAGGATGGCGCCCTTCAGTGTATAACGTGATGGTGTTGTTGTTCGGGTTATAATACGCTGTTTTACCGAGAAAATTTCGGGCATTATAATAGTCGTGGTGTTGGAATATTACTTCAGGTAAAGGTTCAATATTATAGCCTTTATCCAACATATGTTGGGTTAATTGCTTTATTTTCTCCTTAATATCTATTTCTTTGCTGTAGGTAGCATTTTCGTTTAGTTTACCGGTTTCAATGTTCTGCTGTTCCGTAACTAAGGTAGATACCAACCTCACCTCTGGGTAATTTCCCTGTAGTGCTGCTACTGCTTCTACATTCTTTACTGAGTCATCTCTAAATTCTACATCGGTGTACCCTTTCTTTATCTGACTCTCTATCCAGTCAGCTTTCTCTTGAGGGTCGCTAGATCCAAGCCCTATTACGTATGGCTCAATATTATACTCATCTCTAAAATACTTCTTAACCGGGTATCCTAAAAGCCTTGCTGTAAGTATCGTAGTCTTCTCAGTGGGGTTATTATAAGAGTCTAAGAAGGCTGTTACGTTACCTCTTAACGGGTTAGCTTTCCTGATAACTGAATTAAATTCTGAGAAGTCAAACCTGTCTCCTGGTTGGGGTTCATACACTGCGTATTCAGCAGGGTTAAGTCCTTCTTTACTCCCGTCTTCGTGAGTTATATGTATTGTAGCATTTACATGCACTAAAGTATCGTCAAAGTCAAAGACTCTTAGTTTTCTACCCTTTCCTTCATTAAGTTCGGTAATGACTTCCTCGACAGGTTCGTCTATAGAAACTTCTTCTCGCTCTCTCTTTGCTCGGTAATAAAGTACTAGGGCTTTTCTAGAAGGTTTTGATATACTTTTCCACAGTCCTTTAAGCAGTTCTGGTTTCTTCTCTACTTTAGCTAACATGTCAGCATGAGCTTCCCAAGGGTTTGTGTAACCTTCACTATTTTCCTCTATTGATTCTTGTACTTCCCTTATTCCTAACGCATTTAGATACTCTTCTGCAGTAGCTCCGGAAGGTATTAAGTCTGTTAGTAATTCTTTATCTCTATTAGCGATAGCAGTTCTTAAATCTGTTGCGGATGTATCTCCTACCCCTGCTTCTTCAAAGCTATCTACAACTACATTTGGAAGTTTATCTTCTATATTACTAAACCTTGCCTTATCGTCTTTTCCGAATACTGCAATATAAGGTTGTGTTTTATCGCTCTCAAACTCTTTATATGCAGCTGCTACTGGTGAATTTTCAGTTGATATTACATAGGTTACGTTGTCTGGTATTTCTCCTTTGTTTTTATATAGGTCAAATACTGCAACTGCTTGTTTAGCAGATATTGTCTCTTGTCCTTTTTTCTCTCTAGGTAGCGGGGAAATTATCACTATTACCTTACCTCCCTCACCTACTTTTTCAGATGCTGCTTTTATTCTTGCAATATGGTCTTTATGTGGGGGTTTAAAAGCTCCGGGAAATACTGCTATTCTACTCTTCTCATCCTCATCTAGGTATTTTGTTGCTAACCTAGCTCGGGTAAGTAATGCTCTACTCTCCTGGAGGGTATCTACTGTGTCTAAAGCTCTTTGCTTTACATCTCCTTTAGGTGTTCCTTGTTCTGCTGCTCCTACTTTTATAGATTTTTTAAAGAACCCCTTTACTCTATTCCTAGAGCGTTCACTCTTTAAGTTCTTAACTTGTTCAATAAGTTCGTTAAAGCTTCCATCTAAATTAAAATTCTTCAGGAGTTTTTTTACATCTGCGAAAGTTTTTGATTGCCATATAGTATTACTACCTAGTATCTTAAAGTTTGCTCCGTATATTACGAGTCGGAGAGTTAGTCCGGTGGTGTCTATATGAAATTCATACTCTTCATTCTCCTCTGCTTCCGGTATATCTTTTATACCCATACGGGCGAATACGTCTTTTGGCTCTTCTTCTAATAACGGTGTTTTTACTAAGCCTAATATTACTCCCTGAAGTTCTGCTGGGTAATCTAGTATTGTCTTCTTAAAAGCTCCTTCATCAGAAGAAAGTGCTATAATATTATCTATCTGTACAAACTCTCCAGGCATGCCGGATATAGGGTATAGGTTGGAGATCATTTCTCCGTGATTTATAAACTTCTTACCTTTATACTTAGGGTTCTGTAGGGGAGGTAGTTCACTGTCCGGTAATGCTTGGAATAGGTCTGCTATCTTTTTCTTAACTGTTTTTTTATCGTCTCCTGTTTCCACAGTTACTATAATATCTATATCTCCGAAGTCATCTTTTCCCGGTCTGTTAATCGAACCAGATAGTCTTGCATCTGTGAACCCCTCTATCTTAGTGAGTATATTCTCGGTATAGTCCTTAACTGTTTGTTCTACTGCGGATCTAGTTATCCTACTTCCTCCTGCTGCTCCTGACATTATTTTGCATATTTCTTTAAAGGTGATTCTTCCGGTAACCTCTTACCTGTTAGACCTAACCTTTCTTGATTCTTAATCCAGTAATCTTCTAAATTTTCCGGTATATGTGCGAAAGGTCCTGTATTATCTAATATCTTTATATAGATGTCCATAACCTTTCTGTAATCTTCATCTGATAGTTCTGTCTCTAATACGTCTGATAGTTCAAAGTAGTCGTTTAGTTGGTCTTGGGTTAGGTTTATACTATACAATGTGTTAAGTAACGCTAATGCTTGTTTCGGAGTAGTCGCTTCTACCTCCCTGGTCTCTTTATCTAAAACTCCCTGTTCGTGTTTAAACATCTTACCTTTAGCAGTAAATAAGGCTAGCATTAATTGAGTTCTATGTAATCCTTTAACCACTCCCTTGTATATGTTTGAATAGTAGCTAAATTTTAACCATTCCGGATCTCCTACGTTGATGTCTACTTGTATTAGTTCTGGTTGTATTTTACCGTCTACTCCGTATTGTGGGAAGGATAAAAATAGGGAGTTAGCTCCTGCGGATTTAGGGTCAGCTCTAAGCACTTTACTTTTCTCGTTTATCTTCTCAGCAATTAATATAAGCATAGCTTTCAATTGGGATTGTGACTCTGTAGCAGTCCTTGCTCTTATTCTTATCTTATTGAAGTATTCATTAAACTTTGCTTCGTCCAAGTCCCAGCCTTGTAGATCCGGTTTACCGTTTGTGGTCAAGTGTGCTACAGGGAAAGCAACATCAATGTCACCAGACATATCCTTCTTACCTGCTGAACCTAGTTTCTCAAAAGATGTAAATGCGGAAGTTTTAGTTGGGAAAATCCTACTCAACTCCTCTACAAACTTTTCTAATGTAGGTTCGATCTTATCCTTATCTATTGGTGCAGTTGTTCCAAATACATTACCCCCTTCTGTTAGCAGTTCCCTTAGGAGGGTTATTAATTTCGTCATATTTTATAAATATCACGTTTTTAGCTTAATACTTGTTGGAAGTACTTCGGTTATTGGTTTTAAGTTAGGTTGCTTTATTAGGTAAATTTCGTAAAGGTGTTTAAAAATCCTCTTACATTCCTCAAATACAGTGGAAGTTTCCTTTAATAACCACCCTTTCCCCTGTATTACTCCTTTTTTCTTACTTTCTCCACGTGTTGATGCCTTAAGCCAAAGTATTCCCATCTTTTCAATAGGCCTTTCAAAACATTCGTTCCACCCTTGTGTATAACAGGCGAGTTGTAGGTCATAAGTATCGTGTAGATAGTTTGAGGTTTTTATATCTACCATCCATAACTTTCCGTCTATCTCTAGAATTAAATCAGCTGTTCCTGCTATCTTAAGTTCGTCTGAGAATACATGTACTTCTGATTCGACTAATATTGGTTTATATGTTTCCCAGAAGTCTACGAACTTTAGGATCATCTTCCATACTAGTAGGCTATATCTTGTTTTACCCCACTGATCAAGCCAATGTATCTCCTCACCTTTTAAATAAGCTTCTATAGCTTCATGTACTTGAGTTCCTTCATTACCTGCCCTACGCATTATAACATCTGCGTTTGCTCCTACGTCTTTTAACCAACTTTCAAAGAATTTACCTTTTGGAAAGTATGAAAGTACTGTTGTTACTGATGGGTAATATTCATCTTTGTTACGTTGGTAGAACCTACTATCTGTTAATGTGATTTGACGGGAGGTGGAGTCTGGGTGTATTAGTCTTTTGACGAATGCATCTTTCTTAATGTCTTTGTTTTTTTCAATCATAATTGAAATTTCTTTTCTATTAGGGTTTTAAAAGTCATCGGTGTGCTTTTGTGTAATAGTTTAGTAAATTCTTCAAACCCCAGCTCAGAGGGATCTTTGCCGTTAAGTTCAATTAGAAACACCTCTTTACCATGGTTTAGAAAGGTCTGACAGTACTCAAATGCTTGTTTGAGAGCATCATTGTCGAGAGCTATGAAAACTTGTTTAACACTAGATTCTACGATCTTGTGCATCAACTTCTTTGGTATTGTTTTTCCTAGTAACGGTACTGCGTTTCGTTTAATTGCCAAGGCATCAAACATTCCTTCACATATTATTAAAGGGGAGTTCCAGTTTATATGTAGACCTAAAGGTACTATGTCTTTAGAGACTTTTGGATTCTTATACTTATAATCAGAAGGTCCGAAGTTACGTCCTACAAAGTAGTTTAATATACCCTCCTCAGTGTAGGATGGCATTATTACCATATCCCTATACTTACCTGTTGCACAGAAGCCTATTTCATACCTCTTTATCTCAGTAGTACCTACACCCCTCTTCTTTAAGTATCTGAGAGCTTGCCGTGTATAGATGTTAGATGTGTCTGGGTCGATTAGGGAGATATATTCTTTAGGGAGTTCTAATAACTCTTCCTGTTGTTTTACACCATCGTAAAATGAAATCTTAACATAGCTCTTAAGTTCTTGCATCTTACTAGCCGGAGCATTTACTTTCTTAAATAGGCTAGCTACAGACTTACCTCTTGCATTACATACCCAGCAGTGCCAGTGGTTAATACCTTCCTCGTTCTCTTGGAAGTTTACTTCTAATTTGTTTTTACGGTGGTTGCAGAAGGGGCAATGGTATGATTGGTTCGCTCCCGAGGTAGTTTTCCCTTTTCCTAGTACACTATCCACGAGGTTAATAAGTAAATGATTTACCATTAGATGTAATATACGAACTATTCTTCAGACTTCCAAGTCTTTTCTAAAGTATTTACCAGTGATATTGTCGTTGTATGAATCTTCTAAGAGTACTCCGAATACGCATTGGTAATGTAATTCATAGTAAGTTAGTTGTTTTTTCGAGAAAGTCAACTTTATTATCTCTCTTTTAAAATTATCTTGTCCTAGTTGCGTAATATCTGCTAGTAGTACTCTATTAGACCCCCAGTAGGTTAACCAGTTAGATTCTTTTAAGACTCTCTTCTTTGTTGGTTTTCGACCTGGTCCGGTCTGTTCTACCATCTCCTTCTTTGTGAGTTTCTTATTTAATGTATTCTGCAGTATTTTTCTACCCACATACACCTTATTATTCTCTAGGTTTGTGATCTTATAGACAAAACCGTAACATGTTTCAGGGAAATCTTCCCTCTTATTGAATTCTGCTTCTTCGTATAACCATTTTGACATTTATACTTACCTATCTAAATTTATTAAAATTGTTGTGTCTGTTGTTTGACTTGTAGGGAGTGGTTGAGCTAGTTTTGCAATTGCTAGGAGTTCTTGATTATCGTTGTATAGACCTACCCCAGTCACATACGGTGTAAAGTTAGAAGCGGTAGCAAAGGTACTTAGTATACCGTCCTCAGGTTGGTAGTAGTAACTTGAACTATATTCAAATGAACTTGATCCGGAGATTACAGATTGATTCAATGTAAAGTTATACTCGAAAGGGTTTATTGTACATTTATACTGTGTTTCGTATATACTATAGGAAGATGAAAATGCACAAGTTAATGAAGAGGCTGTCATAAAAGCGTCTATAATACCTGTGACTGCTTCTGAGGTGTCTTTTGTTATTACAGCGATGCCGTGTTGGTAAATTACTGTTCCTACGATTGTATTCGGTGATGTGTTAAGTATTAGATTTCCTTCCCCGTCATCTACTATCAACCCTTTCGGGGAGGTTAACCTGAAAGAGTTTGGTTGTATCCTATCTCCGTAAAGGCTCTGTGGTATTGAGTATACTCCTATTGTTGCATTTGACGCGGTTGGGAAATACCTTTCAAACGTTAAATCTGTCTGTAGGTAGTTTTCATACCTCCCTGCAGAAGATGCCGGGCCTGATGTATATTCATTCGGAAGTATTATAGGTATCGATACATTATCCCCGTAACTTGAACTTTGGTAGTTGGAGTAGTAGAGTTCACTTATTGTCTTATATACTAGTCTCTGGTATTCTATGGATATGGTACCGGTGTTTGATTCTCCTGTTGAGAATAGTCCGGTTATGTTTTTACCTGTAAGCATACTTATCCCGGCACTGTTTATAACGGCAGGTGATTGATATGCGAAAGATTTATTGACCTGTAAAGGTGTTACTATTATATCAGATGCTAGCAGTGGTTTGTAAACGCTCATTCATTTTAAAAGTCTAATTTCACTCTTAATAAAGTCTCCTTAGTAAAGTCTTTTGTTAATGGTTTTGAGAGTTTAGCTACAGCTAGTAATTCGTTTACGTCGTTATATAATCCTACAGACGTTACGAAAGTTTGTGGTGAGTTTATTTGAGATGTGAATAATACATCCCCTGTAGATCCTGATATAAATGATGGATTCTCAGAGTAGTTAAATTCAGAATTTCTAGCTCTTATAAATACGTAATCTGATGACAGTGTCTCTTGGCTGTTTACTGCGAAAGAAGCAGCACTAGATCCGGAGATAGCATTAAATATAATACCTATGTTACCTCCTGCTGAGTCGTTTGTTCGATTATGAGCTACACTACCGGAGAAAGCTAATGGGTTTAGTATTATTGTTGAAATATCCGGTAAGAATAATCCATAAGATCCAGAAGCGGTGCTGTAACCTGTACCTCCGTCGTAAGATGTTCCGTTAGATCCTGATATAACTTGATAAACTCTACCGCATTCAAGGAATGTAGCAATTGGTGTATCTATAGAGTTATCTGTCAACTGAAATATATTACCTGTAGATCCTGATATTTTTATATTAAGGGTACCTGGTAGTAGTTTCTCTTTATATCTTGCCCTCTCTACGGAGAGTGCCCAGAAGAACTCAGAAGTGGTACCTGCAAAATTAAAGTCCAGATTTTCATCTCCGTATATTAGGTTTCTAAATTGACCGTATACAGTTCTTGTAGGAGAAGCACCGGGCACAAGGTCGTTGTAGTTTGCACTCCCGGAACCCTTCTTATCTCCATAAGCTATTGCGAATTGTACACTACCTGTTGTGGCAGTCTTATAAACGTTCTTGTAGTAAGGGTCGTTTGTACTTGCTACAGAACTTGTAAAAAATGTAGTAAGGGTCGGTGTTTCATCTGACCATACTGTAGAGGTTATTGAGTCTACACTTACTAGGAAGTCTTCTATATCTAATTTCTTATATGACATATTGTGTTTTTACTTTAGCTACCCTACTTTATTGACGGTTACTGGTATTGATACTCTTGCTCCAGAATCTCTACCTACTACTTGCAGAGTAGCGGTGAGAGCGGTGTTGGTTCCAAATAAGGTGTTTATAGTGGTTGTTGTAAATCCTAAGCTGGTCCCTATTACTGTTTGTGATACTGCTGTTCCTATTGTAGTGGTTGAGTTTAAGGCTGCTACTTCCGGTGTATTAATACCTACTCCGTTGAAGGAGTTAAATAACCTTACATCCGAGATAGTGAACGTATATCCGTTAGTCTCATGAACCTGTGCTTGTGATAGGTAATTTAATGTTTGAGGTCTTATTGAGAAGGCTGCTCCTTGTTTCAATGTTATTTGAGGGAACCCTAAATCTAGTACAGGCATTCTAGCGGTTCCTCTAGGCAGTGTTACGAGCTTGTATTTCATTACTTGAGTCTGGTCTGGGAATGCTTCTAATACTGGCATGTTCTCTATAGCTTCTCCGTAAAACCCGGACCCGGAAGGGTGTGTAGGGTTATACATGCTGTAATCTACTTCATCGTCGGATAGTGCAAATTGAGTAATTCTAAAGGATCCGTCCCCCCTTGCGAGAAGTTCTCTACCTTTTGTTGTTAGTATAGCGTCTAATGTTACTGTGGTGTTATTTAAAAAGCCCATGTTCTACTCTTATTTATTATAAATATGTGTTTTGTTCAAAGTTAGTTATCTTTATACCATCTTAATTACTCCTAATTCCTGTGCTACTCTTTTAGCGTTATATTTAGGATTAAAGTTATGCGGTAAGAGTAACCCTTCTCCAGTGAACCCGGCTGGTTTAGACTTCACTAGTATATAGAATTCTGTGGGTATTTTTCGTACTACTCTAAAATTTTGAGGGTCTAAAGGATCGGGGAAGCTGCTCATTACGTCAGAAGGTATTTGCGATAGTAAATCTACAGATGAACCTCCTGCAAGGGTTCCGGAGGTAACTGTTTTAATAGTTCTTAAGCTCTCTATAGAGCTTTGTTGTGTACTCCCGTTCCTTATACTACTATCCATGCTACTACTAACTAATGTACCGAATCGTACGAAGTCAGTGACTTCTATAGGGAAATACGTGTTCTCTGTCATAGATAACGGGTCTTGACTCAGTAACCCTGTCTTTTTATTATAGATATACATATCCCCTAGCGATTGTACAGTGCTAGCACGGTTCACATGTCCCTCCGGTATACTTAACATAAATAACCACCCCGGTAGAATATTACCCGGGGAAGTGGGGTCTAAATCCCCAAAATCGTAGGGTGTTAATTTAGACATTGAGTTCATAGTTGTTGCTGCGGTTGGTTCCCATTCGTCAGATACGCCATCAATCTCATCAACCACTACTTCTAAGTCACCTGGTTCCAGTGGACCGGTTATTACCTCGAAGTCTGTTAGATTGCCGTTTGGTTCTATACTCTGTGAAAAAGCTACCCCGTTGAACCAACCGGAGGCTGAGTTAGCGGTGTTTACTCCTGCAAAACTGAAAGATAATGCTCCGCTGGGATAGAAGTTTCCTAAGTTTCCATCTGCTGCACTGCCGGATTTAGTAAGTATAGTTTGGTAGAGAGTTCCCGCTGCTTCTACCTCTACCGCTCCTTCAAGTATAATACCCACTCCTACAGGAACGATACTCGGTCTATCTCCTTGTTTAAATAATTGACCTAAGAAATCTATATTTTCATTGACACTGGTCATTAGGATCCTATCTTTAGTCTCTGCGTTTATAAGCTCGGTTACGTTTACGTTACCTCCAACACCGTATCCTAATTCAGCAGAGTTGTTAATTCCGTTAAAGTGAGCGAACCAAGGGGTAAAGTTATCAACAGGGTATCCCGGTGCTACTGATTCTGTTGAAAATGATTGGCTATAATTTATAGTGCCAATATTCTTACTACCTAAGTACCGTGGGGTAATGCTCCGTAAGCCGGTGTAGTTTGAATCAGGTACAGTAGCTGCTGTTGCAGATCCAGATAGTATTAAGTCTATATTTACCGGTGTTGTTGCATTATATGAATAATCTATATCTTGGTATAAAGTAGATGTTCTATTAGTTTCAACATTGTTTAGTAGCGGTTGTGTGTTTATTGAATGTGATGCTTGGGCTAGCACTGTTGATCCAGAATATTCCCCATTGTAAAATTCATACTGAGATGATTCTATCTGAGAAATTAATCCGGCTGGAGTTTTATATGAAGCAGACCATGCTTGGTTTGTGTTAATTAAGCTATTAACAGACCCTCCAGGTCCTGCGGTTAGTATTTCTATTGTCCCGGCGGTGTAATTTCTTGATTGTGGTTTTATTGATCCGGACAGTGTTAGGTTTAAATAACTTACTTGTGCTGGCCTTACTCTGTTCCTCTCTAGTAAATGCTGCTTTAATACTACACCGGTAGCTAACCCTGCTCTCACCGGCACGTAATCTTTTATCATCTGGAAGATTGCATTGTCGTAGTATTTGGAAAGTCTTACGTAGTCGTTATAGTTATAGTTAGAGTTGTATTTAGTGAAGTATGAATCTCGTAGGTTATCTAGGTCTGGGTAACTTGTTAGTGGTAAAGATATGTATCTCGGATCTCCGATGTACTCCCCTATGTTTATGTACCCGTAGGTAGCATTTATGTCGTCGTTTATTTCGTTTTGTGGTGATAATGCTACTTCTACGTAATTAACGTTCCTAGTATAGCTTTCACTAACCTCTAGCCGTTGTTGTATAGAGATACCGGCTGCTAATACTGTATTTGCTGGTATATTACTATATATTGAGGATGAGGGCGGTAGTATTAGGTTTTGTTTTTTTATCTTGTTAGAAACTCTATTACGTACTCCTCCTTCTATTTGATCTACAAGAGTAGTTTCATAGTTAGGTTGAAAACTTCCGCTCACTATTGTAAATGTATTTCCGGTAGTAAATGACGGTGTAGAATTGAAGATACTTGATTTTGGGTGTATAGAGCTAGAGTGGGTATATAATTCCCCTCCTAGAGCTGCTCTGAAGAGCATTCCTGAGCTACCTTCTATCGAGTTAGAGTTTTGTACGAAGTCTTTGAATATAGGCTTTCTTATCGTAGTTGTGAAATACCTTAACTCTTGTAGCGACCCGGTGAAGGGTGTATAGGTACCTCTTGTTATGGTTATTGACCCTGAGCCGGGGAAGTATGAGTTTCCTGCAGTAGTCCAATCAAGTGACCCACTAAAGGAGGCGGATGCTTCAAACCCTACTGTGTTACCGTCTACTCCACCATATACTTTATTTGATGCATATATTATATAGGTATATTCGTTTGTCGTTAATTCTTCCTGGGTTACCATTACGGACCACCATCCACCATCTATAAACGGTAGACTTATACTTGCAGAGTCTGCTAAACCTTCGTGAATAAACCTCAAGTCTGCGTATTTAGCTTCCGGGTTAATTATAGATCCTAAGTAGGATCCGGATGTAGCGGAGGCTGTGTGTTCGAGTACTACTGTGAATTGGGGTGTATTTCCTATCTCTATGTTCGTAAACAGTGATTGAGAGGTAGGTGTAGTTAGTGAAACCGGTGGTGATTTAAACCTAAATTGTATACTCTTTACTGTTGCCATTTATTATAAATATTCATACACTGTTATTATATCTGCCCTCCATCAAAAATGATCCAGCTATGTGGAGCAGAGACTAATGTAGCTCGTGAAGCACTAGCTGCTACGTCGTATTGTATTATACCTGCTCCTAGAGGTACGTTATTATGTATAGATGGTGCTTGGTTTGCCCAACCTATTAGCAGTTGTGTATAGTTTACACTAGACATTCCCGAACCTTCTAACATATCTGTAGCGTCGGTTAGATTACCTATATGCCATCCGCTAATATCTTGATTGAATACTTTAGCTCCTTGAAACATACTGCTCATATTCGCTACATTCGATGTACTCCATAAACCTACATCCTGGTTGAAAGCTGCTGCATCTTTAAACATACTACTCATATTAACTACATTCGATGTACTCCATAAACCTACATCCTGGTTGAAAGCTGCTGCATCTTTAAACATACTACTCATATCATCTACATTAGCTACATCCCAGGTACCTATACTACTTACCCCACCGTTGTTAAATAAGGATGCACTTTCGAACATCGATCCTAAGTTAGTAGTCGAGTTACCGACAGGTAGTGTAAATGTATTTGAGTTGAACTTACCTGCACCTTTAAACATTGAGTTCATAGTTGTTGCTGCGGTTGGTACCCATTGGTCGAGGGCTTGATATCCCCCGTTTGTAAAGTTAGATGCTAGTAGAAACATTTCACTGAAGTCTGTTACACTGGCTACGTTCCAGTTGCTTACCTGTTGCGTGAATCCATTAGCATTTGAGAACATACTTTTCATACTAGTTGCTGATGTGGTATCAAAGCCGTTAATTGTCTGGTTGAATGTGGATGCACTGTAGAACATCTCTTTAAAGTTAGTTACATTCGATGTATTCCATAAACTAATACTTCCATCGAAGGATGTTGCTTGACTGAAGGTGCCACTCATGTTCGTAACGAGAGAGGTAGTCCAGTCTAGGTCTTGGTTAAATGTTGTAGCGTTTTCAAATGTACCTTGTAAAGTTGTTACATTAGCTACATCCCAGTTTAGGGGTGAGTTAAACCCTACTGCATCTTTAAATGAAGTCTCTAGAGAGGTTACTGTGTTTGTCTTCCACCCCTCTACAGAACCTTTAAATATTGTAGCTCCTCTAAACATATCCTTAAAACTAGTAGTATTTACTGATGGTCGACCTGTTGCGGTTATTTCATTAGAAATTCTGTTACTTCCTAGGTTGTTAGCTCCGTAGAAGGAAGCGCTTGTAGATAATATTAAACTACCCCAATCAAACACATCAACTATGCTTGACGTGTATCCGGTGTTGTTAAATGCAAAGCCGTTACATTCTCCGGTTATTGTTACGGTATAGTTTCCTGAGCTAGCATAGGTATGAGTTTTTGAAACATCATTCCAAGCGGTTATTGTGCTTGTAGAGCTATCCCCCCAATCTACGGTCATATTATACGTACCCGTACTTACTAAAGGCAGTGTTATCGGACTGTTAGCGATCCAGTATGAAGTAAAGGCAGGACCTTCCCACGGTGTACTTATGTACCCAGACCCTGATGTTTCAAATGCATAGTTGAATTGGCTGTACCAGTAGTCCCATGTATTTGCATTTTTATCCTTACCTCCAAATTCTGATATTCTTAAGGTAGTGTCCGGTACTCCGAAGCAGTTTAGTAGCACTCTCAGACCTGCTGCGGTACCTTTCTTTTTAAGCAGGTACGGTAAGTTGTGGTATATTCTCTTGTATATCAACTTCTGTGCTTCATTAAATGGAGTGATTTCTGCAGAAGCTGTTACGTAGTTTGTGATTAATTCACTTCCTGTTGGAGGGAGCAATCCTCCGGCTGCAGTTACTCCTAGTAGTGCAGTGAATGCATCGCTATTTGATAAACTACTTGCGTACAGGTCTACTCCGTAGGATTCTAGTGCATCAGCTACTAAATCTATTGATATGCCGCCGCCTAGTCTATTATCTCCATCCTGTCTATTTTCTAGAGCTTTAGTATATAACCAAATCTCATCGAACATCTGTGCAGTTAGTTCTGTGAATAGTTGAAAGTTAGCGTTGTCGTCATCGTCTATTATGTAGCTTGGGAATATTTCAAACAGGTTGTTTCTATTTTCCCTATCATAAGCGATAGCGGTGTCGGATTGTAAACTCAGCCAAGCGGTAGCTTCTGAAGAGGTATATGAGTAGAGTGTATATGGGGCGGTAGTATTCTGTTTAGGCCAGGTATGTGAGCCGCTACTGTAGTAGAGGTAATAATCATAACCGTCAAAGTTTTTAGTTATACTTTTGATCTGATTCTGGTAGTATGCTTTACTTGTTAATAACTCTGCTGGAGGTGTTGCTGTTAACCCGTTTAAGGTTGATATCTTCTCAGTAAATGTTTCTAGTTGAGTAGCTTTATAATTAAAATTTGTAAGTCTAGTGTTAGCAGAACTGAAGAATGAAAAGTTATTATAGTCGGTATAGTCGGTATTAAGTTCAGCTCTATTCTCCGCCAGTACGCTACTCAGTTGATTAGTCATACCTGGGGATGAGGCACTAGTTAAGGTTAGTATATCTTTGTATACTGTGGTACTATTAGTCTGTGTCTTTATCCGCAGGTTCTTATTAGGTCCCCTAAGGTTCTTCACAGTATCTAACTGTATTTCTGTTTGAGGGAATACTACACTGTATATATTAGAGTCGGATATCTTATTATATACGTTGAAGGTACTGCCGTTACCTATTACTGGAGGGAGTGGTTGATACAGCTTAACTAATAGGTTTCTACCTTCATACCCTACATTCACTGCAAATTCTAGTTGGTTTTGTCCGAAATCTAGATAATACCCATATACTGTAGTGGTATTAGACAGGTCTTCCTGTATAGCGTCTGCGGCTGCTACTAATTGCAGGCTGTTTAGTAACCTACTATTAACTTTAAGTTCCGTCCTATCGGCAGAAATCTCTACTATATAGAGAGAAGGGTTGTTTTTTAGTAGTGGGTTAAGATAGTTATATTGTATTTGGTATTGACCTTGTGTATATCCATTTGCTACTGCATCTGCGCCGGGGTCTAGTATAAGCGCATTAGTACCGGTTCCGTTTATCTCCCCTTGAACTTTATACCCGGTGGTTATGTCACTAAGATAATTACCATTAATATCGTAAATATACCCTTGAAGTATATCCGACAGTACATTAAAGTATTTGGTGAGTTGTGTGGTATCTATGTTAGCGCTGTCAGTTGCTGTTAGGGTGGTTACCTGGTTCCTGTTTAATGTACCGCTGCCTAGGGGTGATACTAGTGGTTCTGCCATTATACCGTAATGTTATCTATGTTTAATGAACCTAGTTCTGCTAAGTGCAGTACTTGTTTCTGTAATGCTATGTTCTCTTCTCTCAACTCTGTTACTTCTTGAGTCAGTGCAAGTACCTCTTCGCTTATGTCTACTCCCCCAGCGTACTCCTTACTTGTATTTACAAGGTATTGGTGTGAGTTTATTTCACCCTCTTTGGGGATTTCTAAAAATAGGTTTTGGTATGCTATAAAGAATTCCGGTACGTCTATAATATCTTCCGGAGCAGGTGGATTGGTTACTTGAGGTGCGAATTGAGTAAACCCTGTGTTTATTGCTTGGTTAAATTGTGGTTTATTATAGGTTGTTACCTGTATGTTTACTGGTTCGCTCATTACTTATTACTTATCTTAAATTCTTCCGTGTCTACTATTAGTACTGTGTTTCCAATAGTAGTTTTAACCTCGATTCTGTAATACCTTTCAGGTTGTAATCCGTCAAGGTATAAGTCAAAGTAACTTCCAGTTGAGTCACAGCTTATCTTAGTATAAGTACTATCGTAGCTGATAGCAACTTCATTTGTGTAGACATCCTTTATACTGTAGTAACTTTCTTCCGGTAGTGCGTAGTTTTGTGTATATAGTGAGCTAGTCTGATAGATGCGTGGTGGGTACTTAGGTCTTGCGTTAACTCTAAACCTATTTACACTCTGTTTGTAGAAGGTTCCTGGGTTATTTGATATTTCCACTGTTGCAGGTACTGTGTTAAGTACTGTTAAGCTACCGGTTGCGTATGTATAATCGTCCCACTTAAATTCCAACTGTGGGGGGTATATTGTGTGTGTATCTCTTGAAAAGTACTTTATAGTCGTCTGTTCGTTTATATTATCTACGAACTCTTGTGAAGCAGTCTGTCTCACTATCACTCCGTAGTTATTAAAAGCAGATGAAGACCAGTTAGTCACTATGGAAGTTACATCTGCAGTGATATCCGGGTCTGTATAGTATTGGAATGTGTAGGTTGCTTCTGACCCGGTATACCATGTACCTCCTCCTGCGGAGAGTGAATTTGTAGTTATATTATAAGACCCTGTTGTTCCGGGAGTGTATGATGAGGTAGTCCACTGTGTACCGCCGGTATATTGACTATACCTCCACGATACTCCGCTTTGATTTTCCGGTGAGTCTAAAAACTTACCTGTACCCATGTTCCAACTCTCTGCTACTGCGTTGATCTTTACTGTGCTTGTACTAGATAGACCGGTTATATTAGCAGTGAAGCATCTAAGGTACACTGTCCATGTTGAGTTTTTTATCCTATCCTCGAATAGGGAAGATATCTCGGTAGGGCTAAATTGTAATAACATTCTCGAAGCTTGTGGGTTTGCACCTACTACTGTAGGGTTGTTTACTAGGTAGTTGGTAGATGCTTCTAGTATTTCATCCAGTCCAGTATTAGCATCTAGATACCCGGAATATAGGGTAGCATCTGCTGTTGGGAATATTTTGTAGATTGCCATTTAGTATAAATATAACAACTTACTAATATCATATACTTGTTACAGGGATACTACTCTACCTCTTATATCTGTATTTAAGTATTTTACTTCAAATATGCAGGGATCTAAGGAAGGGTATACTATGTTATTTTCAGTTGCAGCGTCGATATCGTAAGCATATTCCGAGTATCCATTACTTACTCCGCTTTTGTTGGTTATAGTAACGTTTTTAACAGTCTGCACACCTCTTAACTTATCCAGGTTAATATAAAGTTCGTTCAGTAATATGGGGCGATTGAAGGTCCAGTTATCGATATTAAAGTACTCTTGTAGTTCTGTGATACACCTACTAAGCACTTCATCGTTGTTGAAGTTGGGTAATATTATGATTTCAAAGTCTATGCCTATGTTAACTATAAACCCGTCTTTAATGTTAACAGTATCCCCTATTACCCTATACTCAGATAGGTATGTGCTTAGGTTCTGTTTAATTGTAGAGGATGACTGTGTTAAGTACTTATCCTTGTCAAACCCTAGGATATACAGGCTTAATGTAGATGGTATTTCACCAGGTAGTATATACTCATTTGCTTTAGTAGCTTCTACGTGGGATTTGGTAACAGCTCCGTAGTTAGATGGCATTGATAGAGCTCTAATAGCATAATCTTTTGCTGTTACGTTTCTTAATTGTGACTGAAAGCTTGCTAAAGTATTCTGTCTAATCTCCTCCAAAGTATCACCGTCTCCTCCACCTGAAGCGGCTTTTTCATTATTCGTTGCTAAAGTTCCGAAAATATAATTTGATGTGATTGCGTTTAGGTTACTATTTTGAAATGATGCATTACCGGTAGATATTACTGTATTTACTGTATCTGCATCTACGTTAGCTGTAACCCCGCCGCCTGTAAGGTACCTTATTGTTAATGTTGTGTTAGCAGGAGCTATCCCGTAGGTGTCTGTGTATAGGAAGTTAGTTGGGTCAAATGCAGTTGTCATTTTGATCTGTTCGAAGGGTAGTCCTATACCTACATTATTACTATTAGGTACTATAACTTCATCAACATCTCCGGTTGTTCCTGAACCAAATTGAATCTCTAAAGATCCGTCTGTTCTAAACCTAGTAACAAACCTTCTTGATACCTTTTCTAAGTTCAATAGAAATGGAGCATCTGTGTCGGTATAGGTGTTTGGGTTGTTAGTATTAACGTTTCGAAGGGGTTTGTATACCATCTCCTGACCTAGGTAAGGTACTTCGTACCATACATTCCCGTCTGAGTCAGTTATATCTAATACTTTTATAATATCAGCAGCTGTTATAGTAACAGTGCTAAATGCTTCCGGTGTTGTAAATGTAGCAAGTTGAGTTGATATAGTTGAGGAGATGGCTTTTCTAGTTTTCTTAAGTAGATAATACTGTGGATTCCCTCCGCTGGTTTGATATATTGTTACTTCTGTTGGGTCGTATGAACTAGAGGCGTTGAAGTCCACTGAATCTTGTATAAGGAAGTTAATTCTCCCAGGGTTAGTTACTAAAGTGGTATTCTCTGCGATGTATAGTGTATAGTCGTAATCCGGTACATATAAACCTCCGGAAAGTTTAGCGGGTAGTTGTTGGTAGATATCCACTGCAACTGTTGAAGTCTTTGTAACTTTCGGTATATACCCTAACATATAAGCTAGGTTGTATATACTTTCCGTTTGTTTTGCGTACTGTACGAAGGTTTCTTGTATCTGATTGTCTAGATAGAATGAGAGTACGTCTCCGACATATGCGGAGGTCTCTATGAGCATCATTCCAGGAGAAGCTTCGGAGAAGTCGTTGTAGGTGTTCGGATAGTAGGTTTTTGTAAAATCTACTAGTAGGTCTTTTAGTCCTTCGAAGTCTCGGTTAAAGTACTTTATATCTTTCGTATTATGCATTGTTTAGGTTTAGTTGAATAGTGTCAGTTACTCCGGTATTGGTTATTGTGTAGTTTATGACCGTGTATAGTGAATTTCGACTCTCCTCTGCTCTCAGTTCCACAGTAGCTCGTATGTTAGGAAAGTATTCTCCTATTACAACTTCAATATAGTCCTGTATACCTTCTATATTATCTTGTGCTAATTGCTCAAACACAAAAGTTTGCAACCCTGCTCCGAAACCAGGTTTAAACGGCCTTTCGTTAGGTCCGGTTAAAAGTAGGTTTATTAGACTGTTTCTAATGGCGTCTTTTGTGGTGTAGTTAGATCTAAATACTGCAGGCCCATTAAAGGGTATAGAAATACCCACAGCTTTGCTTGGTATATTATCTATTGGGTATATTCTAGTTGCATTAATAGCCATTACCTCTTACTTATAAATCCCATTATTTGATCCATGTTCACCTCTCCTGGAGGAAGTGCTGAGCCTTGAGCTGTGGTGTTAGTAGCAGGTTGTGGTGCGTATCCTTGAGCGTGACTTGAATTCATAGAGATAGTACGTGAGTTTTCATTAACCATACCGTTTAATACATCCGCATACCTACTCCGGGTTTCTTGTAGGTTGCTCTCTTGATGTGAGGTGTCTACTGAGGGTATTTGGTGTTCAGTGACTGCTTGTCTAGGTGTCTTCACTGCTTCTAGAAGAATGTCTCGCATCTCTTCTCCAATTGCTTCCTTGACTGCTTCTTTTATTAGTTTCTTTAGTTCTGTAGATTTCATCTCTTTATAAATATTTACTAGTATGCTTTTAGGTTATCTCTATCGATAATCAATTTTAATTCTTCTATTAATATCTTCGGGTTTTGCGTAAAGGAAGGTTCTGTCTCTATAGCAACTATACCTTCTGTGTTTATCGCTTGTGCTGCTCTCCTTATTACAGTCGGGTCGTTGGGCAGTACTCGGTCTACTATTTCGAACGTAAAGCCGTTGTAGGATTCGTTTGTATTACTTCCCTGCCGTACTTCATCTTGTTCTATTACCTTTTTAGTCTGTTCCCCTATTTCATTCGGCTCTTCCCCACAGGATTTTAGAATTTCTATAAAGATAGTTAGTATTTTGACTACAGCATTCATAATTACTGCTGCTACTGTTATATATGTCGCTCCTGTGCTTAATGCATTTTTGATTTTAGGCATTCTAGGGGTTCCGTCCGGTTTCTCTTTCATTATCTGCAGACCATCTCCTAGATCTACTATTAAGGAGGTTATAATTCCCGGGGTGAATGGAAGTGCTTTTGTTGCTTGATTTGCAGCTATTTTAATCAGTGAGAGTGCGCTTATTGCGGTTAAAGTTCCGTTTGCCACTTGCGTCAGTGTATTCAACCCCATGGAGGTTATATTTAATATTCTAGATGTATCCTCTACTTTACTTAATAGGTTGTTAAGTTTCTTAAGTAACTCTTTCGACTTTTCGGGTGATGGGCAATACGGTGGTTTTTGACCTTGCAACCATTGCATTGATAGTTGCTTAGCGTATTTTTTTGAAAGGGTTAGTGCTGCTTCTTTTTCAGTATCACCTAAGGTTTCAAAGTCGTAGGTTTTTAACTGCTCTGTGAATTGATCTTCTATAAGAGTATTTACTGTGCTTAGTTTTGATATCTCTACCTTAATAGGAGACAGTACTAGGTTCCTTATATCTGTGTTAAAGCTAGAGGGTATAGGTGGTAAATTTAGATCCTTTGGTAAAGTTGCAGCGGGAGGTATTGTAATTAAAGGTTCATTGAGCTCTATTTCGGAAATACCTAGCTCTTCTGAGAGCTTACTTACTTGCTCTACCATAAAGTTTTGAAGCTTAGCTATCTGCTCTAGTATTAACTGGTTTACTTTATCTTGTCCTTTCAAGGTGACGGTTGATTTAGAGAAATCTAACCCACTGGTTAATAGCGCTCTCACCCCTCCTTTAATCCGCACCTGCTCACTAGCTGCTGTGGCTTTATCTCTCTTAACACGACGAAGTTTTAGTTTTCCTTCCATAGTCTACTAAGCAGTAAAGGTTGTTGTTGATTTTAAATGTTTTAATTGCTCCTCTAGTAACTGTATTGATGTAGTTTCTAGTGTTCCGATAGCATTAAGGGAGGCTACCGGGAAAGGACCTGCAGTAGCTCCTTTTGCTGCTTGTAATATACTCTTCAGTAATGATACGATATCTTCCAATACTTCCACTGTTCTATCCCCGTAGAGTAGAGGCTCTATTGCATCCGGTTCACCTAACCTTATTAATCCTGCTGATACTACTAGAGCTTCTGTATCTATGTTTACACTCTGTATGCTATTTAGGTTTATTGTTTCTGCAGAACTTAGAAAGATGCTGCTAACTTTACTGTTAATAAATACCCTCCCTGAGTTTAATAATACCTGGTCTCCGCTATATTGATTAGCGGGTTGTGGTACTACTCCCGGTATTAGTATTCCTTGTGCGTTCTCCCTTAGGTATGTATAACTGTAGTAATCGTTAGTACTACTAGGGGTAATAGGTATCCGTTGAGTGCTTGTAAGGTATATACTTGAGTTGTCATTATCTATGTTCTCCTCTGTCGGTAAGAAGCCTACTGCTCCTTGTTTACCTTGCCCGTTCCTTATTATAGTTATTGGCTGTCCATTATACCCGTTAACAGACCAATTATTAAGAGGTGTTCCAGCTTGTATTGATGTAGTGCCGAATCTAATCGAATTACCTACCCTACCTTCTATAATAACATCACCTTCAAATTTCTTTAAAGGTTTAATTTGAGAACTCTCCCTAAAGTAATCACCTAAGTCTAGTTTTGTATTACTCACCACTACTTTCTTAGTAGCTCCTATAGATGTCTGCTTGTAATCTCTCTGTTCGGATTCCGGTAGGTAGTTGTTGTTAAATATGTTAGGTAAAGCGTTGTTATTTGGGTGATTCTGGAGGTTTAGTGGTGTAAGGTAGTAGTAGACTTCCTTCTCTGTGTTTTCTTGTATATCTGCTGAGGGTAATTTAAAAATATATACTAGTTCGTTCCTTAGGGGGTAGTTTGATAGGTTGGAGAAGTATGGGAATGCTAATCCGGTTGATTTCCGTTTAATACCTTTAACCTTCGTGAAGCTAATAGCTCCTATTCCATCCCATTGTCCTGCATCAGCGAAGAATTCACTATCACTATTTAGTACAATATCACTTACTACTGCTACTTCAAACTCCACTAGCCTTTGTTACTTTCTATCTTATTAACTTCATTCATCAACTGTTCAATCTCCTCTTCTGAGATTAGGTATGAATCTGTTCCTGGTTCTTGTGTATTTAAGATTCTCTGTACTATGGTGGCCATTTTGATTAGGTGGTCATCGTTCTTAATACCGGCATCTAAATACTCCCTTATCAAAGGCACTATTACAGTTGCATCTCCTGTATCCTGTATTAGAGGTTGTAATTCCCTTATCATAGCTGTTATCTGCTTGCTCTTCTTCTTCTGGTTGTTATATATCTCTTCCAGTATGTCTGCAAACTTTTTATCTTTAAATACTATTTTATCTAAACTCATAGGATTCTAGTCTTATTTATACTAATAAATAGAAAGTAGTTTAGTTTAGAAGCCTGTATACCCGTTCTCCAAGTAGAATATATAGTGTTTCTTATAAATACTACCTAATATTTTAGCTATCTTGGTTATCTTAGAAGTCTTCACGTCTGTTATTTCACGGATGTAGATGTATAATGCTTTCTTATTAAACACCGTGATAGAATCCCGTTTTCTAAATAATTCTAATATAGCATCTGCAATCTTAGCATGCTCTATTTTAGGAAACAGTTCGTAGATATTCTTAGAACAGTGTTCTATATACTCTTCCATGAATCTAGTTAAGTCTGTTTCTTGCTGAAGTAGCAGTTCTTCAGGTGTATTTTCCTCTAAGTTTATCGCTCCTAGGTGTATACTGGAGTCTTCTTCCCTCTCTATGTTAATATGCTCTAGTGATATTGTCTGGAGTCTCTTTTTGTAGTTTTTCTGGTTAGAAGCTATCAAGTACCTCTTAGCGATAGTTCCAAAATAAGAGTATGCCTTTGCTCCATGCGTTGGATCGAACTTATGTAATTTACTAAGTAAGAATGTTATTACTTCATGCTGTAGGTCTTCTAAGTTAGTCTCTTCAGTGTAATAGTACTTGAAGGTATGTATTATGTTTTGAGTAAGTTTAAAGAATGGATATTGTATTTCATCTCGATAAATTACATTTTTCTCATCGTAATCCTCTGATACATTATATCTATTTATTGCAAGCTCTGTATCGTGGGTGAAGTAATTATTTGATTTTTTCTTCGTTTTCTCCTTCTGTATCGGTTCCATTTTCATTAATTAGTCTAAACTTGTTTAACATTCCCTGTAGTTGTTTAACTGTCTTAAAGAACCATCCAATCTCATCATCTGCTTCGAAGATACCTCTCGTATCTATCTTAGTAAGTGCTTCTTGTGCGTATTCAATAGTCTTAGATAAACGGTCCATGTAAAGCAAGTACTCCGCCATCACATCTTCCTGTTTTTCATTCTTCTTCAGTAGGTTTCTACTGATGTATAATAGTATTATGTTTACTACTATACTTACGGTTATTACTATTTCTAAATTATTCATTGAAAAAGTTTGACATTACCCCCTGTAGACCGTTACTTTTAATGTTACTAAGTACTTTAGTTCTTACCTTAGCTTGAGCTCCTACTTTAGGAGCAGCGGTAAAGTTCTTTGATGTATCTCTAGTTGGGGCATGTAGGTGCCTTTCTACCTCTGAGGCTAAGAAGTCTGCTTGATGTAGTATAAATAGTATGACTGATTTAGGTCTACTTTCCGGTATTCTTGATATATAATACCCTTTGTTAGCATCGTCATAAAGTCCATCATGGGCTCTAATCGCTAACATTTCATTAAGTGAGTATTTAATACCTACCTCCTGTAGCAAGTATAGTGACCTGTCAGGTACTGTCATGAATGCTACTTCCTTATTATAAGAATACATCTCCCCTAGGTTCTTCTTTCTCCAATCGTTATCAGAAGGTATATAAAGGTCGTTAGTAGCATCCCCTACTTTACCCAAGTCGTGGTTGATTGCTGAGAATGCTAATTCTTCTAGTGTGAATGTTTCCATATCAGCACCGAATTTAGACCATAACTCTCTAACTTCTATGGCAGCTTTTACTACCCTATTAACATGTTCAACATACCCACCGGGGAAGCAGTTGTGAAAGTTTGTATTTGCAGCTGCAGGCATTACTATAAACCTATCTACCCGGTCTACATAGAACTTAGTTAGTTCTTCCTTCCTGGGGGAAGATATATAGGTATCTATATTCTTTAAGAATAGTTCCCAGTTCTCCTGTATTTGTTCTGCTGTTAGATTCATTACTCTAAGATACGTTAATTTACGTTACCTAGCAACTTCAGAGGCGCTCAGAGATTCTAATGCAATTAGGTTCTTAACTTCTGCTAAATGTTCCTCTGTAGCTTCTAAGTGGTCAATATACCTCTTAATGGGTTCCGCTCGCTGGACGATCATCCTTAATATCTTAAGGTCGTTCTCTAAAACTTCGATTTTTATATTTATGCTATCTCTATACTTCATATGTAATTTCGGTTGTTATATTGTAATATAACGCCGGTGAAGTACTATAGCAACTTATTTACTAGAAAGTAGGGTTAGGTCTAAAACTTTCTTAAGGAAGTTACACTTTTCATATTCCTCCTCTTCTATGAAATACTGTATTGCTTTACCCACAGCTCCTTCAAAGTCTGAATTGTCATAGGTTGCTAGTTGCTGTAGGTGTTCTACGCTCTCTAATTTAATAGTAGCGAGGTAGTTATAAGCGTGATTGTAGGTTAAGTATTTACTTACTACTATGATATCTGCTTGTGTAGTATCATCTACATGGAGGGACTGTATCAATGCTGCGAAGGCGATAGAATCTTCCCTGTTAATCATTTTATGAAACAGTCCCAAGTAAAAATGTGCATGGTTTTTATAAGACAATACCTGCTCACTGTGTAGTATTTCCGTCTCCTCCTCTGTTACCTTAAACATCGAGAACATCTTATCTAAGTTCATAACTACTCTTTAGGGTTTCTTATACGTTCCGTACCTTACTTTTATTTTTTTACTAATTTTTTCAATATAGCCATAGCTTTTGCATAAGCTATATCTATATTACCTGAGTCTTCTATGTCTTTGATGTCTTGTTTTGTACCGGTTTCATTTAATTTTCCTTCTTACATTCTCCCGTGACCTGCTCCGAATTCGAAATTGATTCCGAATTCTTGACCTATTGCTTCTAAAGCGTCTGAAGGGTCTATATTATTGTCTCTAATGTATGCAAATAGTTCGTCAATACCTCCAAAATATTCACCATCGTAAACTTCGTCTTCTTTTACCTTATTCTTAGCTTCGTAAGCTGCTTGAATACCTTCTAATGTTGGTAATGGTTCTCCTTGTCCTCTAGTTGTAAACCCAGGAGCTCTATCTTCTTTAATAAGCTTTACTCTCTTGAATATTCTCCCATTCCTTTTATTTTCAGTAAGCGTGTCTAGTGCCATTTCCGAAGCTATACCATTATACTCGTCATAAAATGCATCTAGTTCATCGTATGTAAGTTCTGTTCCATCTTCATACTCAGCGTAGGATATGAAAGCATCTGCAAAGTCCGGGTAATCTCCAGAATCTACTCCGTCTACTTCAATGCTGCTGTACCTAACTTTTTGACCATTGAAATCTAAAAGAGTTTCGTTAGAACCGTCTTCTTTAATTGCTCCTAATGTATAATTTTCAAACTTCTCCTTCGCAGACTCATACATCATATCTAATACACCTGCAGCACCTTCGCCTCCATCTTGGTCAGAGTATGCATATACAAACTCATCAACCGCTACTTCTAAGTCACCTGCTTCCAGTAGACCGGTTATTACATCTAAGTCCGGGACTCCATACATTCTCTCCTCCTCGAACTTATCGTCTAGGTATGTAAAGTCTTTACTTAGTGCTTCCCTATCGATACTCTTAGTATCTACATCTTCATTAATAACGCTTCTTCCGTTAATACCGCCTTTTCTAAGGTAGGCTGCCATGTCAAAATTATTCATTGTTTATTTTTTTTTAAATATATAAGTGTCTATGTGTCCTTGCAAAACATATTTTATTTACTCTTTTATGCCCATCTTCTCATTTCAATATCTTCCCCTGAATCTAACCCTAAGTTTTGTCCGGCTATGTATGTTATAATTTGTTGGTAGTAGTATTCAAGCTCCCTCATCTCTTTTTCCTGTAAGAATTTGTCTGCTTCTTCTATATTGTCAGCATCAATATCATATTTGGATTCGAGTTTAGAAAAGATATCGTTTATTTTTTGAATACTTTTATGGGATGGGTTTTTAGATTCAAATTCTTGAAACTTATCAAAAGCTTTATAAAAATTTTCTTTTAAATGTTTAAAGGCTGAACCCCATGAAGGATGGGTCACATCTTCGCTCATAGTACCAGAGTTTGGTATAAATGTTGTTCCGCTTGTCTCTTCTTTTAGTAAACTACCTTCTTTAAGGTATTTTCTTAAGTTAAAATTTTCCATATAAAATACTTCTTAAATGTCTCCAAAAATTACACTCTTGTTAAAGTATGTAATTGTGTTGGCTAATTGTCTGGTAAGTTTATCATCTCCTAGAGTTTTAGCTGCTTCGTAAGCATCTACTAGCTTACTAAATATTTCTTTTGAATCTGCGCTTTCTCCCGGTGAGGCTAGTTCTATATCTTCCTCCGGTATGTCAAGCTCTACCTCTTCTTCCGGTGTGTCGATTTCCTCCTCCTCTACTTCATTTACCTGGTTCCATTCTGAGGAGTTAGTATTTACTTCATTCTCCATTTCGTTTGCAAGATGAGCTATAACGTCTTCTAGTTCGAACATATCATCATCCTCTATCAAGTTCTCATACAACCTCATAAACGCTGCTAAGAATTCACGTTTAAGTTCTATATGTAAGAGTCCCTCTATCCTCTCACCAGGTAGTGCTTGGTAATTCTCCTTCAAGTCTCTTCTCAGTACCTTAGGGTTCTTTTTACTTCCTTTTGATGCTTCATAGTCTTTGTTTCTAGTCTTTTGTATGAATGACTGAATGCTGAAGTTGTCTGACATGCTTATGTTTTATATAGTTGTTTTTAATAAATAGGCTCTTAATAGTTATTCATGAAATTGTTCTGAAAGCCTTTTAACTTCCAGTGTAGATCTTTTATCGCTACTTCTTGACGAGATTCCATACCTACCAACCTACTCTCCACCTTACCTTCTGTTTGAGTGTTTTTTAAAGTGAGTTGTACATCTGCATTATTAATAAACGTGGTGAGTTTTTCAATCGTACTATCTTGACTTGCAATGGTAGTCTTAAAGTCTTTCAACTTAACCCTAAACGTACTCAATACATATAGGAATATTAGATTAGCCGCAGCTAATGCACTAACGGCATATACTAGGTAACTTATCACAGGAATCCTTCAGTATCCTTACCGGATAAGTACATATTTACTGCGACTACGCAGAACATCACCAATGATGTTTCCGCTATAAAGTCGATGATTCTATCCAATACATGGGTAGGATCCGGTACAAATCCCACTCTAAATAAGAATAATATGATGATTGTTAGTAATAGTTCCAATCTAATAGGGTACCCGGTGTTTTTAGTATTATGCTTCATTTACGTAAATATACGATTTTTCTTTACGGTTAGCAACTATTACATGTATTATCTTTAAATCCCGTGTTTAAGGTAGAAAACCACGATTCTAACCTAACCACACAGTGGTAAAGTTAAACGTGCAAGACACCTAAGATACACTACGTCTCCCTAATGTTACCTACTATTATTTAAGTACTACGGTTATCCAGGGCACCACTAAGAAAGTGTAGGTTTTCACAATACTCCGCAAACCTACCAGCATATATATCTATATTACCCACAAGTTTATACTACCTTTCGACAGTTTTAAGCCGGGTTATACCACTTAGTCTATGTTGATCTTACAAGGTATTGCTTGTCAGGACTTACTAAGCCCGCTATAATACACTACATCCGACCAGCCTTCTGCAGCTCTCACAGGATCTTGGGAGGGCTCTAGAGTGTAATAGTGCGGATCACTGAAAGTACTATCTAAAAGGTGGGGAACCAGTTCTCGGGCTCCTTCTTTGTTGATGTGTTTGATCGGTATGATCCTATCTTGATCTCTCATAATCTAAAGATACGGAATCTTTTTTTAAGAACCTACTGCAAAGAGCTTGCTTTTTTAGTAAAACAAGTATAACTTCTAATAAGAATGTCACTTCTTAAGATAAGAAAGATAGAAAGGAGGGTAAGGAAGTAAAAATATTTGAATAAAAACTTAGATACTCTCTGAGAGATGAATTGAATATACTTTATAAGCCGACATTTTACTAGATAGTATGGAAGGTTTGAGAACCATGCCACTTGCCCGGGATTCAATTTGATCATTAAGACACTAAAAATTTTGGAAAAAAAATCCTACGGTTTTCTGAATTTATCATAAAGGTTGGGAATTGGATTCTGAAAGTCTTTATTTAGGTTCATTAATTCTTTGTATATAGTGTTGTAGGTTTCTTCTAGAACACGGTGCGGGTTATGTATACGGGCGAGGGATACTTTAGAGAGTAGCTCGTCTCTAAGTCCGGCCTGTATGGATTGGTGCATTATATCTTCTATTGACTCCATAACACTTATAAATATAGGGGATTATACTTTAATATAGATATATATTGGGTAAAGGCCTAAAATCTCTCAGAAATATATTTGTCACATAGACTCCCCTTACCAGGTATAACTACCTATATTAATATTAAATATGTTTGTATTGATAGTATATAATATACGTAGTACGTACGGTATACCTACCCAGTGAGTGACTATCACCAGAGTACTCCTCTCTTAAGTACTCCGGTCTACTTAGCCTCTACCTCTACCTTTTAAAGAAGTCTTAGTTGCTTGTTGGTTACCACAGACTTTACCTCTACCGCCGCTATGACCTTTCTAGTCATTCTATATTCCTCCCCTGCATTGTCTATTAAGACTCCATCAACGACTGCTAGTGCATGTCCGGCTACCGTTACTACAAATGACCCTTTAGTGTTATCCTGGATGAAAGATTTAACCGTCTTCTTCCTCCTTATTACCTGCCCATGTACTTTGTAGCGGTTTGTTATTCTCATTTCCCCTAGCCCATTAAATATTACGCTCTTGCATCCCATTAGCATTGGCTCTCTTGAGATGTTTGGCAGGAACATTTTTAGATGTGTCCCGGCTCTGTTTGTTCTCATTAGATAGTCTCCGGCAAATGCGTGAGAGGCTTCGTACGATACTCCGGCTGCTGCTGCTATGGCCTTAACCACACAATCGTTAGTCTCTGTCTGTGCTAGCTTAGACTTGTTAAGTTCTAAATGCTCTTGGCTGTACCGGTAATGTAATGGTCTAGTTTCTGTCATGTTATTATCTCTTTCTATTATACCTAAAGATACGAATTATTTAGCAGGTTCCCTACTGTTACTTTAAAGAAGGCTAGCTAGAATCTTATTTAGAATCGTTATGAGTTAACGTTTAACTATTCATTATGAAAGCCATGCTTGCCCATGTCTTACTGTTGACTGCTTTATATTGATTCATACTCAGTAAGTTGGTAGTGTTATACATGCTGTTGATAGTTCCTACTGTAAGGGCGGCTAGTATTGATTCATCTATCAATTTAACTCTCTTACCAGTTCTGCTAAATAACGTTACCCAAGTGTCTAATCCTTCCGGCTTAAATTGTACTGTCTGTAAAGCTCCTTTCTTATATCCGCTTATGATAGCTTCTGGATACTTTAACATTCTCTTATTGTCAAAGTCTCTAGCGTCACAGCAGGTCATACCTAAGTTAGTTTTAACTATGTGTCTGAATATCCCTTTGCTGTATCTGCTTAGGATGTTTACTGTCATAATGTCTGTGGTGTTTATTAAATTACATTTTCAATAAGTTCCTTCTCCGTTAAATATTCCACTAGGTATTTCAATATTAATATTAAAATTGTCATCAAATTTATCACTCAATGTTTTAGGCACAATTAACCCTCTTTTTTCTAATTCAAGAGCATAGTCTTTTCTTAAACTTTCATTCATGTTACCTTTGTGATGACCACCACAACCACAAGTTTTATCTGCATTTGCATACATCTGTAATAACTGGTCTGTTTTTAAATCTGATAATTTCATGTTTTTCATTTTATAATTTTAAAAGGTTTGCCTAAAATATTTGTTAATTCTTCCATTGTGTATTCTTGGATTGATTTTGGTCTGTTGTCTACGATTGTACCATTTGAATTTTCATAATAGATTCTATTGTCTTTTTCATCAAATTCTCTTTTAGTCCAATAACCACATGAATCTTCAAAATATATTACATTACGATTTTCATCATATTCTTTTTTAGCCCAATAACCACATGAATCTTCAAAATATATTACATTACGATTTTTATTAAATTGACTTTTCACCCAATAACCATATGAATCTTCATAATAGGTTTCATCACCATTTTTATCAAATTCTCTTTTACGCCAATACTTATCTGAATCTTCATAATAGATTTGATTACCATTTTTATCTCTAATCTCAAATGGAAATTTTGTTACATTTAATTGTTGTGCTATTGTTTTCATTTTATAATTTTAGTATTTTATTATTCATCTTGTATGTTTTTAAGTTTAAACAAATATACTACTCTGGCTATCATCCTTCCATTCTGGATGTAATGCCCAATACTCATTACACAGGTATATTAATTGGTACCCTGAATCATTACCTTCTATGTTAATAATGTTCTTTTTTACTAGTGAGCCTACTGCCCCTCTAACTGATTTAATATTGACTTCTATATCTTCCGCGATGTCCTTTGCATCAACGTCACTAAATCCAGCTTCTGCATATAGTAAGCTAATTAAACTTGTTAATATACTCTCTTCTAATTGCGTTAATTTTAATTCCGTAATTGTCATAACTTTTATTTTTTTATTATACCTAAAGATACGGACTATTTAGTTACAAAACAACTGTTATTTTGCTACGGTAAAGGATCTACTGGTATATGATTATATCTTTATATAAATATTACACTTAGTTTTAGCTTAAGTTACACCGTTTACTTAAAGTGCTGCTTTAAGGCTTTGCCGGCCTTGCTGGGTAAGATACTCACTTTTTACTGAAACTGTAAGTTCCCCTTGTAGAATAGGGTTATGTTTTGATCATTCTGACTCCCCCGGCCCTAAGAGACTATGTTTAAATAGGGTTTTGTGGAGTGCTTTTCACTAGGCTTGCTGGGAATATCCCTAAGGCGTTTTGCCGGAATACTTAAAGAGAAGTGCCTCTCCTTTGTTTCGATTCAATCTTGGTAACGGGCCGGAGGATTTCATACAAATTACGGGCCGGAAAACCACTACATATCCCAGAGTCTCACCCATTCCCCATTTATATTCACCACCCCATATAAGATTTAATAGATATATTCTTTATACCGATACTGATTATTAGTCTCTGGAGAGTTTATCATCCTGGGCCAACTCCCGTGGTGGGTAGTGTCTTTTACTTCTATTCCTATTAACTTTCACAACAGTTACCTAAAGATACGAACCATTCCCCTTTCAAGCAACTGTTATTTTCATTGATTTTCACTACATTTCCGGAAAGTATACGTTTATCTTGGAGTAGCTCTAGGATCGAACCGAGACATTGTCGTCTATATGGTTAATTTAGTGTCTCCCCCATTATCTCTGGCGAGTGGTAACCTAGGTAGGGACACGTGCCTTAATTGCTCTAAACCTTCTCTATAGTCAATACTACGTTCTTGCACACATTACCATACTCTTCTCTATACCTTCTCTACTACCTCTATCTTATTTCTACACTAGCATACATCCACCCCCTCTCTCCTTACCCCCCTTATCATACCTTTCTATATGCCTTTCTTATTGATTCACTATGTTCTTTATGTCCTCTATGATCTTTATGAATCGTATTGATCTTCTCTTCCTTACTCTCTCTCCTTTATTCTCTTATAGAGTACCTTTATCTTTTACCTATGTCTCTTCTATTTGTTCTTCTTATGGTTTATTCTGGGGTTTTATACTCCGGCGCATTGTTTGAGAAGAATTAGTTTAGTCTCTTGTATGATTAACATATGACAGGCCTTTTTCACTAGTTTCTAGATAGTAATTCGGAACATCAGATTCTTCAGGTGTGTTACTTTTTGTAAAGTAATGAAGAGTATTCCGAATACATATACTTATCCATCAATTTAGATTGTAGTTTTTGAAACTTAGAACTTTGATCTTTTTTACCTAAGTAAGGATCATTTTCTGTTTCTAGTTTAATTTGATGGGTTAACTCATGCAAGATAGCAAATTCTGGATCCATCATTTTACTGACGTCAAAACTGATATACAAAGCCTTATTTGTTTTTTTAGGGTTTTTGGATGATATAAACTATACGATTCATCAAATGGAAATTTAGATATTATCTTATATTCCTTTATTACCCCATGTGCTTCTTCTCCCCATCTAATATGAGGATCTGTATTTTTGTTGAAGTTTATTTATTTCAATATGGAAGTGTTTTTCTGAATCAGCTCTAAATGACATTCTATCATTAGTATTAACTATTAAATCTGTGTAGATATTTGTATTATATTTAAGATTTTCTGTGACAACTAAATTTTCAATAATATACTGTTGGACATCAATTTTGGATTCTTTCATAAAATGACAACCATACATTAAAAATGTATCATCGGGACCATATGGTCCTAATGAATCGGGTATTCCAATTGTTTTTAATAAATTGGCTGATATTAAATTGAACCACCCCCCTCCTAATTTAAATGTATTTATTGGGGTTAATATTGGATCACCATATGATGTAGTAATTACGGTATAGGGGTCTATAAATGTTTTACCATCCCATATAAAATTCTTATATTCTTTATTCATTAATACATCCCAACTTTCATCCCATAATTTAGGGATTTGAGGGGAAATAATATAATATTCTGATGTTACTTGTTTTGATGCATCTAACAGTAATTTCAGAGTATATGGTGGAAAAATTATATCACAATCTAGATATATAAATTGATCAACGTCATGTGTTTGAATACTGTGTCTTCTTTTATCTGCAACTCCATTACATGATTTATCTTCATTAATATCAGAAATAACACTACACCAATCAAATTGATCTTTTAATATCTTATTGAATTTATTAATAAAATATTCCTTGGGTAAATTTGAATTATTCCAATCAACAAAATTTAAATTTAATGTTACATCTAATATAATATTATCATCTTCCTGTAAATAATGACTACACTGTTTTAACTGCTTAGATTGCCAATCAAACCAATCAATCTCATAGGGCATCAGATGTATTGTTATTTGTGTTTTCATATTATATTTATTTTATTT
>Ga0209702_10001040_pt1 | contig 56023 bp, 64 predicted proteins | sample FRY01_FD_187210 | JGI IMG/M metagenome (GOLD analysis project Ga0209702, IMG submission 187210) | Freshwater microbial communities from Lake Fryxell liftoff mats and glacier meltwater in Antarctica - FRY-01 (SPAdes) (version 2) | ecosystem: Environmental > Aquatic > Freshwater > Ice > Glacier...
AAACAGTTGTAATCGACCTGCAAGACGCTCGCCATCTTTTTGTGCTGCTTGTTTAAGCCAGTTCAAGTCTTCCCAGCCTGGATTATAGTCGTGAGCAGTAGTATCACCAACTTGTGGTTCTCTTACTTTCTTCCTGCGTGGTGTTAGTTCGTTTATAAGCATGTTATATTTATACTAGTTCAAATAAACCAAAACTGCTGCCGTCTATGTTGCTGTATGCAAGATAGTTTGCGGTATGATCATTTGGACTAGGAATTGTCGTACTTGAGCCAACGAAGTTTTCATCTAATTCAACTTGTAAGACTGGTGCCCATGACCCAGTTTGTGTAAGATCATCAACTACCCATTTGTAGTATTCGAAATCAATATAATCTGGATCAATTGGAGCTCGGGCATTCCACCATACAGAGGGATCAGGTGCAAATGGGGGTGTGGCTCCTGTATACACACTATGGCCGGCTGCGAAGTACATGGTGGTGCCAAGTGGATTCTCTGTCCTGCGTATAATTCCGTCGAGCCCATTAGCAGCGTCAATACCTATTGTGCCATTTGCGTCCACTAACAGTTCACCAGTTTCAAGTCTTGCTAATCCAAGATTGAATGGCACAATTATACCAGCGGCAAGCAACGGTGTTAAGTCCGTTCCAACTTTGCAAATATAAAACTCAGGTGCAAGTGTAGCACCATCATACGATGGAATACCAAGGATGTGATTGTAACCACGAAGGATTTTAATTGTTGGATTAGCATCTAAAAATAGCCCGCGCACATTATTGCCGCCAACTGCTACGATCTGTTCGCGTTCTACACCGCTTACTGCCCAACATTGGCGAGCTTGTATCCATATGAAGTTAAAGTTTGTTACTGGTGGAGTTAACTCTGCACCAACTGTTGGGTCGCCACCAGCAAAGCCTGGATCACCGGTAATGACGGTTGATGTTTGACCTACTAACTTACCGCAATAGTCATACACTGGATCTTGCTGTACGAACAATGAATCTTCAGGTGTTAACGCCTGCACCGCTAGTCCGTACATTTCTGGGCCAAGTATAGATGGCCACATGTTTTCATGTCTAATACCGTTGACATCTGCTGGGTAGCTGGCAGTGTTATCCACTAACGAAACTAATTCTTGTGCCAGATTTATTGCATCTTTTAAGTTTGGTGTATCTGGTGGCGGGTAGGTTGCCGCAATTTGAGCAGCGGTAGCGTTAAGCATGTTAGCGGTCAGCTGCCATGCTGCTAAGTTTGTTGAATCAGAAGCAAGAATACTTGCGTGTAATTGTTGTTGTTCGGCTGCACTGGCTAATATAATACCTGGCGCCAATATATGCGTATGCCTGAAGTCTGGAAATAGTTGCCTATTGACACTTGCACGTAATGCTGCTTGTACTCCGCGTAGCCGTTGTAACAGCATATTAATTTGATCTGTTGGGATATTTCCAAGACTATCCATACTACCCTTCATACTTGCAAAAATACTATTTGAGTTATATGTTCCAGTATTAAATTGGCCACCGGCGGTTAAACATAGCTGTGGCTTTGATAACCGCCCAAGATCTTGTAATATCGAATTCATTTGACCAAACGCTAAATCTGACGATTGCTTTAGGATATCAGGAATCAAAGGGGCTCGCAATGGAATGTTACATAATCCGTTTAACGCCAATAGGCTTTGTACTTCTGCTATACCTTTATTAATTCGACCTAGTAATTCTCCGATACCAAGCAACTTTTGCGCGGCGTCTAATTCTTTCTGTAAATTGTCTAGCTCTGTTTTTAAGTCTGCGTGTAAGTTTGGCAGCTCAAGTAATGCAGCTATATCAAGCTTAATACAAAGTAGATTGCCTTTGAGCATGTCTTTGAAGCCACCAAACAGTATAGCACAAATAATGTCTTTGATTGGCTTATTTAGGATGCCCATTGTTGCAACGGACACACCTGGTATTACGGGGATTGTTGGCATAGGATATTTATGCTATCCATCTTAGGTCAGAAGGCAACTTGATACCGTTGGCACCACCATTGCTGTATGGTGCTGTACCTGTACGGGTATATAATATACCTGACCCTCTACCGCCCATTGCAACATGAACCCACTTGCCTTCGAAAATTAATTGATTGAATGGTAGATTAACTCCGTTAATCATCATACTACCAATCTTCTTAAACAATTCTTTATTTGCCTCTACACTGCCTGCACTTAAATCAACAGCGGCACCGATCATATGATCTGATGTCTTGCTTGCGTTGCCAAGACTTGAGTTAAAAGCAAGTGTTCTAAATGCTGAGTTAATGGTTACTTTGCCTATGTGGTCTAGTATATTTTTACATAGTCGCTGCCAATTACATGCTATTGCCACGGCTGTTAATCCGTTTTGAGCAGATGGTTTCATTTTCATATTTGCAAACTTGTAAGAGGTACTGCATGATTTATCCCACATTGCATCTGTATAAGCTTCACATCCTTCATCAGGTGGCGTAGGTACAGGATCCGTGTCTTGTGCGGCCGGTTGACTATTTTCGCCGGTTACCCCCGTTGCTGCCATGTCTGCTGACTGTGCAACATTTCCCTCAGGGGTATCATCGTAGTAAACGATACCACTTGGGGTTACATTTCTACCGCCTCTGGCAGTTGGTTTGGCTATACACATTATTTAAGTTCTCCAATGTGTATTTATGGAGAACTTAACTTTACTACCCTGCAAATACGTTACCAGACCCTGCAGTTATTGCGCCGCCATCGGCTGAGTCGCCAACTCTTGCAATCGGTTTGTTGTTTATAAAAACTGTACCCGAGCCTGCATTGATCACTGCCCCATGCGGCACACATGAATTACCGGATTTAATGGTATGTGGCGAAGTTGGGTCGCCTTGTCTTTCGACTCCAATTCCGTTGACAAAAACATCGCCAGATGGTCCAGTAACTGTTGTTGTCCCGTCACACCCGTGGCCTGTTGTTGTTGGGTCGCCGTTACGGGCCACTGCTGGCATTATAGTTTAAATCCAGTTGGTGCAACTTGAATACCACTTAGCGCACTATTGTATTGGTCGGCCAACTCTTTATCAGTGGTTGCAGTGGTGACAACCATTGCCTTGTTTATTTTCAAATTGCGGGATCTTCCGGGTGCAACTGTCATAAGATATGGTGTTAATGCTGGACCGCCTTTTGGCCCCACGCTTAACGTAACTGGACGGTCAATTGTATAGGAAAACGCGTCTTCTCCCATGTATGAACCAAGAATCTCTTCGCCAGATCCCATTTTGAGAGTGATCACATCCCCGTCTTTTCTAATATCAAGTAACATTGTTTTTCCCTATTAACTGTTTAACTAATTCTAACGATTGCGCACTATCCCATTTCTTACAATTTTCTGCGGCTGTTATAAACTGTATATTACTTCGTCGCCCTTTTCAAAGGAGCCGACGTTGCGGGGATTTTCATAGTGATCAATTAATTGTGGTGAATATGCCATATTAGTCTCCTGTATTATTACTTATGCGTATATGTTGCGATTAAGACATCACTTTTAAATTATATAGATTCTGAAATCAATGTTCATAGATTCAGCTTGTTAGCAATAGTTTCTGCTGTATTAAGAGTTGTCTTATTCCCAAAATGTATAAAGTCGCGTGCTAGATCAATACGAGGGAGCCTATCACATTCTAGAGTCTTGGCAGTGTTCTCAAAGTAACTGGCTTCGTAATATTTACATTTTCCTTGCCATAACTGTTGACTTATTAAACTGGCAAATAGCGCATTGATTTTGTAGTTGTACGGGTCGCTAGTCCAAGCAGCGTGGTAATCACCCGGCGCAGTGTTCCAGCTGCCACTATTGACCAATTCCTTCTTAGTGTAGTGTACACATCGAGATTCCTCGGTCCAAAGTTGTATCACGGCTTTTGGAGTTGGATATGCCCTACCCATTATGATACTATTATGTAATGAGAAATTGATACTTGTACCACCAACTCCCATATTTATTACCGGTACACCAATTAATCGTTCTAGCACACTGGTCACATTGTCGTGGTCGTCTTGCCCAACTCCAAACACGTTACTGCATCCAAACACCACAATGCTATTCGCCCAGTCCAGTGTGCTGAACTCTCCCGTTCGATAAAAAGCTTTGTTATAAGTATACCTAACTGGTTTGGTTCTATACTCCCAGTTGGATGATTGTTTTTTTAAATTATCTTTGAATAATTCCATAGAGTCTGATTCAGCGAAATCTCCGTCTATGTTATTGCGTGCAGGGAGAAAATTGTTCTCCCTAACAAGATCCAGCAAGGAATTATATGTAAATAGATTTTGCATTTGTGCCCACTATTATTACTTGCGTCAAGATATCACTTTTAAATTATACAGATTCTGAAATCGAGTCGCATCAGCACGGTCATTTACCATTGGTTCACCTCGAATATTCAAAGAAGTATTTAATAGCATTGGGCACCCCGTTGCTGCATACCATTTCTCTAATAGTCTTCGTATTCCCGAACCATCTTTTGGAACAGTTTGAACACGACTAGTGCCGTCGGCATGCGCAATCGCAGGAAATAATTCTGGATACTTGCACTCACTTATAACTTGCATGTATCTGCTATTATCCCACCCAATAGGCATCTTGAAGTATTCGTGAACATATTCTTCAAGAATTACTGGAGCAAACGGTCGAAACTGCTGCCTACGCTTAATCGCATTCACTGTATCTTTAATATCTGCTCCGCGGGGATCTGCTAATAAACTTCTGTTGCCAAGTGCTCGTGGCCCAAACTCTGCTCTACCAGACGCAACACCAACGATCTTTTTCTTTAATAGCTCGTTTAATAATGCATCCACTGGATATAGTCCAGGAATGTTATGACCGAGATACGCATTGTTCCAATTTACTTTCTTCCCGTAACCAAGACAGGCGGCACCGAGACTAGACCCAGCATCGCCTGGATTAGGGAGGACCCAAATTTTATCAAACCATTTGCCAAGCAATCTGTTAGCCGAACAGTTAAGTGCCACACCGCCACCATATACAAGGTTAGCACTCTTGCCCAAGACTTGAGCTTTATTCATTACCGTGCTTATTAAATCTTCTACTAACAATTGACTAGCAGCGGCGATGTCCATTTCGTTTTCGCCTAATAGAAATCCATCAGGAACACCAATGTGAAGATTGTGTCTAAATGATGTGCTGGATGTATCTTCAATTAACTCACGTCTGATCCTATCATATAAATTAGTTGCTTTGCCGTATGCTGCCATACCCATTAGAATGTATTCTTCATCCAATGGTCGCAACCCAACAAGCTTCGTCATTGCACTATAAAATAGACCAATGCTATCAGGATACTTTAGCGCCCATAACTTTTTGTATTTTGCTCTTCCATTCTTATCATAAGTTGCATCCCATATACTAATTGTATCAAATTCTCCAATTGCGTCAATGATTACAACTGTTGCTTCATTAAATGGACTTGTTTGAAATCCTGCTGCTGCATGAGACAAATGGTGTGAATGCGTATGAATATAGTGAGCGTTCAACTGTTTTATCGCTGCTGCACCAATTGACTTACAAGCAAATAAATCATTGAACTTTGTATGTTGCCCTGCTCTTAGTTGCCTAAACGTTTTAAGTACAGGTTCTTCATAATAATGGACTTCAAATTGTGTCGTTAATTCAGCAGCTCTTCTCGCAGACGTAATAATATCAATATGAAGATCTTTGTCGTGCTTGTTCTTACTGTATCTCTCGCTATGTCCGGCAAATAATATATTACCAACCGAGTCAATAACGCTAACACCTGCATCGTGATAGCCGCAGCTTAGTCCAATATAATTCATTTTAGTATCTCGTGTAGTTGGTCTGCTACAATGTTATGTACATCTGGTCCCCAATGGTAGTCAGCACCAATAACATTTGGTAGCCCACATGTTTCTGCAATATGATACATGTCAATATCATATTTCATATTTGCATGTTTTACTAGTAAATTTACATCATTATACTCCATAGCAATTTTTTCATCATATAACTTTCTGGTCTGGGTTGATGAAATCCATATAAGTCTAATGTTATTATTTTTACAGAACTCAATAATACTTATAATATTAATATAAAAATTTGTATATTGATGATAATCTGTTTCATACTGTAGCTTGTTGTCGATTACCGCCTGGTGGTTTGAGTGCAGTTGTTGACCGGGTCCAAAAAGAATACTTGCCCAAAATAGGTTACCGTTTGCAACTTCAAACCGCGGGCACGGCGGCGTAGAAAGGATGGCAACGATTTGTTCGTTGCCATCCTTTAACTTAATTAAGTCAGTTACAGTAGTCCGCGACACCCGTGCCATGCTTGCGCCGCCTTCGGCATTACTTACAACATTGTAATTATATTTTTTGCCAAGTAAAGACGGAAATGCCCGTGTTTTTTCAAGGAGTTCAATTGTTTCCCGTATAGACTGCCTTTCTAAACTTAACGGATCATTAGCAGTATACGTTCTCATATGCCATGCCGCAGATTGACGTTGCTGTTGCTGTTGCTGTACGTTAAACGGTAAGAACCCAGGGTATCCGGTAATCATATCATCTGCTAACCCTACTCCTGCTACAAAGCTATCCCCGTTACAATATATTATCATTTGTAGATGAAAGGGTCGCGTTTTCTTAATTCTTTTAGCCGTTGGCGATATCTATATTCGCGCAACAAGCGTTTGAAAAATCGTATAATGAACATTATTGTGCCTCTATAAATTTAAATAATTCTTCTGCAAACAATGCATGAGGTATTTCATCATGATGCCAGTATGTGGCTTTTGGATTAGTATACCCAGCAGACTTGTATTTAGTATAGAATGATTGATCGTTGTCAGTGGCATTGAAATAACAAGCTTGCTCAATTAATTTAATGTTTACGTTTAATTGCGCCGATGGCACAAACATGTTTATCGTATTGCACATAACATATTTAATATTCATGGATCTTAGAAAGTATTGAATCTGCAATACCATATTTGCACTTTGCAATGACAAGTAGTTTTGATTGTCTGCCATGAACCGCTGATATGATGCTATTTTTATTTGTTCTTCGTTGGTAATACCAACAAATCCAAAATTCACTCTGCCATATTGTTCAGCCGCTATATCAAACCAATTCGCAAACGCATTGGCGCGTTCATAATGCGATGGGCGCTTCGCCGGTTGACTAATGTTATCGTGTGGAATTTCCATACGGGTGCTTTCTGTCCAACCAACTGTGACAAATACATCCATTTCGTTTGCTCTATATTCAGTCTGAAACCATTCTAATATACTGCGTGTTATGCCCGTATTTGTGCTGCCATTTATTGCAATATTCAAAGGACGATAACCCATTGTCTGCGCCAATACACTGCCAAAACAATGTAACCTATTATAATCGGAATCCGCAGTGCCATCAATTTCCGAACCTGCCGAATGCGAGCATCCGGCAATTAACATAATCTTTTCCATCATTTAACAAGGTCCATAAGTGATTTAGATTTCCAACTCTTGTCTGACACAAAAGACATTGCCTTGGGCTCTGCAAACATTGCTGCCTTTTCCGGAAGGATAACAGTTGTTACGTTAGAAACTGCTACTCGATAATCTTTGTAATCACTCCAGTCACCGACTCCGGTAAATGTGTAATCAAACGTAAAATCAGTTGTAGTATTGAGCATTACCTCTTCATATAACAGGTCAGCAAAGTCTTGCCCATCGCGGCCATCTTCCTTACTCCAATCTGGCTTTGCGAGTGTTCTTGCCCGTTTTGCAGAATTACTTTGCATTCTACTGTAATCTTGTGCATAGAACGGCCCTTTACGTCCAAGTGGAGGATGCTCGCGGGTGTCTTCGGGATTTGCAACATTTTGATCAAACTTAAATGTGAAGTTTGCTGTCCATTCTCCAAAATCATTTATTTTAAACTTAAAATTGGCATTGTACATACCTGGACCAAATTGTGATCCAAACTCTTTCTGATCTAGTTCGGGATTAAATTTAATATCTGCTTCATAGCCGCCGCGAGTAAGCCATAACATTCTAAAAAATGGCCACATTTCATTCACTAACGTGTCTGCAAATGGGTTAATTTCTGTCTTAATTATATTGTAATCAAATTTTTCATAATCAATTTCTTTAATGGTTGCCGGATTATCAAAAGTCACAGTGTAATGTGTTTTTGCCAGTGCAGTTCGCACAGGGTAATCTAATTTCTCGTCAGTGCATCCTGCAAAAAAATCAAGGAACATGTGAATGTTCTTAACCCGTGTCATGACATGAATGCCGCCCATTGTAAAATCTTTTGTAATCCAGTGACCCATGTACTTGTGCCAGCTTATATTAAACTTGTGGGGATTTTGCCCAACGATTGTTTCTGGACCCATGCCGTAACCAACACCCAACCCTGCATTGTTCATTCCTTCATTGCGCTGCCGCCACATGAATGTCATTGTATCTGCATAGTCCTGAAGTGTTTCGGTAGGAAAGCCAACAATCCAATTTGTTGCTGCATTAATACCTACACTCTTTCCATCACGGAAATTATCTTCCATCTCTTTGATCGTAACACCTTTGGCCATATCATCTAGTACGTGTTGACTGCCGGACTCACAGCCATAATTTAACATAACACATCCGCCAGCCTTTAGATCTTTGTAAAATTCTAAATCCATTCTGCCGTCACAGCGAGCATATCCGGTCCAACTTATCTTTAGACCCTTGGCTGCAATTCCCTTAACAAATGCGCGTAGCTCTTTCACATTGCCATTTACTAGCGAGTCAATGAACCAAATAATATCAGTGCCTTTGTTATAATATAACCACTCAATTTCTCCGATTAAATCAACGGCTTGACGCTGTCTATATTTGAAAAAATGAGTTTCTTCACAGAATGTACATTTGGCCGTGCAACCTCGTGATATTTCAGAATTAACACCATTTGGGATTTCGTATTGATTAAAATCGATACTCTCATAATCGGGCATCGGAAGTCCGTTAAGGTTAATCCGTTGTTCTGCTGGTTGTGTAAGCACTAGTGGTTCGTCACGCTCGACTCCTGCTTCAATCTCGTCGAGAATTGTTAATATAAGTAGCTCTCCTTCGCCTACTACTACATAATCATAATATGATTGAATTTCAAACCAAGACTTATGCACATTTGGGCCTCCGATAGCAATCTTAATATGAGGGGCTTTTCGTTTTAATTCCTGGCACATCCACTTAGTTGGCTCTTCACTAATATAATACACTGAGAATCCAACTACCGTTGGATTTAATGCAATTATCTCGTCTACTGCTGCAGAAAGGATTGGCTCTAATACTGGGTGGATATCATTTGTGTACGTCTGCCCAAGCCAGTGCCACGACGCACTCGGATCCCACAGTCTGAACGGGATTTTCTTATTTGGTTGCCAGTCGTCACGGTGAGCAGAATATGCCCGTACGTTTAGATCTATAATATGGGTTTCATACCCAGCGGACTTAGCAATACCCGACAGTCGTGCTAGAGAGAATGGCGGCATGTGAGGACTCCATTCTGGACACAGGCACAGAACTAACTTTGTATTGCGTGTCTTATAGTCAATATAAATTGGTGTTAGATTAGCCTGTAATGTTTTCTTTGCATACGGCGCAATTGCTTCTAACATTGTTCTGTGACGAACATCGCCAATGTCTTCAGTTGGTCGTTCGTGCGGAACTAGCTTGTCTACTGCAAGACTGTGTAAATTGAACTCCATTTATTTCCCATCATGTTACTATTATTTAGCTTACAACTTAAATCCACTAAATGTCGTCATAGTAACATCTTGCTTAATACCGCCAACAATGTAAGATTCAATTTCAGTCTCTTGGGGAGCTACTTGCAACCCTTTTGTACTTGTCCAGTGGTTCATCCACGGTAACGGATTGTCATTAGCACTATGAGCATACCTCGGCTCTTGACCAAGCCCCTTGAGGCGACGGTTACCAATGTGCTCGACATATTGGTGCAATAACTTTGCATTAAGTCCTACGATTGCACCTTTGCTGAACAAATAGTTTGCCCAATCTTTTTCTTCTTCGACAACTATGTCATAGATTTTACCAATCTCGCCATTTAGCTGCTGGGCAATTTCCTGCATCTCTGGATCGTCGCCTCGTTGCCAATTCTTAATAATGTGAGATGTAATTGACAGATGCTGACTTTCGTCGCGAGCAATTAAACTAATAATCTTTGCCGAGCCTTCCATCTTCTGTAACTCACCAAACGCAAAAGAACATGCAAAACTAACATAAAAACGTAATGCTTCAAGAGCATTAACAGTAATCATTGCTACAAATAATTTCGTCTTAACGTCACGAAGGGAACCTTTATTACATACAAAGAATTGGTTGGCTGCATTGATAAACTCGTCGTATGACTTAGTAACAGACTTTGCACGAGCAATAATTTTCTCATCATCTAATAGAGTATCAAATACTTCGCTTGGATTAGAATAGATATTCTTAATAATGTGCGTATAGCTACGACTATGAATGTTTTCAAAGAATTGCCATGCGTTCATACACCCTTCGAGCTCAGGTAATGAGCAGTAGGGCATAAATGCCATAGCCGGTGCGCGGCCCTGTACGCTGTCGAGTAGGATTTGATACTTTAGATTTGCAGTGAAAATAAACTTCTGTTCGTCGCGGAAGTCCATGTAATCACTGCGATCTTTTTGTAATGCCACTTCTTCGGGGCGCCAGAAGTATCCAAGCTGTGTTTGTGTCAGTTTGTCAAACACTGGATATTTGAATACGTCAAATCGTTGAGCGTTTAAGGCTTCTCCAAAAAACATTGGCTGCTTGGTAAAGTCTACCCTGTTCAAATTAAATACAGTTGATGTCATGTTGTCCTTAAATTGTACAAGATTCGCACATTTCTGCGTTATCTATAATTGCTTGTAATGAGAATAGTGCCGGTTGAGTTTCACCAGTTTTCATAATGTTGTCTTCATCTTCGCCCTTCATGTCATACGTGTTTAGGTAGTAACTAGTCTTCCATCCTAGTTTGTATGTAGTGAGCAGGTCGTTAAACAATACGCTCATTGGTACTTCGTTATTCGGATAGTGCTTTGGATTATACGACCAGTTACCGCTAATACCCTGGTCGAAATATTTCTGCATTGCTGAGACGATACGTACATAGCCGTCGTTGACCCCATCTTCATACAAATATGAATAGTTGTTTTTAAGGCTTCCGTATTGTGGGACAATTTGTTTCAGCGGCCCTTTCTTTGATTTCTTAATGCTCATCGCAGCACGTGGCGGTTCGATACCATTTGTCTCGTTGCTTGCAACAGAACTAGATTCTGATGGCATTTGAGCACTTAGGGTACTGTGTCGCATACCGTGTTCAAGAACTTCCTTACGAAGTGCTTCCCAGTCGTAATGCAATTCTGTTCCCAAAAATTCATCAATATCGCGCTTGTATGTGTCAATTGGCAAAATGCCTTTACTGTACTTTGTGCGATGAAATAAGTCACAGCACCCTTGTTCTTTGGCCAACTGTACGCTTGCCTTAATAAGGTAATATTGGAATGCTTCAGTTAACCGATTTACTGATTTTGCGGCTTCGGGATCACTATACTTTAACCCCTTCTTAGCAAGATAATGTGCTAGCCCAATGTAACCAATTCCTAGACTGCGCCGTCCTTTTGTTGAAATCTCAGCAGCGATAACTGGGTAGCGTTGGTAATCGATAATTTGATCTAATGCACGGACTGCAAGCTCAGTTAAGTTTTTCAAGTCGTCGAGTTCACGTAGATTACCCACGTTGATGGCACTTAGAATACACAATGCAATTTCACCTTCGGTGTCATCCATTGATTGAATTGGATCCGTTGGTAACGTAATCTCTTGACAAAGGTTACTCATCCTGATTGGATCTAGAAAACTAGAGTGACTATTACAGTGATCCATATTCATAATATAGATGCGGCCGGTCTCTGCACGTTCTTTAAGTATGTCGGAAAATAGTGCCATTGCACTTACTGTCTTCTTGATTATCGACGCATCATTTTCGTATTGCACATACAGTTTGTCAAATACTTCATTGTCGCCAAACGCTTCATATAATCCTGGCACCTCATGTGGTGAGAACAGGGTGATATCACCATTGGTTAAAAGGCGTTCGTAGAAAATCTTACTAAGTTGAATTGAATAGTCAAGGCGGCGGACCCGATTGTCTTCGGTGCCTTTGTTATTCTTGAGCACAATTACGTCATTGATTTCTTTGTGCCAGATTGGAAAATGTACTGTTGCTGACCCGCCACGTACACCGTTTTGTGTACAAGAACGTACAATTGATTCATACACTTTCAGGAATGGTATGACCCCAGTATGTGCAACTTCACCGCCACGAATTTTAGAATTTATAGCACGGATACGACCAATATTAAGACCAATACCGGCACGTTGCGCAATATAATGTCCAACTGCTGTTGCGCTGTTGAAGATTGAGTTTAGGTTATCGGCCACATCAACTAACACACATGATGCAAATTGGCGAATAGGCGTGCGTACACCACTCATTACTGGTGTAGGGATGTTTATCTTGAATGTTGAAATTGCATCATAATAACGGCGAATGAATCCAAGGCGCTTATCAGCAGGATATGTTGCAAATAATGTTGCTGCAATCATCATATACATGTATTGTGGTGTTTCAAAGATGCAGCCGCTGCTACGATCTTGCACTAGATATTTGTCGACTACTTGTCGCATACCAGCATAGGTAAAGTCTAAATCACGTTGATGGTTAATGTAAACATCAAGTTGCCTCCATTCGGCTTCGGTGTATTGTGTGAGCAACTCTGCATCATATACGCTACGCCTAACGTTGGTGCAAACTACGTCATATAACGGAATATAATCAAACTGTCCAAATACATCTTTGCGGAGACCGTACAATAGTAATCGCGCTGCTACATATTGATAGTTTGGTCTATCTAGGCTGATCAAATCGCTGGCACTGCGGACAAGAATTTCTTGAATATCTGCTGTCGTGATGCCATCGTTAAACTGTAGATCAGCATTCATTTCAATTTGACTTACGCTTACTCCTGCCAACCCTTCACATGCCTCCTCTACCATTAAATGAATTTTGTTGATGTCTAACGGGGTTTTGCGTCCATTTCTCTTGACCACGTTGATTACGCTTTTGCTCATGTGTTGTTATTTCTTTCTTATTGTTTGGTACGCAATGTTGCGTCAAGTACTTACCAAGTGCCATACTTCTATATATTTGTACTTTAACCTGTCTTTTGAGGTCGCTAGGGGCAGATATTAATGCGTAGATACTTAGTTAAGTTGGTAGTATTGCTCAACTCGTTGCAGCCACAATTCGCTGTATCGCTTGAATTCTGCGCCTTCAATGACAAAGGTTTGATAGTTCTTATCACGGTCTACCATGAACAATGCACCTTGTTGGATGTCTGTGCCGTGTACTTCGTTGTGGGCCATTGCATAAGCTGTGGTTTGGATAAAGTAATCTTCCATCCACTCTGCCTTTTTCATCTTCTTTGAGGTCTTGTGATCCATGATACTAGGGATACCTTTGTAGAGACCCACAAGATCAGTGGTGCCGGCATACAGTCCTGGATAATATAAACTTGCTTCTTGACCCCATATTTCGGTAACGTCGGGCAAGCCGTTCTCGATAATTTTGGTTGACATTTCGCGGGCAAGTATTTGTACAAGGTTATTCCCTTGTGGACGTTCGATACCCTCGATAAAGTTTTCTACGTGTTTGTGTACAAGCGTACCAAGTCCAGCAGATTCAGTTGATATGCGTGTTGCTTCGGCATCGCCTACTCGTTTACGCCATTCAATTAGGAATGTTTTATCAGCTGTAGCAGAAAGGATTGTTGTTACACTGGAGACTTTACTACCGTCTGGAGTAAGATATTTTCGAGCCCCGTCACTAGTCTCGGCTCTTGTGAGTTTTTCGTATTTGAATTTATTATTGAAAGTTATCATTATATTACAGTATACTATACCGTAACTACAAAGTCAAGCTATTATATGGCCAAAGGACTTATAGTCCCAAATCTTTTTTAGCCTGACTTACTGCGTCTTTGCCAACCTTCTCTTTGTTTTGCTCTGCTTGATCAACTGTGTCTGCTGACGGTACTGATGTGATAATAACTTCGTCATTGTTGACGTCAGCTATTAAACTTGGATTCTTTGCCTTAAATGTGGCAATAAGCCCGCGAATAGCATTAACCCGTCCAGTAGCACTAAAGCCCATGTGGTTTAGCGTATTAACAAGGTCTTGCATCGGAAGAGTATTCAACCCGTCATCTTGTGCTTTAATTACAAGCATCTTAACGGCATTGGCGAAATTACTGTCTCCTGTTGCTAGTTCACTCAATACCACTCTTCATCTCCCGTCCAGTTGACTCTTCTTCGGGTCCGCCACTACTTGGGAAAATTGGAGCATTTGGGTCGGCGGCAAACTCGTTATCGATACCCATTTCCATGCCATCAATTCCCATTTCACCTGTGTCCCCGCTTTTCAGTGATGTAATAGCAGTATCTAACCCGCTTTTAGTTTGCGTGAGTGTTTCAACTGCTGTTTCTAATGCTGTGCGTACTGCATTAACATATTGTTCACCAGCACCATCGCCAAATCGTTGTTTAATTTGGTCAACTAACGTAATCATGTCGCTACCCATCATATCGGCAACATCTTCGATCATGCTTTGGAACTTTGTATTCATTGCTTGGGCAGCGATAATAACTTCAGATTGTTCAAGTGTTTCATCATCGATATCTGCTTCGTCAAGGCGGGCCATATCTTTGTAAATTTCTTTGTGCAATACTGCACGAGCATATTCGTGCCCACTTCGGCTTGCTAATGTATCAATTTCTTCAACGATTCGAGCTAATTCTGCTTTTAATCGACGTCCAGTTAAATTGGTAACCGTGATGCTTTCGCCAAGCAAGGCGCTACGTGCCGCCTCAGCAGGTGTTGTTAATGTGGTAATGTCATTAAATTTCATAATAATCTCCGTATGTTATTTAGCCTCTGTATCTTTGATAATACGGATTGGTAGTTGTGGTGTTTGGACGCATCGTTCGAACAAGTGAAACTCTGTATAACATGCAGTATTGGTAAGAAGGTAATCCCCTACAGCAATATCAACGGGCAATTGCAATGTTCTTGTTTGCTGGTAGTAGCCACTTTTTGGATACGTTATTGTAACAGGCTCAATATTATATATTATCGGATTCCCGTCTGTAACACGTACCACTGATCTAGTAACAGTATAAGTGACCTCGCGAGCCACAACTACGTCTCTTGATATCGATACATAGTTTCCAGCAACTGCCTCTGCTGGCATAATTGACCCAGCAGAGTAAGACATTGCATATGGTAATATATTAAAGCTAATTGTTAGCCACATTGTTATCAATAACCAACATACCCCAGTGGTAATAACGGCGAATAGCATTGGTATAGTACGTAGTTTGTTCCTACACTCCTTATCTGCTATTAGCTCAACAAATTTCATTTAATGAATCCACCAAGTTTCATCATTACCGCGCCAAGAACAGTAGTTAGTACACCAGCTGCAAGGCCGTATGCAATTAATCGTACTGGTTCAAATTGAGAGTGATTAACAAATGTCTTAAGCGTATTAATCAAATGTTCCATCTGAGTGTCAAGCTTAACAAGCTTGACAATAGTATCGCGGTCCATGTCATGCGTTAGCTGCTGGTGCTCGCCTATTGCGTCTTCAAGTTTTTCAACCCTGCGTACAAGGCCTGCATTATCATCTGACATATTTACTCCGTGTATTAACTACTGCAAGCAGTAATATCGTCAAGCAAATATGACATTTGTTTGTACAGCATATTTACCAATTTGAACTTATTATAACCAATTTAACAATGTTAGAACGAGTCATGACGTGTGAAAAAAGTGTTTGTTAATGGACCTATTGTTATAATTTGTCCCGGTAAATCTGCAGTTTCATTTAATCCATTCTGTAGCATGTAATGTGATGAATCTAGACATAGGCTTGCCTCTGTCATGTTGCCAATTGCATTAGCGATCCACTTTAGACACCATACCGTATGCATCCCGCAAAATGTTGCACCAAATATGCTGTCGTCTATGTCTTGCCCTACTAATCGATCTACCCCAGCAAGTAAGTACTGGCCGCGCCCTGTTATTATATTAACAATCTTCTGACAATTCTTTTTACCATCTACTGTGTCTAATCCAATATCATACAACGTCCATGCCGAAAAGAACTCTGGCTCGGCGCCGATGGAGGTACCTGGTATGCTCCAAGATGTCTTTACAATCTTACTCATATTACCTATGTAGAGTTGTTGCCTTTGCAACGCCTTTTAGAAAGCCAAACGGGCTGCGCGAACCAACAATTGCGCCGGCCCCAACTGCCGCTAATTCTGCATTGTCGGCATTTGGTATTTCCCACCCTTTGTTTTTAGATAACGTTTCTAATATTGGGAATAATTCACTGCGGCGGCCGCGGACGCGATAGTACTGCAATAGTCGTGTTATGCACAATTTACGTTGCACCGTTGATAAATTTAACCAATCCATTGCCAATCTACGTAGACTTTTGTAACTGCTAATATCAATGTGCATCTGACTTTCAAGTCTATACATTATACGAATGGCATTGTTCGTCTGCAATGTATTGTTAGCCATCTCCCTTAAGAACCGTAGTACCAACATTTTATTAGTATGTAGTTTACCGGCTAATGCTTCATTTTGTTTAGTACCATTAAGTAGGCGGGCAGTGTTGCTATCAGGATTTAGCACCATATGAATACCTTGATACAGGTCAGTGCCGCCGACCCGCGGAACATTGAAGTTGCCAAACATAATAGTTTTGTGTGCGTATTCTTGAGCAAAAGGTGCTGTTTCAAATTCCTGATTCAGTATATACAATACGATCATATTGAGGAATACGCTATCAACGGTGTCACGCAATGTTAACTGCGACAGATAATTGTTGCGAAACATTTTAGATTCGTTGCAGTTTTCACGAATGAAATCAAATGTCTCTACAGTTTCTTCTATATTTTCCATTAGACTTTTCTCATAAAGGTTGGCCGATCGACAAGCTTAATCTTACCGTGCGGGGTAGATGATACAAACCCTTCGTGCCCGCGTTCGCCACGGATGTCTGCTGAGATATGATCCGGATCGTCTACGATATTTCCATCTTTATCCGCGAATGGTTGTGGAGAATCTAACTGCAACTTTAACGCCATTTTTAAATTTACAATTGCATTGACAATATGCCATACCGCTTTATAACCAGGTTGATTAACAGTGATATGCTGCATAATATTGGCTTGCTTATTAGGTGATAATTTGCTTGCGTCAGACTGTACCCAATCCACAAACCCCTGCGGTGCACCTTTGAAATCTCGGTCGCCGCGGCCAGCCATATTGTTCAAATAACTCTTGAAGATTTCTGGTAGATTGCTAATCTTTAAAGCACCAGTAGTGTACGGGTCAAGGAACTTTGATACTATTGTACCTTTGCTCAATAGTAATTTTTCAACTGCTTCAATTTGGTCGGTTGGCAAACTAATAGGAGTTGTAATTCGCATCTCTGGACTTAATACAACAAGTCCTGTAACATTTTTTAACCCAAGGGCTGCTACACTTTCAATTGCAGCTGGCTCTTCATCATTGCGACTATCAAACATGCTATGCACCACAATACCTGCGTGGCTTTTTAAAATCTTCCTACCCAAGTCACTTACTGCATTTATATTATAGTTTACCTTTAATGGTTTGATACTAATAACGCCGTCGTGTGCCACTGGTGTGTTCATCCACATAATATCGCCCTGAATATATCCTTTGAAATTAACAGGCACTAGCTTCTCTAGCATAGGGTACAGTTTACCAAGTGATGTTGCATAATCCATACGGTTAGGTTCATCGGGTTTTCGATTATAGATCATGTCTTGAAACATATGTTGACCGCGTGCCATGCCGTCGTACTTCTTAGCAGAGAATCCTGCTTTATCAGTGAACACAAAGCCATTCTCATCACGTCCAAATATAATTGCCGGCGACCCGTCCCACTTAACAGAAGTTGACAACGGGTTAGTTGGTACATGCATTAGTGCGCCAATTGCTCGGCGAGCGCCGGCTACACCTTCATCAAATAATAAGTCTTCGGGATGATCGATTCGTGCTTTGGCTTCAGTTAGAAGCCTTTTATTATTTTTTAGTATTTCAAAGATTTTCATATTATTTCCCGTGAGCGGCAAGTACTTGGTCCAACATTTTGATCAAGTCTTTTTGGGCCAGCGATGTTTTGTCTTTTGCCGATACCCATACGCCGTCGGTATTCTTTACGTATGCAGCTTGTCCTGGTAGCGAGACCGGCTCACTAAACTTACCATCATCTGCTACGGATGTACCTTTGGCTTGTTTAACTGGCTGTTGCTTATTGGCTATTCTGCCGATATAATCAAATGCTTTAATGCCCCATGGTCGGACCATTGTTAACCAACTGTTAGCCGCAGTGCCTTTTACTTTTGTTTCTTTTAATGCAGCGTTTAGGAATGTATCGCTTAGTTCTTTAAATATCGTTACCAACTCTGATGCAAGCTTATTTACAATCTGAAGATCAGTTTGATTGCTATGACTTGATAATGCACTTGTTAACTCCGTGCTGTTGATTACTGTAGGTTTAGCGTGTACAATCTTTGCCAATTCAATCGTTGATAATCCCGCCCAAGTTTTAAACTGATTTGCAAACGTGGCAATTAAACCTTCCATGTTATCTTTAAACTTTTGATTTGGTTGAAGAGCACGGATGCTATTTGGATCAAATAATATTGTGAAAATTTGCTGGCCAACTTGATCAAACTTAGCATTGTCGGCTGCGTTGATTTCAAAAGCTGCTTGATTTTGTGTACGTTTGGTAGCAGTGTTTTTAAAACTAGCAATTAGAATTGCACCAGCAACAATAGACGATACTATTGTAATAATATTGTCAATCCCAATTGCTAAACTTGGGGCCGGCAATCCATTGAGTGCCAGATAAATTGCCTTAACATACTGATTGTTTGTTGTGCCAATTAGTTTCAATACATCAGATTCTTGCGTATTCACGGTATTAATGATATCAGCTGCTGTTACTGATTCCCCGTCTCTCGTTGCCAGTCTTGCGCCTGCATGTTGTGCTTCCTTATAAACAAGTTCGATTGGTGCAGGTGCATCCCCGCTGTTAATATCATTTACTGCATCGCCAAGTTGATCACGAATACTAGTGGTTATTTCTCGGCTTATAGCCTTTGCAAGTGTATCTTTTGCGCTTGGTACTGCCGCTAGATCAGAAATAAAACGTGCAATACTTACACCATCGGGGCCGCTTGCTGCTTTTATTCGTTGGACTATGTTGCTTATGAAGCCTTCCCCTAATACTTTAGGCTCTATTTCTCGTATCTTCATTGCTCGCTTTCCTTGATTGCGCGGACGCCTCTATGGAACTTTGCAGGATCGCTGTTTTTAATGGCAAGTTGCAGCCGACGAATCAATTCCTCGCTTTGGTGTTGCGGATAACTGTTCTGAATAACTTCAATTAAATTGCACACACGGGCAATTGCCTGCGTGGCTAATCCCTCGATTACTAAATGCTTGTCCTGTTTGGGGATTAGTTCGGTAATTTCGTCAAGAATGCTTCGGGTTTGTTTACGCATAGTATTATTTATGCCTATAGGGGGATGTTATCATAAATAGATTTAACATTTAGAGGTACAATATGACACAATCAGCAGCAGCAGAAATACGAGCATGGGCTAATAAGCTCATGACGATCAACGAATACAACACTCATTCCGAGACCGGGGAACCAGATCACGAAATAAGTACCAGCGATTTAATGCGATTAAAAACGGCATTTCGTCCATTGGTTGACGAAAAACATCAGGGCCAGTTCATGCAGGTTCTTAATAAGATGCAGAGTGGTCAGCCAATTACAACTGGCGAATCACGGCTATTAACTGTTGCTTTCATTGCTATGGCTGACGTTATTTCTGAGGACCCAAGTCTTGCATTGCGCATTAGAACTGACATCTCTAAATTTAATAAAGATAATGAGGAAGTGGACCCCGTTGTGGATGACGAGCCGCTAGATCTTGAGCCACCAACCGATGAAGAAGATTCTGACGGCGATTGGGTTGAACCCGGCGAGGATGATCGTGAGCGTGAGGATCAGTGGAATCGCGCGCGCGCTCGATGGCAGCATTCCCGATAAACTTGACAACTTCCGTCGCGAATATTAAACATCCCTACTCACAATCCTGCGAAGTTTGTCTCTGTTGGCACTAACATTAACTGAGACACTTTGCGGCACGTTATTTACAATCTCCCCGGTACTTTGATCCACTGCTACACCCGATGGGGATATAGTTGTGCCCCGTCTAATTTGATTTGCCAATTGACTTGGTGTTGTATGTACCGCTGATAAGTCTTCATCCATGTCTGAGATACGCATGGTAATAGGATTAAATCGCAAATCAATCTTTTGTCCAACTGCACTTGAACTTCGTGTCTTCATAAACTGTAGTTGCACCATGCCACGTTCTCGATAAGTTGGGGTAGAGAAAATACCAAGCACGTTGTCGGCTGTTTGTATCTTTGACAATCCACCAGCAATCATACTATGATCAAACTCGATGCTCTCAACTGCTGATCGGTTTAATTGGGATGCTGTGGCCATTAGAAACTGCTCACTTACTGCAAGATTGCGCAATTCTTCGGCAACTAGCTTGTCCTTAACGAACATGTCTGATACACTTACCTTTTGTCCTGCTGGCATCATCAGATCCAAATAATCAATCAAAATTGCTTGAATCTTAATACCCTTTTGTGTTTGAAATTCACGCAACCATGCTAAAATATCGTGTGCTGTAATACCATTTGTCAACTGTACGACCTGAAGTATGCCAGCTTTCTTGCCAATCATCCGAATCTTTAAATCGACATCATCAATCTTTTTGTATACCTCGCGTGTTGAATTATCAGATAGCATTGCATCCATACGCAATGCACTTAATCCTTCACTAAGTTCAAGAGAGAAATAAACAGTATTCAGCCCCATCATCGACCAATTAAGTGCAAGGTTTTGTAAGAACAGGGATTTTCCACTGCCGCTGGCACCTGCGAAGATATTCAGGGTACCTGGGGGGAATCCACCATATAGCTTATCGTCTAGCAGCTTCCATCCGGTACTTACTTCACCGTTGCTATCCTTAAGCGCAAGCAATCTGCCTTTTGGATCTGCAAAGTAATCCGTACCAAATGTCTTTGGTAATCCAATCTGCACAGCATCCTTGATCAGTTTCTCCACTGCGCCATATTCGCTTTTGTCAAGTAAATCTGCAGACTGTAGAATCGCTCGTTCAAGTGCCTTGTGACGTGTGAAACCTTCAAATTCAGTTAGAAACCAATTTGAGTGCTCCTGGGCTCGATCATCAAGGTTTGTCAGTGTAGTGCCAGTAGTAGCAGATATCTGTGCTATATCCGGTATGTTGCCTTGCTCGTTAACGTAATCCTTAATAAACGCCGCAGCACTACGCAATCGTCGATCAAAGTGTTCAGGGTTTAATATATTTTGGCAACGTGCTGCAAGATCCCTGTTGCTGACGAGAAAGTCAAGGAATAGTTTTTGCAACTCAAACCCATATTCTTTTGCTTCATTTTTCTCTTCTCGCATCTTTTTCCTTCTTGAATTTGTTCACTATAATAGCAAAATTATGACACTAAGTCAATAGTATTTGGCTAAATAGAATAGGTGACAGCCGCGATACTTCAATATCCGCTGTCATTAGTCAACCCCCATTAAGGATTATATGACCAACGAAACTATTTATTACACATACGCTTGGCTTCGTGCCAAAGATAGCAAAATTGCAAAAGCCGGAACACCATATTATATTGGTAAAGGTCACGGACGTAGAGCTTATCGCAAAGGTGGTCCAAAAGACAAATCTTGTATCGTATTACTAGAAACTAACCTAACCGCACTTGGCGCCTTTGCTATTGAACGGAGGATTATCCGATGGTATGGACGGGCTGATATCGGTACCGGGATCCTTCGCAATCGTACAGATGGTGGCGATGGAGTGAATGGAAAGATTCACTCCATCAAAACTCGTCAAAAGATGAGAGATGCTCATAATAATCAATCAATCATTGAGAAGTCAATTAGGCAGCAACGACAGAGCATAGCTGCTAAAAATAAACCACCAGTGACAGATGCCACTCGTCAGAAGATGAGAGATGCCAATACAAACCCGTCAGATGCCACTCGTCAGAAGATGAGAGATTCAGCGAAAAATCGTCCACCTGTTACCAACGAAACTATGCAAAAGAGGCGCGCTACTATGTTAAATCGATCGCCAGAAGAAAAAGCTATAACGAGTAATAAACTAAAGGAGGCCGCTAAGATTGCCCCACCGCGCTTACCTCATTCAGCTGAAACTAAACAAAAGATAAGTAATACTAAGAAAAATAAACATCAGTTACTAATTAACCTCTGCAATATCGCGTTGCCATAAGCTTAATCTTCAATGGCGACGTTACAATCGCCGATAAGATGCTTTGTAGCGTAGCAACTCTCCCAAATTTTATAGTTGCTTCATTTGCATCTTTTATGCCATCTGGCCATTCTGGAAAAGATACGCTCCATCCAAGATCGGCGGCTTGCAATGCCATTCCCATACCCGACTTGTCTCGGTCAGGAAGGACTACGGGTTCGCTGTCGACATCTTCAATTAACTTTGCTTGCTCGGGACTTATGTTATTGCTCATGATCGCAACCCCATCGATACTAAGAGCATCATATTCTCCCTCAACGACGATTGTGTATTTCCGTAGATGCCCTTGCTTATCTAAATTAAATACAAAGTGTGGAGGCTTGGTGGTGACCATTTTAGGTGTGCCTTTTGGTACTTCTCCAATCCACCGTGCGCTGTAGCCAACTATCTTCACGTCTGACATGTATGGTAGAATGACGCGATGCTCCATATCTTGCTTGGGACTTGAGCTTGTATACCAATCTGACAGTTCTAGTATTTTGCGGGAGTCTAGGTATTCTGCAGCCTCTAATGTTAAGTCCCGTACGGTCCACGGCCACTCAATCTGCGGCCAGTCTGGTTTCTTGTATGGTTCGTCGATGACAGTTTCATCTTCAACAACCTGGTCCCATAGTTGGATCTTTAGGCGTTGGACATCACCTTCGTCTATCCCAAACGCTCGCATCAATTTTATTAGTTTGAAGCCAAGTCGTTGTCCCGGACGCCACCCAGTAGTAAATTGGCAATTGAAGCAGTGGTAGCCAATTCGATCAACTTCAAACTTCATCCCGCCACGGTGCTTATTATCTGGACGGCTTTGTCCATTTTGCATACACATCGGACAGTTCATTGTCAGCCACCCACCAGTGGTTGCTTTTAATGCGGGTAAGTGTGCTCTTAAGATGTTCTCAACGATGCTCATATAGAGCTAGTTTACACTCTTACAAGAATTTTGTCAATGGTGCCGACATTCGTTTCGCCGTCGATTTTTTGGATGCGGATCCATCGTACCATAGCATAGATATTATACGGATCAATTCCTGTATATCCATGCAATTCCAGCAACGGACTAGTAGCCCCTTCGGGTACAAGATCAGACCACAATGTGCCTGTTGTGATCACATCAGTTTGAGTACCTTGGATGATAATCTGGCCAGTGTAGTTCGTTGCGTATATACCTGCAGTGAACATCCCACCTTGCATTCGAAAGTATGATGGCCCGTTATATGCACTAGATACTATCTTTATGAAATTGGTCGAATCCGATATACTCTGGAATGATGAGATTTCGTATGTTGCTCTGCTCGTTGGGACCACTGCATCCTTAACCTCAACATCCATCGACCCTTTATGCGCCCTGTTCCAAGTTAAGGCAGTTTCTAATCCTTCAGCATCTATTATTGTTGCACCTAGACTGTAAATGCCCGGTGATAACATCATTAGATCTCGGGCAAATATAACAAGCATTGCTTGCCCGCTTGCTGCATTAACTACTTCAACTCTGCGACGAAATATAGTGGTGCCAGCGGCGCTATTCCACATTGTGACGGTAATATTGCTATCCAATATATTAAGTGGATGTCTATCTATACCAGTTATATTGATAGCCAACTTGTTATCAATTGCTTTAATCCATACTATGCGTTGATCAGTGGATAGCGCATGGTGTCGCGTGGTACTTGCTGCAGATCCATGGCCAGAATAGTTCAGCGTGGTTGATGGGAATTGTGTATTAAGCGTTGGCATAGTGTATATTTAGCAAACCAAGTCATCTTAAGTCTGGTAAATAAGTATATATGAATACAGCCATTAAACTAAAGGAATTTTTAGAACGATTTCCTTTTCTAAGTCTTGCAACGTACGGTGATCAAGAATTAGTGGGAATTATACAGAATAGCGACAACGTTGTGGTTACTATGTACGTCTATAACCTACTAAAGGATGAAGATAAGATGGTGTTTATGGAAGTTGGCAACGAATGGTGGTGGGGCTCTAATCGGTTAGTGCCTATCAATATTGTGCTTAAGGTTCCAATGCGGCACTTTTCATATACACTAAAAACGTATAGCACAAAGGATTTTGTGGTGCTGCACGGGCAACAAACTAGCCTAACGAATGTCATTACTAAAAGGACCAAGCGGCGCCAAATTAGCCTTGTAAGGAAGATGGATTAAGCTGCTCGCAAAGTAGATTCATATGGACTACTACCAATAGTGCGTAGGAAATCGCATGGCTACGTTTAAAATAGTAATCGCCATTGGCTGGTTTAACCCATACCTCATTCATTATCTTGGTCCATGACTCCCCTACTAGATAACGTTTTGCCGGGCGAATCATAGCAAGTACCGCTGCTAATTGTTCAATTGATTGTGGCCTTGTTTGACGAAGAATACCACCGTGGCCGTTTAGATGAAATAATAAATTAACAAAGTCATCTTCTAACAACAGATCCCAAATTGGTTCCTGTGCCGCTAATGCATCTAGATGCTCTTTGCTCTTAACTTGGGTGTACAAACTTACATTAAGCATGTCTACTTTAAAGTAGCCAACAGCATCTGCTTCGTTATAATCTAAATCGCACCAGCCGTTGAACGGATTGATTGGTACAGGATGGAAGTATACTCCAGTATTATGTTTTTGTTTTTGTCCCGTTGGACTTATCATCATTGCCGGTACGTGCGGAAATAATTTAAGAACTTGCGTTCGGTCGCCAAAATCTATGTCAATGTCCGGATGATTCATTTTTCATATTTTTAATAATATCAAGTAACTCTTTTTGTTTCTTGGTAGATGACATTCCTTCTACCAGTAAGATAAGGATATCAAGTTTTGCTTCAAGTGAAATCATGATAGCACTTGCGTCATTGTTGAGTTTATCCAACTCGCTTCGCTTTGATGATTTTTTATTTGTTTTGTCCACCATTCGGTATCCACATGTTTTGTTACTGTATCAATTTGACCCGGTTCCATTCTATCAAGCAAGTCCTGCGCAGCATCTGCTGAATATATAATCCATGGACTCAATCTGCCAAGAATGACCATATTCATTGCCGTTGCTGGTGCTATCTTCCTAAAGAAATCTTGCCAATCCTCTCCACTTGTCTCGCCCCATTCTTGTATGGTCAGTATCGTTCTCTCTAATGCTCGTGCAGCTGATTCTTTCTTTGCAGCTTCTTGTACGTACAGTTGGTAAGTGCCATGCTTTGTCCAATCACTTAACCTAACTGCCATCTTAAAAAGCCATTGAATAAACTTCTCGCCCTCGTAAGGACGTAATTCAATTAGATAATTTGCAAATTTTACAAATCCGATATAATCAGTACTTTTCATAAAGTCCTCAAACACTTTTGCTTTTCTTGTATTTGGCGATACATACTTCATGAAGTCGCACCATACAATAAAGGCCATCCTGCTTGGCTGTTCATCCTTATCCATCCATCGCTGCTTACGTACACAAAGATGAGCACTTAATGTACGTTCACGGGAGAATGATTTATTACAAAAACGGCATTCGTATTCTGTCATGTTTATTTATTAGGCTTTTCATGTTACTTAACTACCAAGTTAGTTTAGCAGAACTATAACACAATGTCAATATCGATTGGCTAAATAGAATAGGCGACAGCCGCGGTCATTAGTCAACCCAACAAAGGATCATATGACCAAGGAAACTATTTATCATTGCGTATATCGCATCACAAACCTGGTAGAAAAGAAACACTACTACGGCAAACGGAGTTCGAAGACATTGCCGTCCCTTGATATTGGTGTTACGTATTTTTGTCGTCAAGCGATACCACATTTAAAGCGGATCAAACGGCTAATCCGGGCAATAATACAATAAACTTGTTTATTTAAACAAGTCTTTTATCTGCGACGCAGCAACGTTTTTAGCCTGTGCGATGTCCTGTAATACATCGTCACCATTAATTGTGCGGAATAATTCAATCTCCTCGTCTGATAGCGATGGAAATTGTTCTATGAGCCATTGCGTTACTTTGTCTTTCTTGACCCCACGTGGTGGGATGAATGTATGCCGAATACCCTTGCTACCAACGCCAACTCTGCTTAGTAGCTTCCAGCGTAGTTCTTCATGTGCAGATGTAATAGCAACATAGTCGATGTTGAGCAGATCGTTTGTATTAAGTAGATACCATTCTTGTAACTCTCTATCACCTTGTACGCTTGACGCCCAGCGTTGAGCCATAAATGAATTTACCCCTTTACGATCCTCTTCTGATAGTTTTTCATAAAATTCGCCGTTACGGGTATCAATTGCCCCCATGATCTGATCAATTGGGACTTTATATGCCGCTGTTGCTTTGGGTTTTGTTTTAGTGGCCATGTAAATAATTATACAACATAAACAACTTAATGTCAATCGTTAGTTAAAACCAGATTTTGTTCAAATCAAGTACTTCAGGAACCTTATTTGTCTCTTTGAGAAAATAGGCACACATTGGCTGCTCGCCGTCCTCAAGTGGAATTGCCAATATATGACCAAACTTCAACTTTGGTACATACCATTTCACTTCTTGGTATATATTCACAACTTCAACCTTTTGCCATTCGGGTCTATATCCGTTGATAGGATTGAATACAAAGCAGGAGAACCCACGGTCATTTAGACTCATGATATTAATTACTTCTGGTTCGCCGTGGTCTGGTTCGCCAATTATCAAGGACCAATCTAGAGGTACTTTTAATTCATACTTGCCAATCCGCAATACAGCAGCTGGGCATGAAAAAGACTCTAAAAAGACCAATGGCACAAACATGTAATCAACATCGTCTTTGTTGCTATAATCTAATACTCCGTAACGCAGGTCTTCGTCAATTTCTTCGGGAAGACGATCCAAATCATATGCAACGTTATCTGTTGTTAAGATTCTCACTTGTATATTACCTTTTTAATTTCAAACTCATAGTTTGCTTCTTTATAGAAAATCTTACGCTTGGCTAAATGCCGTTTCGCAAATTTGGCCGTACTGGTGATGTCGTAGATTTGTACAAAATCCTTGCCCTCAGCTTTTCTTAACCCCCGGCCTATTGACTGTATAACTCGAATAAACGACTTACCAGGCTCCACCAGAACCATGTTAAAGATACGAGGAATATTGATACCAGTACTTGCCACCCCGTAAGTAGCGATAATAACCTTCGTGTCACTAATTGATACTTCATCATATTCGGTTTTCCTATCCTTTGATTTAGTTGCACCTGATACAAATACACTACCGACAATGCGTTCTTCAAGCATTTTCCCGCATTCTACTCGATCAACTAATATAAGCGTGTTACCGGTGGAGCCGATATCTGTAATTGTTTTTGCCAACTCATCTATACGCGCTGCATTTGTAGTTAGATATGACAACTCCTCTTGGTATGATTTGTAATCAACCTTGTCATCAAATTGTAATACCCTAACCTGACAGTTTGCAAGAACCCCCATATCTTGTAACTCGCTTGCTTGCAGTCTATGCAACACTGGTCCCAGAGAGGCAATCAGACTAATGTATTCGTGCTCTTCCTTGGGAATAGTGCCGGTCAATCCCCATCGCAGTGGCACTTTTGCAAAAATACCAGTTAGCATATCCTTAAGCGCCGAGGCTTTTGCTGCATGGACCTCATCAACTATAACGCAAACAAGGTTGTCTAATAATAATTCTGTGCTTACACCGGTAGCTGTTGCAAGCCCTTCTTTTTCTCGCTTTATAAGACTGTTAATACTTTGCCATGTTGCAATAACATGTGTATGATTAAGGTCTTTATCGTCTCCGAAGAATACACCAACATCTAATCCAAGGTTAACATAGTCGGCATGTGTTTGTCGTACAAGGTCTTTATTTGGTACGATAACTAGTGTGCGGCCATACGGTTGGCAGCATAAACTTAATCCAGCGGTCACGAGAGTTTTCCCCGCGCCTGTCCCGATCTCTTGCACCCCAGCAGAATTGCCCAGGAAACGATTGATAATCTCTACTTGGTAGTCTCGTAATACGATATCTTGGTTTGCTCGCTCATGTGTGGGTGGCCATTTAATGTGAGAGAATGTTGTTTCGTTAACTTCAATGAATTTGAAATCGTATGCAGCTCTACGATCATCTATCTCCACTTGCCATCCTTCTTCGGCTATAATTGGCAATACCCTCTCAAGGAGGTTTAGATATGTTGAACCGGCTGTAGTGAAAAACCCTATCTTACCATCCCAGCGTCCAAGGCGATACGCTGGCGAATAGTATGCAGACGGAAGTTGATATTTAAGCTTGGCTTCGCATTTTCTTCGAGTTGATGCGTCGAGGTCGATGAACTTACAATTTACTTCATCTTTGATTTCTAATTTTGTAATTCCGGACATATTATAATTATTTTTGAGTTACGCATATTGCAGAGGATTTTGCCTATCCATCTGGTCTATTTGGTCTATTTGGTCTATTTGGTCTATTTTGTCTATTTTTGAGCCAATGAGTGCCAGCGGCTATACAATGTTGTTCGGTTTGAAAGCCGCTTACTGATGCTATTGAGTTACCTCCTGCTGCTGCCGGCGCAATCAGCGTTAAAATTAAAATCCACATAAGCTATTTCCTTTGAATATGTAGTATAACAGTATTGCAACTTTAAGTCTATGCTGATATTACCAATAGCAATATAGTTAGCTAAAAACTGTCGGTTTATAAAAAGCAATTTTGCCATAATGATGTCAAAAGGATAGGCACCGTAGTGCCTTATATCCCCACTGTAATAACAATTGGTTATTGTTTCATCAGAATGAGCTGCTTACGAAACATCTCAATAAACTTTTTCATTTTAATCTCCACCTTTCAAGAGGAAACGATTTGAGATAGCCTTAAACGAACACTGCATCCTAAGCGACTTGAATACAACACCTTCACGCTCGGGCTTTGCGTTGCCAACTACCGACTTGCCTTCGGCCAATTGTAACAAGACTGCAATATTAGTAGACGAGCTAGTTTCATATACGCCTAACACTGGTGCATGATTCAGTCCCAGCTCTTGTGCCAGCCCAAGACGATCCTTTGGCAATACATAGCAGTGCTTATCAATATCGTATATGTCAAACAGATAGAAATCTTGGCCTTTAAGCTTGTAGGGGTTGCCTTGAATTCCTTCACCGACGCATTCGCCTTGTAGAGCAAGATTGCGTCCCATAGCACGAAGCTTGGCTTCAAGCTCATAACGCTTTGCTACGAGCCATAGGGTATTACCTTCTGTGTCCATTAGGTTCAGGTTTCGCGAACATACGCCAAAGTCGTCATCATTATGATACACAGTCATTGACGAGCCGTCGAGTTTCTCGGTTTGCTCCCACACATGGTTGTCTGTTTTCCAAAATTCCAATTCTTCTTTCAGATTCTGCACACGTTCTTGATCAGTCTTCTGAATAAAGTCTGGAAATAGTCCGCGAGCCATACCAGCAAGACATGCAGGAATTGGTGCTTCATATTTTAGGATGCCCAGCAGTTCAGAAACATCAATGCCTTCTATAAACTGCGTAGGGTCATTGAATTCCGATGGGATTGGCAATAGCAATCCCTGCGAAACGACACCGCGAAGTTTCACTGTACGCAGACGTTCTCCAGCGACGCTTTCATAGGTCCGCGGCTCTTTTCCTTTTGAAAGGAATGGTGCTAATGCTGTGGGCACCCATGAATCAATCTCAAGATATATCGCAAGGTCGCCTACATTGAAATCGCCCTTCTTGGTAACTACGGTCCATCCACCTACAACGGCGCATTCAATTGCGTCAGCATCGGGGATAGGACGGATCTCGTCAATTTTTCTAATCGTTGCTAATTTTCTCATTCTTGCACCTCTTTAACTCGTATTACTATTCCGCCGTATCGTTCTTGATAATCATCGGCTCCGTGCTTGCTGTTGAAGGCTTCCATTAAATCGCCATCTGGGTTTACCGCGAGATACCAAACCCAATCAACTGTTGATTCGTTCACTGCAATTCCTTAGTAGTTGCCATCACACAAAATGCTAACGGCTTCTTTACTTGTTGAGAATCTTTCAAACTCTGCTTCTTTTGCAGGGCGTCCAAGTCCTTGCTTTTCAAGCTCATCATTTAAGAGAATCGTTGCATGGGCTGCCGTTAGTGCTGATACCACGGCGGCTGTACCAACAGGATAGTGTCCTTTGAACATTCTGTTTGTCCATACTTTCATATATCACCCTTTCCGGAAATAAGCGAGGAGTGCTATCAGTACAATAATTATCGTACCAGCACTCAAGTATTCATTTGGTATTTTCATGGCATTCCTTATCCGCGTTTCATAACAGTAGTTTCTGCAAGGCGCTGATAACGAGTTGGACCAGCCATCTTGTACAAGTCTGCAACCTTAATCACAGTCCGCAATGACAGTTCACGCAAACGGTCTTTGTTGAGATCAACAAAGTTATAAATCTCTTCAACCACGCCATCAGCAAAGTCATACGCATCCAGCATACCGTCCAATGTGATCTGCTTAATACGCAACATCTTGTCACGCATTGTATCTAGCGTGATATCCAAATAATGGCAGCGGCTTTCCAATGCAGCAAGGTGGTCTTTCAACCTTGCGGATTTTACATGTTCAAATTTAATGTTGCTAATGAAAATTGCTGCGCCGTTGAAGTCAAACTTATTTGGCACGCCTTCTGCTGCTAACACGCGGGAATCAGTATTCCACGAAATAGTCCGACGAGCACTGGTATCCAATGCTGCCTTAAGAATGTTCAGGGACAAGTCATCAAGTAAAATACTGTCGCAGTCGTCAAACACCAGCACGTTGCCGCTATCTGCGAACTCATATAACTTGCAATACAAGCCAATGGCGCTCATTGCACCCTTAACAACTTCATAACGTGGACGGTTGCCGCCAATTTTGTCAAACATTGCAGCCTTGTTGAGCACTTTTTCTACGCCAAAGCTCTTGCCCACGCCAGGAGGGCCAACCACAATCATTGCACGAACAGTGCCATCAACTGCGCCTTCGGTCATTTCTTCAAGGATGTCAAATCGTTCGCGAATACGTTCAATTGCTTCTTCATCTGTTTCTACTTTGGCTTCTTTTTTACTTGGTGCGGTAACTTTGCCGCCTGTGGCGCATAATGCGGCAGTAGCAGGGATAACATCGCACATGGATTCAACTTTGATTCGTACAGAGCGTCCAACAAACTCGCCAAGGGACTCGCCTGCGATTACAGTGACATATCCGCCTTTAGTGCCTTCTTTGTAATCTGCAACAAGCTCAAACGTCTCGTTGTTGATATTGAAGCCACGATAAGTGCCGGACTTGATTGTAATAAATGCTGACATGGGTTTCCTTTGCGTGAATGTTACTTACTTGACAATATGTATTATAGCAGGATTCAATAGTACTGTCAAATGGAGGGTCATAGTGCTCTGTGCTCCTCTCCTACAATTACTCGGCTGCTATGCGGTGTTGATGTACGCTTTCCACTTGGTGCTTCGCAGTAGAAGCCAGCAGAAGATTTACATTTTGGGCAACTACGTTGGATGATTGCATCTGAGAAAGCCCAACCGGTTGATAAGCTACCAACCGGAGGGGTAGTACCTTTAGTTTGTTGCTGTTAAGTATTAATTATACTGCATTTCGGATAAATTGTCAACTCTAGTGTTGTATTTCTACAACAAAACCTGCCATTGCAGCGGGTTATTTGCTTATCGCATGTTGTCTTGCATTGCCTTTAATCGCTGTTCGTATGTTGCCAACATTTCTGCTGCTCCATGTAAGCCTTCTTCGACTGCTAGCTTCATTTCGATAATATCAGACAACAATACATCCAATTTACGTGCTAATACGGCGGCTGCTGTTAATTTGAGACCTTCAGGACGAGCTGGTTTTGCAAATTGACGGGCTTGCTGCGGCCTTTGCGGCCGCTGCTCGCGCCAAACATCGCTCATTGTTCTAATACCAATCATATTATGTCCTTATCGCAGTTCGGCGTCTTCCATTCCTGCGACTCTGAGTTTTATTATTCCCGACACCTGCCACTGCCGTATATCAAGCCCTTTTACTAACCCAAGGAACTTGTTGCGTACAAGAGCAAATTCGTTAATAATGCAGTCCATATCAAATACATCTTGCTCACCATCAACATACTTCTCGGCATCACGTGATGTTAATGTTTTATTGTAATGTTCAGTAAAGTGTCTAAATTTGGCACCACGAAGTTTTCGTGCTTCAAGGTTTAGGTGTTCAAGTATCGCCTCAAGTTCTTGCAACTGATTAAAACGAAACTCGACCAACCCTGGCATCTCCCGTGCAGCTTTTTCAAGACTGCCATCTACTTTTAATTCTCGGCGGGCGGCAATTAATTCATTTTCAAAGAATGTAATGCAGTCCGGAAGATTACCAAGACTTGCTTTTACTTTACCAAACCAGGAACTCATTATTCTTCCTCATCATCTTCCTCATTATGATCTTCATCAAGTTCTCCAAGAATCTCTGCAAATGCATTATCAATTGCAGCGTCTGTACCTTTGGCTTCACTACGGGCCTCTTCGAGATCAAGGAAGTCTTCGGCACCACGCAGAAAACTTACTGCTGCAACATCGCGTTCTTTTTTATCGATGTATGGTTTAACACCAAGCCACATCTGTACAAGCATTTCTCCGGAATCAGTCATATTGTATTTCTCCATATAAGTATCAATTTAATACTGAGATACTTAGCATGTTATTATCGTGGTGGGTGGCTTAGAAAGATACTCTTCATTCTGGATCCATTTATGATTGACAAGAAAGCCCCAATCGCGCCTATGTACGCCGGGGCAAAATAATGTCCACGGTGTTATGCTAGGATGTAACTCAATCCTATGGTAGCTAGTAGCACCGCGTATCCGACAATGGCCGGGTCCGCGCCAATGACGTACCTCACTAGACTTTCGGCCTTCAGAATCAAATGTTGGAACCCACTCATAATATCCACCTTTTAAAATCAAAGAAAAATATCCCCAAGGATGATCATGCACATCCCCGGGATCGGAACTGCAAAACTTATGCACAAACACATTGAATGGAAACCACTTGCGGTCTTTTAGAAACACGTAGTAGCGTTCAAGCAATGGCTTGTCATTTTGGCGATCCATGATAACTCTATGGCGACCTAGTCGTTGCATCAGTTTTTTAATCATATGTTAGTATAGCATCTTTTACACATAAGGCCAACCTGAATCTTCTCCAAGTAAGGAACGCATCGCTTGAAACTCTCGCCACGAATCTTTATACATTTGGTTATCCTTTAGTAATGCGGTATGGCGCTCTCGCACTTTAACTACATAATCAGATTCGTTGTAACACGAACTTGATCTGCGAGACATACTCATAATATGGGCTATTTTTCTACTGTCGTCTATCCATTTGTCAATGGTACGTGTGCTTACTTCAAGTTTATACACGTATTCTGGTTCTGAATAGATCATATTGACGTTTTTGTCCATTGCAGAACCAGGTGCATAGCTAAAATTATTATAGCTACTGTAGCGTTGGTACTCATTCCTGTCAAGTATGTGTGCTCCAGTATCAACTAACCATTTTTCACGTTGCGCTACTTCGTCACGCATGATTACTCAACGATGTCGTTACTAAGTTCAGGTGCTACTTCTGACTTACGCTTATCTGCAATGTGCGGGTTAGCAGTAATATCAGACATAACTTTATCCAAACACCCATCATCATTTCGTTCCCATCCCTTACGGAATTTCTTGATAATTACACCATCTGAATCAGTGTACATAAGACTGTTGCCTTCTTTCTTGAAGATTTCTTTTCCTTCAAATAAGTCAGTGAGGCCCGAGAATGGATTCATTCCTGTCTCGTACGGGATTTTGATTTGGACGGATTCAAATGGTTTTGCATAGCGTGTTTTCATAATCTTGCAGCCTGCACGAATACCCTTTACTTGGGCAATCTTATTCCCATCTTCATCTTCCTTGAGCTTCATTTTCTTCATTGCAACAACGATAGAGGATGCATAAATGAAACCTTGGCCGCCACTAATCTTGTCATCTGGATCAAACATGTCCTGACTCTGATATGTATGGTTGGTACATACAAGACCAAGATTTAGGTTACCGAACATATTGACACAATTGCGTACTAGCGATGTCAAGGCTTTTGGCTTACGTCCCATATCGCCCTTCATATCACCTGCATTGAACTGGTTTACATCAGTTGGTGTTAGCAACATGCCAAGAGAGTCAAGTACGAACAATACCTTAGGGCGGTCATCTGCTGGCATTAATTTATATTGCGCAACGAATTCAGAAATCATCTTAGCAACGTCGTCAATCATTGCCATGTTAAGTTTTAACAACTTGCTAGGACTTGTATCAACATCTAATGCATGTAGCCATTTTTCATCAAGTGCATTTTCTGTGTCGATTAGGATTGGGAATATGTCTTGCTTTTGTGCATTAGCAATTAAGTTACCAGCGCAGATGAAAGATTTGCCGGCGCCAGACTCACCAGCGAATACTGTTACTTTGCCTAATGGAATACCTCTATTGAAGTCTCCACTTATAAGATAGTTAAGGGCGTGATTACCTGTGCTCACCCAATCTGTTGGGTCGTTGAAGCCTACACTGAGGCCTTCGATACTTTTTGTGATTGATTTCCTAAATTTGGAAACGTCGAAACTACGGCTTGCCATTATGCTTTCCTTTTTTTTATTTAATTGTGCTGCTCTTCTTGCTGCTGACCAGGGCTTGCTTTTGAAGGGATGATGGGTGTAGATGATTCTACACCCATCATCTATTACGAAGCCGAGCGGTTACGAATCATCTTTAGGATATCATCGACGGATGGCTTTGCTGCACCTGTTGCTGGTGCACTTGCTGCGGCTGGTGCACTTGCTGCGGCTGGTGCACTTGCTGATGCCGCAGGAGTACTTGTTCGTGGCGCTGGACGGGCAGCAGGTGTATCCTCATCTGCGTCACCTGCTGCTCCGCCACCGGCCATTGCCACGCCACTTGGACGGTAGAACTTGCTCCACTTGGCTGGATCATACAATTGCCCATCAACGCTTGCTTCAAACATTTCGAAGATTGCTTTAACTTCATCGGCGTTTGGACGCTTTGGCATGAAGTCGCCAAGATTAAACAACGTGTGTGTTGCAATTGCAGTCAACTCGGTTTCATTTAGGTCACGTGCTTTTCGCGCCCAGCCAGATGTTGAATAGTCAGCATAGCCGCCCTTCTGCGTCTTGTTCAAACGGAAGTCTGTACCACCAACGTATTCTGTTGGCAAATCTTCCATGTCCGGATCCATCAAAGCTTGCTTGATCAAAGTGAAGATCTGTGGGCCGATGATGAAGCGACGGATTGGATTTTCCGGTATGCTTTCTTCTTCCATTGGGCTGTTTACAACAAAGCCTTGGAACACGTAAGAACGCTTTTTCCAATAAGTGCGTCCAAGTTTTTCCATATTAGGATCTTTGAACCACGGACGGATTGTTGCGTGAATTGGGCATGTTTCGTCCCACATTTCGGTACAAGGTACTTGTACAGTTACTTTCTTGTTTTCGTCTTGCCCCACAATGCCAGCGAATGGGATTTTAATCATTTGGCGTTCACGCCAAAAGAATGTATTTTTCTCGTCACCGTCTGGGAGGAATCGAATAGTTGCTGAAGTGCCTTCTGCAATATTCCAATGTGCGAAGATTCCGTTATCGCCACCTGCGAATTTAGTACCGCTGGATTTTTGTGCTTGCTCGGCTAACCGAGCGCGAATTTCTGCTAATGATGCCATGATGAGTTTTCCTTTATATAATAGCCAATAATAGTGTCGTCTCTATTGAGACACAATCTATACATTACTGTACATGTTGTAATTATACTTATGACTGCAAAGGAAGTCAATAGGCAATTTAGCCAGAAAACGGCTAACTTAGTTTTGATTGTAAATCTGCAAGAGCTTCAGTGACATCACGGTGAGTTGCTAACAAACTTTCCACTACTGATTGCGTATGTGGCAATTCGTATGCTAATACTTCGTCTAGCATTCCAGTGCGGGCAGCACGTTCCATCATCCTCCGAAGCATGATCACTTCACTCTTACCTTTTGCACGGACCTCATTTATGGTAATGCCGTTTTCGCCAAGGCGTTTGGACCAGCGTAGAAGCTCCATAATATCTTTGCGTCTACGGGAAATCTCACAAATTTTCTCGCCCATTGCATCCCATGGTTTGCCACCACCCTCTACATGCAATCCCATCACGCGAGCACCAAGTAGGTGTGTGTGCGGATAGCGAAAACGCTCCCCTGCTTTTTCTACGAAGATGGCGGCAATGTTGCGGCTTCGCGCACCAGGTGATTCTTCATTTACTGGCTTTGAATGGCGAAGGATGATTTTTGTGGATCCAAGTGGCTTGTAACTTGTTTTAGAGGTATTGCGGCTGCTTTCTTTAACTGTACGGTGAACCATTGCTTTTGGTGTAATCTGTCCGGCGTAACTACGAATGGTAGTGCCATATAGATAGCGTTTTGCAACATTTTGTACCATGGGCTTAAACGTGTCTTTAAACCAATCCATATCAGTTTTGTTCGAATCAAATGTTATCTCAACATCGGTATTTTCACTGTTGATAAACACCATAACACCGTCTTGCGACAGATGCATGTAAACCGCCTTATCCTGTTCCATAGTATCTTTACCGTCGGTATCACGAAAGTTGACATTATGGCTTACCCCCGCTACTGCGGCTGCTATTTCTCGTGCAAGTTGGTCATCAGTTTTCATATAGTTATTTAGTCGATTATGGGTGTGCGTGGTTGACGATTTAACTGTGCGTTGCGCATCTTCAGCCTTGTTTCTTCAGTTATAGGTGGTCGATTTTTTGCGCGGCTCTCATTCTAGCCAGGGTTACCTCTGAACGATTTGATTGTGATTTACACATCTTTTGTATGGTTTCTTCAGAGTGGCCTCCACTGTTTTTAAATCGGTTTTTGCCAGCAATACTTTTAGCCAGGCACGTTTCTGGCGAATCTTTTCGCCCTGTATTTGCTTCAGTAGTCTTCCGTATAGATTCTGCTGACCTAACTCTACCAATGGCAGAATCACTTAACTTTTTCCTTGTTTCTTCAGTTATAGGTGGGCGATTGGCTTGTTTAAGTTTCAACTTCTGCTTAATTTCCGCAGACATATTCTTATGGCCGTCTCTTAACTTCTGCCTTGTTTCTTCAGTTATAGGTGGCCGCCTCTTGTTAGCATCACTCATCTTTTGGCGGGTTGCGTCGGTGAAGGGCGATTGATTCTTTCTAGCTTCCTTTATCTTTTGACGGGTTGCGTCGGTGAAGGGCGATTGATTCTTTCTAGCTTCCTTTATCTTTTGACGAGTTTCTTGTGAATGACCGTTATTCCTAAATCGTCCTTTTCCATGAAAACATGATTTATTAGCAAGTGATGGATTGTTCCAGTTTTCAAAAATAGTTAGCTGTTCAAAGTCATATGCGTCTTCGCTTGCTGTTTCGGTGAAAAATTCAGCTAATAACATGTGTGTATATTCGTCAAAAGGATGCGTTAGCAGTTTGCTGCTAGTTTTGTAAACGTGGCCAAAATCTTCTATTGCTGGCAATTTGTTGGCTTTTCGGTAACCAACGTAGAATTCGCCGGATATTGGATGATCAATTCGGTAAACGTATGGCGGTGCTAGATAAGTAGTTTTGTTGGTCATATAATCCTTAGAGTGGGTTGACTAATGACAGCGGGTAGTTGCATACCGTGGCTGTCACCTATTCTATTTAGTCAAAGTACCACTATAACCAGCCGACCAGCCAATTGGCATTGGTTTTAAAATCAGATCTGCACCGGAATTTATAAGCCTGTCGTAAACAACCTTGTCCCATGACATTATAACTTCCACCATGCGTAGTACTAATATTGTTGCCATAACTAAATCATCCGTTTCACCATCTTTGGCGGCAAAACTTGGGCCGCGGGCAATGAAGTTTTTCAGTTCGCGTAATAGGTTGTGACTCTTAATAGTCATCTTGTCGCCTTCGACATAGCTCTTTAATCTCATGCAACCCGTTAGTTTCGTTTTGTGTGAAGTGTTAAAGCCACGACGTCCTCTGTTCTGCCCAGGTCTTCGTACTTCCTGTACAAAGGTCCCTGGTATATTTTGTTCGCCAAATTCACGAATTGCCATCAATGCTGCTTCACCGATGGTATTGTTTTCCACGGACCAATATATCTCGCTGTTATTCTTTGATTCAGTTTGTATCCATTTTAGGATAGCAACTAGGGTGCGCAACTGCCCCGTCATGTCGGTTTTATTATGTTGCCACTCTGCAACCTGTACTAGATCGGGTAATCTAAATACTTGAATAGCTGAAGGATCGCCGCCTGTGCCAAGGCTTGGATCCCATCCTAATACAAATGTTTCGCCGGGTTGTGGGTACGAATACACACGTACCTGCCCCATTTTATTTGTGGGTTCGGAGCCTTCCATTGTTACTAACTTCATTGGGGAAACAAGTGTCTCATCTGCAATGATGAATTCGCCTTCGTGTTCCCGCAGAAATCGTTCTGCGCCGATTTTGATCCGCTCGGTATTTGCCCACTCTTCGTCACGATCTGGATGGTGGCTCCAAATAAATTTAATAGAAGCAAACCCATTGCGACCAACGGTGCGGGTTTGATTGCCAAACTCGTCTTCCTTGCGTATTGCATCTTTCCAAATGCGGGCAAATTGATCGTCATCTTGATTTGGCGTACTGGTAATAATACACTTACCGCCAGTTGACAATGTAGGGGAGATTGATGTCCAAAATTCTGTTGCTATACGCGGCTTGACGAATGCAAACTCATCTAAGTAGATTAGCGAAAGTGACATGCCCCGCGCTGTTGTTTCGGTTGTGGTTGCTGACAAGATACGAGAGCCGTTGTCAAAGTCGATACTGCCCTTGTTATAACTTGTAGCGCCTGATTTCAGCCAGGATGGTAATGTTTCATATGTGTAACGTACCCTTTGCATAATTTCTTGAGCGCCGGTGTACTTGTGGGCTGCGATTAGAATAGTACTGTCAGCGATGAACATTGCATACCATACAAGATATGCAGCGGCGCAGGCCGTTTTACCCATCTGCCTTCCAAGTAGATTTACAGAATAGCGATTATTGTGGTAGCACTCAATGAGTTCGCGTTGATAATCGTAAAGTTTAAATTTTACTTTACCTAATGTGGCATGCTGTACCCAACAGTAGGTGTCGATAAAATAAACTGGATCTAAAGCGCATTTTGAAAGTTCAGCGATTTGAACATCGCTGAACTTTTCAATCTGAAATGGCGGCTTAATGAATGTGTTTACTAAAGCCATTTACCCTCTTACTTTGCGGTAAGTTTATCAACTGCTCTGGAAACACCTTTAAGGCGACTATGAGCTTTATCATCAGAGGCGCTACCCGCCCATGATTTTTTAGATGGATGCTTGCCCGGGCCTTCATCGCCGCCCCAATCTGCGGCACCAGCATTATACCCGAGAGATTTTGCATCACCAGCGGCTTTCTTTACATAGGAGCCAAGGGTTTTTGGACTTAGTTCGTTTAGTTCTTCAGATTCTGAAACATCTTCCTTGATTGCTCTTACTACATACTTGAGACCATAGTAGCCTTTTTCGCCCTTAGATAATGCAGCATTGCAACGTTTAGCGTATGCTTGAGCATCTTCTTTAGAGTCAAATGTTTTAGTGGGCTTATCATTCTTTTCACCAACGCTACCACCAGTTTGGAATACGCCGTACTCAGTAGTGGTTGCTTCAGTTACTGGCTTTGCCTTATCAGCAGGAGTAACTGGCTTGCGACTATTGTCCGACATTTCTGCCTTTGTAGCTTTGTATTTTGCCTTAAAGGCTTGCGGTGACAGTTCGCGCATATCCATTGACAACTCTTTAACCTTGCCTTCATTCATTGTGGCAATGCTTTCAGCTACAAACTTACGATATTCGCCCATTGCTGTTGCAAATTGTTCTTCAATGGTGCTTTCACCCATTGGATTCTCGCCTTGCCCAGGAGCTCGGTTTTGTCCGAATTCTTTGTCGCCCGCGCCTTTGCCCGGTGCACTTGGCAAACTACCGTAGTATTCTGGTTCACCTTTTGCACCATCTGGGGCATTAGCGAATCGTCCTTCACCCAATGCAAGTTGAAGGATGCGTTCTGATTCAGATACTTCTTTGACCACTTTATCTTTAACGGCTTTCTTGAAATCTTCTTTCTTGTCACCATCTTTGTCGATGTCCAGGAAGTCGGGCTTATTACTTTCCTTGACATCTTTGCCATGTTTCTTTGTGTACACAGTGCCAGTGGAGATTTTCTTTGAATCATGCCCAGTAAGTTCGCCGGGCTTTTTAGGAATCTCGCTTTTGTAGTCTTTGCTAAATGCATTTGGCACTTTATCCTTTGCTTCGCCTACGATACCTTTTGCCAACCACTTAGATTCTTGGATGCCTGATAGCTGTGTCAGACGCGCAATTGTTTCGCTTACATCTTTATTGTATTGGTCTTCATCGGCAGCACGTTCTGCATAATAATGGCCGCCAGCGTCGTAGTGGCCATTTGCGTCTACATTGCCGTCTTTGTCATACCATTGGTCTGCGTCATCTTCTTCGCCTGCATCGGTGGCTTCTTTTACTCTGTCGTCGCCCTTATCTGCATCGCGTTCGGCATCATAATGACCGCCTGCATCGTGGGCACCGTTTGGATCTACATTGCCGTCTTTGTCATGCCAATCTTGTTCTTCTTCATATTCGTCGCCAAGTACAGCACTTGCACCAAATTGGTTACTCGGATCTTTATCAAATGCAGGATCGTTTGGCTCTTCTTTAACTGCGTTCTCTTCTTCATCATCAGTGGCTGGAGCTTCTTCTCCAGCCAGGGCTGGTGTTTCACTGTTAACGACAGGAGTTTGAATGCCTGCCAACTTCTTAATCATCTCTAATTCTAATTGCAATGGGTTGACCATAACTGCAAGTTCTGGACCTGTTGCTTCTGCTCCGGTGCTCATGTCGCACGGTGCATCTACCGTTGGGTGTTCTGGAACACTTGGTTCGCCTTCGGAACCAACACCAATGTATGACACTGGGTCTTCAACTGATTGGACAGGATCTACAGCTGATGGAGCGCCAACATCAATGCCAGCAAGCTTTAGAATTTGTCCAATCTCATCAGCAGAGTCAGTTGTAACGCTGATATTCTTGCCTGGCATACTAATTGATACTGTCATTGCTCCGCCATCTTGTTCTCCGGGCATAGCACCGTATGCTGCATTGTCCAGGCCTTCTTTCGTTAAACGGATGCCTTCGTTTGTTGTTTGCTTGCTCATTATTTTGCTCCTTTGCGTGGGTTAGGGATGGTTTGTTTGCGTGTCCCAATAGGGCTGGTTTGTCCATCCTTTGTCTCGTCGAAACTTGGGCCACTTGTTGTCTTGGTAAATGGCTTTCTAATTGAATCTTTCCGTTCTTTGTTGGCAGTGTCAAGATCCTTTAACATGCTTTGATTAAACTTATCACCAGAGGCATCATCTGCCTTTGCTGTGTTAGCTTCGTTAGCACGATAGTCTTCGCCTGTCTTAACTTCATACGGGCTATTATTTGGCTCTTTCTCGATTTCCTTTTGTACTGGCTCGTCACGCCCAAATACCTTGAGCGTGCCTTCGGCTGCTCCAAGTAATGTTCGTAACTCTGCTTCCAGCATATGGGGGCTGATTGGTAAGCGTGTTACAATGTCTACTATAACAATTTCGTGTCCCCCATGTTGTGGGAAATCCATTGGAATAGCTTGTAACATCAGTTTTTCCGGGCGGCCTACTTCAAGGGCATCATATTTCTTAAGATGACGCTCTATGGTTTCAAGCTGCTTGTCTGATGGTGGAAACACCATCTTGATGCGAAAGCGATGTTCTCGCTGTAGTTGGTTAATATATTCTAATAATGTGGGCATTTTGTAAATCCTCGATAATACTATTTATGCTGACCCACGCCGTTTAGGATGGCTTTGACAATATCGTTGCGATTTCCGGTAAATCCGACCTCAGTTGCATCGACTACATTAACATTTGGGGCTTCTTTTTTATCAGAATCAAGTTTAGCCTTGAGCAATTGCAACTTGATCATCTTTAGTTTCTTGTCAAGCTTTGATGTTCTTGCAGCGACTGCGGTGTTTAGTAATTGTGCTGCTACAGTGAATATTAACCCAGCATTTCTGTCGTCAACGTTAAATCCCAGATCCATAAGTCGCTCACTTTGGTCCTTTGCCATTACCGCAAGTTCATCAAGTTCACGCTCGGACGATTCCATGTCAGTTACCGTGGGCAGCGCGATGTCTACACGGTTCCCCATATCGACGGTTACATGTGACACTATGGGCGTGTTAAGGTTGGCTTCTTGAGCTTCAATGGGTTGTATGGTTGGTGGATCTTCAGGCGGCGTGTCAAAACCGAAAAAAGACTCGAGCGTTTTAGTCATACTTTATTTATGACTATTTTCTACGCTTCTTTGGTGCCTTGCGGGATGGGTTTGCATTGTTAAACAGATCGTCCTCGGTGAGAATTTTGAATGTTGCTCCCATTCTCTTACACCATATACGAGCAGCTTGCCATTTTACCATGTTTAAAACAACTGCCATTTTCTCGGCTTGACTGCGGGCAAGTTCCATTACCGCCTGGGCTTTGGGCTTGATCTCTATCAACTCGGCAATCTTAACACCGTTGCGTTGATATGTGACTAGAAAATCAGGTACATAAAATGTGTCTTTACCAGTGAAGGGATTTTTGTATGGAATCCGAACTACTTCTGAACCCCAACTAATAACGCCTGGATGGTTGTCGCAGAATCTCATAAAAGTGAGTTCCCACCCGCTACGATATTTCGGAACCCCGGTGCCAATGTACTTTTCTGGATTTATTACGGTGTACGCCCCTTGAGCGTAGTTAGCAGCCATTAAAATTCCCGGGCAACGATGGGACTTGTTACAATTGGCTGCACTTTATAATAACGAATTGTATCCGATAGATTTAAATTAATTCTATCAAGTACATCCTGCATGACTTCCAGATTGCCTGATGATGTAGTGGTATCAATTAACACTTTAAAATTTAAACCTAGGTCAATGCTGGCATGCCATAGTGCAATCGCAATGTTTTCAGCAGGAGCTCGACTGAGTCCTACACTTAGAATGCGCTGAACTGCTCGATCAAATTCAACTTGTGGTATTACTTTGTATATCATGATTGAAAATTATCTCGATAGTTTAGCAAATGCACCGGTTTTCTCGGCCCGCGGGAATTACGTTGCATAAGATGTGCCTCTTCGACTACCAACAATGGTCGAAGAGCCGCCACTTAGAATTGCTTGTTGCTCCCTTGCTGCTTGTATGTTTGCCTCATTCTTCTGCGCTTGGCCGGGGTCGGCTGCTCGAACGCTGGCTGCGTTGGCTTCAAGGAGTGGATCAGTTTTTGCTTCGCTGGCTGCAAGCTGTTTAGTAACCGGTGCGTCCTCGGCTGCTGTTGATGGTTGGGACGGCTGCACTGCTGGTGCTACTTTGGGCGTGTTGATGCCAGCACTTGGATTCACCACGGTTGCTGGCTGAATAGGCTTAGGCAATCCAGACGGTCCTGTTGGCGTCCCTGCAAGATATCTCTCAAGCGCCGGTCCTTTTTGTAAGCCGTATGTGTTTCCGGCGTTGTCTTTATATACGCCCGTTAATGTGCTCTTCTTCAACCCATCTGGCCATGCTGTTGTTGCTGGTTTAGCAGTGTTGGTGCTGGCCTGCATTCTAGCAAGCATGTCATCTGCGGCTTTTTTATCCAATGGATCATTTTTCCAGTCTTCTAATACATCAGCAGAAACATCACTAGCAAGGGCAATTTGTCTTAGTACAGGCTTTGGAGCAGAGGCTATACCTGTTGCAATTGTCTTCGGTGGTTTGGCATACATTTCAGTATCTAATGTTTCGTAACGTACTGTTATTGTCCATAATACCGGTTCACTACTTGCATAATCAGCAGTATCATGTTGCGCATCTGTTATGTACGCATTGCCAAGTGTATAAGTTCTATCAGCAGAACCGTCTCCTGCCAGACTCTTCATCGTAATAATGATTTTTAATGGTGTGAGCTTTGCCTGTTTACTGCCATCATTTGCATCAAAATTATTTGCAACATAATCCCAAATTCTGTTTTCCACGAAATTATTTGCTTGGTCATAGAAGCTAATAGCAATCGGTTCATAATTGAATTTTGTTTGTACTAGTGTTTTATGGTTGTATACATTTACAACTTCGGTGGTAATTGACCACCGCGGTAGTTCGCATGTTTTTGCGACAAGTGGAGTTTTTGCGACAAGTGGAGTTTTTAAATTAAATCCATCGATGTTAACTATGTCAACTGTCCATGCAAATTTCAAATAAGGGATGCCAACACTAAGTGGGCCGCTGTTTACTTGCTTCCCACTTAGAATTGCGCTTGTTGCTAAATTTGTAAATGCCATATGTTCATAGAAAAGGGTGATTTCTCACCCTTTGTTCTCCTAATAAGGGTAAGCATTCCTGCTTACACTACTTATCATCTTGGATTAACACTATGGGTTAAGTATTAGAATCCAGATACTGTAGAGTTTGTAGCAAGTCCATCGACTGCACCAGTTGCAAGAGCCTTGGTCCCGCCTACGTCAAGGTCAGCATTGTCGTACTTGATAGTAAGCGTAATAGTCAGCGCATCAGAGGTGCTGTAATTATTTTCGCCGTAATTTACATTCTGGATATAGCAGCCAGCCAATTCCCATCCGTCAAGAACTGCTTCAGCGCCACCATTGCCGCCGTCAAGATTCTCAATCTTTGCGCCAAACTTGTAGCCCGAGCCGCTCGTAGCACTTGCTTGATTAGTATGATCAACCTGTCGCTGTAATTGTCGAGCAATTGCCTTTGTAACCTCGCCTGTTACGTCATCCCGCACGGTAATTGTAATCGGATCCCATGTGTGCTTACCAGCTAGGAAGATTCGCGAGTTGTAAACATCAATTGTGATGTCGTCGTGTGTTAAGCTCGGCCGAGTAACGCTCACTACTTGGCTTGTCAAGTTCTGAGAGTTTTCGCCACCGAAATTAGTTAATACCACCCGGAATCGATACGCTAGTTTTGGTTGTACCAGAATACCGCTTATCCCATCTGCTGGTACGTTAAATTTGTCTAAGTTTGCCATTTTCAGTTCCCCTTAATGTTATTTAGTGCCATTGGCGATCGCGCCAGTGTTAACAACTCGAACTGGAATGTAAATAAATTCAGCAGCTTTAACTGGCTCGATTGCAATATCAATATACAGCTCATTTCTGTCAATTCTAGAAGGCGTATTGTTACCGCTATCACATACTACCAAGAAGTCATATACAGCACGCTTTGTGAACATGTCGGCTAGGAATCCATTGTACACTGCAAGAATACGATTGCGTGTATTTTGATCATTTGGTTCAAAGATGAACGGACGAGCAATAATGTCAAACTGTCCACGTAGATATGCTAGCAAACGACCAACGTTAACACGATCCAACGCAGATGCCAACGGACTTAATGTCTTTTGGCCCCATACATACAACCCTTGTCCCGGGAAGTTAACAAGTGGATTGATGTTGTTTGTGTACAGTACATCGCGCTGACCTTGATTCAATGCCAATGGCACAAACTCATTCTCTGCATTAACAACGCCAAGATTACTAATACCACTTAACGAACCGCGTGTTAATCCAGCGGGTGCAAACCATGGATATGAAACTTGGTCGTTATAAGCAATGGCACGCAATACTGCATGACTTGCAGGAACTGCTACGTCGTTGCCATCAAGGTCAGTTGACAATCCACTTGGGAAGTAAATTGCTGCGCCCGGACTACGTGTAACAAGGCCTGCTGCACCATTTGTGCCTGCATTTGTACCGAGCGACCACGATACCATGTCGGCCATCCGTGTAGATGATTTCATTGGGGTATCTGCAATAACAAACGCTGTTTCTTTGCGGTCTACATTTAGTGTAACCATCTCGTCAATACATTCAACATATCCTGGTGTAGCAATAATATTAAACTGCAATGTTTCTGCACGTAATGCATCATTAGAGGTCAAGGCTGCTTGTAAACGTTTAACAACTACGCGGCGTTGCGCCTTGTCAAACATGTACGGAGCACCGGCCAATGAGCCCGAGTCAATGTTGCCAGATTCTGTTTGCCAGACTCCTAATGCTGCATTCCACTTCTTAATGTTACCAGAACTTACTGCACTGTTCCAAAATAACATACCGTTGGGGAAAAACGCTGGGTTTGGTACATCAAGATCCATTGAAGTTGCCCCACCTTCTGCACCGGTTGTATCCCCGGCTGTTGCTGTTAGGTCTGCAAACAAGCAACCATTTGGAGTTGTTTGATCAGAATTGTCTTTGGTAACCCATGCACTACCGTCCCATACTTTTAACATTGGGTAGTTTGCCATGTCATTGGTGTCAACCCATACATCACCATTTGATGGGCTGGCAGGTGATGTAGTATTAGCTAATGCCGATACTACTGGTTTCCATACAGGCGTATTATTTACCGTTGCCTTAACATAGACGTCGATGTTTGTGCCAGCATCGTACCACAATGTGCCGTTGACCATTGGCCCTGGTGGTGTTAAGGTGGCAGCTGGGATTGCTTGCATTACCCAGCTGTCGCCAATCCAACGCATGATCCTATATGCCAATGGGTTTATATCATATTGAATATACAGTGAACCAGTTACTAGCTGGTCGCCAAACAATGCAGTAGCGTCGATATCACCAGTACTGCTTTCAAACGCCACTAATTGTGACGGTGAAGTTGGGCCAACTTGTTGAAGGACCCAGCTTTGTGTTGCTGACGAGTACCTGTATACCTGTAAATCCAATCCGCCAGCAAAACTTGTTGTGTTAAACCATATTGCACCTGCAGCGGCATTGGCACCGGTTGGGATATCGTAGTGAGGTGCAACGGTAACCCCGACTGTAACCTCTTCCCATACTCCGGCAACCTTCTTCCACAATGTCCTAGCAGTATTTGAAATCGTAAGCCCGATTCCAAAGTCGCCATTGACTCCTGCACTATCGTTTTGGACTTCAGAGTTTTCAATCTCTAATACAACCAACTCTTTCTTGACCCAGTCTCCATTGGCGTCTGCTACAAATATGCCGTGCGAACTAGTTGCAGAATTTATCCAATATTGCCCATCTACAGGAATGCCACGCGGCGCAGTAGCTGTTGGCTCCATTTGTCCCATATCCAAATCAGCACGCACTATAACAACACGATTCGCGATGCCTAAATAGTAGTATGCAGCCAATAAGCCGTATTCATTTAATTCGTGTCCGTGGATTGGTGTACCATCAACAATGGTAAAGCTTGGTTCACCATACAATTGAACAAGCTCTCGTTGACTTGTTATGACTAGTGGTTTAAGGGCAAAAGGTGCAGTGGTGTATGTTGCTGTAGTGCCGTCGGGGGAGTATTTACTAGACCGAGTTGCTAAAACAATAACTGGAACTGTACCATTGCCAGCGGAGGCATACGCACTCTCGTCAATGATCGAAACGCTTACGCCTGGTGAAACTAATTGACCCATATTATATCTCCGTTATTCTTGAGGTTTTCATTCCTCTCAGAGATATTTAGCTCATATTGGCATTTCTGACCCTATTTAGCGGATTATAGCAATTCTTCTTTTAGCGGACAATCGTTGATAGTTGGGTATACAATGCATCAAGCGTTGAATTATTGTCAATGATGCCGTCAAAGTCGGTTCCTACCCATGCAGTTTCAGACACATGGATACCTAATCTTCTTAATTCAACTATTGCTGCTGGATGGCCGCTATTAGCATCTAATGCTGTTGTATACCATGCCGGTAAGGGTCCACGTTGCACCCAATATACTTTGCCGCCTACATTTTTAATCGCCCTAATCTCATTTGGGAACCGACAATCTGATATTACAATGTTGTCATGCGTGTTTATAAGTCTTGCTTCTAAACTTGCTATCCAAATGTCGTCGTGAAATCCTTGTCTGAAAACTTCTGTGCCCCAATATTGCAAAATGTAGCGTGGTGTTAGTTGCGGAAGGTTTAAGCGATTTGCCCACCATGGGTCAACTTGCTCTCGCTTTTCTCGTGCTTCCTTTGTTAGCCCCTCGAGCATAGTACGATCCCACCCAAAGACTGCGGCAACTGCGTCCTTTAATGGTGCTGCAAACGAGTCTCTACGAAACCAATGGTTGTTTACAAAGTAATCAGCAGCGGTGTCTTTTCCGGATCCAATGAAGCCAACAAGGCCAAGAATTTGTTTAGTCATTCACTATATTAGCATGACTATTGTAAAATTGCAATAGGAGTTTAACCAAATGACTAAATAGAATAGGTGACAGCCGCGTACTTGTAATACCGCTGTCATTAGTCAACCGTATTAAGGATTATATGACCAACAAAGCTATTTATAAAACAATTTTCTATGTGTATGCATGGATTAGAAAACATGATTCGATTACCGCAAAAGCAGGAACTCCGTACTATATCGGTAAGGGGCAGGCTTACCGAGCTTATCGTAAGGGAAGTCCAAAAGAAAAATCCTGCATCGTATTACTTGAAACGAATTTAACTGAAGTTGGTGCGTTGGCAATCGAACGCCGCTTAATAAGGTGGTATGGAAGAAAAGATAGTGGCAATGGAATCCTTAATAATCGTACAGATGGCGGCGAAGGTGGGGGAGGGTCAATTCGTTCAATTGAATCTCGTCAGCAGGCAAGCGAATTTCATAAGAGTCGAGTACGGACTCCTCATTCAGAAGAAACTAAACAGAAGATGAGTGTTGCTAAACAACAAATGACCGACGCAACCAAGCAGAAGATAAGTGACGCGCAAAGGGGTAAGATAAGAGGCCCTCGGTCTGAAGAAACTAAACAGAAAATAGGTTCTGCAAACAAAGGAAGGCTAATAGGTATAATTCGTTCAGAAGAATTTAAACAAAAATTACGGATTCCTCATACTGAAGAAGCTAAACAGAAGATTAGAGATTTAGCAAGGCCCCGCCTTCCTCATACTGAAGAAGCTAAACAGAAGATGAGTGCCGCTGCAAAGAAACGGCATCTTAATAAAAGGAGTCTCTAACCAAACAAAAAACTTGGAGGCGTGCCGCCATCGCAGAAGTTGCGAATATCTTCTTCAAGTTGTACAATCTCAGCCTGCCCTTGTGCAAGCAATTCTGCACCATTTAAGGTAACTCCGCCTTGTGGACCGGCTAATGTAGTGAACTTACTACGGGCTTGTCCAAGTAACATCTTTGCCACAGCAAGGGCGTAATCTTTAATCCACGGACCCGAGCTTGGATCAGCAATAATCATTTCGTCGGGCTTGTAGTTGTATGTTTGCAGGACAACTGGTTCGTCTGCCTTGATATTGCGGGTAATACTTAGCATATGGCTAACTGGATTATATACGAAAGTAAGGTGTGCCCCAAACATGCGGCCCAACAATTCAAGTTTGCCCATGTATAGTTCAAATGTAGCTAGCCCTTGACTGCCCGACGCGTTAAGCATATACATGTTTGCGAATGCCGCAGCAAATGGATCAAAGCTTGTTCCAGTACCACCTGATGTTCCAATGCCTCGACGGTAAATTGTGCGTACATTAATTACTTCTTCTGGAAGATAGTAATTTGACTCACCTTTTGTTAGGTTGAGTACCATGTAACTTTCTTCTACTGCTCTGGAAGAACGCTGGCGATATTTAGCAAGAGCACGATCTAGCGACATGTCTAAATGCTCGGCATCAAACTCAACATCCACGAGGCCAGCACCCAAATTTAGCTCAATATATTTTGCTACTTTAGCGCGGTAATGTGTTTTGTCAGTGCTGGTCATGAATGTGTCTCCTATATTGTATTTATAGGAGACACGATGCTATTGCTACTTGATGGCACGGAGCAGTATGGTTTCTGGTGAAATACGGCCTTTAAGCTTGGTCTCAACGCTTTTGATAGTGTCCATAAACTTACGAAGCTGTGGCTTCCCGCATGCCTTGAACTCTTTCAGCTGTACATCTGGCTTGCGGAGCGTTTTGCAAGTGCTTTTCAGTTCGTCGTAGCCGACTATTGCACTGCCTTTGACTCCAAGTGTTCCGATTGCCATGTCGCCATGCATTGGTACTGTGAATCGTCCAATTTTGCGGGTTTTTGTGTTGAACACCCAAAGTTCGCTTACACCCAAAATATCAGTTGGTGCGATACTTTTAAGGCCTAGTGCTGCAAACTCTTTGAGAAACTTTAGACCACGCACTTGTTTTTCGGGTGGCACTGCCTTACGCACCGGCTTAGCACGAGTGGCAATTTTGCTTGTTTTATAAACCATTGCGTCGTTTATGATGTTCTCATAAAACTTGATTGCATCTTTCACTTCTTTCTTGGAAAGATGACTGTATGCTTCCATTAGTTGGCTATCTTTGCCCACGAGCAATTCGGTTAGCTCGTTAATGCGTGGTTGAATTAGGTTGGGAATCTTTGTGGCAAATTGAACTGCAATATTTTGTCCCGACAGTAACTTAAATGCAGAGAACGCTTTGCCTTCTGTAAAGTAAGTGTCAATGCCGCCTTCAATTTCGCCCATTGCTTCACTAAACTTGTCAGCAAGTCGATCTTGGATTGTTGTTTTTGCAATTACAGGAACATCACTTACTTCGTCGTCTGTATCATTTGCTCCGGCTGCAAGAGCAAGAATTACCTCTGCACGGAGCCAATTTGATGTGTCTTTGCCTGCGTTGAAGCCTTCGTGAACAAGCGGCATACCACGTAGCAAACATGCTGCAATTGAGCACATCGTTGAGGATAGGCGAGTGTCTTTGAGTTTACGGAATGCAACAATGTCGTCCTTAACAAACTTATGCAATTCCATCCATTCGAGGATGTTTGGGCGCATTGCTTTAATGCTTGACTCAAAGCGGTAATGTTCCATAGTAACATGGAATTGTTTCGTAAACTGTTCACCGGTCCAATATTCGGCGCCGGTCCAATTTGGGCTGTTATCACGAGACACTTTGGCCCGATGCACTGCAACCTGCTTCTTCGTTACTTTAGCGGGTTTTGGCGCTGCTTTCGTTTTGGCTGTGGCCATAGTTTACTCCAGTTCTGTTTACTATGTATGTATTATAACGGATATTGAACACCCAGTCAAGTATCGCCGTGGCATAAATACAACATATGCCAAACAATATTCCAGACCCGTTGATTTACTATGTTTATGCCTATTTGCGCCTTGACAAAACGCCATATTACATTGGTAAGGGCAAAGGATACCGAGCATATAACAATCATCGTATAGGTTACACGGGTGTGCAGACTCCAAAAGACAACTCCCGAATTGTATTTCTAGAGACACATTTGTCTGATATTGGTGCGCTGGCAATTGAACGGCGGATGATTCGTTGGTATGGTAGGAAAGACTTAGGGACAGGGATATTAAGAAATAGGACCGATGGCGGCGATGGGTCAGCTGGTTATGTGCATTCCATTGAGGCTCGACAGAAGATGAGCATTGCTGCCAAAAACATGTCTGAGGAGACTCGTCAAAAGATGTGCATTGCACAACAGAACATGTCAGCAGCAACGAAGTTGAAGATGAGTAACTCTGGAAAGAATAAACCTCCAGTTACTAATGAAACACGCAAAAAACTTAGTGAGGCTGCTACAGCCGATTGGGCTCGACGAAAATCTAACTTGTTAATTCATGCAATAATAGAAGGACAAATATTGTGTCACGAATAACATTATGGAAAAACGGAAAGACAAATGATTACCATTTTCAGGATCGGCTCATACGGGAGGCCGTAAATATGGGCGGGACCGGTGTTCTGATCCACAAATATCTTGGACCTGCTGCTATTGAGGACGGTAGTGATCCAACCAAGCCCGATTTAAAAATCAAAGCTGAGATCACTGAGCTTGACATTCAGGATGTGCTATTCCTTGAGAATAGAGATCGTGTGTATGATACGACAATTTACGAACTGATTGGCACTTACAATATCAGCGACGCTGATTTTGATTTAAGCCAGTTTGGATTATTTCTTAACGCCGACACAATGTTTTTAACTTTTCACATGAACGAAATGGTGGAACGCATGGGTAGGCGGTTGATGTCCGGCGATGTAATTGAATTGCCCCACTTGAACGACGACTTACTGTTGGATGCTACTGCAAAAAGTATAAACAAATTTTATGTTGTAAATGATGCTTCACGGTCAGCAGAAGGGTATGGTCCAACTTGGCTACCGCACCTTTGGCGCATCAAGTGTTCTCCGATGAATGATGCTCAAGAGTATCGCGGCATATTGGGTGATCCAGATGACGAGGATAGTCTGAAGAACGCACTAAGCACCTATCAGAAAGAAATACAGATTTCAAATACTATTTTGGAATCAGCTGCTATTACCGTGCCTTCTCCTGGCTACAACAACACAACAATCAATGATATAACTAATACGCCGGTGATACACGGGTTTGATGGCTCAGGTAGTAGTTCGATAGAAGTCAGAACAGCAGAGATGGCCGCTAGTGAAGGTGATACAACTGGAGTAGCAAGCGGGTTGTCATTTCCGTCAAGTCCTATCCAAGGCGAACTATTCATTAGGGCCGATTTTACGCCCGAGCGGCTATTTGTGTATCGTGGATCGCTGTGGCGCGCGGTTGTTGATAATACAAACAAGTCATGGAACACTGTTACATACAATGCTGGTTCGTTTATCAATAATGCGAATCAGACTACACTACGCGATGCCGATGGCAATGCTATTGTTGTACCAGAACGCCAGCCACTTAGCCAGGTTTTTACAAAGCCAAAACCCGAGGTAGATAATTAATGGCAATCACACAGAATTATTTTTATGACCAGCAGTTGCGTCGGTGGATTGTACAGTTCATGAGATTGTTCAGCGGCTTCTCTGTTAAGATGGGCAAGGACGCAAATGATTCAGATTTCTATCATCAGGTGCCTGTCCGCTATGGCGATACAAGCCGCATGGCCCAACACATCATTCGCAAGAATTCTGAAAATACGATATCAAGTGTGCCGGCAATTAGCTGCTACATCTCAGAACTCGCACCGGCAAGTGTCCGTCGGATAAACCCCAGTTTTCAAACTTCGACGCAGGTTGGCGAGCGAGTATATGATGAGACGCATGGACAGTTTGTTGATCAGGTCGCAGAGAACTATACACTGGATCGAACTGCTCCGGTTCCATATGACTTGACTTTTAATGTTGATGTGTGGTCAAGTAATACTGAACAAAAGTTGCAATTGCTTGAGCAACTACTATTACTTTTCAATCCAAGTGTAAATTTACAAAGTAGCAATAACCCATATGACTGGACCAGTCTTGCAGTTGTTGAGCTTACAAACATTACTTGGTCATCGCGCACAATACCGCAAGGCACTGATGATGCGATAGATGTTGCTACTTTGGTGTTTTCATTGCCGATTTTTCTAACCCCACCGGCTAAGGTTAAACGGCAAGTGCTTATTCATAGTATTATCAACAATCTTAATGTAATGGATGCAACTGGTGCATTGGATTCATTTATCTTGAACGAAGGCTATCATTCATCACGAATGTGGATTACATTTGAAGATAGACATATCAGGGTAACTAACGACACGATTCAACTGTTGAATAAGGACCATAACACCGTAGATGCAGTGAACAATGGCACGCTAAGTTGGGCTGAACACTTTGGCAAGCATGGTGGCATTAAAAATGGCATTACAGAAATTATTCTTAAATTAGGAGATGAATTAAATCCATTTGAAGTTTTTACCCGCGTGACTATTGTTCCGGGAAATTCTAATATATTGAGCTATGATATTGATACTGCTACTTTACCGCCGGATACATTGTTAATGGTCAATGGCGTCATTAATCCATCTGCTGGGTATCCTGGCACTGGCAATTTGCCGCTTGCAGCCCAAGGGCAGCGTTATTTAGTAATGGATGAGTTGTCTCAGGGTTCAATGTGGAGTGAAACACTAACAGCAAATTCCGGCGATATTATCGAGTACAACGGCAGCGACTGGGTTTTAAGTTTTGATGCATCAACTGTTACTACAAGCGAGTATACTACAAATGCCAACAGTATGAAGAAACTGCATTTCAATGGTATCGAGTGGGTACTTGCCCTTGAAGGGTTATTTGAAGAAGGCCGATGGCGAATTGTAAACTAAGTAAGTTATGAGAGCAGTTGGCGCATTGATTGTAAGTAGTAGGACTGGTAGAGCTATGATGCAACTGCGGTCACCATTGGAAAAGCACCCAGGCTGTTGGGGACTATGGGGAGGTAAACTTGAACGCGGCGAAGGAGACTTAAATGGCCTTAAGCGGGAACTATGCGAGGAACTTGGCTATCCTGGCGTTCCCGATACCATTGCAATGAGCCATGTACATACATTTACTACGCGAGATTATAGTTTTCGACATGTAAGTTATCTCATATTATGTGAAGATGAATTTACTCCTATCCTTGACGAAGAGAGTTCGGGTTACTGCTGGGTTGACATATGGCGATGGCCGGTGCCGTTGCACTACAATACTGCAAAGATGTTTAACAGTCGTGGCTTTCGAGAAGCACTTGATATACTATTAAAAGATGCTGCAAGTAATTAAGGCACCGTTGCCCAAACTGGCTTCTGTATACGGAGGGCCGCATTGTCAATTAGAATTCACTTCATGCTGGACCAAGCGTCTTAACAACCCGCTGCTCAATAGCCTGTATAAAAGTAGCATATGTTATACCGAGCGATGGTATTTAGAAACCCGCAGACTTATAAATGATGAACTATGGTATCATCCGTTGATCACTACTCTGCTAAAAGATCAAGAATTTAAGTCTATGTTAGTGACAAGTGCATTTATTGATGGGGCACTTATGAGAAGTGTGATCAATGATGATGCGTATCCTGAATATCAGCTGTCGGCTGCGATCAATCTGAAAAAATTAAACCAGTGGTGCTCATTTTTTGTCAGCCTACCTCATTCACACGAAACTCTTTCAGACCTAAATGGCCAATCTCGCAGCTGAGAGCTAAGTCGCAAAATAGTTTGATATCGTTGTGATCCAATAGGTCGCAAAATCCCATATCCTCACCATGCCATGTTGAGGACGGTGCGTGCCAAACTAAGGGAAAATGCGGACTTGTCATACTGTCAATCGCCGCGGCTGTTATCAACATACATCCCATCCCACCATCCCTCACCATGCGTAGAAGTTCTAGTTCTGCTTTGGCTTTCTCCGCCGGGTCTGGAAAAAACTTTTCAATCAGCTTCGAGCCAATGCTGAATAAACCCGTAATGACAG
>Ga0209702_10001042_pt1 | contig 55984 bp, 27 predicted proteins | sample FRY01_FD_187210 | JGI IMG/M metagenome (GOLD analysis project Ga0209702, IMG submission 187210) | Freshwater microbial communities from Lake Fryxell liftoff mats and glacier meltwater in Antarctica - FRY-01 (SPAdes) (version 2) | ecosystem: Environmental > Aquatic > Freshwater > Ice > Glacier...
CCCCCCGTGTTCGAACCCGCGGGCGCCTTGCCCGTGCGCCAATTTTCTACCGCCGAACGGACCGCCGTGCGGGCGCGATGCAGCAAAACCCGCAAGTTGCCATCTTCAACCTCGAGCAAGACCGCCGCCTCGGTTGGCTCTAGCCCGTCCAGCAATACCAGCGTCAGCGCCAGCCGCTGCTTTTCCGGGAGACGCGCGAGACACCCGTCGACGACCTCGGTGAGTCGCATGGCCTCGAGTTCGTCTGCCGGCGTCCGGAAATCGACCGCGGCGACCGGCAAGCGCCAGCGACCGCGTTCGTCGAACCGGGACGAATCATCGAGATCACTTGGCAGCGCGTAGGGGTCCTCGTGGGCGTTGCGCTTGAGGGCCTTGCGAAAGTGGCGACGCGCGTGATTGATTGCGACACCAATGATCCAGGTACGCAGGCGCGCCCGCCCCTCATAGCGTCCGATACCGCGGATGACGCTGACCCAGACCTCTTGGACGACATCGTCGACGTCATTTGAGGCCCCTCGCATCGTCCCGATGGCTCGCGCCACGGTGCGTGTCACCGCTACACTGTGCTCGCGGACTAGCGCGACAAAGGCCGTCTCATCGCCATTCGCAACGCGCGTAGCGAGCTCCTTGTCTGCCCGCAGCACCGCAAGGTCACTCATGACAGTTCGCTTTGCATCGTTGTCGCATCAACATCATGGGCAGCCTCAGTCCTAAATTGCACTCCACCCCGCGCGGCCAGCGCCCGGAGCTGGGTCCCAAGATGGACCGTGACCGCTGCGGGGTCAAGGCCGTGGTGGGTGGCTAGCGCGGCAGCGACCGAGTCGAGGCCTCCCTCTTCGGCGGCGACAAGCGCCAGAGCCTGCCCGACCAGCGGGTCCACGCGCTGAAAGACGGGCTCATCGGTAATAGAGCGCCAGACAAGGTAGACGGCGTCAACCGCCTCCTCGGGTGCCGCCTCGCCGACATGCCCACCCAGCAGATCGAGGTCGGTGGTCCCGACCAGCGCCTGCATCGTGGGGTTGACCGAGATCTCGGGCGTCTCCGTGGCGGTCGCCCAAGCCGCGACGTCGGTGGGGTCCCGCATCGCGACTAGCTCGAGCCACTCCCATTGCATCAGTTTGGCGTGAGGCAACCCCATCTCCTCCGCCCAGACCACAAAGTCGCCCGGGACCTCCCGAAACCATGGGTGCTGAGGACCGACCTCGGCGACAAATCGCCGGACCAAGGCCTGAAAGGCGTCCTCGCCGAGGAGCTGCGCGGTCTGGGGCAGCGCGTTGGCGACGACCCCATAGAGGTTGCCATGGACGAGAGAGCGATAGACCTCAAGGCGGTCACTCGGTACAAGAATGAGGGCCGATGGCACCTCCTCCAGCGCGACCACGGCCGCGACGAGGGAGTCAACCCCATCATCGCGGCAGTCGTCGTCAGCCGAGTCTGTCCGGTGCGGCACATCATAGAGGTCCTCTACATGCGGCCGGGGCCCCTCCGGACCCAAGACCCGACGCCCAACCCCTCGAATCTGTTCCATCTCGGCCAACAGCGGCGCGATGCCGTCGTCAAAGTTGTGGTCGCGCTCTAGCAGCACCGGGACGGGCCCAGTGCGCGCGAGCGCCACCGCGAGCAGCGCGAAGGCGGCCGCCGAGACCGCCTCGCCGTGCGTGTCGATTCTCAGCCCATCTCCCCGAACGTCGTGCCCGGCGATGTGAATTTGCAGTACGCGCTCCAACGGCAGGCGCTCAAGGGCCAACGCGGCACGCTCGAAGGCCCTCTCCAAGCCCGCATCTCGCCCCAGCGCTAACCCATTGGCAGCGTTGACGAGGAGGTTATTGACGTCCAAGAGCAGCCAACCGTCCGCGCTGTCGACGACCTGTGCGACGTAATCCGCTTCAGCGAGCGTATCGCCCGGCCGGTGCCCATAAGCCGATATGTTTTCAACTGCAAAAGGCACACCGAGGCGTGATTGCGCATCACGCGCCCTTCGCCCGACCCGCTTGGCGTCCGCCAACGTCATTAGGGGCGGTAAGAGGTCGTGGACCTGGGTCGCCGCGTCGCTCGTGACCGCGAGATGGTCGCTGTGCCACGGCGCACCGTGAGCCGCGACAAAGGCCGCGATGCAGTCCAGGTTCTCCGCATCGAGAGGCGCCGGCCCCGCTATCGAGAGAGACAGCCCATGCGAGAGGATAGGCCAGCGCGCCGCGACCGCGTCGAAGCGCGCGCGCCGAGCCCCTCCCACCCGCATGAGGTTTTCAGGTGCGACCTCTAGGAAGTCGATGGCGGCCGGCCCGACCCCGAGGAGCGCGTCATGCAGCGCCCCTCGGTAGCCGAGCCCCACCTGAAAGAGACCGCGCGTCAGAGTCCTCACGTGAGACTCCTCAAGACGCGCAGTGCCGATTGTCGGCAATCAGCCACAAGTCTTCTCGCCGCAGGTGGCGTCTTTGTCGCCCTTCTTGTCGCCGCCCTTCTTGTCGGCGCCGCAGGTCGCGGCCTTATCGCCCTTCTTCTCGCCGGTTTTTTTGTCGGCGCCGCAGGTCGCGGCCTTATCGCCCTTCTTGTCAGCGCCGCAGGTGGCGGCCTTGTCGCCCTTCTTGTCAGCGCCGCACGAGGCGTCCTTGTCGTCCTTCTTGTCAGCGCCACAGCCAGCTTCGGCGCCGAGCCCGGTCTTCGCCACGCCGGGGGCCTCGAGAGGCGCGTTGGCCCGAGCATCGATATTGCCAACGCTGAGGCTGAGGAGGCCGGCCATTGAGAGCCCTGCAAAGAGACCGCTGCGCTTGATTCCGTAAATTGCCATGATATTCTATCTCCCTTAATATCTCTTGTCTCGACACGAGACCCGTGTCGCCCACGGCGAGCTTGCCGGGACAAGTAGTACGTGCCAGCAGACGAGGTGGTGTTACGCGGTGACGTCGTTTTTGGAAAAAAACGCAGACAGCTCTCGCAGAACGAGACGGATTTGGCGCAAAAGAAATGCTCTCCGCGATATGCTACAAACACCATATGCTCTCGGTGAAAAGCCTGTGCCAAGCGCGAACACGTTGGGTTCGGGCATAAAATGCAGAAGCTTTGTAACAACTAACGGCCCTCAAGCGACACATAGCGCGCGGCCCGATCTATATGCCCGCAATTACCCACCAACCAAGGACCGCCATGCGAATTCGCTCAACTCACGCATCGATATTGCTACTCACTTTGGCCATGGGCGCCGGATGTGACAACGCAGTCGAAGACCCTCTGGAAGAGCCTCTGGTAGATGGCCCCGGCGCCTTCGACCCCGCCTTCAAGACGTCTGAGAAGTTCTTCACACTGATGCCAGCGCCGAAGGCCGGCGCGAGCCCCCATGGCATCTCGCGGATCTGGTACTCAGCGAATATTCGGCCGCTGGAAGGCAAGACCAAGTTCACGGTCCCCGTCGGGACGATCGCCATTAAAGAGTTCGACAGCGACAGCGACGGGACCACCGACGGCTTGGCGGTCATGATCAAACGCGAGGCCGGCTACGACACGGCCGGCCACGATTGGTACTACGACATGCGCGACCTCGCCGGCATTACACAGGACATGCCCGAACCGGGCCCGATCGCGATGTGCTCAAACTGCCACGCCAACGCGATCAGCATGGACTTTCTCCCCGGCTTTACGCTGCGCTGAGCCCGGGCGCGCCACAGACTGCGCTCTACGCCGGCGCTTGGCCGGAGCGCCCCTGGAACACATCCGGTGTTTCGGGGGCGCCTTTCGATGGGTCGACGGCGGTCGGCTGGGCCCTCGGCAAGGCCTCCGCGGGGGACGCCTCTTGGTCCCAGGCGCGGAATATGAGGCGGGTCACCTCGCCGAGCCCCGCCACGTAGCCGATGCTCTGATAGGGCGCCCCGATTCGGTCGGCCCAGCTCTTGACGATGACAGCGGCCCGGGGCAGCTCGTGGTGCCCGATACGCGGGAAAAGATGGTGCTCAACTTGGTGGTCGAGGCCCATGAAGAGCCACGACAGCCACCCGGGCATGCGCAGGTTGCGCGTCGTCTGCATCTGGAGGAGCCACCCATTCTGATAGGTGCTGACGATCGGCAGACCGAGGTGGGCCGGGACGAAGATGGCCGAGAGGAAGACCCCGATGAGTCCCCAGACCACCACATAGAAGAGGATCACTGGCAAAAAGCCGACGAGCAGCCCGGGGACCAGGATCCACCCAATGTAGTGCAGCACGAGGGCGGCGACATCGACCCAATAGCCGGCGCCCATCTTGCCCTTCTTCGCGCCCAAGTACAGGAACTGGAACGTGGCGGCGCGCATCGACCAGGTCAGGAAGGCCGTCAAGGGCCAGAACACGAAGCCCTGGATATTGCGCTGAAACCACTGAAGAAAGGGGCCGCTCTTTTCATGGTGCGCCTTGGTCGCGGCCATCGGCCAGAGGTCGAGGTCCTCGTCATGGCCGACGACGTTGGGGTGTCCGTGATGGAGCACGTTGTGCTTCGCCTTCCAATAGCGGGCGCTGACCCCGCCCAGCAGGGGGAAACTCAGGTAGAGCATGATGTCGTTGCGCAGGCGCTTGTCGCTAAACGCGCTGTGCCCGCCCTCATGACCCAGCATGACCGCCGACGTCATCGCCACCGCGGCCAGAGGCACCGTCAGAAACGCCAGGGGGAACCCGTAAGCGATGGTAAGCGCGGTCGCGATCGCGAAGCCCGTGAGGAGCACGGCCAGCTCGAGCCAGGTGCGCCCTTCATGGTGCGTAAACACACCTGCTGCGCGGAGGTCGACCCGAAGTTCGCGGATTTGTTCGTTGGTAATCATCGTATCTCCACCTTCGCGCCCATGCATGGTTCGTTGGACGCGGGGCGACCATACACACGGCTGAACCCCAATGGATGCAGCAGATACGGAGTTAGCAGAGCTTTGACAAAGCCGCCGCCTAAACGGATGACTCTCGAACGGTGTTCACCTCGCGCCTGTGGGTTGGGGTGGTCGGCGAAGCCTCAAGGCCGTGAAGCGGACAGCGAGCCGACCACTCCAACCCACGGGCGCCGCATGGGTCTCAGTTGAGCGCCATCCGCCTAGGGCAGCTCCGCAACCCACCCGCCTAGCGCGGCGCATCTGGCGGCTAGGCCGACCTTCAGAAGCTACCGCGGATACCGAGTGAAGGCGTCAGCGGGAGGCTGGTGATATCATTGCGACGCTGATAATCGTCAGAATATCCAATGGATTCGATATTCGCGCGATTGGTCGCGTTGTTGAGCTCTAAGTATAGTGCGAGGCGCCAGAGGTCGAAGATAAAGGTCTTATCGAAGCGCACGTCGAGCTGGAAGAACCCCCCGGCCCGCCCGGACAGCGGTGCACCGGCGGCGCGCGGGATCCAGACGTCGCTGCCGGCGTCGAAATAGGCCGGCTCAAGCGGCGTGAACGGGTTGCCCGTCGCGTAACGCACGCGCGCCCCGAAGCGCCACCCCGCGCCGAGCTGGACGCCAGCGACCACGGCCAGGACGTGGGTCTGGTCAAAGGAGAAGTAGCGCTCGGGCTCACCAGGCCGGTCCGTACGGCGGGAGCGGGAGAGAGTATAGGAGATCCAGCCGTCGAGGATGGGATGTTGCAGCCGCAGGAGCGCCTGGGCGCCAATGACGCTGCCCGCCCCGGCGTTGTCGTAGGGGTCCGGTTGACCCGTCGCGACGACGAGTTGATCGAGGGCCTTGTAAAAGCCCTCGAACTCGGCGCTGAAGATCGTGCCGATGCGCTTTGTGACCGCGAGGTTCAAGTAGGCCGCGCGTTCGGGGCTGAGGTTCTGGCTACCGATGGTGCTGGCCGACTCGTCAGGCGCCGGCGCTTGATGGTTGAGGCCGCCCGAGAGGACGAACCCCCAATCCGTCGTCGGGGACCACCCGACCGCCGCGCGCATATCCGGCGCGACGGCGCTAAAGTTGCCATGCCACGACAACAGACGAGCGCCAGCGAGGAGACTGAGCTCACGCGATGGCTGCCACGTCGCCTCGCCCCAGATATCCGCCCGCCCGGAGAAGCCCGACTCCGTCACCTCGAAGACCTGTCGGACCTCCGTCGGTAGCTGGACCTCTCCCTCTTTCGTCGGCAGCGGCGAGCGCAGGTCCACCTTGAACCGCTGCACCTCGCCATAGACGCCGGCCTTGATTTGGACCTCGGACGACGGGCGCCACGAGAGATCGGACTGAAGCACGACCGGGTCAAAGGTCAGCTGGAAATCATTGGACCCCGGAGTGACCCGAAACTTCTGGTAACTAGTCGACAACCCCGCCGTAAAACCCAGCGTGCGAGAGAGAGGCACCTGTAGGGTGCCCTGGATCTGATGAAAGGACCTTGAAAGCGCGAAGTTATTCGCGTTCACGTCCGTGGCACCGGGGGCGCCGCCAAAGACGACCAGGTCGTCGTCGGAGCCAAACGCCAGAAGGCGCAACTTCGCGCCCCCCTTGGGATGGTAGTCAGCCCGTACTTGGTAGTCATAATATCGTGGCGCGCTCGTGAACTGAAATCCTCCGTCTTGATTGACGATCCCGCCCAAGATCGCGTCAACCCAGCTACGGCGCGCTGCCACGCCGAGGGTCCACTCTTTGGAGACGGGCACCGTGACGAGGCCCGCGACATGATAGATGTTCGCGTCCCCATGCCCGTGGGCCCCGTCCTTGGCGAGGTCCTTGAGGGTGACGTTGACCATACCGCCGGTGGCGTTGCCGAACTGGGTCGAATAGCCGCCCGGACGAAAGTCGATGGACTCGATCCATTCGTCTTGGACGACCGAGAAGATGTTGCCGAAGTGGTACAGCTGAAAGAGCGGTAAACCGTCGATATAAAACCGAGAATCTTCGGGTGCAGAGCCACGAATGATGAGTTGGCCGGCACCAGGCCCCGCCGCGGCTGGGCGCGCCACGCCTGGGAGAGACTCGATGACTTTTAGCGGATCGCCCGAGGACCCTGGGACCTCCCGCGCGCGCTCCATCGGGATCTCGACGCGCGACGAGTCACTGAGGCGCTGCCGGTCATCGCTGACGCGGGTGACATAAGTCCCAAGCTGGCCCGGCGTAATGCGAAGGGTGGCGCTGGCACCGTCCTCGCCAGCCACGCGGACCGTGGCGCGCGCCGAGTCGTCGGCGAAGAACGGGACCTCGACCTCGTAGACACCGCGCGGCAAGTTCGGAAAGGCGAAGCGCCCATTCTCGTCGGTCACTGTCTCGACCGGGTTGACGCCCCCGAGCACCACCCCCACGCCTGGCACCGGCCGCCTCGTCCCGCGCTCAAGCACGCGCCCGCGCACGCCCGAGGCCTCGAGGGGAGGCGTCTCCAGATCGCGACGCACACCCGCGAGCATCGACTTCGCCGTCCCGAACGCGACCGGGGCCTTGATCCGAGCCGCGATCGGCGTGCCGTCACGGGTCGCCGGACGAAAGAGGGCCCCGGCGATGACCGCCCGCGCGACCTCGGCCAGCTGAGGGGGGGTATCCGAGACGATAGCGATATCAGTCGCGCGCCCGTCCACGCCGACCGTAAGCTCGACGATGACGGTCCTCATCGTGTCCCGCCGCATCGGCAAGGCGCTTGGGATGACCAGGGGTTGCGCGAGGGACGGTGGGACCACGACCGGCGCTGGCGCAGGTTCGGCCGCGACTAAGGACACCAGCAAGGCCAAGATGGGCGACATCAGTTGACCTCCAGAGTCCGGACGGTCCAGGTCACGCCGCCTGCGACCGCACGCGATACACCTATGAGAGTCAGCGGGGCGTCGCTGGGTGCGTCAGGCATCGTCCAGATCGTGGGTGTGGTCCCCACTGTCCGCGCGGGCAGTAGCTCTCCGCCCGAGACGTACCAGCTCGTCACGACGTTGTCAGCGACACTCGAATCCGCAAACACGACCGCCAGCGCGACATCGACACCGGGTGATGCGCTAGTCGGCAATGGAGCGCCGCCTTCCGCGAAGATACCCTCAAGCACGGGATTGGACGCCTGGGAATCAACCTTCAACAGCTGCACCGCCGGCAGCGCCGTCCCGGCTTCGGCCTTGAGCCACAACTCACCGCCGGCCACGTCGAGCTCGACCGCATGTGGGTTGCCCCGCCCGAGGGAGACCGCCGCGCCGCTAGGACATGAGATGGGGTCCGTCGGTGCCCACGCGGTCGGACAGGCCGACCAAACAACCTCAGCATCGACGTTCCAAACGAGCGCTTCGAGTTCTAGCCTCGCTCCGGCCCTCCAAACGGGCGGGGTCGCGCGAATCGCGAGGATCCGAGGGGCGCTCAAGACCTCAGCCGGCAGCATCTCACATCCCAAGAGCGAGAAGCCCAATACCCCAACTCCAAAAAACGCCGTCAGTGTTCCCTTCATCCAGATGGGGTAGCGCCCCTCAGAAGCGAGTCAACCCCATAGGGCACAAATGCGGCGCGCTCAGGGGGCCGCGTGGATGGCCCCATCTAGCTCGAAGACTGGCGTTGTGTAGGGAAAAGAGACGCGCGAGAGCCTGCGCAGGAACGGGACGACCCAAGACCCAGAATCTACGACGGGCCTACCCGGGTGCTTCAACCTCAAGGGCACAAGACTCGCCTTCACGAGAGAGCCGTCTCTCGCGAAGCGCGTCTCCAAGACGAGGCTCAGATGATTGGGGCTCCGAAGATTAAAGTTGCCCCAAGTTACGAAGTTCCCAAGTCCGTAGGCGATCAAGCGGCCGCGTTAGTACTCCATAGCCCGAGGGTGGTGGGCCCCGACGGCGACGACGATAGACGCGCCGCTGTCCACAAGGGCATGGGCGAGGCGCACCATATTTCCGCGGTATTCATGGCCGACGTACTCGCCGCCTAGAGGCACATAGGTGGCGCCCTCCCCTTCCCCGCCGCCATGGACATAGCACACGACCACGTCCACAACCCGCGCCACGTCCGCGACTAGAGCGGCCGCCTCGGGGATCCGCGTGTGCGATTGAAAAGCATCTGTATATGGCTGGGTGAAGCCGATCGCCCCGACCCGAATGCCCCGGACCTCGCGAATGACGACCTGCCCACGCGCACCAATGGAATCGATCCCCAACGCGGCAAGCTGCGCATTCGTATCAGCCCAGCCATCGGGTCCGGAGTCGAGGGCGTGGTTATTCGCGGTCAAGGCGACATCAAGTCACAGCGCCCGAAGCGCGGCGCCATACCGAGGCGGCGTCCGCATGATGAAGTCATGCTCCGGCCAGCGAGAATAGCGCGGCTCCCCGACACTGGTCAGAGGGACGCCCAGGTTGGCAAAGGCGAGGTCCGCGCGCGCTGTGAGTGGCGCCACATCGGAGACGAGCTCCAGCCCGTCTTCAGGCGGCAACCAAGGCTTGTCGATGGGCCACTCGCTGCCGAAGACGACGTGTCCGACGAACGCGAACGAGATGGTCCCATCGTCAGCCGGCGCGGCGTGCCCAACGACTGACGTCGACCAGACGCATATAATGATAGCGGCCCAGCGGAGCCATCCGCGGAGCAGCATCCTCAAACCTATCGGCCCAATGCCAGACGCAACGCCTTCAAGAACACGTGGTAGGCCTCGAGCGGATAGTGGCCCATATGAAAGATACGCAGGTATTTGTGGGAGAGCTTACCCTGGGCCGAGTAGATCTCGAAGACTCGCCCGTCGACCACGGTCGTGGCGAGGGTGTCGGCCAACTGCGCGTAAGTGAAGCCTTCCGGGATCTCTAGCATGGTGCCGATGCTCTGCAGGGGCTGCCCCTCATAGCGGGCGATCGTGAGATCAAGCTCCTCAAAACCCGCGCGCAGGATGTCGCACCGCGCCTGGTAGGTCGCGTGCCGTCCGGCGACCCCGCCCTCGTCACCAAGAGCCTCCAGCGCGGCCGCGACCTGTAGGACACTCATCGCATCGATCGTGTACGGATGGCCGCCACCCTGCTGGGCCTTCCAGGCCTTGTAGATCTCGAGGTTCGGTACGCGGGCTGGGATCTCGGCCATCTCGGCGAGCAGGTCGCGACGAATCAAGACGCAGGTCAGGTTCGGATGGCTGTGTAGACCCTTGTTGCAAGACCCCATGACCGCGCTCACGTTCCAAGCGTCTAGGTCGTAGGGCTCGACGAAGAGGGTACTGACCCCGTCCATCAGGAACTTCTTACCGTGCTTGCGCGCCAACGCCCCGACCGCTGCGACCGGGTTCAAGGTGCAGGTGCTGGTCCCGCCGTGCACCATCGCGACCGCGTCCACGTCGGCCAGGGCGGCCTCCACGGCAGCGAGGTCCGGCGCCACGCCATAAGGGAGCTCCATATCGACGACCGGTTGCCCGAGCGCGCGCGCGAACTCGAGGATTCGATCCCCGTAGGCCCCGTTGCGGATCACAAGGAGCCGCTCCTCGCGCCGGAGGCAAGACCCCAACACCGCGGCCATCGCGGACGACCCTGTGCCGGTAAGGAGGACCGCCTCGTGGTTCGGCGCCTCAATCGCCGCCGGGATACCCGCCAACACGCGCGCCAAGATTGGCCCGAACCGAGGCCCCCGAGGGACGATTGGGTTCACGCCGTACCCGCGGGAGACCGCGTTCACGCGCTCCGGGAGGTGAAAGACGGCCGGCGTAAGGGAGACAACCTTGGGTGCTTCATGCGCTGCTTCATTCATGAAGCCTATCTATCCAATCACCAGACGCTTGTCACCTTTCCCGACAGCTTACCCGAACCGAGCAACGAAACATTCCATTACATCAGTGGCTTTGTGCCTCTCGTAAAAAAAATGGCGTCTGCGGCGCTGCTCTTCTTCCCGGAAAGTGAGCGCCATGGCCGCCCCCACCTTCTCGCGCCTCACGACATTCACGGCCTGTCAAATTTTTGACCGACGGCCATTGTACCCTTGCCTCGCGCTGATGTAGCGTACCTAGGACTATTCGACCAACGACTCCGTCGCCGTTGCCTCACGACACGCTAAAAGCAGGAAACCCCTAATGCGAACGACTACTTGGCGCTCTATCAGCTCCGTCCTTACCGCAGCATTATTCGCTGCGGTACCGACGGCCAGCAATGCGGCCCCGACGACCGATCAGAATAACGGCGTCTGGACCGACCTCTACCAAGACAACTCCGGCATCGCGTCGGGGATTCCACAGACCTTCGGGATTAAACACGACCCGTTCGCGCGTCTCGTGACCCTCGCCGACGACGCCGCGCAAGAGTGCAGGCAGTCGCCGTGCGGTGCCACCGAGGCCCCTGGCCGGTTCGGTCAGGTCGCGACCCTGCCGATAGCGCCCGTATCATTCGATGGCTGGACGAAGGCCTACATCAAGTTCACAGCTTCGCAGGCCTCGGACGTCCAGCTCCGTTTCCTTGGGGACAACGGCACGACCTACGGGCCCTTCACGATGGTCGACTCGGACGACCCGGCCTTTTCGAAGATGGTCAACCTGCAAGAGGCCGGTAAAGCCGTCCCCGCCTCGGTCGGCTCCGGGCGCCTGCTCTTCCACATGCGCGAGCGAGTGGTCGTCCAGGGTGTCCGCGACGACGCCGTCGATCGCCCGGCCGACGACCCGAACGACGTGCGCATCCGCCCGACCCTTCAGGGCCTTCGTGCCAAGTGGACGCCCCGCTCGGTTGTCCGCGTCGCCGTCGAGGCCCCCGCCTCCACCTGTTCTAACGCCGCCTTCACCGGTCGCGTGCGTGTCGCCGTCTCCCTCGTCCGCGCCGAGAAGCTCGTCGTCTGGGCCCCGCTGACGACCCCCGCCGCGGACCAGTTCGGTCGCTCATATCCCCTCGAGTTCCGCGGCGCCAGCAACAGCGGCCTCTACGCTGCGTCCGCCACCGTGGTCAACGGCACGACCGTCCCCGCGAACTCCGTCTATTGGAACCTCGGCGATGTCGACCCCGGTAGCACCTTCGTCGTCTCGTACAACATCGCTCCCCCCGTGGGCACCCTCAACGGCACAACATACACCACGACCGGCGAAGCCCGCGCCGCAAACGCTAGCCCCGCCGCCGCCCCCAGCAGCGTGACGACGGCGACCTCCTCGAGCCCAGCTCCGATCGTCCGCAAGAGCCCAGGCAACGCCTACCTCATTAATAACCGCTACTATATCGATGGCGGCCGGACCCTGTCCTATAATCTCTTCGTCGCGAACTGGGAGAGCCCGCCCGGCTCATGCACCGAGGCCTATCATAGGGCCGTCGTCTATGACGACGTCTCTGACTTGGTGACGCCCGTCGAAGGGGACGCCTTTGGCGCCGTCTACACGGGCAGCCTGCCCTCGGCCTTCACCATCTCGGACAGCGGCCAATACACGGCCACGGCCATTACCGTGAACGGTGTCAGCGTTCCGGCCAAGTCCATCTATTGGGACCTCGGAACGATGGAGGTCGGCGCCCGCCGCAACCTCAGCTTCAGCTTCACGCTTAAGGGCGACACCGCCCACGACGGCCCCCTGCCCCTCGACTACAAGCTGGCCAACACGGGCCACGTCCGGTCAGGCTTCCAGAGCCAACTCTCGAACACCGGCGTCGACGTCTATATCGGCATCCCGAACACCCCCAGCGGCACCTACGCCAAGGGCGACCGCATCCGCGGCAGCGCCGGCATCAGCGCCGGCAACAACGACAACCGCTACTCCTCGGTCGGTTACGGCGACCCCATCACCTTCCTGCTCTATGCCCGCAATAGCGGCGCGTCGCAGCTCGCGAACAACGTCTTTGTGGACAAAGTCCCGGACAACACGACCTTCTCGTCCGCATTCCTGCCCGCCAGCCACAACGGCGCCGTCTATTACAACGTTGGCGGCGCCACAAACGCTATCGACAGCGCGCCCGACTATAACGTCACGACCGGCGCCTTTGGGCCATCTTGGACCACCATCTTGCCCGCGAACCCGGCGACCATCCGCTGGGTCGGCTTCAAGGTCCCGCGCCTCGCCTCGCCCTACTTCCCGGCCCGCGTCGACCCGAACGACGCCAACAGCCCCTTCATCTCGGAGTCGGCAACCGCCGAGGTCACCGTCACCGTCAACCAGCCCGAGAACGGCTGTCCTCTTCTGACCATCAATAACCGCGGCCTCTTCAATACCCACGGGTATGTCGGCGTCGGTGACACGGCCGTCACCAACATCACGGGGATCACCGGCTGGCGCGCACAAGACGACGAGCCCGTCCAGGTCAAGCCCCTCGTGCCTAGCTTCGAATACATGAGCGTCGGCGCATCGCCGGCCTCCCTCAGCAACTCCGGCAACGTCACCTTTAGCGTCAACGTGCCAAACCAGGTCTCCGGCGGCGTCGAGACCGACACCGCGCTCACGGCCCGCGTCTCCCTCACGATGCCGAAGATGCTGCTCAACGGCGTCTTGACCTTCGTGCCCTTCGTCTCCGTCAACGCCTCCGGTGGCAACGTCGACCTCTCAGGCCTGCCGGGCACTATTGTCATCACCTATGCGTCGATCGCCCCTAGCCAAAGCCGCAGCATCGCCGTCACGGTCAACGTGCCGAAGGGCTTCGTGTCAGGTCAATCGATCGGCCTGTCCGCCAACGCGACGGCCAGCGACGACGTCTGTGGACCCATCGCGGGCTCGGGTTCGCGCTCCGTCGTGGTCAACGGCAACCCCTATCTGACCGTCGCCAAACGCGCGACCCTCGGCGTCGCCGCCCGCGGCAGCGAGGTCGAGTTCGTCCTCAGCTACACCAATATTGGCGACGCCGTCTCGACCAAGACCTGGATCGTCGACCGCGTGCCCACCTTCTCCGCCTTCGCTTGGGCCACGGCCGTCCCCAACGGCGGTCAGGTCTGGTTCTCGAACAAGACGACGCCATTTTTGCCGGCTAGCCTGCGCGCCGACACCCCCGTCCTAAGCGACGCGCTCATCCGCCAAAACTTCGTCCAAGGCCAAGCAGACGGCAACGGGCGCGTCAACCCGACCGTCGCAGGCGTCAAGTGGGTCGCCTTCCTCGTCGACAACAACAGCCTGACCCCGCCGCAGTTCCCAAGCACGGGCCTGTCCAGTGTCCGCTGGGCCGCGACCGTCGTCGCGACCGCCGCCGTCGGCGAGATTGTCCGCAACGAAGCCGCGATTCTCTCAAGCGAGCTCCTGCCCGCCATCTCCAATGAGACCGCCACGATCGTCAGTGACGACCCGTCGCTCGACATCTTGCGCTCCTGCCCAGACGTGGCGGCAGCCGGCGAGCTCGTCACCTACCGCTTTAGCTGGATCAACAACTCGACCAACGACGACTACAATGTCCGCTTTATCGAGATGTTGCCCTCCTTCGTCCAATTCGTCTCGGCGACACACACGTGGAATGACACCGCCGCCGGCCGCTTCGGCGATGTGACCCTGACCCCAGCCGTCGACGCGGTCGCCAACACCGTCACGTGGAATGTCAGCCAAGCCATTGACGCGACCGGCGAGACCGCCATCGAGTCCTTCGAGGGTGGCGAGTTCGCCATCACCGTCCGCATCGCAGCCGCGACGCGGTCCGGCACCTTCGCCGACATCGGCGGCCTCGGCCTCGCGACAGACTTCACGGGCCAGCTGCCCCTGTCGCTTGCGACCGGTTGCCGCGTCCTCGTCGAGAACGCAGACCTCTTCCTTCGCCTCTCCATCAGCGAGCAGGGCCCTGTCTCGGGCGAAGCTGTCACCTACACGGCCACGCTCTCGAACGAAGGCGCCAACGTCGCGGCGAACACGACCGTGTCCGTCACGCTGCCTGCCGGCGTCACCTACACGGCCGGCGCCGGGAACATCCTCATCACGACCCCCGGCTGGTCCTTCGGCGGGCCGCCCACGGTCACCACGGCCAACGGCAAGCAGACCCTCACCTGGTCGGTCGCGAACGGCAACGCCCTTCGCAAGACCGGCGGCGTAGTCGGGACCCTGCCCGGCCGCTCGGGCGACATCAACATCGCCATCGCGGCCAAGGTCGGCGACACCGTCGCGCCTGAGACGACCCTCGTCGCCACCGCCGCGACCACGACGACCTCCGGCGAGGACGCCAACTACACCAACAACGCGTCCGTCACGGCCATCACGCCGCTGGCCGACCCCTACATCATCAAGACCGGCCCCGGCTTCGCGCAGCCCGGCGCGTCCATCACTTACCGCCTCCGCTACGGCAACCAGTCCCGCCAGGCAGCCGGCAGCGTGTTCCTCACCGACAAGCTCTTCGACGCCGTCCCCGCCGACGGCGCCGCCGACGTGACCCTCATCGGTATCACCGCCAATAACGGCGAGACCGTCTACTACAACGCGGCCCCGCTGAACGCGGCCGTCCCCGCCTTCAACCCGGCAGACCCCGCGGCGACCGGCTGGCGCACCGCCGTCGGCACTACCGCGGTCAACTGGATCGGCTTCCATCGCCCGACCCTACCCGGCAACGCTGGCCCTTACTCGATCTTCATCGATGCGGCCCTCCGCGCCCCCGGCACCGGCCGCGAGCCCCAGGCTGGCGCGACCATCCCGAACGTCGCCGGCATCGGCTCGACGACGCCCGGCTTCAAGGACCAGGACAACACCAACAACACCAGCACCGTCGAGACTCGCACCCCCGGCGTCGACATCGCCGCCGCCCTGACCTGCTCCCCCGACGGCGCCTTCCCCGGCGCGACCCCCGGCCAAGACGCCGCCGTCACGCTTGAGCTCCGTAATAACGGTACCGTCACCGCCTACGGCCTCAAGCTCAACTGGGCCGCCGCCGACTGGTTCGACGTCGCCTCCGACGACGCCTCAGCTATCACCGTCACGACCATCGCCGGTGGTGCCTCCACGGCCGTCGACGAGAACAACGCCCCCATCACCGCAACCCTCAACTGGACCCGCGTCGGCAACGATTACGTCCTCGGTAGCCCAGACGAGACCAGCCCCGTCTGGTTCCGCAAGGTGGGCCTGCCCGCAGGCACCCGCGTCCGGGTCGCCGTCCAAGGTACCGTCAATAACGGGATCGTCAGCGGCACGCAGGTCGCACACGACCTCACCGTCACGACCGACTACCGCTACGACTTCGACCCCGAGGGCGGCGAGCTCGAGGAGATCGTCGACAACAACACGACTATGTGCACCACCACAGTCTTCCGCGCTGACCCCATGGTCATCAAGAAGGCCACGGCTGCGACTGGCGACGAGCCCTTCACCGCCAAAGACCGCATCCAGTACAATATTGAGTACAACAATATCGGCGCAGCCTCAGCCGACGGCGTCTTCATCGAGGACTACCTCCCGCTCGACACCGGCTTCGTCATCGGCTCGCTCAGCAACCTCCCCGAGGGCTCGACCATCCGCTATGACGACGGCTCCGGCGCTTTTGGTTACATGCCCGTCGGCGCCCTCGGCGTCATCGACACTACCGTGAAGGCCTTCCGCGTCACCTGGACCCAGGCCCTGCCCGCACCCGCCGGCGCGACCTTCCGCCAAGAGAGCCGCGACGACTTCAACGCCGGTACCTATAGCGGCACCGCGGTCTCAGGTGACGGCGAGAGCATCATCGTCACCGGCCGCAGCGGCGGCAACCGCGGTACCTACACGACCCCGCCCATCCCGACTGACGACACCGCGTCCGTCGTCGAGTGGGGCCGCATCATCGTCAAGAGCCGGGTGGAAACCGAAGGCGCCTCCGTCTCAATCACCGTCGTTGACGCTGATTCCGGCGATGTCATCGCCACCGGCCTCACCCCCGACGCCTCCGGCGCCATCGAGCTCGACATCGACCCGACCGAGCACCAGCGTATCCAGCTCAAGGCCGATCTCATTGGATCCGGGATTGAGTGCTCCGCCAACAGCCCCTCCCTGTTGCCCATCGAGCTCGAGTTCCAGCGCGCCCCAAATCACCGCGCTCAGGACTGCAACACACAGGGAGACCTCGCTGGCTACATCGACTCCAACTCAAATGGAGAAATGGCCTCGGGCCTCATCTGGGAGCGCGGCCAAGATGACCTATATGTTTCAACCGCCCTCCCCCAAATTGGGTTCTCCGACTACGCCTATTACTTTGTGGATGACAACACCATTGTCGGCGAGACCTACGACCAAGACTGGAACATCGGCACCCTCTCCGTCTGGACCAAAGAGGCGGACGCCTGGCAGGCCGTTCGGTTGCCAGACATCGAACTACCTGCAGACGTCAGCTCCACCTGGGTCAAAACGAGTGAGGGCTCGACTACGTTTCCCTTCTATATCAACAGCCCGAGCTACAATGGCTACTTCGGTGCCTATCACCGCGCAGCAGACGGCACATGGCTCTTTGCCAAGCTGCCGCTCGCAGAGGGCGAGCGCTGTGATGATGCGCGTGCGATAGGCAAATCGGCGGTCATGCGGTGCCGTGACGCGTCCAACAACTTCATCTGGAGAATCTTCACACCTTCGCAGCCGGCCGAGTCGTCGTTCGCGGTCCTGCCTACCCCGCCCGAGGCAAATCTACAGCAGGGTGGCTGGAGCAACGCGAGCTTTGACGACAAACTGTTTTCATACACCTTCTATGTAAACAACAACTGGCGCTCGTATATCTATGAGTTCCAGGATACCCAATGGGTATTGGTCCCGATCAACCACACATTTCCGGAAGGCGCCACCAACCAATACTTCCAGCTGCAAATGTTCGGCAGCAGGAACGAGGCCGTGACATACACGCAGTACTACCTCAACAACACTTGGCACTACCGTACGCACATCCTGACGCGAGGCGCTGACCAGTGGTCAGCCGCCGAGGCACCCTTACCCGCGGGCTATACTTACGAGACGAACATCCGGCAGACCTCCTTTCAGACCCGGCTCGCCAATGTTGGCTATGTTGTTTATATGCAACTCCTTGTCAACGGCGGCTGGCGAAACGGATCTTACCTTCTCGCGAAAAACTCCTCCGACACGTGGACCGCGACGGAAATTCCGTATGTCCTTGAAGGGGCAACCGACGCCTACGCCTATAACGCCACCACCGGCGGCCACCTCGGAGGCCAGGCCTATTTCCCAGAGAAAAACACGTGGTCAACTGTGATGTGGACGGTTGGGGGTAACGCGACCGATGGGTTCACTTTCGGGAGTTATGTGGATGTGGACTACAGCCAGAATCGCCAATTCCAGGGCGTATGGGCGGGGCTTCCGAATGATGTTTTCAATCGCCGTACCTCCTGTGGCGTCGACCTTGTGAACGGCAATAGCAAGGGCTACACCGTCGACGAAGCAGATTTAACCGAGACGACCTATACCCCTGTGCCACTCCCGTTGCCAGACGGTACACCACTCATCAGCGAGGGCCGGATTGATCGCGAGGCGCATGGGACCTACTTTGGCTACAACCAGACGGACAACGGCCAGGTTGCCGTGGTCTTCATCCCCGATGCGGCGCTCGGCCTCAAGGCCTACACACTTCCGCCCCTCGAGGGAACGAATCCGAACAATGGCTACCAAGCCAGTTGGGCCTCACCCGACTTCAAACATGTCGTCGGCTATGGCTACAAGGTCATCAACAATCAGGGCTACAACGTAAGCATCTATTGGGAGTACGATGCGGCGCTCGACGCCTATCTCGCCCATCCGTTGCTGGGCGGAGATGACCCGGAGGGACGTGGTTACGTCTACAATGACACGTCAAATAACTATTACCGCTACATGTCTCAGTCGTTCATTCGCGGACAGTCTCAATACGCAAATGGCAGCCAGCACTCCGGCGTTTGGGCTTACACGCCCACCAAAGCCAAGCCATTCACTTGGCTGGCGAACATTCTTCCGGACATGGAGGCCGCCACCCCCTACGTCACCATGTACGCTGGCACCGATACAGCGGCACCCGTTCAGTATTACGTGCGCAACGCGAGTGGAGGCCTAGAGTACCGCTGGAGTATCGTCGAAACCGATCCCTCAACGGAGAGCGGTATCTCGGTCGTTGACCTTCCCTTGCCGGACGGCACCACCGCACAGAACGTCAACTTCTCCGGCTACCAGGTGCGCAATGACTATATTGTCGGCTCTGTAAACGTCCCGGACGTCGGCCACACCGGTATGATCTGGCGGAAAGAGAGCGACGTCTGGGTTGGATATAGAATGACGGATAGCACCTACTCCTCTCCTTACTTTGGATCGCGTCGCCTGTTTGGACCGGCAGCACTTCCGCTTGTATACGGCGACTACAACAACCAGTACGAGCTCATGCAGCCAAACGGCGAAACGACGGGTGTGGTCTACAAGAATATCGAGTTGGCTCTTCCCGACGGGTTCACTTCTTTCAGCCAAGGCTACTTTGGCGGACACGTGGGCAACTGGCCTTACTACACCTCGCCGATGCAGGAAGGTTTCATCACGGGTGGCTTTGAGAAAGACTCGCGCTATCGCGCTGGCTACTATTTCTTAGAGGACGACCTCACATGGACCTCTGGCATGCTACCGGGCATCGAGGGCGACGACACAGAGCAAGTGAACATCTTGTTCGCGGCGCCTGGCCCCGTGATCTATGGGCAGTCCAACTTCAGCGGGCGGAATCAGCGTATAATCGCTTGGTATTTCCCCGACGGTGACATGTCGAACGCGGTCGTCGTCGACCTCACCGCCCAGTTCGGGACATCGACATATAACTCCAACAACGGCGCCGAGGTCCCACGCCAATGCCAATGGAATAACTATTCATTCGCTAAACCAGGGGCGGACGGCTACGCCCGCACTGCGCTATATTGCAACGAAAATAATGGTCGCCGCGCAGCTGTCATCAACCCAAGCGCGGACGGTATCTCCGTGGTCATAACTGATGTCGACTCGAACTGGGGTGTCGCGATGACCTCCCCAGACTCCGACATCATCGCAATACGAGGGGGCAACGAGCCCAAGATCGTCGGCTGCAGCCGCGGTGGCGGCGTCGCCATCGACTGGACGCAGGTCCTCTTCCGTACCGACGTGAACCCCAGCTTTGGCTACCAGGTTGAAGTGCCAAACGTGTGTCAGCTCTCGGTTACCAATACGGCGACGATCTTCACGTCGAGCCCCCAGGTCACCAGCGCGAACGACCGCAGCACGGTCACGAGCGACATCGAGACCGTCGACGTCCAGGTCTCGCTTGACGCTGACCGCGGTACCGTCGAGGTTGATGACTCCATCAACTACACGGCTGTCGTCACGAACAACGGCCCCGGCGTGGCGCGTGACATCAAGTTCGAGGTCTACCTCCCGGCCGGCGATGGTGTCGGTAGCCCGCGCCTCGTGCGCCGCAATGTCGGAGACCTGGCCCCCGGCGCCACCTGGGACTGGAGCGACTCGGTCTATGTAACGACCGACGAGCCCTTCTTGGCGCTCAACGCGGCGGCCGCGGTGACAACGTCCAGCATCGAGTGCGACCAGGCGAATAACGCCGAGACGGTCTCGGTCCTGACCGGCTCGCTGCCGAACGTCACGGTGAACCTCACCGGCCCCGCGACTTGGGCCGTCGGCTCGACCTCGACCTATGTCGCGACGGTTATCAACAACGGCAACTCACGTGCCAGCGGCGTGACCTTGGCGGTGGGCCTCCCGGCCTACGGCGTGGTCGTGTCCGTGACCGTCGTCGGCGGCGAGGGCGAATTCCCTGTCGAGTGCATCCAGAGCGGCCTCGAGCTCCTCTGCGACATCGGCAACCTCACCCCGATTGACCGCGAGGGCAGCCCTGTCGTCGTGACCGTCGTGATGGGTAGCGCGACCTGCGAGACCATCGCCTCCAAGGCACAGATGACCGCACTGGTCGACGCCAGCTTGGACGCCAATGTCGATGACAACAGCGCCCGCGTCACGACGACCATCACGGCTCCGGCCGGGCGTCTGACGGTCCAAGGTGTGCCTAGCCGCTCGACAGTCGAGACCGGCGATGACCTCACCTTCTTCTTCCACTACAACAATAACGGCACCGAGGCTGTAGCGGGCGTGACCCTGACGGCGGACATCCCGGCTGGTACGACCTTTAAGGTCGACGGCACGACCGCTGGCTACGTGGTCAACGGCAACAAGGTCAGCTGGACCTTGCCGACCATCCCCGCCGGACGCGGCGGTATCGCGGCCCTGGCCGTCACCGTCTCAGGCGCTGCGGCGACGACGCTCACCGGCACGGTCGCGATGGGTCTCGGCGAAGGCGCGAACGCCTGCCCCACATCGGCGACATTTGGTGGTGCAAAGATTACTGCTCCGGGCATCCACGTGACGAAGCGCGCCTCGGCCGCTGTCGGCTGCGGCGAGCCCGTCCAGTGGCTTATCACGGTCACAAACACGTCGGCTGTCGCGGTCCAAAACCTCGTCATCACCGACTCGGTGCCTTCGGCCAGCCCGTACGTCACCGGCAGCATCGCTGGCCCCGGCGCCTCGGCGGCGGGTAGCCCCGTCCTGTCGTGGACCATTCCGCGGATCCCCGCTGGTCAGGCCGTGACTCTCGGCTTCCGTTCGCAGGCCCCGGCCTCCAGCGGCGCCTTGGTCAGCAACCGCGCGGTCGTGGAACAGGGCGGCACCGCCCTCGTGACCAGCGCACCGGCCATCGTCTGGGCCACCTGCAACGGCGCCGCCATGCGCCTCGCCAAGGCCTGGGACGCTGGCTGCGTCGTCGAAGGCCAGACCGTCGCCGTGACGGTCACCGCGACCAACACGACCACGGCGGCGCTGCTTACCCCCGCCATCGCCGATGCGCTGCCCCAGGGCTTCGTCTTCGTCGCATCGACCACTGGCGCGACCTATGACGCGGTGACCGGACAAGTGAAGCAGAACGCGGCGTCTATCCTTGGTGGTCAGACTATCACGATGAAGTACACGGCCACCGTCAGCGGTGCGTCGGGTGACGTTGTGGCCGAGGCTGCGACCTTGACAGCCGGTGGCGTCCAGCCCACGGCCTCGAACCCCGTGACATCAGTCGTATTGAACTGCAATGATAACGATCCTTGCACCGTCGACTACTGCGAGCTCTTCGTGGGCTGCGTCAATCGTCTGACACCGATCCCGAACGTCGCGGACGGCACCTGCGACGGTGTGGACAACGACTGTGACGCTATGACGGACGAAGACTGGACCGACAGTGACACTAGCTGTGGCGTGGGCGTCTGCGTCCGCGGCGGTATGCTGGTCTGCCCGGCTGGCGCGACCGCCCCGCAGGACACCTGCGAGGCCGGCCAGCCGACCAGCGCGACCGACACCCTGTGTAACGGTCTCGACGACGACTGCGATGCGTCCACCGACGAAGAGTACGCGACCTACCAGAAGGTCTGCGGCGACTTCTGCGACGGCACCGTGCCGACCTCGTGCGTCCAAGGCGCCGAGACCTGGCGCTGCGAGGATGGCCCGGCCACCGTCAATAACCAGGCCTGCGACGACAACAACGCTTGTAGCGATCGCTCGACCTGCGACGGCCTCGGCGACTGCAAGGCACGCCGCTATATCGCCTGCAACGACAGCAACGCTTGTACCAGCGACACCTGCGAGCCGGATGAAGGCTGCGTCTACGAGCCCCTCTCGGGTACGCCATGCAGCGACTTCAACCTGTGCACCGAAGCCGATCTCTGCGTCGAGGGCACCTGCGTTGGCGACAGCATCCCCTGCGCTGAAGGCGACGCTTGCCAGGGCGAAGGCACCTGTAACCCGTCGACTGGTATCTGCGACTACCCGATCCTGCCCGGCGACCTGCCGGTGCCGGTCGGCATGATGGACCTCGGGACCCTTGGTGGTGCGACCTCTCGTGCCAACGCGCTGAACACCATGGGCCTCGCCGTCGGTCGCTCTGCGACTCAGGCTGACGCTATCCACGCCTTCGCCTGGACCAAGGACGGCGGTATGATGGACATCACGCCGAATGCGACCAGCGGTGAAGCCACGGGCGTCAACGAAGCCGGTCTCGTCGTCGGTCTCATGACCACGGCCGAGACCAGCAGCGCGTTCTCTTGGACCGCAAACGGCGGCCTCGTGACGCTCTTCTCTGGCGCTGACGCGACGGTCCTTGACCCGAACGCTAGCGGCATGGTCGCTGGTCATGCAGCCGGCATGGTCTATGTCAGCACCGACGGGATGGCGGCCGCTACGGCAGCCACCCTGCCCGCCGGCGCCACCGACGCAGAAGCCCTCGCCCTCGGCGATGGTGGACACGTCGTCGGTCGCTTCACCAACAGCGCCGGCGCTACCCGCGCCTTCTGGTGGTCGGCCACAGCCGGTCTCGTCGATGTGACGACCTTGGCCCAGGGTGAGGCCGTCGCGGTCAACGCCGCTGGCGAAGCGGTCGGCATGGCGATGGCTGATGATGGACGCCGCGTGGCCTACATCTTCCGTGAAGACGGCAGCCACACTGCGCTGGGTAACCTCGGTGGTGAAGAGAGCTGGGCAGTCGCCATCAATAATATGGGCGTCGTCATCGGTCAGAGCCTGACCGCAGACGGCCAGACCCATGGCTTTGTGTGGACGGCGGCCTCCGGCATGCGTGACCTCGGCGCCCTCGGTGGCGACAGCGCGGCCCTCTTCGTCAACGAAGCTGGCATGATCGCCGGTCATAGCAATACGGTCTTCGGCACGTCCCCCGCGGTCGTCTGGATGCCCGATGATAGCCTCCTCGCCCTTGGCCTCGAAGGCGCCATCAATGCTCGCCCCGTCGGTATGACCGACATGGGTGTCGTCGCTGGTGTCCTCGAGACTGCCGCTGGCAGCCGCGCCTTCGTCTGGGACATGGCCCGTGGCACTGAAGACATCGGCACCCTCGGTGGCATGACGGCCGCGGCCCTCGCGGTCAATGCCAACGGCCAAGTGGCTGGTGAAGCCGCTACCGCCACTGGCGCCATGCGCGCCTTCGTCAGCTCCGTGCCCGAGACCGCCTGTATCGTCTGCGACGAGGACAATGACCCACCGGTCATCTACTGCCCGCAGGTCCGCCAAGCCGTCGAGTGCACCTTTGGTGGTGTCGGTGTCAACTTCGGTAGCCCGTCTGTCAGCGACGCCTGCGGTCGCCCGGTCGAGGTCACCAACGACGCCGCCGAGGCCTACGAGGTCGGCGCGACGACCGTGACCTACACGGCCACCGACAGCGAAGGCAACACGGCCAGCTGCACGACCACCGTCATCATCGAAGACACGACCCCGCCCGTCCTCGACTGCCCTGAGACCCTCGAGGTTCAGGCCGATGAGGGCGTCTGCGGCGCCACCGTCACCCTGCCCGTCACCGCGACGGATGGATGCGATGGCGACACGGTTATGATCTACGGACCCAACGGCGAGATCGGCAACGCGGCCTCCTTGGCCCCGGGCATGAACGACGTCAGCGTCACGGCAGTCGACAGGGCTGGAAATACTAGCACCTGCAACTTCCCCGTGAACGTCGTCAACGTCTCGACCCTGGTCATCGCTTGCGAAGAGGACCTCACCGTCGAGGCCCCCGCCGAGTTCTGCGGCTGGCCCGAGGCCATCTCCGCCGACGTCGTCGACGGCTGCGGCACCGAGCTCACCGTCGAGTCCGCGTCCGAGACCTTCCCCGTCGGTGTCACCGACGTGGACTTCTCGGCCTCGAACCCTGTCGGCGAGACGGCCACTTGCACGACCCGCCTCACGGTCCTCGACGTCACCGCGCCGACCATCAACTGTGGTCAGGGCGATTCCCTGCAGGAGCTGCCTGCGGTCTTCACCCCGACGGCCGAGGATGCCTGTGGTGTCACAACCACAGTCACCAACGCCCGCTGCGTTCTCGTCAATAGCGATGGCACCACCACCGACATGGCAGAGGGCTGCGAGATCGAGGTCCAAGCCGACAACGTCCTCGTCGTCCAAGCCGTCCCCGTCTACAACGACGGCGTCGCGATTCCCGTCGAGGCTATCCGCGTCGCCTGGGATGTCACCGCCACCGACCCGTCGGACAACAGCGAGACCACCGCGTGCGAGGCCGAGATTGACCTCTCAAACCGCGACCGCGACCAGGACGGCGTCATCGACACCGAGGACAACTGCCCCGACACCATGAACGCTGACCAACTCGACAGCGATCTCGATGGCATCGGCGACGTCTGCGACGACACCCCCATCGACGGGCTCGTCGCGTCGGGCAGCGGCTGCCAAGGTGGCGGTAGCCCGGCTGGTGCCGGCCTCCTCTTCCTCGCGCTCATGGCCATCATGGCCCGCGCTAGCCGGAGAAGCCGTCAAGGCTAAGTCTTAGGACCGCAAAAGGGTTAACCAACCGAGAGGGCCCCGGCATCTGCCGCGGGCCCTCTTCCTTTTGGCGAAACGCGCTCCGCGGGCCCGGCCCGTCCTTGACCCCCGGCCCCCAGTGCGGCAAAACCCTCGGACATGAAACTCATACTCGCCGCGACATCTACTTACCTCTTGGCCTTCGTCTCTGGTTGCGCTGGCACGCCCGCGCTGCAGCTGACGCCAACGACTGATTTGACGTCAAACTATGCCCTGTACAACGACGGACAGCCGGGACTTACTTGGCTCCACTGGCGTCACCAGATGCGCATTGACGCATCTAACCGCGCTGGCGGCGCAATGTCCGAGCTTCGGGTCGTCGCCGCGGTCACGCGCTACGCCGGCGAGACGGGCCCCGTCACGGCGACGATCTGCGCCCCACGCACGGCCGCCGCGCCTCGGGTTGAGACCCAAGCCCTTAACGGCCTCGACGCCAGCCCCAACGTCCGCAGCGCCTCGGGCACCGCCCCAGCGACCCGCGGGACCAGCGCCCCCTGCCTCGACCCAAGCCAGGCCTCCTGGACCATCGAGCTCGGCCCGCTGAACACCAACTCGGCCATCGAGTTCAGCGCCGTCTTCGCCATCGCCGGTACCGTGGCCGGGGATACACAGTCTCTGGCGCCCCGAGAGGGCCGCCTCATTGAGGGCCTCTGGCGCTATGACCTCCCCGGCGACGGCGTCGGTGATTTGAACACAACTGACCCAAGCGCCAGCCCCGTGTCGGTCCCCCAAGGAGGACGCCAAGTCTATGCCCTCTTCGTCCGCAGCCAGAAGGCCCGGCCCGACGCGCCTATCGTCCGTTTCGCGACGAGAACCGTGTCGCCTGTTGGGTCCCTGCAAGACATCTCCGCGACCTGGGCCACGGCGACGCAGGACTACAAGGCCGGCCTCGCCGACGTCTCGCCGTCGCTGACCGACAACTTCGTCACCCCCTTCACCCCGCCACCCGGCCCAGACGCCGACCGCATCGCCGCCGCCCTCGCCTGGGTCCAACAGCGCCCCATGCGCCCAGATGGCTACCAAGCCGCATGGCACACCGGCCGCAAGCTGCCGCCGGTCCTCAGCGCCAACGACCTGACCGCCACCGACAAGGTGCATCTCCTGGCTTGGGTCCTGCGCGACGCGAAGATCCCGTTTCGTTTCGCGATGGCCCGCCCGAAGGCTGGCTACGCCCCTCTCGACGCCAGCTTCCCCCAGCGCGACGCCTTTACGACGCCGCTGCTCGCCGTGAACCCTCCGGGCGCAAACCCGCTTTTGCTCGACCCGGCCTGCGAAAGCTGCCAAACAGGTTTCACCCGAACCGGCCTCCAAGGAGGTCAAGCGATCCTGTTGCCTGCGCGCAACCCCACAGATTTGATGGACATCCCATGAGTGACACCAGCCCAGCCGAGGCGCCCCTGTCCCAAGAGGCCAAAGACCTCGATCGCCGCATCCGCCAGGAGGTCGCGAAGAGGCGCACCTTCGCGATCATCTCGCACCCCGACGCGGGTAAGACGACCCTCACCGAGAAGCTGCTCCTCTATGGCGGCGCGATCCACATGGCCGGCTCAGTCAAGGCACGCCGCGCGGCTCGACACGCGACCAGCGACTGGATGGAGCTCGAAAAACAGCGCGGCATCTCGGTCACAACGTCCGTCATGCAGTTCATCTACAACGAGATGGTCGTCAATATCCTCGACACCCCTGGTCACCAGGACTTCTCGGAGGACACCTACCGCACGGTCGCCGCCGCGGACTCGGCCGTGATGCTTATCGACGCCGCCAAAGGCGTTGAGCCCCAAACCGAGAAGCTCTTTCGCGTCTGTCAGCTGCGCAAGATCCCCGTCTTTACATTTGTAAATAAGATGGACCGCCACAGCCTCGACCCCCTTGAGCTGATTGAGAATATCGAAAAGCACCTCGGGATGCGCTGTTGCCCGATCAACTGGCCTATCTTCGACGGGTTTAAGTTCATCGGCGTCTACGAGCGCGAGTCCCGGCGCATCTTCGCCTTCGAGGCCGACGAGCAGCACGGCGCGACCGCTATCGAGTCCAAGTCCGCGATCTTCGGCACCCCGGAGGCCGACGAAATTCTGACCGAGCGCGCCCGTAAGCGCCTCGAAGAGGACCTTGAGCTGCTCGACATCGCCGGCGACGCCTACGACACCGATCGCATCCTACGCGGCGAGCTCTCGCCGATGTTCTTCGGCTCGGCCTTGTCGAACTTCGGTATCGAGCCCTTCTTGGACTCCTTCCTCGAGATGGCACCGCCGCCCGGACCCGCCCCTACCGACGAGGGCGAGGTCCTCGCGACGGACTCCGAGCTGTCTGGCTTTATCTTTAAGATCCAGGCCAACATGGACTCGGCCCACCGCGACCGCATCGCCTTTTTCCGGATTACTTCCGGGCGGTTCACGAAGGGCAGCGACGTCTGGCACCCGCGCCTCAAAAAGCACCTCCGACTCAAGAACCCGACGTCCTTTATGGCCCGCGAACGCAGCCACGTCGACGAAGCCTTCGCCGGCGATATCGTGGGACTCTTCGATCCCGGCGTCTTCCGAATTGGGGACGCGCTGACGGCCGGAAAGAACCTGCACTTCAAAGGGATCCCGCACTTCTCCCCCGAGCTCTTTCGCAAGGTCCGGGTCGCCGATCCCCTGCGCCGCAAAAAACTCATCGATGGCCTGCGGCAGCTCTCTGAGGAAGGCGCCATCCAGGTCTTCGCCGACTGGCACAGCGAGAACGCCGACATCGTCGGTGCGGTCGGCACCCTGCAGTTCGATGTGCTCGCCCATCGCCTCGAACACGAGTACGGCTGCGCGCCGATCCTCACCAGCCTTCCGTTCACGCTGTGCCGCTGGGTCGTCGGCGGCGAAGACTTCGAGGGCCAACAGGTTAAACTCGGCCAAGGTAGCCAGCTCGCGCGCGATCGCGATGGTCACGCGGTCGTGCTCTTCTCGAACACTTGGGGGGTCGGCTGGGCCCAAGACCAGAACCCCAAGCTCACCTTCCTCCCGGTCTCGCCTCTCGCCGAGCACGCGGGCCATCTGCAGCAACCGACGAAGTACCGCTGAGACGCCGACACAAGGCTCTCACAAACGCTATTGCGACTAGGCTCGCGCAGCCCTAGACTCCAGTAGCCGGACGCCACGACGTCGTCCGGCCTATGTCTTCGAACATTCAGGATCAAGGCAGCATGAGCGACAAACCCGAAAATAACTTAGGGACTTACGGCCTCTGGACCGAGGCCTTCTCCGCCAAGAGCCTCGAGAGGACCCTCGCGGACCAGGCCCGTCTCCAGCGCGGCATGTTACGCCATGACACGGATTGCCGCGTGACGCCCGCCTCCCCAGCAAAGCTGGCCTATGACGAGATCCGCGCCACGCGGGACAACCAAGATTACCGCGAGTGGAACGAGGACACGGGCTTTTCGGGCGTGAACCGCTGGCCGGCCGGCCCCGGCATGACCGGCCACGGTGTCGAGACTGACGGCCAACAGCGCCGCCGGGCCCATCTCGAGCAGCTGGACGACGGATTCTGAGAGTCGGTCCCGATACCCCCTCAGACGCAGCCCCAGCCTTCCGTAACAAGTTGACACCCAAGTGTTTTCGCTGCCGGCTTCCGGAGAGACGCTGCATCTGCGCGCTTGTGCCGACGCTGCGTCTCCGGACCGGGCTGCTCGTCATCTTTCATCGGCGCGAGTGGTCGCGGACGACCAACACCGGGCACCTAGCCGTCCAGGCCGTGTCAGGTTCAAGGTCAGCCATCTGGGGCGACGTCGAGGGCCTCGTGGGGCTCGACGGCGCCGTCGTGGACCGCGTCAGCCTCCAGGACCGATTCGCGTTCGTGCTGACCGCCGACGCGCCGCCTCTCGACCTCACCGCCTTCCCCCCGCCACCGGCCCCGGTGCTGATGGTTGTCCCCGACGGCACCTGGCGCCAGGCGATCAAGATGCCGCGCCGCATCCCCGCCCTCGCCGGCTTGCCCCACTTCAGCCTGCCAGACCCGCCCGAGGCGACCTATCACCTCCGCCAGACGACCCGCGCGGGCGGCCTCGCCACACTCCACGCGATCGCGCTGGCCATCGGCCTCATCGACGGCCCAGAGGCCGAGGCGCCGCTCATGACGATGTACGATGCGATGGTGGCCGCGTCCCTTGAAGGGCGAGGCCCCATGCGGCGACCGAACCTCGCCAACGCCGCCGCATCTGGTGAGTACGACTCCGAGGAACCGACGACCACCGCAGCCCCTGTCACCGAAGAGTCATGAGCGTTGGCCGTACCCGCGTTGTCGCATTTCACAAGCCGCTTGGGCTCGTGACGACGCACGCCGACGAGCTCGGCCGCGAGACGGTTTACGCCCGCCTCAACACCATGTTGACGCCAGAGCTCCGCGCCGAGTCGTGGCACGCCATCGGGCGCCTCGACCTCGACACGACGGGGCTGCTCCTCTTCACCAACGACGGCGCCCTCGTCCACCACGCCACGCAGCCCGCGACAAAGCTCGCCAAGACGTACCGCGTCCTCGCGAAGGGGCTGCTGACGCCGTCGCAGCTTGAGGCCCTCCAAGATGGCGTCGAGCTGTCCGCCGGGCTCGGGCAGAGCGGTCCCGCGGAGGCGTGGATCGAGGATCTTCGTATCGCGACGACCGACCTCGGCATCCGAATCACCGAGGGCAAGAACCGGCAGGTCCGGCGCATGCTGCTCGCCGTCGGCAGTCAGGTCATTCGCCTTCAGCGGGTGGAGTTTGGGGCCATCAAGCTCGACGTGCCGGAGGGCGCGTGGAGACTCCTCAGTGATGACGAGGTCGCGCGTGACCTCGGGTACCTCCCGCGGCCCTTGCCCGGCGCGACCAGCCAGCGCCCTCGCCGGGCCGCGAGAGACCGGCGTTGAGCCCCCCTCCCCTCGTCGCGCGGGCGCTCGATCTCCCTGGGGCGCTATTTGACAGCGTTGGGCGAACCGTCCGCCCCGCCTTCACGGCCGACCCCGGCGCGCTTTCCGGCGAAGGCGGCCTCGCGAAGATCACGGCCTCGCCACGCGCCAACGCCTACCTATCGCTAGAGCCCGGGCTCGCGCCTCTCGAGACCGCCGATGGGCTCCTCTCTGTGGCTGTGACGAAGCGACACGCCTTTGCTGTGGGAGGTGTGCACCTCACGCCGGCGACTCGTCTCGATCCGGACCGCACCGAACGCGCGACCGTAGAGTTGTTGACTCAATTCCGCCTCGCGAGCGCGGCCGCTGGCTACCGGCGCGCGCTCCTCTTCCCCGTCGAGGCCGACGAGCTCGTTGCCGTGAGGGCCGCCGGCTTTGAGGCCCTTGAGGTGGGCGCCGAGGCACACATTGATTTGCAACGATATACGATCGCCGGGCGCCGCCACGCGGACCTCCGGCAGATGATCAACCGCGCGACGAAACGCTATCGGCTGCGGGTCCTGGAGCTCAACGCGGCTGAAGCCGAGTCGGTCGCGGCGGGCGTCGTCGAGGGCTGGCTCGGCAGTCGACCTCTTAAGAGCCGCATGCGCCTTCTGGTTGGCTCGCCCTGCTTCGATCGCCCCGCGCTGCGACGCTTCTTCGTCTGCTGCGAACCCGGGTCGGACGAGGCCGTCGCGCTGATCACCACCACGCCCGGGTGGGACGGCCAAGGCGCCGGCCTCGACGTCATGGCGCGGGCTCCGACTGCACCGGCTGGCGCGATGGAGTTATTGGTACACCATGCGATTACGACGCTTATCCAGGAGGGGGCACGCTATTTCAGCCTCGGCGCGTGTCCGATGGCGCTGCGGAGCACTCAGCGAGTGCCAAAATGGCGGCACCGGGTGCTGCGCTGGGTCTTTCGGCGAGTCTACCGGAGCAGCATCCTGAACCGACTCTTCCATTTCCATAGTCTTGTGCAATTCAAATCAAAGTTCGCGCCCGACTGGCGACCCGTCTATATCGCCGGGTGGCCGCGCGTCAGCCTCGGCGCCCTCTACGCCGGGTGCCGGATGTGGGGTCTCTTTGGCAGTGACCCTTGCCTGCCGCCTCGTGTCGCGCTGCCGGATTTGGTCCCGATCGCCGAGACGCGCCGCCAAGCTTGAACTTCCTGCGTGCCCCTAGTCTTTCGTCGGGGCCGTCGGCACCATGTCGCCATCGCGCGCGAACGGGAACCCGAGGCTCTGCTGGCCCACGAAGGGCCAGCGAATGGTCATGACCCTCTCGAGGATGTGCGCGTGCAGCGGCACCGCGTAGTTCGGTCGGTTCTTAAGGACGCCGTTCACATAGACCCTCACCTCTGTAGGCTGAAGGTAGGTACTCCATGTATCGGCCCAGATGTGAAAGCCGACCGTGTAGACGTCCCCATCGCGGGGCCTCTCGATGGACACGACCTCAGGGCCATAGCCGCTGTCGTCGCGCCGTAGCAACTTGACGCGCGGTCCGTTGGCCTCGTCACCGACGGGACCCGGCCAGTCGGCCTGGGGGTTGTGCCAAGCGACGTCATACAGCGGGTCAAACCAGCCATCGGGCGCGGAGCTGCCGCCGACATCGATCCCGACCGCGTTGGGGTGCATCACATGTAAATCCAGATCCGCGCCGAGCTCGGCCGTTGGGTCGGCGTTGTTGTCGTTCCACCAAAGCTCGATGTGGATCGGCGAGGTCGGTACGGCGTTCACGGTCACCTCAGCGGCGTCGCAGGCCGTGCGGTCCTTTTCGTCCCAGGCCTCTAGGCGAAACGTGTACACGCCAGCCACAGCCGCCTCAAAGGTCGCCTCCCGCGAGTGGGCACCATTCAGGCCAGTAAACGAGTGCGAGGGCTTCGAGACCACCGTCCACTGCCACCGCGCGACATCGCCGGTCGTCCCGCCGCCCGAGAGGCTGAGCAGCACCGGAGGCGAGACCTCTAGGCCGTTGAGCACCTCAAGGCTTGGGCACGGAGCGACGGGCTCAGGGATATCGGCCTCGACGTCTGCGGGCGCCGCTGCGTCAACCGCTACGACGTCTAGCACCGCGCTGTCGGCGGGGGCGGTGTCTGGCAGGGCCCCATCAGCGCCGATGACCTCGGGCTCGCCGTCTTGATCGAGCACATCGAGCGCTGTCTCCTCGACCTCCCGGCCAGCATCCAAGGCGACGGCATCCTTAGGCCCCGTCCCGTCCGGCGAAGCGGGTTCGGAAGCCCCACAGCCATAGGTGGTACAGAAAACAAATACCGACAATGCGAGCGAGATCTTGTGCATGCCGCGTTGTGGCTGAAACTCTGTCACTTTTCAAGGACAAAGGGCTTCACGACGCCGACGGCAGCTCGGCGCGTGTGGCTCAGTGGGTGTGGCGCCGAATCGTCGCGGCGTCGTTGAAGCTCGCGATCACCTTTCGGCACTTCAAACATTGGAAGTCCACCGCCTTGGGCGGGGCCGTGACGCCAAAGAGCAGCGTCGCGGTCGCCCACCAGCTGTAGCGCGGCTCAGAGATGACGGAGGCGTCATGGATGGACCGCATGCAACCACAGGCGATGGTGAAAGGGGTCGGCCCGTCGGGGCCGGGCTCGCGCTTAACTTCAGGTTTCGGTGTCTCGGGCTCGCTCATGCCTGATGTCTATCGCACGGCGGCGCCGGGGTCAGCCGCGAAATCAGGGACAGCGGCGATTCGCTGCGCTCTCACTCGCAAGACCACCGCGTCGGGGCGCTTATCGGCGCGGTCGCGTAGAGGCGCGTCCCTGCACCAACCCGAAACCGCTTTCCGCGCCAGGTCACCCGACCGAAGAAGGGCGTCACGACCCAAACCCCTAGAATCATTAACTCTTTGATGGGCCCGAGGGGCAGCGCGCGGATGAGACCACGCGGACCGCGCAGCATTATCCACTGCGCGGCATCACGCGCGAGCGTCGTCAGGAGCCCCACCGTGACGAGCACATCTCCCACCGCCCCGCCGTGCGCGAGGCCAAGCACCACGGGCAGCATCGGGTTGAAGAGGGGCTCGGCCGCGTAGATGAGGGGCATCACGCGACTGCGGATAAGCCCCCACCTGGCGTGCCTCTTGAGGAAGGCGCTGACCCGATGGTTGGTACACACATTGGCCACCGGGCAGGTCGCGAGGCGCACCGACAAGCCAGCCTCCGTGAACATGCGGCCCATGACATAGTCCTCGGCGAGGACCGAACCGAGGCTCTCCAGGCCACCGAGGCCGTAGAGGACGCTCTGCCGAAACATCATCGATTTTCCGACCGTGGCCGCGTTCGGCCCGAGGACGTGCGAGGCCGCGATGCTGCCGGCGACAGGCCCCGCCAGGTGGAGGTTCTCGAAGGTGGCCCCAAGGGACTCTTCGCCAGTGCCGACGAAGAGGTTTGTGATTAGGCCTGGCTTGTCCATCGCGTCGAAGTCAGCGGCCATGCGGGCAAGCCAGTCGGCCGGCACGGCGACGTTTGAGTCGCTGACGACGACCATGTCGTGGTCGGCCGCGCCCAGCATCGCCTGGAGATTCGAGACCTTCGGGTTGAGGGCCCGCCCCCCGTCGTGGATCACGAGGCGCACAGCGACGGCCGGATAGCGCTCCCGGAGGCGTCGGACCACCTCCACCGCCGGGTCCCCCTCGCCTTCAACCCCGAAGACGAGCTCGTAGGTCGCCCCCTCCTGGACGAAGAAGCCGGCGAGGTTGTCTTCGAGACTGTCGTCGGCGCCACATAAGGGCTTGAGCACCGAAATTCCTTCTACGCGGGGTGCTGCGGCGCGAGCCGGTGCGCGCTGGCCGCCGGTCAGGCGCGCCACCGAGTAGACCGAGAGGACCATCGTCACGAGCACGACGGCGGTGACAAGACAGACAATGAGCGTCCACATGAGAGCCTCCTTGTGTCAAAGATGTATGGGCTGCGCAGGGTGCGACACGAAGATGCGTCGCCACAGCAGGTAGCTGAAGCCAAAGTACACGGCCGCGCTGACGATGGGCCGGGCGAGCAGCGGCGGCATGGCGACGCCCGCGACGAGTCCGTGAAAGAGCGCCGCATTTAGGCCGAGGGCGCCGACCTCGACGAGCGAGAACAGCCCCAGTTGCCGCGCCAACCGGGGGCTTGGGTCACGAAAGGCCCAGTATTTATTACCAACGAACTGGACGGCCATCCCTAACACCAGCGCCGGTACATTGGCGACGAGGGGCGATATGCCACAAAGAGACACGGCGACGGCCAACGCGAGCAAGTCGATACCGGTAGCGGCGATCCCGATGATAGCGCTGCGCGATGTGGTGCCGATGCCTCTCCTTGATTTTCGTATTGTGTCGGTCTCCATTAAAAGTGCCTCCTCTTGTCCGCTCGAGACTCGCCTCGCTCGGCCGTCCGCAATTCACCGTATCCCCAACCAGAGCGACGGGCCGTCTCCCGTGCGAGATGACCCCCCGGCCCACAGATGTCTTACAAGTTGCGTGCCACTTCTCGAGCCTTCCCCTCGAGGCACCCCGCGATTACGCACAATGAACTGATTTAATGTGAAAATATCGCAGAAGATGGGTACCTGTTCGGGGCGGGTTTGGGCCGCGCAGAGCCCGCAGGCCGCCACCAAATTTACACAGAGGCCCGAAGGCGTTTGTCTCATCCCCTGCGACGCCTGCCGCCACCCGAACGAGCGCCCTGTTGGCCGAGCCCAAGGGTCCCCCAAGGCCCAGCGGGGGCCGCCAAGCGCCGACCCGCGGGACCCGCAACCGACGGCTTTCTCTCAATAAACCCACAAACCGGCCTCGTGTTTACGCTGCGAGAAACGTTTTTCGCGGCCGGTTCGCGCGCCCGCCATGCTTGACAACCCGATCCGACGCGCTAAGGTCCACGGGCCGCGCCCCCATGTGCGGGTCGGCAGTCACAGAGGACCCGCCCCCAATGAAGAACATGCTGCAGAGGCTCGTCGCGCCGGTCGACGACAACAGGCTGGCGATCACGCGCGGCCCCACTGCGGTGATGCGATGACCGGCCGCGCCTTCACGCGCGTGGGCATCGTCAATCGAGGTGAAGCCGCCGTCCGCTTTATTCGGGCGCTGCGCGAATACAACCACGAGCACGGCACCCAGCTCGTCTCTGTCGCCCTCTTTACGGATCCCGACCGCAACACCCCCTTCGTGCGCCTCGCGGATGAAGCGGCCCCTATTGGCCCCGCCCTGCGGGAGACCGAATCAGGGCTCGTCAGCGCGTACACAGACCACGCATGGGTCCTTGAGGCGCTAGAGCGCGCCAGCTGTGACGCCGTCTGGCCCGGTTGGGGCTTCATCGCCGAGGACGCCAGCTTCGTCGAGGCCCTCGAGGTCCGCGGGATCGCGTTCATCGGCCCCAGCGGCCAGGCAATGCGCCGACTCGGCGATAAGATCGCCGCGAAGCGCCTCGCCGTCGAGTGCGGCGTGCCGATGGCGCCGTGGCACGTGATCGAACCCGGCGAGCCATTCGAGACCACCGCGGCCGCGGCGGCGCCTATCGGCTATCCCTTGATGGTCAAAGCGTCCGCCGGTGGCGGGGGCCGCGGGATCCGCATCGTCAAACGCGCGGCCGACCTCAAGGCGGCCATCATAGCCGTGCACGACGAGGCGCTGCGGTCCTTCCGCGATGGGGGCATCTTCCTAGAGGCCTGCGTCCAGGAGGCGCGCCATATTGAGGTGCAACTTGTGGTGGGCGCTGACGGACGGGGCGCGACCCTCGGCCTTCGCGACTGCTCCATTCAACGACGCCACCAGAAAATCATCGAAGAGTCCCCCGCGCCGACCGTGGGTGGCGCGCTTGGAGCCCAACTCGAGGCCGCCGCGGTGCGCCTCGGCGAGGTCGTTGGCTATCGCGGGGTCGGCACGGTCGAATTCCTCGTGGACCCCAAACGAGACTTTGCCCACTTCTTGGAGGTCAACACACGTCTCCAGGTCGAGCACACAATCACCGAGGCGGTCACGGGCTACGACGTCGTCCAAACACAAATAAACATCGCGCGCGGGCTCGAGTGGCGCCACGCCGGGGATGCCGACGCCACGTCCATCGCCTGCCGCGGCCACGCCATCGAGCTGCGCATCAACGCCGAAGACCCCGAACGCGGCTTTCAACCGGCACCAGGCATCGTGCGCGTCTTTCGGCCACCCCTCGGGCCGGGCGTGCGGGTCGACAGCGGTGTCGCCGAGGGGGTCGCGATCCCGCCCGAGTTCGACTCGATGGTCGCCAAGCTCATCCTCTATGGTCGTGATCGTGCCCAGACCATCGCGCGAGCCCGCCGCGCGCTCCGTGAATTCGAGCTGGTCATCGAAGACGGCGCGTCAAATAAGGCGTTCTTGCTCTCGCTCCTGAGCGCCCCGCCCTTCGTCGACGCCACCGCGGACACCGGCTGGCTCGACCGCCGCCAAGCCGAACAAGAGGACGCCCCCGCGACCGACGTCCCTGGCGCCTTCGAGGCCCTCTGCGTGGCCAGCATCCTGCACCAGCGCCGCCTCCTCGACGAGGCTATCGGTGCCTTCCTCAACGACGTCCAGAACGGCATCCCCTACCGCGACGAGCACGTCCCCGGGGCCCCGGTCGAGTTGGTCCTCCGTGGCGCTGCGCACGCCTTCTCGGCCTTCGCCCTCGGGCCGGACCTCTGGCTCGTCGGCCCAGCCGCGCCCGAACACGAACAAGACCATCCCCTCACCGCGGCGAGCCACCATGGCCTCGTCGACGCGCGCCTTGAGCTCCTCGGCCCCGGCTCCGCGACCCTGCACCTCGGGGCCACCGGCGACGAGACCAGGCACGCCATCCTCTTCTCCATCGGCAAGACCGGCTTCGCGATTGAGGTCGACGGCCACGCCCACCAGCTCGACCAGGCCAGCGGCGGCCGCATCAAGGCCCCGACACCGGCGCTCGTCATCGGCGTCCACGTCGAGGTCGGCGACGCCGTCGTCAAGGGGCAGCGTCTCGTCACGCTCGAGGCCATGAAGATGGAGGTCCCCGTCGTCGCGCGGGAGGCCGGCCTCGTCCGAGCCGTCGGCTGCCGCCTCAACGAACAAGTCCAGAGCGGCCAGACCCTCATCACGCTGGAGGCTGGGGATTCAGCCGCCGAGAGCCCCGCCCCCACGACCTTCGCGGGACATCACGGCCACCGCGCCGGGCTCGTCGAGCTCCTCGAGGCCTGCGTGGCCGGCGAGATCCAAGACCCCATCGCGCCGGATGTCATCGCCCGTGTAGCGGCAGACTTCATTGCTGCAGCACAGACTGGCTTCGACGTCCCCGACCCCTTCACCGCCCGCGTCGAGGCCCTCCTCGACCGCGCGGCACCGGCGGATGAGGCCCCGGGTCCGGCCGCGGCGATCCTAGGGTCCTTACTCAGCCAGATCGAAGACTTCACCGACATCGAGGCCCTCTTCGAGGCGCCCATCGGCACGGACGACAGCTCGGCCGCCGTCCGCGCTGAGGTCTTCTTCTTCGAGGCCTGCCGTAAGCTCGCCGGCCCGGCTAGCCGGGGGGCCGGCGACCTCGACCCAGAGCTACCGAGCGCCTTCCGCGCCTTGCTCACCAAGGCTCTGGCGCGCGTCGGCATCACCTCCCTCGAACGAAACGCGACCCTGCACGAGGCCCTCTGGCGCCTGTCTCTGGCGCGCGCGGACACCAGCCGCCGATACCGCCTCGTCAGTCGCCTCCTGCGCTTGCTCATCGCGACCCACGAGCTCGGCCTGCCTGTGCCCGCTGGCCTTGAGCCAGTCCTAAGGCGCATCGCCGCCTTCGCCCGCCTGGACCAGCCCGGCGTCCGCGACAACGCCCGCCAAGCGATCTATGTGCTCTACGATAGGCAACGCCTGACCGAGCCCGCCTCCGAAGAGAGCCACGTGCTCGCGGTGCTCGATGACTCGTGGGCCAAGGGCGGCGATCCGGGCAGAAAGGCTGGCCGCCGACGGCCACGGCCGACTGACGCCGACACAGGCCGCTTTACGCGTCCGGCGTCCCTCCCTTTTGGCAACCCAGGCACCCTCGCGGGGGCCCTCGATAGCTTCCTATCGAAGGACCCCGCCCACGACGAGGGCCCCCAGGCGGCGCCCGTCCTCGCCGCCCTCTACGGCCCAACAGCCTTCGTCGAGGCCCTGCCTGGCCCAATGGGCACCTCGTGCCACGGGATCATCGGGCACGGGGGCGTCCGCGCCGTGGCGATGATCGTCTCGGGGCACCTCGGCGCGCGCATCTTGCCGTCGCTGGCGCCGCTGCTCGCTGACTTCGCGACGCGTGGACGGTTTGAACTCCATGTACTTCTCGCGGGGCGCGTCCCAGCCGACCCCGACTTCGACCAGTGGGCGCAAGCCGTCGGCGACATCAAGCCCACCGGCGACGCCCTCACGCGGTTTACGGTGTCGTGGACCCTGGACGGCACCATCACGCAACACCGCAACTTCTTGGTCACGAACCAGATCCGCCAGGAAGACCGCCTCCAAGACGTCCACCCCGAGCGCGCGCGCCGGCTCGAGCTCTGGCGCCTCGAGGGCTTCGAACTCGCCCGCCTCCCCAGCCCTCCTGGGGTACTCGCCTTCCGCATGCGCGCCCGCACGAACCCCTCCGACGAACGCATCTGCGTCTTCGGCGAGCTCGCCCGCGCGCCCCGACTCGATGACGGGGCCCCTCTCGACGACGCCGGCGTGCGCGAGCTCGAGTGGACCGTCAGCGAGTGCCTGCGCATCATCCGCGACGCCCAGGCCCAACGCCCACCCAATCGGCGCTACTTCCTAAACCGCTTGGTCTTGCACGTCGCGCCCGTCGTCGCCGCCGACCAGGGTCACCTCGTCCTGGCTGCACGCCGCTTCGAGAGGGCCACGCGCGGCCTTGGCCTGCAAAAGGTCGTCGTCCAGGCCCGCGTCATCCGCGGCGGCGAGGTCGTCCCTCGCATCCTGGCGTTCGCCGTCCGAGGCCGAAATCGCTTGGAGGTCCTAGAATCCGTCGCGTCGTGCAGCCCCATCCGCGCAGCCAGCGACTACCACATCCGGGTCGAACAAGCCCGCCGCCTCGGCGTCATCTATCCCTACGAGATGATCCGCGCCCTCATCGGCACTGCTGGCGCGGACGCCGCGATGATGCCCCACCCGGACATGCACGACGGCCGCTTCATGGAGTTCGACCTCTCGGACACGCTGCGGCCCGACGGCCGTGACCAGCTCGTGCCCGTGCGTCGCGACCCGGGCGAGAACGTCGCGGGGGTCGTCGTCGGCCTCGTGACCCACCGCACCCGCAAACACCCCGAGGGCATGGAGCGCGTCTTCATCGCCTCCGACCCCACACGCGCCATGGGCGCCCTGTCCGAACCCGAATGCCGACGCATCATCGCGGCCCTCGACCTCGCCGAGGAGCGACGCGTCCCGGTCGAGTGGCTGCCCGTGTCCGCCGGGGCCAAGATCGCGATGGACTCCGGGACCGAGAACCTCGACTGGACCGCGCGGACCCTACGTCGCATCATCACGTTCACACAAAAGGGCGGCCCCATTCACATCATCGTGTCGGGCGTAAATGTCGGTGCTCAAAGCTATTGGAACGCCGAAGCCACGATGCTGATGCACACGCGTGGGGTGCTAATCCAGACCCCCGCGGGGTCCATGGTCCTGACTGGCAAAAAAGCCCTCGAGGTCTCCGGTAGCGTCGCGGCCGAGGACGAGCGCGGGATCGGCGGGGTCGAGCGCATCATGGGACCCAACGGCCAGGCGCAGTTTCGGGCGCGCGACATCGCCGACGCCTATCGCATCTTGTTTGAGTACTATGCGTTTAGCTACATCGCCCCCGGCGAGACTGGCCCGCGCGGCTTTCCGACGGCGGATCCCAGCGACCGAAACCCATTAGAATCCCCGTACCGCCCGGCAGGCGGGGACGGCGCCGATCTATTTGGCACCATCGGCGAGATCTTCGCCGACGAGACGAACCCCGATCGCAAGAAGCCCTACGCGATCCGAGAGGTCATGCGGGCCGTGATCGACTCCGACGGTGGCTGGCTCGAGCGCTTCGGCGCCATGGACGGCGGTGAGACGGCGGCCGTCTGGGACGCGCATGTAGGCGGGCGCCCGGTTTGCCTCATCGGCATCGAGTCGCGCAGCGTGGCACGTCGCGACAAGGCGCCCCTCGACGGGCCGGACCGCTGGTCCGGCGGGACTCTTTTCCCTTTGAGCTCCAAGAAAGTCGCGCGCGCCCTTAACCAGGCCAGCGGCAACCGGCCGGCCGTCGTACTGGCTAACCTCAGCGGCTTCGATGGCTCGCCCGAGTCGATGCGGAAGCTACAGCTGGAGTACGGCGCCGAGATCGGGCGAGCCGTCATGAACTTCGACGGCCCAATCGTCTTCTTGGTGATTGGCCGCTACCACGGTGGCGCCTACGTCGTCTTCTCGAAGGCGCTGAACCCGAACCTGACGGCCATCGCGGTCGAGGGGGCCTTCGCGTCGGTCATCGGCGGGGCTCCGGCTGCCTCGGTCGTCTTCCCGCGCGAGGTCCGTCGCCGGGCCGCGCGCGACCCCGCGGTCGTCGAAGCCCAACGAGACCTCGACGGGGCTGTCGCCCACGGAACCAGCGGCGCCGCCTTGCTTCCCTTCCGCAACACCCTCAAGAACGCCACGCATGAGGCCGCCCTTAAGCACCAGGGCCTCGTCGCGCGGGAGTTCGACGCGATCCACTCCGTCGAGCGGGCGGTCCAGGTCGGCTCCCTCGACGCGGTGATCCCCGCCTCACACATGCGCAGCGCCATCATCGACCGTCTCCTCGGCTAAACACTTAGGCGATCCTGTGGGGCAGGCTTTCCAGCCTATCCGTGGGGCACGCCTAACGCTGGCACGGAAGCCAATGAACTCGCCGGCAGCCTCGCGAGCCCCCACGCATTTGCGAGCCGGCCTTGTGTCGGCCCGCCGTAAAGACACACCAAGAGCCAGCTGCCGCAGCTGCCGCAGCCGCAGCCGTCCTCGCGCGACGCGCTTGGACCTTGCTACCACCGAGGATTCACGGCACGCTCTGCGCGGCTGTCACACACTCTCGCAGGGATTCGACCATGACCTTCACCGGACGACTCGTCATCCTCACCGCGGCGGTCTTGCCGCTTCTCACTGGTTGCACCGGCAATTCCAAGCAGTCGACCAGCGACTTGCTCGTCGGCGAGGACACCCTCACCGACACGACCGAGCTCCAAGACTCGACCCCCGACACCGACCGCCCCGAGGTCGTCGTATTCGATGTCGCCGGCGATGCCACGGACGTCTCCACAGACGCGTCCGACGCGACCACCGACGGCGGGGTGCCGAACTACTGCGGTGACGACCCCGGCGCCATCTTCTGCCCCTGCGACCAGAACGATGATTGCAATAGCGGCTATTGCATCCCCTCCAGCCGCGGCGACCAGGTCTGCACGCGCGTCTGCGAAGAGGACTGTCCGGATGAACTGGAGTGCCGCCTCGTCCGCTTCCCGAACGCCGACCCGACCTTTCTTTGCGTGGACCTCCAAGTAAATCTCTGCCGCCCCTGCCGCGCGAACACGGACTGCCAGGGCAACTTCGGCTCAGTCGCCAACCGCTGCGTCCGCTTCGGCGCCCTCAACGGCGCCTTCTGTGGCCTCGGCTGCGCGCTGGACGACGACTGCCCCGGCGGCTACATCTGCGGCGAGACCGAGGAGGTCACCGGCGGCGGCATCTCCCGGCAATGTGTGCCCTCGGACGGCGCGACCTGCGAATGTTCCCCCCGCGCCATCGCCGAGGCCGCCTCCACCGCCTGTAGCCGCCTCGCCTGTGTCGGCTCGCGCGCCTGCACCCCCGACGGCCTGTCCACCTGCAACGCCAGCGTCCCCGAGACCGAGGTCTGCGACGGGCTCGACAACAACTGCAACGGCGCCACCGACGAGGGCTCCGACGACACCGACGGCGACGGGCTCGCGGACTGCGTGGACCCCGACATCGACGCCGACGGCGTCCTAAACGCCGACGACAACTGCCCCTACCACCAAAACCCCGGCCAAGAGGACAGCGACGAAGACGGCGTCGGCGACGCCTGCGATCGCCCCGCGAACCCCACGCTCGTGGGCACCCTGCCCGGCTCGCCCGCCAACGACAACGCGCCCCTCGTCCTCGGGTCCGCGGGGCCCGGCTCCGTCATCCGCATCTACACCGCCGCCAACTGCGCCGGGCTACCCGCCGCCCAGGGCACGGCCTCGGCTGACGGCTCCTTCGCGCTCTCCGTCGCCGTCGCGGACGACTCCACGACGACCTTCTACGTGACGGCCACAAACCCCGACAACGGCTTCGCGACGGCCTGCAACGACGCTGCACCCCGGGTCTATATCGAGGACAGCACCGCCCCCCTTCGCCCCGAGCTCACGACCACAAACCCGCGCTCACCTGGCAACGCCACGACCTTCGCTGTCCTGGGGATCGCCGAGGCCGGGACCACCGTCACCCTTTACCGCGACGCCGGTTGCCTCGACGCCCTGCCCGCCACGGCCGTCCCAGGCGTCAACGGCGCCTTTAGCGCACAGCTCATCGTCGCGGCCAACGGCAGCCTCACGGTCCACGCCGCCGCCGTCGACGCGGCCGGCAACAGCAGCGGCTGCTCGGCGCCCATCACCTACCGCCACGACGACATCGTCCCCGCCCCGCCGACCTTTTCGGGCACCTTCCCGACCTCGCCCTCATCGACGGTGACGACCGTGACCCTCATCGGCGCGGCCGAGCCCGGCGCAAGCGTCGCCATCTACGGGACCGTGCCCTGCAGCGGCAATATCATCTCAACTCAAACGACTGGCCCGAACGGGATCTTCACCGCGGTCATCACCGTGGCGGCGAACACTGTCACGACCTTCACCGCCACCGCCACTGACGCCGCCGGCAACACCAGTCTCTGCTCGCCCGAGGGGATCACCTATATCCACGACGACCAGGACCCGGCCCCGCCGATCCTCTTGACGACCGCCCCGACATCACCCGGCAACAGCCTCTTGCCCGTCGTCAGCGGCACCGCAGAGCCCTTCGCGACGGTGCAGCTGTACTCGGGCGCGAACTGCACCGGCGTCAGCTTTGGGACCGCCCAGGCCGCCTCAGACGGCACGTGGGGAGTCACCGCGACGGTCAACGCCAACGCCGAGACCTTCTTTTATGGCCGCGCGACCGACCTCGCCGGGCGACGCTCGGTCTGCACGGTGAACCCGCTGTCATATCGCCACGACGGCGTGGCCCCTGTCGCCCCGACCCTCACGGGCTCGACCCCTGCCTCGCCTTCGCACGTGATTCGCCCGTCCCTCAGTGGCTCAGGTGAAGCCGGCGCGACCGTCATCATCTACCTCAACGCCGCCTGCACCGCCGCGGCCGACGCGGAGGCCGCTATCAACAGCGCCGGCGAGCTCACCGTGACCGTCCTCGCGTCCAGCAACACGACGACGACCTGGTGGGCCACCGCCGTCGACCCCGCCGGGAACGCCTCCCCCTGCTCGTCGACGGCCGTGACCTACCGCCACGACGACACGGCGCCCGGCGCGCCAATCCTGACCTTGACCCGCCCCGAGTCGCCATCGTCGAACGAGACCCCCGTCGTCGAGGGCACCGCCGAGGCCCTGTCGACCGTCGACATCTTCCTCAACGCCAACTGCTCAGGCCTGCCCGCAGGGACCACGACGACCGACGCCACCGGCGCCTTCGAGGGCACCGTCGCCGTGGCGCTCAACGCCGTCAGCGCCATTCACGCCGCGGCTACGGACGCCGCCGGCAACGTCTCGGCCTGCTCCGTGGTCCCGCTATACTTCAACCACGACGACACCGAGCCCCTCGGCCCCTCCTTCACCGGCACGACTCCCGAATCGCCGAACAACGCGGTCACCACGCCGACCCTCCTCGGCAACGCCGAGACGGGGACGACCGTTCGTATTCATAGCGATCCCGACTGCCTCACGGCGCCCATCGCCAGCGGCGCGACGGCCGCCAACGGCAACTTCGCGATCGTTGTCTCGTTGCCCGCCAACACCTCGCGCGTCTTCTATGCTTCTGCAATCAACGCCGTGGGCAACGTCTCCCCGTGCTCGGCGCCGGGCATTCGCTATACCCATGATAGTGTCGCCCCGACCCGCCCCATCTGGGTCAGCGTCACCCCGACCTCACCCAGCAACCAGACGACGACACCAACCCTTCGCGGCCGCGTCGAGCCAAGCGCCACCGTGCGCATCTTCAGCAACAGCACGTGCACAACCGAGGTCACCTCCGCGGCCGTGACGGTCACCAACAATAACCTCGTCGTGGGTGTCACCGCGGCCTCCAACGCCACGACCAGCTGGTACGCCAACGCGACAGACGCGGCCGGAAATACGTCCGAGTGTTCCGTGGCGATCGCCTATACCCACGACAACGTGGCACCGAACGCGCCGACGTTGACCGGCACGACCCCTACGCCCCCGTCTAACTCGGTCACGCCGAGGGTCAGCGGCAACGCCGAGGGCTCCACCGTCATCCGATTCTACGGGCGCAGCGACTGCACGGGCAGCCTCCTTGGCCAGGGCAACGGGTCCGCGGCAGGCGCCATCGACATCACCATCACCGTCGGCGCCGACCAGGTGACCGCCATCCACGCGACCTCGACCGACGCCGCTGGCAACACCTCCGGCTGCTCGGCCGCTATCTCTTACAGCAACGACAGCACCCCGCCCGACGCGCCAGTCTGGATCGCCGCGAACCCGACCTCCCCCAACAACACCAACACCACGCCCACCCTAAGCGGCACGGCAGAACCCCAAGCGACCGTGCGCCTCTTCGTCGGCAATAGCTGCACGGGCGTTATCGCGCAGACCACGACCGCCAACGCCGCGGGCGCGTTCAGCTTCGGTGTCACCGTCGGCCAGAACACCACGACGGCCTTCTACGCCGCAGCAATCGACGCCGTCGGCAACCAGAGCGACTGCACCTCGCCCAGCCTGCCCTACACCCACGATGCCTTGGCGCCTGGAAAACCCAATATTACCAGCTCGTTGCCGCCCTCCCCCAACCCGGAGGCGACCCCGGATATCCGCGGCAACGCCGAGGCAAACGCCACGCTGCGCCTCTACACGACCAGCAACTGCAGCGGCGCCGTCCTCGGCAGCGCCACCGTCGACGCCAGCGGCAACTGGACGGTCGTTGACGCGCCGGTCACCAACAACAGCACGACCGTCATTTACGCGGCCGCGAGTGACGCGGTGGGTAATACCAGCGCCTGCTCCGGCGGGTTCTCGTATCGGCACGACGACATCACCCCGCTGCGCCCGGTCGTCACGGGCACCTCGCCGACGCCGGTTGGCAATACCCAGACCCCGTCGGTCACAGGCACCGTGGCCGAGATGGGTCTCAGGGTCCGCATCTACAAGACCTCGGACTGCACCGGTATTGTCCTGCGCGAGGGTGGCAATGTGCCACTTAACTGGACCGTGACCCTCGTGCCCGCCGACCGCAACACGACGACGACCTATTACGCCCGCGCGGTCGACGCGGCCGGGAACATCTCGGAGTGCTCGACGACGTCGGCCACCTACCGCCATGATGACGCGGCCCCGAATCAGCCCACCGACCTCACGACCGAGCCGCCGCGCTGGTCCAAGTCCGTCCGCACGCCGGATGTCTTGGGCAGCGCCGAGGCCGCTGGCGCTGTGACCATCTTCCTCAATGACAATTGCGGCGGCGCGGCCCACGCGACGACGACGGCGATCGCCAATGGCACATTCCGGGTTGGCATCAACGTCGGGGTCGCCGACATCGAGACGTCCATCACCGTGCGCGTGACCGACCCCGCCGGCAACGCGTCGGGCTGCTCGGCGGCGATCCTCTATCGCTATGACACCACAGCGCCAGTCTTCACGGGTGCTGGCGCGGCCGCTCCCGCCGCGGCCGACGTCGGCGAGACAACGGCGACCGTCACGTGGACCGCCGCGACCGACAACTTCACGACCGCGCCGAAGATGATCTATCGGGTCTGCCGCTCGCTGCTATGTGGCGCCACCGATTGCGACTGGTCCAACGTCACCGCGCCGAACATCACCACGACGGCCGCCGGTGTGACCTCGCGCACCGACACGGACCTCGTGGCCGATACGCGCTATCACTACGCCGTCCGAGCCATCGACGAGGTCGGCAACGAGGACACCAACACCGCCTCCGCCAGCGTCAAGACGCGTGGGCGCCGCGGCGTCTCCGACCTCTGGATTGGCGAAAACTCCGGCATCGCGGGGCTGTCTCAGGGTGGCACGCACCGTTGGGGCGCGGCCCTGCCCGACCCCGCGGCCAATTCCAATAGCCCAATCTCGTTCAGCCTCGGCTCATCGCACAGCTGCCTCATCCGGGCCGATGGCGCCATCCGCTGCACGGGCGCCAACGCCTACGGACAAATTGGCAATGGCAATACCACCAACCAGGCCACCTGGGCGGTCGTCAGCTCGCCCGGCGCGGCGGCACTTCAAGTAGCAATTGGCCTCGAGCACACCTGCGCCGTGCTGGTCACTGGCCAGGTCCGCTGCTGGGGCAATGACTCGCGCGGCCAGCTTGGCAATGGCACGGCCAACAGTGACAGCCAGAGCACCGCCGTGACGGTCATGATCGACGCCACCGGCTCGACGCCGCTGGCGGACGTCACGCGCATCGCGCTAGGCGATTTCCACGCCTGTGCCCTGCGCGCCAATGGCGAGACCTGGTGTTGGGGTAGCAACGGCTCGGGCCAGCTCGCGCCCGAGGTCACGACTTCCCAAAGTGACTACGCGCGCAAATCGAAGGCCTCGGGCCTCGTCGCGCTGACCGCCGGGCTTGAGCACACCTGTGGTATCGACGGCGCCGGTCAGGTCTTCTGCTGGGGTTACAACGTCCAAGGGCAGCTGGGCGACGGCACGAATGACAATAGCGCCGTCCCGCGTGACACGGGCATCCGCAACGCCGTGGCCCTCGGCGGCTCGCGACGCCACGTCTGCGCGGCGACGGTCGACGGGTCGGCATACTGCTGGGGCATCAACTCGGCCGGCGAGGTCGGCGGGGGCGTCACATCATCGGGCGAGAACCGCCCGGTGCGTGTGGTCGGCCTGACCGAGGTCGCCCGCATCGCTGGCGGCGACAAATACACTTGCGCCCAGACCCACTCCGGCGAGGCGCGCTGTTGGGGCCTTGGAAGCAACGGTCGCCTCGGCACTGGCAATAATGACGACAGCCTGTCCCCCGCCCTGGTCGCGGTCCCCAGCTCGGTCAGCTCGGTGACGGACGTCCAAAGCGGCTTCGAGCACAGCTGCGCCCGCGTCTCTGACGGGACGGCCGCATGCTGGGGCAACAACACAACAGGCCAGCTAGGCAACGGCCTGACGGTCGCCGGGGGCGCCGAGCTGGTCGTCCTAGGCGGAGGTCGCCCCGTGCGAAGAGTCGCGCCCGGTGGCGGCCACAGCTGCGCCATCGCCAACGGAGGCGCTGTCTCCTGCTGGGGTGATAACGCCTCGGGCCAGCTGGGCCTTGGCAACACGGTCGCGCGCACGACGCCGACTGTCGTCAGCAACACGACCGCCGTCGACATCTCGCTTGGCCTGAAGTCGACATGCATCGTGGATGGTACCCGCAATGTCCTGTGCTGGGGCGACAACACTGGTAACCGCCTCGGCTTCACTTCAGGCGCCACGACGGCCCCACGAGCGGTCACAGGCATCGGCAACGCCCGCCAGGTCGCGGTCGGTCGCGAGCACCAGTGTTTCGCGCGCCTTGACGGCCGCGTGCTGTGCTGGGGCAAGAACGACGTTGGCCAGGTCGACGGCACCCCCGCGGCGGCCATCACGGCCAGCCCGAAGCTTGTACCCGGCGTCGCTGGCGCCATCGCCGTCGCGGCCGGCGACCGCCACAGCTGCGCCCTCATCGCGGGCGGCACGGTGATGTGCTGGGGCAGCAACGCCAGCACCCAGTTGGGCATTAGCAACACCGCGCTGACCGCCCCTGTAGCCGTCCAGAGCATGACCGACGCCGTCGAGATCGCGGCCGGCTCGGCCCAGAGCTGCGCCCGCCGAGTCGCCAGCGGTGTCCTTACCTGTTGGGGCAGCAACGCCGACGGGGCGCTGGGCCGCTCGAACCTGACGGTCGGCAGCCCCTACTCGTCGCCCCAGGCGGTCACATTGCCAACGGGCATCCGCTTCACCCAGCACACAGCCGGCACAGACTCCGGATGTGCCACAGGCAATACCGGCCTCGCCTACTGCTGGGGCAGCAACGACAAGCTCGAGGTCGGCGATGGCACGACCACCAACCAGAAGGTCCCGACCCTCGTGAGGTGTTTGCCCTAGGCCCAATACCGATCGCCCGTAGCGCGTTAAAAACGCGCGGACCAGAGGGCGCCTCCCACCCGGCCGAGGCCCTTTGGTCCGCGCGTCTGTGACGCGCTACGGGCCTCCGAGGCGAACCAAGACCATAGTCGCCCCAGTCCCGATCGCCCGTAGCGCGTTAAAAACGCGCGGACCAGAGGGCGCCTCCCACCCGGCCGCGGCCCTTTGGTCCGCGCGTCTGTGACGCGCAAGACGGACCTATGAAAGCGAACCAAGACCATAGTCGCCCCAGTCCCGATCGCCCGTAGCGCGTTAAAAACGCGCGGATCCGCCCGAATATGACGGATAATCGTCGACGCGTCATGGTCCGGTGGATCCAACCGAATCTCCACCTCATGCACATTGAGCGGAACCCAGCCGAACTCGAGCCCGTCTATCATCTCGTCCGGCGTCGGCCCCCGCCAGAGACGAAATGGCTCGGTTGGATGCCAGCGGGTCACGTTCTTTTTCTCCGTCGTCAGATCCTCTTTCGGTGATTGAGGTACTTCAACGGCAGGCGGCAATTCCGTCGCCACCGCGGCCCCCCGGCACCTCTGGCTGGGTGACTGGAACCACAGCGTTTACGGGGGGCGCTGCCGATTCTGCGGTCTTGGAGCTGCATCCTGTCCAGCCAATGGCGCCGACAACCAAGCAGGCCAGGAGATGGGTATGACTCTTTCGCAGGACTGACTCTCCTCATCCTCAGAACGCAATCTCGCAGACATTTCCAACTGATACGCTGCTCTACCCCCCCCCCCCGAAGCCCCCAAGGTACGCGGACGCCCACGTCCGCCCGGCCCCCCGAAGCCCCATCGGTACGCGGACGCCCACGTCCGCCCGGCCCCCCGGGGGCCCTCAGGTATGCGGACACCGTCGTCCTCCTCCTCCTCGTCGAGGTCCGGCACGTCATCGCCACCAACGTCGCCATCCCCTACACCCTACCTGCATGACGCGAGCCCCAGCGTCGGGCGTCCGTGTAACCTACCTGCGTCATGCAGGTAGGTCGCACGGACGCCCGACGCCCCTACCTGCATGACGCAGGTCACCTATACGGAGCCCCGACCTAGGGTCTCACCCCATGCAGGTAAACCCCACGGAATCAGCCCTCGGCCGAGGGCTCGTCGCCGTCGTCCTCATCCTCGTCGAGGTCCGCCACGTCGTCGCCGCCATCGTCGCCAACTGCAACACCTTTCGGGCGCCGTCTCTCGAACCACGGCGTCAGCACCGCCGCCGCGAGATCGCCGCGCCCGGGAAATGCCGTCAGGATCCCAGCCTCGGCGATGGCGATCTGCACATTTAGCTTCCCGACGAACTTCTTCTTGTCCATGCGCGGCTGAAAGAGCGCGTCATCGGCCACATCCCACGCCGACTTGGCACCTAGGAGGGCAGCCGTCGCCGCCTCAAGCGCGTCGATGACCTCGGATAGATCCGGCCCGGCATCCAGCCGCCGCCCATCCTTCACGACGGTCGCCCCGACGATCGTCGCCTTGGCCGCACCTAGGCTGCGTGCCCGCCGTGCGTCGACACGCCCGAACAGCGTGACATATGGCTCGTTCGCCGCCTTCTTGTTGGCCAACTCGTACGCCCGGCTGCTGACCCGCTGAATGGCACTATCCCACTCGGCGTCATCCACCCGCAACCGCGCCGTCGCCACCAGCACTGAGTCATCCGCGGCCTCGCGCAGCGCCCGCAGCGCCTCAAGGTCTCGCCGCAGCTCCTCGAAGGCCCCCGATAGCCCACTCAGCTCAGCGCGAGCGCTGAGCCCACCGATGACCTGACTGAGATAGCGCCTGACCCGACCAAACCCAACCGAATTCATAAACTTGTAGCTCATATGAGTTCTCCATTCGCCTCAGCGATCGTTGTGTACTGTCCTCACGTCCGTTTTGTAATGGCACCTGCCCCAGAGCCTCCAAACACATGGCTTTCGTGCGGCTTGTGGCCGCGGTCGGGCCCATGCGTAGCGGGTGGTGCCCAAGCAGTAAGCAATTGTTCATGGTGACCGTCAAGGCGACCTGTGACGTTTTTTGTGGATCGACTTCGCACCCGACAGCGAGGCAAAGGTCGTGACCTAGGCTCCACGTGCTCGCGACCCACCCGCAATCCCACCACCGCTCGTAGTCACGCCCACAAAGCCACGGTCCAGCTTGCGGCCGGCGCGAAAACCGTGGCGGCACGAGAGCCCCTCCCTTGACACAGTATAACGGCTGCATACCTTGTCCGTATGAAGACAGCCATCTCACTGCCAGACACTCTATTCCTCGCCGCTGATGAGCTCGCCGCTAAGCTCGGCGTGTCCCGAAGCGAGCTCTTTCGGCGCGCCATGGAGCAGTTGTTGCGAGAGCACGAGGATGCCGACACGACAGAGCTGCTCAACGCTGTCTACGGGTCCGAGGCGGCGGTCGTCCCGCCCACGCTCGCACGAATGCAGGCGGCTTCATTGCCGGAAGATGTGTGGTGATCCAACGTGGCGAGATCTGGTGGACGACCCTCGACGAGCCCGCGGCATCGAGACCAGGCTACCATCGACCGGTCTTGGTGGTGCAAGCAGACACCTTCAATAAGAGCCTAATTCCGACCGTCATTGTCGCCGTCATCACGACGAATCTGCGACTCGCGCCGGCCCCTGGGAATGTCCCCCTGACGCGACGGCAGTCGGGATTACCGAAAGACTCGGTGGTCAATGTATCTCAGGTGCTCACCGTCGACCGCGCGTTCTTGACCGAGCGTGTGGCTCAGTTGTCGCCGCGGAAGTGGCTGGAGGTCGACGCCGGCTTGTTGCGGGTCCTTGGCCTCGGCCCGCCCGATGGCCCCCTACGCCCATCTTGAGACGTTCGGCTGATGCGGGTGGCCAAGCAGGACAAGACTCAAGCCGGAGGTGCAGGCGTTCTCGCCAGCTTCCCGATTCCCCGCGGTGCAGCTCTGGCGTCGCGCCAACCTCGCCTAGGCCGTAGGCCCCCTAAGCATCCAAAAGCTGCGACGCTGTCGCACTTTTTGACCCGGTGCCACCGCGTCGAGCTGCCCCTGCTGGGTGTCCCGCTCGAAAGCCGGTTGTCCGTGCAACAAGCCACCGCCGAGCGTGGGATAGGAAACAGCTCTTCGACCACCGAGCCCTCCGCCGGCCACACCCGCGCGTTTCCTAGCCACCACACTGAACGCACGTCACGCCTTCCCGTCCGGCCTCCATTCGGCGACCATCCACCTCGCCCCCCCGGCCGCGCCCACACCGATTGACCGCCGAGCCCCTTTCAACAACAATCGCCCCCCGCCCACCCCATTGGTACGCGGACGCCCACGTCCGCCAGCCCCCCGGGGGCCCCTAACCCATCCTTGAGAGGGGTCCCCTAGCCACGGAAACGATTGAGCGTCCAACCTGCACGCTGCGAGACCGGGGTATCACTCAAAGGACGCTCCGGACGCTATTAAACGATTACGCCGTTTCGTTGAATAGCGGCGCGCGTTATTTAGAGTTCCCGGCCGACCAAAGAACACAATGCTGACGGTCACTTCCCCACGAAGCACCGGTGCGTGGCGCCGGACCATGTACGGCGACGAGCCGGTGGACGCTTTTGTGCCTGCCCCGCTGCCCTCTGACCCGCCCCGCCTGCCACACCCGCCCGTTTCCTAGCCACCACACTGAACGCACGTCACCCCTTCCCGTCCGGCCTCCATTCGGCGACCATCCACCTCGCCCCCCCGGCCGCGCCCACACCGATTGACTGCCGAGCCCCTTTCAACAACAATCGCCCCCGCCCACCCCATTGGTACGCGGACGCCCACGTCCGCTAGCCCCCCGGGGGCCCCTAACCCATCGAACCCCCAAGCCAAACACCCACTCGGAGCCCCCATGTTTGAGCAAGCCTTCAAGAGCATCGACGACATCCTCCGCAAGGAATCCGGATGCACGACCGAACTCGACTACACCGAGCAGACCTCGTGGCTCCTCTTCCTGAAATATCTCGACGCCCTCGAGCAAGACCGCGCCGCCGAGGCCGCGCTGGAAGGCAAGGCCTACGACCACATCCTGTCCGAGGCCTACCGCTGGGACACCTGGGCCGCCCCCAAGGACGGCGCCGGCAAGCTCGCGATAGAACCCCAGAAGATATCGATCTCATTGAGGCTTGTCGCAGGAGGGCTGACATGATCGAACGCATCCATCGGCTAACCTATCATGTGCTTGCGGTCGCGACTGCCGGCGCACTGTGTGCCTTTCCCATCCGATCGGCTTGGAGCGACAGCCTTGATCCTTATGCCGCCCCCATAGCAACGTCGTCCCTCTTAACGTTTCGAACCCGAATAGAGGCTCTCGCTGAACGAGGGCCGATCGCGTCTCTCGACAGCTGGCGCATGTTGACCGCCGAGATGGCTGTCTCGGACAACTTAACACAAAAGAAACGACTTAAAGAGTGGACCGCGTTCGTTGAGAAGCAGTTGCCGCAATGGTGCAGTGGACCGGCGCAACCGCCCATGCTTTTTACGGGACCCGTGAAGCCCGGCTATGAGTACGACAGCGGCGGCGAGGGCCCCCGATACCCATCCGGCCTCCCAGCGCTAGACCCCTTCACAGGCGAAATTCTGTACTTAGATGGCGATGGCAAGGACCTAGTGAGCCTTCAACTGGGCGGCGAGAAGCGTCGTATTGGACAGCTTGACCCAACATTTTGCGAAAGAAGGGATGTGACACAAGAACCGATGATGATCGGGGTATTTCATGCCTTTAGCCGTCTAGATGACGCCAACAGACGCCCGAGACTGCTGGCAGTGCCATCTGTCGGTGTACTTGGTCTTGAAGTAAGTATTGTCGAAACAGACGCGATACTCACACTCAAACTTAAACCCCTGGCTTCAGAAGCCGACGTTTTCGAAATCACGGTTTATTCCGACAATGTGGAGGTCTCTGGTGTTGGCTTCAGCGGCTCCCTACCCTTTTCCGGCACGGAATCGCCCACCTTAAGCTTATCCCTGACCCCCAACTGCTTATTGGCGACTGTCGAAGGTTACAACTGTCATATGCGTGGGGACGGAATATTTGCCGCGGGCGTATTTTTGCCGCTCCCCTTGAAGAACATTTATCCGCCCTTCCTCATCTCGTGCGGGGAGTCTCCACAGCTCGTTTTTCTTCCGTTCGTGATCGCACCCGATCTGCCTTCGTGGCCGTGGTTTTCAAAACTGCCGAAGAGTCCCTATATCCAAAGCTCACTCACGCCCAAGAACCCGCCGAAGCCAAACCTTGAAGGGCTGCGCGCTATCGAGCGCTTAGATGCCGCAATACGAAAAGACGACTTCCCCAAGGTCGCAAAAGAATACGCACTAGCGGCGAAGCTCTTTAAAGGCCATCGTTTCTTCGCACAGGAAAGTTCGCCGGACCCGGATTATCCAAGATCGATCGCCATAGATGCATTTGGGTGTCAAAGATCCATAAATCTTGAGGCCAAAGACTTGGCAAAAACGAAGACCACGATCGCGAAGGTCGGTGCTGTTTGCAAAACCGCGATAGAAAAATGGTCTCGTGCAGAAGAGTCGATACGAAGTGCGACCCTTGCCGGCGGAGGTAAAGTCGATGACACGGCAGTCCCAGAACAAAAGAAGCTGCGCGACACGATCTGCCAGAGTGCACGCAATCTTTTTGAATTTGTTGCGAATTTCCGAGGCAGATACGGCGGAAACTACGAAACCGAAGCAAAGGCTATATTGAAAGAGCATTCTCTTTGCTTCATGGCCTGCCCGTTCCCGAGTTGGTGGGGCGAATAGCCCGGCAAGTCAGCCCACGGGACTTCCAACCCATAGCCGTCCAAACCCCGACCTCGTAGCGTTATTGACCCCCGAGCCCCTTTCAACAACAATCGCCCCGCCCACACCACGGGTTCGCGGACGCCCACGTCCGCCAGCCCCCCGGGGGCCCTCAACCCCCCGAACCCCCAAGCCAAACACCCACTCGGAGCCCCCCATGTTTGAGCAAGCCTTCAAAAGCATCGACGACATCCTCCGCAAGGAATCCGGATGCACCACCGAGCTAGACTACACCGAGCAGACCTCCTGGCTGCTGTTCCTGAAATATCTCGACGCCCTCGAGCAAGACCGCGCCGCCGAGGCCGCGCTGGAAGGCAAGGCCTACGACCACATCCTGTCCGAGGCCTACCGCTGGGACACCTGGGCCGCCCCCAAAGACCCCGCCGGCAAGCTCGACCACCACAAAGCCGCAACCGGCCCCGACCTCGTGGACCTCGTCAACGACAAGCTCTTCCCCTACCTCAAAGGGTTCAAAGCCAAGGCCAGCGGCCCGAACACCCTTGAATACAAGGTCGGCGAGATCTTCGGCGAGATCAAAAACAAGATCGCCAGCGGCTACAGCCTCCGCGACATTATTGATGTGATCGACACCCTGCGCTTCGGCTCCCAGGAAGAAAAGCACGAGCTGTCCCACCTTTACGAAGTCAAAATCAAGAACATGGGCAACGCCGGGCGCAACGGCGGCGAGTACTACACGCCCCGCCCCCTCATCCGCGCCATCGTCGAGGTCACCGCCCCCAAACTCGGCGAGCGCATCTACGACGGCGCCGTCGGCTCGGCCGGCTTTCTTTGCGAGGCCTACACCTACCTGACCGCGCAGAACCCCGGCCGCACCACCGCCCAGGACCGCGCCCTTCAGACCAGCACCTTTTACGGCAAGGAAAAGAAGTCCCTCGCCTATGTCATCGGGGTCATGAATATGATCCTGCACGGCATCGACGCGCCGAACATCATCCACACGAATACGCTGACCGAAAACCTCGCCGACATTCAGGAAAAGGACCGCTACGACGTCGTCCTGGCCAATCCCCCCTTCGGCGGCAAAGAGCGCCCCGAGGTCCAGCAGAACTTCCCCATCCGCACCGGCGAGACGGCCTTCCTGTTCCTGCAGCACTTCATCAAGAGCCTCAGAGCCGGCGGCCGCGGCGGCGTCGTCATCAAGAACACCTTCCTATCCAACACCGACAACGCCTCGGTCAGCCTGCGAAAGCTATTGCTAGAGAGCTGTAACCTGCACACCGTGCTCGACTGCCCCGGCGGCACCTTTCAGGGCGCCGGCGTCAAGACGGTCGTACTGTTCTTCGAAAAGGGTGCGCCCACCAAGAAGGTCTGGTTTTACCAACTGGACCCCGGCCGCAACTTCGGCAAGACCAACCCGCTGAATGACGCCGACCTCGCCGAGTTTATCGCGTTGCAAGCGACCTCCGCAGACTCGCCCAAGAGCTGGAGCGTCGACGTCAAGACCATCGACACTGGCACATTCGATCTCTCGGTCAAAAACCCCGCCGGCGGCGAGGAGGTCATCCACCGCAGCCCGGAGGACATCATGGGCGAGATCGCCATGCTAGACGCCGAAGCCGCCGAGGTATTGGAGAGCATCAAGGGGTTGTTGGCATGAAGAAGATGTGGCCCATGAAGACTCTTGGTGATGTCTGCCAGATTCGTGGCGGTGGCACGCCGTCGAAATCCATTGAGCGATACTGGCTCGGCAACATCCCATGGGTGTCGCCGAAGGACATGAAGTTCGACATTATTTCAGAGTCAATCGATCACATCTCACAAGAAGCAATTGATAGTAGTGCTACATAGGTAATTCCTTAAGCAGCTTTTTCATGCAATTTCAGTCGGTTGCTGAACAGTCCTGAGCCCTGGTAAGAGCCTTCCCGTCGCCCTGTCACGTTTGGGATGAGCTCGCCCAGCCTTACGAGCCA
>Ga0209702_10001043_pt1 | contig 55962 bp, 45 predicted proteins | sample FRY01_FD_187210 | JGI IMG/M metagenome (GOLD analysis project Ga0209702, IMG submission 187210) | Freshwater microbial communities from Lake Fryxell liftoff mats and glacier meltwater in Antarctica - FRY-01 (SPAdes) (version 2) | ecosystem: Environmental > Aquatic > Freshwater > Ice > Glacier...
TGAATTCCTGAAAGAACGCTTCGATGATCGTTTTGAAAATCTGGTCGTGGTCAATGGTCACTACCTTCCGCTCCTTCATCGCCTGGTCAGATAAGGTCGGCGAACTGCTTTTCCATGCTTCTAAATTGGCGGATGCCGAACCAGGGAGTCGTCAGGGAACGCACAGGAGTTCCAGGTTCTTGTTTCCTGTTTCCTGGTGCATCGCGGCTTCCTCCGTGAACTCCGTGTTCTCCGTGGTGAAGACTGCGATTGAATTTTTAAACCACGGATCACACGAATGAAAACAAGCGGAACACCAAGATTCATTTCAGGTGCGTTTACCTCTTTGCACTGAGTGTTCTCCGTGGTGCAATCTGCGATTCAATTCACAATGATCTCAACAATTGCGAGATTTTAATGAGCGGCGGAAATTTCGGTTGCCGATTTGGGACAAATCGGCCTACGACGAACTAGGTGTTCTTCGTGGTGAAGATTGTGATTTGTTTTTTACCACGGAGGGCACGGAGTTCACGGAGAAGGCAGAAACGCAACAAGTTGGTTCTTTGTGCTTTGTGCTTGGTGCTTCGTGCTTCGTTCTTGGTTAAGAAGTAAAGGGTGCGTCGTGCCTGGTTCATCGCGAATTTCTCAGTGAACTCCGTGTTCTCCGTGGTGAAGACTGCGATTTGATTTTTTACCACGGAGGGCACGGAGTTCACGGAGAAGGCAGAAACGCAGAGTCTTCAGTTGTCGGTCTTCAGTTTGGCAGTCGTCAGTTGGCTCCCCCCTCGCTGCCGCTTTTTGAAGTTGCGCTATTCGAAATCCTGGGTGATGAATTGGTCGAAGAGAAGGGGAATTATCATAACCCGACGCGTCAGCGAGGGATTCGTGGGCACGTAACCGAACAATTACACACTCTGGCGAACGTGACTACTGGGCTTTGCCGTCTAATGCCGACTGCCGACTTTTGAGTCCTCATCGACCATAAGATGTATCAATTGCTTAAACGTCACGGAACGTTGCCAGCCAAGTTGCTCGGAGGCTTTTTGGGGGTTGCCGAGAAGTTCGTGGGCGTCAGCCGGGCGTTTGAATCGGTCGTCAACTTTGACGTGGTCCTGCCAATTCAAGCCCACATAATTGAAAGCGGTTTGTAGCAGGTCGCGAATCGTGTGCGATTCTCCGGTGGCAAGGACATAGTCATCCGCCCTGCTCTGCTGCAGCATCAGCCACATGGCCTGGACGTAGTCTTTGGCGTAACCCCAGTCACGGGCGGAATCCAGATCGCCGAGACCGACGGATTTCTGAAGGCCCGCTTTAATTCGTGCAGCGGCCAGTGTGACTTTGCGAGTCACAAAGTTCTCGCCTCGCCGTGGACTTTCGTGGTTGTAGCAAATCGCGTTGCAGAAAAAGAGACCGTGCGCTTCGCGATAGATTTTTGTCATCTGCGTCGCAAAGGCTTTGGCACAGCCGTACGGCGAATTTGGATTGATCGGCGTAGTTTCGTCCTGCGGGCTGACTGTTGGTGTACCGAAAATTTCGCGGCTGCTGGCGTGCAGGAACTTTGGTGGGTTCGGAAGATCTCGCAGGATTTCCATGATCCGAAGACTGCCCATCGCCGTCAGATCACATGTGCTTTCCGGAATATCAAAGCTGAGGCCGACATGAGATTGACCGGCCAGATGATAGAACTCAGTCGGCTGTACCTTGTTGATGATGCGGCGAATTGTTGTCGTGTCTGACAGATCGGCGTAATGCAGGAACAGACGTTTTTCGTAAACTCCTGCGTCGCCATAAAATTGATTCAGGCGTGAGCGTTCCAGAGTACTGCTGCGACGTACGATGCCGTGGACTTCGTAGCCTTTTTCAAGCAGCAGCTCGGTGAGATACGAGCCATCCTGGCCTGTGATGCCGGTGATGAGAGCAAGAAGTTTCAAGTTGTTAGTTTTCAGTCGTCAGTTGACAGAGAAACGGGGAATCGCAGGGTTGAATGGGCTTGGGGCGTGGGGCTTGGAGCTTAGAGCGTAGAGCGAACTCCTTGCTCCTTGCTCCTTGCTCCTTGCTCCTTGCTCCCTATGCGTTAACGGTGGCTACAAACTTGCGAATAAGTTCGGTTTCGCCGACGTCAAAACGCTGGCTGAGAAGCTCGCTGGCGAGTGCAACCGGAAAACCTGGCAGGACGTGACTGACTTCAGATTCGCTGTATCTGTCGGACTGGAGAAATCCGATCGAAAGTATCTTCCCGTCGTAGCGCCAGACTTCGGGGATTCCCATAGAAGCAAACATTCGCAGTTTGTTGATTGCTGATCTGGTGATTTCAACTTCGATCACAAGATCCGGCGGGGGATCGATCGACAAATCGAGTTCTCGCTTTCCACGGATCAATTCTGCATTCTGAATATAGTACGATTCATCGGCTTCGAAGCCTCGCTTTAAATCAGTCCGTCGAAATGTTGTGGAGGCGGATGATCGAATGTCGATTTTTCGAATTTCAGTAAACCGTTCAATCATTCGCCCGATGAGCGACTTGCTGCTTTCGTGGGGTATTGCCGGGCACATGATTTCCAGTGTTCCTTCATCGTAGGACATGCGTCCGCTGGCATGTTCCGATTCATCGACCAAGGCTGAGTACGTTTGCCAACTGACGCCGTCTATCAAAACACGGTGTTCTGCTAAGGATGAAATCGTACTCATGGCATACGGCTCCGGATTTGTTGCGGCTACACAATGTTGCCTGCTTTCAGGCATTCTTCGCCAGGATCGATTCCTGGCGGGCAAGTTCAAGGTCGTGATCGACCATGAGTTTTGCAAGTTCGGCGAGTGATGTCGATGCCGTCCAGCCAAGTTTTTCTGTTGCCTTGGTGCAGTCACCTAACAAAAGATCAACTTCGGCGGGACGGAAGTAGCGTGGATCGATTTCGATATAGTCCTTCGGATCGAGTTCCAATTGAGCAAACACTAAGTCGGCAAACTCCTGAACAGTCTGAGTCTTGCCGGTTGCCAGTACAAAATCGTCTGGTTCCGAATGTTGCAGCATTCGCCACATGCCTTCGACATAATCCTTGGCATAACCCCAGTCGCGTTTTGCTTCCAGATTTCCGAGATACAATTTCTTCTGCAGCCCCAGTTTGATGCGTGTTGCGGCTCGCGTGATTTTACGAGTCACAAAGGTTTCGCCGCGTCGCGGGCTTTCGTGATTGAACAGAATGCCGTTGACTGCAAACATGTCGTACGACTTGCGATAGTTCACCGTCTGATGAAACGCGAATACCTTGGCACAACCGTACGGGCTTTGTGGCTGGAACGGTGTCTTTTCGGACTGTGGAGTTTCCAGAACTTCGCCATACATTTCGCTGGATGATGCCTGGTAGACTTTCACTGGCTTCTTTTTGTTCAATTGCCGAGCGGCTTCAAGCACGTTGAGAGCGCCGCCGCCGGTGGCCTGAAAGGTGTATGCCGGCTGATCAAAAGAGACTCGCACATGACTTTGAGCACCCAGGTTATAGATCTCATCAGGCTCAATATCGAGCACGAGATTGGTCAGGCTCTGGCCGTCCGTGAGATCTCCGTAGTGTAAAAACAGACGGTTGCCGCTTTGGTGTGGATCGTTATAGATATGGTTGATGCGGCCTGTTGTGAACGTGCTGGCTCGACGAACAAGACCATGCACAGCATAGCCCTTTTCGAGTAATAGTTCTGCCAGATACGAGCCATCCTGACCGGTAATTCCTGTGATGAATGCAGTTTTTGACATTGGTTTTTTCAGTGGTTCTTGGTTCTTGGTTCTTGGTTCTTGGTTATTGGTTATTGGTTATTGGTTATTGGTTATTGGTTATTGGTTATTGGTTATTGGTTATTGGTTATTGGTTATTCTGGATTATCGAGAAGTTCCTGAAGACGTGGAGCGAGGATCAGCGGTACTTTTGAGATCCAGTTGGCGTCGATCAATTCGACGTCGAGCATATCACGCAGATGCATCCGATCTTTATCGCGGAACACGTTCAGTTTCATCTGCACCAGAGCTGCCAGGGACAGTGTTCGATGCGCATCGACGATCACGGATTCGTCTACATCTGGTGCTGCCAGCAAGTCCGTTTCGCGAACTTTTTCGCTCGCGATAAGAACATGAACAGCGTCTCGAGCCTTCGCGTTTTCATGGTCAAGGAACATGTCGATGCCAGCAGAGTGACGATAGACAAATCCGGCATTCTGCATGGCTTCGGTCGCAGCAGACAAATCACTTCGGCGAAGTAGAATATCGACATCACGGGTTGTCCGAACAGCCGCCTCATCCTTCTGCGCGACCCATGCTCGCACGGCGTTGCCGCCAATGATCGCGTACGGAATACCAGCGTTTTCAAGAGTGCGTGCAGTCTTCTCAAGTCGTTCCTGGACTTTTTCCACGGCTCGGTTCATCCTTTCCCAGAGTGCCGCGCCTGTTAAGTGAAATTCCGTCATGGCAACACGATCAATACCTTGGTTTGTTCACACTGCACGTAACTGCTCAGATTTTAGCTCGCGTTGAAAATCCTGATACGCCGAGGCCAGTCCATCACGCAGTGGGATGCGGGGGGACCAGCCTGTGGACTGGATCAGGCTGATATCGCTGAGCTTTCGAGGTGTCCCGTCTGGCTTGGTGGGATCAAGCAGAATTTCCCCCTGGAATCCAACGATCTCGGCGATGAGTTCTGCAACGCCTCGAATGCTGATTTCCTGGCCGCTGCCGATGTTGACGAGGTCGGGAGGCTGTTGCAATTGCAGAAGATGCAGGATGCCGGATGCCAGATCATCAGCATGGAGGAACTCCCGGAAAGGCGTTCCAGTCCCCCAAATCGTTACAGACTCCGCACCTGATGCTTTGGCTTCATGAAAGCGCCGGATGAGTGCCGGCAGGACATGACTGTTGTTTGGATGATAATTGTCGCCAGGGCCATACAGATTTGTCGGCATCGCAGAATGAAACAAAACGCCGTACTGCTGTCGATAGAATTGACACAATTTCAGACCTGCAATTTTCGCAATGGCGTAGGCTTCGTTTGTGGGTTCCAGCGAAGAAGTTAGCAAGCTGCTTTCGGCGATGGGCTGCGGAGCCAGTCGTGGGTAGATACAGGTGCTGCCGAGAAACAGGAATCTCGTCGTGCCATTTCGCCATGCCGCATCAACGGCATTCGAAGCCATGACCAGATTCTGATAGAGAAACTCAGCCGGGAAACTACTGTTGGCGTGAATGCCGCCGACTTTTGCTGCGGCGAAAACGACAACGTCAGGTCTTTGTTCTGCGAAGAATTGATCAACGTCGGCCTGACGTGTCAGGTCTAATTCATCTCGGCTTCTGAGCAGTAGATTCGTGAAGCCGCTGGCGGTCAACTTTCTGACAACTGCGGCCCCCACCATACCTCGATGGCCAGCGACGTATATTGATGATGTGGTTGAGATCACGGGGAGTCGTCCGGTTGGTTCTTGGTTCTTGGTTCTTGGTTAAAACTTGTGGGGCCGTAGGAACTAAGGCGATTGGCAGATTTTTGCTTAGGGTTGAAAACCGGGAACAGGTAATTGGTGTGTTTCGCTTCGCTGCACACACCCTACGAGCAGTCCTTTTCCAACACATGTTGAAGTACTTCTCGAAATTTTGTGATGGAGTGTTGTTGGGTGTATTCGGATTCTGCCAGTCGTCGGGCGTTCTGTCCCATGATTTCCAGTTCGGCGGGATGATCTGCCGCCCAGAGGATTTGATCGGCGATGGCCTGTACGGATTCTGGTTCGACGGTGAGGCCCACTTTGTGGTTGATGCTGATCGTATGTAGTTCAGAACCCGTGGGAGCGTTTGTCAGGTAAGGTCTGCCGGCGGCCAGAATTCCGTAGAGCTTACTTGGCATCAGGCAGCGACTCAACAGTTTTGTCAGTGGCACAAGATGAAGATTTGCCGCCGTCAGACTGTGTGTCAGTTCGGCCTGAGGCTGGTAGTCAATAAACTTAATGTTTGTTAAACGAAGTGTTTCAACAAGTTTACGCAGGGCCGATTCCTGAGACCCTCTGCCAACAAAGCAGAACAGGATATCGGTGCGTTCTTTCAGCAGTTCTGCGGCCGCGACGAATTCTTCGAGGCGTTGGGTGAGTCCCAGGTTACCCGAGTACATCGCGACAAATCGCTCACCAAGTTGTTGTTGTTCGCGAAACGGATTGGCTCCACTGGCTGGCGCAATTTTTTCTGTATCGGCCCAATTCGGGACAATTGAAATTCGGTCTGAGGCAACACCGTTGTCGGTAAGAAGTGCCGCCATATCGTGACTCAGCACAACCATGTGATCGCAGCGGCGGTAGATGTCGAACAATGACTTCCGCAAACGGCGAATGGCCCAGTTATTACCAACTTTCTGCAGTGCGACAGCCACGTCCGGATAGATATCCTGCAGATATCCGACCATCCGACAATTCGTGCGTTTTTTCAGGCGATCTGCTTCAAATGCCAGGAGAAAGGGATCGGTTTCGAAGACGACAACATCCGGCGGTGTGATGTTTCGCAGCGCTGACCTGGCGGAGCGGGCAAACGACAGGAAATTCAAGCCTTTGCCCAGAAGACTGCGCTTCGGAAAGCTTGTATGTTTGACGCGGTTGATGCCAACATCATTTCTGACGATCGCCGAATTCCAGTCTTCGAGTTCGTCAACAATAGCGTTGGGCTGCCCGGCCAGCACGCTCACTTGAAAGTCGCAGGCCAGGCCTTCACACAACGCAGTGAGCAATTGGCCGGTGGCTTCCACATCCGGCCAATACGATCGGTTGAGGAACAAGACAGAGGATTTGCCCTGTTCTGCGCGGACTTCGTCCCCGTCGGTGACACTCGAGGTTCGAATGTTTCCTTTTGCTTCCGCAGTGGAAGGATTCATATGCGGCACATGGTACGCAAGGAGTGTCCCTGGTTTTGGTTCGTAAGCGTCAGTGAACAGGATGCTGTGTTGGTAGTCTGTTGGTGGCAGATGCTTGTTTCAATTCAAAAAACAACCCGTCGGCAGAACTGTCGGCGTGAGATGCACCGTTAGTTCTGCCGACGGGAGTTAACAATCCGGCTTCAGTCAATTTGATTCGTTCTTGATCACAATATCGGCGTTTGATGAATCCGCCCGTTCATCCGAATAATAATCTTCCTTTGCTTTTCCGTAGCCGCCGTATCGATAGTCGTAGTTTTTGTAATAGTACTTATAGTCTGAGTAGCGGTACGTGCCGTAGCCATAACCGTCAGACTCTTCAACTCCGTTGATGACGATGCCCGATACTATTGCACCAACATCTCGCAGCTGTTCCAGCGTTCGACGTCCGAGATCACGTGTATGACGGCTGAGTCGCATTGCAATTAACACGCCATCGACACGGGGTGCCACGCTGATCGGATCCGTGACTGCGAGAACCGGCGGGGTGTCGATGATGACGTAGTCGTACTGTTGCCGGAGAACCTCAAGCAAATGCTCGTATTCCGGTCGTGATAATAATTCTGCGGGATCTTTTGGACGGCTACCACAGGGCAGGACAAAGAATGAATCCACTGAGGTGCTTTGGACCACATCCGCCAATTCTGATTCGCCACGAAGTACATCGACGATTCCACGTTTATTGTCGACACCTGTCAATTTATGGACTTTCGGGCGGCGAAAGTCGCTTTCGACAAGTATCGTGCGTTTACCAGACATTGCCAGAGAGATTGACAGATTCAAGGCGAGTGTTGATTTACCATCTCCTGCTGCCGGACTGCTGACCTGAATGACGCGGTGCGAACTACCCAACGCACTGAAACAGATCGCTGTACGCACTGATCGGTAAGCTTCTGCGGGGCGAGATCGTGGCAAATGGACACAGACGGCGGTTCTATCCAGTTTGCTTTCCGCTGCAGTCCCTTTGAGACGTTCTTCTTTGAAAAATGGAATATGGCCGATGATCGGGATTCCAAATTCGCGGATCACATCCTCGGGCTTTCGGAAGCTTTTGTCAGCTATTTCGACGAGATATCCAAGGACAAGCCCTATGAAGCCTCCAATAAAGGCACCCGTGGACAAAAACTTGCTCAGGCTTGGAAAGATCAGACCTCCGTGGCGAGCAGGCTGAAGAATGAGTGCTTTGACGCCACCCATGTCGACATTGACTTTTCTTTCAGTGACGTTCATGGACGCGGCATCAAAGAGTTTCGTCAGCCGATCGATTTCACTTCGTCTGCTGCGATCTTCGTTTTCGTCGTTTCCGAGGGCGCGGGCGAGGCGTTCTGCTTCTGCTGCCTGTGTTTCCAATGCGTCCCGTTCAGTTGCAATTGACTGCAATTGTTGTCGCAGGGATTGCAGGTAGACTGCAATGAAATCCAACGGAGCTGACTTCGCTTCACGAGTTTGAGTGGGTTCAGGAGTTTTGGCTTGGGACTCTGCAGCCTGCTTCTTCTTTGAATCAACAAACTGTTGGAATAATTGTCGCGTGAAGTCAATTCTGTGCTGCATCGCCGTGACTTTGGGGTGATCTTTTCCGTGCGTCGCTTCTAGTTCCTTCTGCTCCAGCAGAAGCGGAATTATTCTCTCTTCAATCGCTCGTTCACTATCAACTTCGTTGATCGGTTGGACTGCCGCCCCAACCAACGCGCTTTCGCTCAGCTTGCCAATGGCCATCAAGATTGCTTCGCGGGAGCCGCCAGCACGTGCGGCTTCTTCAAGCGTCTTCAATTCAGCTTTAAGAGATGTCTCTTCAAGCGACAGAGATCCTAATTTTGACAAGAACGTATGTTGCCGTTCACGATACGGATTCTTTCCATCGCTCATCAGGCCGGAACGGTCGCGGAATGCGTTGTAATCTTTTTCTTTGGCCGTCAGCTCTGCATGAATCGCCTCTCGCTGTTTCGTTAATGCGGCATCTAACTCAACACTTGCATCTACATAATTTTCTCGCTGTCGGTTTACGTACTCTTCAGCAATGGCGTTTGCAATCTGTGGGATTTCTTCAGCTCGTGCCCCCTGGACGGATATTTCAATGATTTTGTTACCCGATATTGGTCTAACCTGAGTCATGCCAGCAATGCTCATCACCGCAGCATCCATCGACAATCCCTGCAGCAACGAAAGTTCACTGAGTCGATGTTTTTCAATCGCGGGCTTCAGCAAACCTTCACTTTTGATTTCAAACGTCGCATCTGTCAGGTCGCGCTCCGAAACAAGCATCGCCATTTGTCGGTCGGAATTCTTATGGATCACCTGTGCCAAAGCGGACGACTGATAGATTGGAACCTGACGCTGAAACATCATGTATCCAATACCGCATCCCAACATTGAGAGTACAATGATGAATGACTTTCTGCGTCTTAGAAACCCCCATACATCCAATCCTGCTTCCTGCTCCTCAGCCACTGCGGGCGCAGCGCTGGAGCCGTACATGTTTGCAAGTCCTGTTGAAGCCATCTTTGATTTTCCTCTGAAACTCCGTTCGAATTTGCTCTGAAACTCCGTTCGAATTTGCTCCGAAAAGCCGAGAGACTTTTGCGGTCTGATAGACATTAATCGCCAACCTGCTGAAACACCTGTTGGCCAATCGGTTGTTCAAAAATTGCAGGATGACATGTCAATGTCAGAGTCCGTCGCTAAGGACGGTATTCACGGCATTTTGCAACATGTTACATTGTGCCCTCAGAATGTTCTTTTTTCCATAAGCCTCTGCGAATTTCATGCACTCTTTGCAAGGCTGTGCGTGAACACTCATTCTGAGAGGATTTGAACAGTCTGTTGTAGTTTCGCAGCGTTACCCAAAGCATCTTTCTTCCGCATTTGTTGGTTGAAAATGTAGCGATATTCGAGAAAACTGTTGCAATTCAAAGTGTTCATCCAATGACGATTAGGCCGAAGTTGTGGATTTGTTGGCTGTTGAGCCCAAAATCACAATCGATTTTTGGCATCGATCAACCTTTTGATAGAGGCGGCGGGCAACGAGCTTTGGGGATTGAAGTATTCGTATCTTACCCATTCTGCGATCGCATCTTCCAGTTTCCCCTGTTTTTCCAACGTGTCTGCACGCATGTGTCGAAGTTCCAGTGTTTCTGGAAACTGCAGCAGGCAGTCGTCAATCCATTTGATGGCAGATTCGTTGGTTTCGCGTCGCAACAAGTAGTTTGCTCGCTGAATTCGCTGGTCGATCGTTGGGGTGTTTGCAACTTCCGGCCATTGTGCAACGGCCAAATTCCAGAGTCCTGCTTCGAGTTCTGGACTTGGCTTTGCCATTGCCCCCCGCACAGTGGCCCCGTATTCGATGGGGGCGAATTTTTCTAACGCTTCGGCGGGCGTCCAAACTCGCAATGCGTTGACCAAAATATTGATACGATAGCTCTCTGAAAACTGCAGAGACTGCTTCCAGAAATCAGTCGCACGTTCTGGCTGCCGGGCGATCAGACATGCCACGCCACACTGGTAGAGCCATCTTGATCCCGCTGGGGCAGTGAAACGGACGGCAATCAGTTCGTCCAATTGCACGTTGTCCAGATTTCCAGTGCTGATCGCGCCAGCCACCGCATCGACGGCATTTCCTGGCGCGAGTGGCATCTGCCGTGATGCCTGACGTGCGATTTGTTGCCATGGAAATTCCCGGCTTAACGCAATGATTTTTGCCTGCAGTTGCTGAAAGTCCTCGGGTGGCAAATTCTGCTTCTGCGATTCGATTCGCTGCGCGAATTCCAGTGGAGTGAGTTGTGACCAGGCACTCTGCAACTGTTTGTCGTCGATAGTCGCACCCGCAGGAGACAGATCATCAATGATGCGAAGGCGAAATTGTGCCTCTGAAATACTGGCCAGCAGGTCCCAGATGACGGGATTATCTGGATACTGTTTTAGCGAAGATGACAGTTGCTCTTTCAGATCGGGAAGTTGTGCCAACGAGTTGCGTGTCACTGGTGATTTCAAAAGTCTGAATGAGTCAACAATCGCTGGATAGACTTTGTCGGCCTGACGTAATTCTGAGATGGTTCCGTAAACGGTTGCCACAAGTGCCAATCGCAGTGACCAACCGACGATGCCGCCATTCATAGCAAACCATGGCCTTGGTTCCGACTGGAGAGCTGGTTGATTTCTCTGAACTGCAGCCAGAATGCCGCCAAAAACAGCAATGGCGGCCATTGTCGAACTCAGACCAATTCCAAAGTCAAAAAACGCTGCGATGGCCTGTGACGACATCATTGCCATGCCAGCCATTCCGAGGGCCGTTCGATATGTCCACAACCCTTCGTCGTTCCGTGTTTTTTTTTCATTCAGAATCAGTTGCATGGACTGGATGGTCAGAAGAATGCCAAATCCTGCAAACAACGCGAACCCAACCAGACCTGATTCCACAAGGATTTCCACATACTGATTGTCGGCGTTCACGAACCATGCAGTGCTGTTGCGTCGCTGGTATGGCAGTGTTGACCAGGCATAACCGCCCTGCCCTGATCCAAGAAAAGGAAAGTCCCGCATTGAGCCCAGGGAATCGGACCAGTGCAGCAGACGACCTGTGGATTCTGAAACAGGATCTTTCAGAGTGGTGAGTTCAGCGAGGACTAAAGTATCGAGTTCGAAAGCTGTCAAAAAAATACTGACACCGCCTAGAAGAATCGAAAACGGAATCAGCAGTAGCAGAGATTTTCGCAATTGCATGCGAGACGCTGCACAGACGACCAGGCAGAAAACTCCAGCCACAATTCCGGATCGAGACAACGTGGCTGCGACACCAGTCAACAGCAATACCACTGTGGTAATCGAAAGAATCTGCAGGTTGTTCAGGGACGCAATGCGGTTCTGGATGATCGCGACAGTTTCAAAGATTTGATCCTTCCACGATGGTCTCTGAAAGGATCGTGACCAGCCTGTCGCGGGATTCTTGCCCCAAACGACGATCACCAGTCCAATGGCCATGGCCACATGGACCAGTAGCCAGCCCGAGGCATTGTTGGGATTCACAAAACTACCGAACGGCAGTGTTTTGCTGATAATCCACGGCTCGGCCAGACCTCTGCTGCCGGTGTTAAACAACTGCTGCAGTGACAATATCGTGAGCAGGCTTGCGTTCAGACACATCACGCCCAGAATCCAAATCAGTTGGCTGCCTTTGGTTAGCGAATCTGACACGATGCACAACAAGAGTGCCACGGCCGCCCATTGAGCAATGTGGCGGCGAGTCATGGCGGGAACTGTTGAGCCTGAGTCCGCCGGTGATCGCTGCGAATCTGATGACTGCGTTGCGGCTGTCGTACTTGTCTGTGGAAGATGGTCGCGAAACTCCGGATGAACGGAGTGATTCATCCGAGAAATAGCGGACGGCATCCACGGCTGAAGTTGCACAATTCCGACAGCAGCCAATCCAAGCAATAACCAGGTCCCAACTGGTGGCAGGGAAAAAGATCGACGCGAGACTAGTCTGGCCAGCAGTGTCAAAGCTGCCGCTGCGGTCGTCCCAACTTGTAGTACCAGTCTGGCTTTGGGGATTGCACCGCCCAGCAACCAGGGAAGAATGCAGACTGTCGCAACGGCGACGAGGAGTGATGCCCATTCGAGAACTAAGCCGGTTCCACTTGAGGCCGACGCTTCAATGCCCGTTGTTTGACTGACTGCAGTCGAACGTGATTGAGTCTTTGATCGCTCACGGAACCGCATGGGATATTCCAACTGAATTCATGGCTCAGGCTGTTGCCTGTTGGGGCAGTTGTAGTTTTCCCGAATCGGACAGCGATGGCGATTTTTGAGGAGCGTGTTTTTCGCGAACTTCGCCAATCAGCTCAATGAGCTGAGTCTCAAAAGGCCGCAGTCCACCGATCAAGTCACTCATCCATTCACAGATGGAACCATGACCACAGACTCCGACAACCTTGATGTGACCAATTCGCTGTCCATCAATGATCAATGGAATCTCTGATCGCCAGGCATCATGCTGTTCAACTTTTGAAGTCGATCTCCAACTGGCATGATATTCTTCACCGACACTGGGGATGTTGACCAGTAGTTCAACCGCATCCATCTCAAATCGATCGGCAAACGCGGTGAGTGTGGACCACAGCTCTTGCCATTCCTGCTTGCCATGCAGTTGGACTTGTTCGTCGTGCAGCACCGGCTTCATGCCTTCTGGTTTGCGAATCAATGAGCCTGCAAAGCGGCGAACGCGATTCGTCAGTAATGTTAATTCAGCGGCACCAAACGATCGCGTGGCGACAAGGATTGCAAGTGCCGTTGCAACGCCCATGACTGCAATCATTTCGTTGTTAAACCATGCGGCCGCAATAGCCCCAAGCCCTGTCAGCCCACATAGTGAGCCAACCAATAGCAGCAGACTTGATCCCGAATGTCCTTTACGCACAAGACAGTGATGCAAGTGCCCACGGTCAGTTGCGTAGATGCTGCGACCGGTGAGTCGCCGACGAACGATCGCCATGGAAACATCAAAAATCGGAATCGCCCAGATTGCGGTGGGCATGACCAATGCCATCGCGGCGTATTGTTTGAATGAACACTTGAGCGCGACGCAGCCGACGACAAGTCCGATCAGCATACTGCCCGAATCACCAAGGAACATCCGTGCCGGCGGGAAGTTGAAGAACAGGAATCCCGTTAATGCTCCAGCCAGAGCGAGTGCGATGATCAATCCATCGACTCGACCGCCGAGAATCACTGTCACCGCTGCGATCGAAAGGCTGAGAACAATGCCGACGGTGCTGGCCAGACCGTCCACGCCATCAATCAGATTGAGGGCGTTGATTGCACCGAGAATCCAAAAGACTGTGACGACGGAGGCCAAGTCACCGAATTCGATGGGGATACCAAAGACCTGAATCTTCTGAATTGCAATGCCCGAAGGGATCATGATGAGGGCTGCGATAAACTGGCCGAACAGTTTCTGCCGTCCTCGAAGTCCAATCTTGTCGTCCAGAATCCCCAGAAACACGATCCAGCTTCCTGCCAAACCTAAACAGGTCAGGAAGCGGATGTCATTGTAACTGGTCTCAAGCAGCGTGGGGTGGAACCAAAGTGTCGCGAACAAACCAGCAAACACAGAAATCAGGACGGTCGGTCCGCCAGCCAATGGGACAATCCGGGCATGCAATTTTCGATGGCCATCCGGGTGGTCCACCACACCAAGTCGTCCGGCGATCATGGCAATGATTGGTGCGCAGATTATCGAACATGCCAACGCTGACAGAAATGCAGTCATACTGGGATGCATAGAGAACTTGCCGATCGGCAGAAGGAGAGGAACAAGCCACCTTGCTGTTCAACAGCTACTTGGTTGAGATCCAATCAACAGCAATTCCCCTGCCAATGAATCCGGCAGAGTTCAAGAAATCTTTCTAGACCTCCCAAACCCGAACAAACTTCTTTCGTGAAGATCGCTCACATTCAGCATTTCCATCATGTCCATGGGGGTAAACCCGTTGCAAGCCTACGATCCGTGATTAACGAAAAATACATACAACAGGCCTATGTTCCTCAATCTTTCCAAAATATGTCTGAAAATTGCATCATATGTGCGTTGCTTTTAGGCAACACGGGAAACGTCAGATCATGAAGTCTGTCTGACGGCCCAGGATGCGATCGACAAGGTCTTGCGGGAAATCCACTGCAGGCGAGCGTTCCGGGTCCAGATCTGTCGGGTTAATGCCGCAATAGACGCTCCATGGGCCCAAATGCCGCCAGCGCCCTGCTCTTTTGGGTTCACCCGGCAGTACAGGAGTTGTACACCTGTTGCAGCCAATCGTAGAGAATCCCTGCTTATGCAGCGGATTCAGCACTACTGCATGCTGCTGAATGTACTCATCCAGTTGTTCATCCGTATAGTTTGCCAACGGATTGATCCGCAGTGTGTTTGTTCGAACATCAACTGCCAGGATTGGGCACACGCCACGCCGTCCGCCATCCGCTCGCCGCAAACTAGTGATCAACGCATCATATTCACCTTTGACGGCATCTAGGGGGGCGGATTTTCGCATTTCGCAGCATTCCTTCTGTCCGTCGGGAGTCAGATACAGAACGCCGTGTTTCTCTGTTTGCTCCTCCATGGACAGCGTCGGCGTGAGTGTTCGGATGTTTAGTCCGTACGTTTTCACCAGTCTGTCACGGGTGTCGAGAGTTTCCTGAAACAGAACTCCAGTATCCACGAACAGTACTGGAATATGCAGCGAGTTTGCATACATCATATGGCAAATGACATTGCCGGATTCCTGCATTGAAGACATCGCAGCGACGCGTGGGCCGAACATTTCTCGAGCCCAGTTCAGCAGTTCCAGCGGGGAGCGATCATCAAATGTGCGATTCAGATCAACCAAATCGGCCTGAGTCAAACGGGCCATACTACCAATTCCAGTTGGCTTATTGCCGCAACATCGCTCTCCCATTGCACCGGGGACGAGGCTGCCTGAACGAACTGCTGCGAATGATAGCGGGTTTGCTGGAAATGGAAGGCATAAAAAAAGCGAAGCTGGGTTACCAGCTTCGCTTTGAGAGTTTAATTAGATGTCAATCCGCGTCGATTTGGCTGGTAGCGAAAGTCGTCAAGACTTTCGGATTAGCCTACATCGCCAAAAGTCTTGACGACTTTCGCTACGTTCTCGTTTTCGGCGTCTATCGGGCGGCAGCGTCCCACCACCAACGGCCCGACTGGCCGATTGGATTGGCGTTTACTGCCTTCTTTGCGACTTCCGCTGAAATTTCGAATGTTTCAGGGTTCTCAACGATTGATTTCAGGTCTCCCCGTACGCCACCAGCGACTTGGACGACGATATCGCCGCCTCGGTATGTTCGATGGTTCGCGGCCGTCATCAATTCATCTGGGACGTCAACATCGACCGGTTTGTAAGTTCCATCAACACCAAAGACTTCTGAGTGCCAGCCAGCCTGGTGTCCAATGGCCTGTGATTGGACCAGTGCAGACACCAGTGCCAAGTCAAAGACGTTTTGCAGGTCCGCAAACAGCATTTCCTGATCAGCCAACTTTGGCAGGTTTTCTGTAAAGAGGCGAGCAAATTCGGCATTTGCCTTTTCTGATTTGCCAGTCGCGACGTGAGTTCCGTCATCCTGGACAAGCTGGTTTTCAGAAAGGCAGCGGATGGAACGTCCAGAGAATTCAAATGCCTGCTGGTTTGGAGACACATAAATTGCATCGTAACCAACGGTCATCCACCAGCGAAGAGCGTCCATGGTCGAGCCTTTTCGCTCGGTCCGGCTGACGAGATCGAAGTAGCTCTTCATCCCCTCAGCACCTTCGCGTTTGCCGATACCAATCAGCTTCATCTGGTAGTCTGCATCAACGATCACGCTGGCGACGCGAGAGTCCTCAGGAATGCCGTTTACGATGACATTTTGCAACCCCAGCGTATCTTCGGCTTTCTTCGTGAATGCTCCCAGATTCTTCGCTGACAAAGGTCCATAGCTGCCCACAAGTTCCTTGACGGCTTTCACCTGCTCAGGCTTTGGATCGATTGAGCACATGAAAAATCCGGAGCCGCCAGACGAGAACGTTCGGCTGAGAGTCACCAGATCATCAAATTTGAGTGTCGGCCGATGCTGGGCAATACCGATCGTGCGGCCGGTTTCGTCATTCGCCCAATCGCCTGCTGGTCCGCCAATGACGACATCGCCGGTTTCAGCAAATACAAACAGGAAGCGAACTTCAGTCAGTCCTGCCAGGCAGGCAACATCGTCGGGAATTGGTTGACCCGCTGCTTTCAATTTGAGCACGTGCTGCTCGAGCCGAGGCAGCGAGACGAGTCTCAGGTTCGAGGTGGCCCGAACATCGTGGTTCGTATTGGCCGACTTCGCCATTTCGAATGCCGAGATCAATCGAGAATCATCTCCTGCGAGCGTGAGGGCAGCCATCACGGCTGGTGCTCCCATAAACACGCCCTGCGAGAATTGGCTTAAACGCCCACCTTCACCGTCGATATCAAACCAACGTGCAGGTGGTGCAGTCTGTTCCGTGATCAATTGGATCAGAGCTGTGAAGTCGGCAAACATGGATCCGCCGCGAGCTTCCAACTCAGCATGAGCATTCTGGGCTTTGCCAGCCGTCATACGATCTCCGACAAGTTCCGCTGCTGATCCCAGAGCCTCGGTCGCTTTGAGGAAATCGCCTTGTTCCGCCGCGAGTCTGGCGTCCATTCGCAACTTTGCAGACTCCATAATCGCATCTGCAGAAGGTGCCTTTTCAGCGTCGGATGTTCCGCCAAACACAGACCCTGACATGGCTGGTGACGCAAGGACTGCCAGGCAGCATGCCAGATTCACACCCTTGCGAAGAGTTCGGCGGAGCCCAAATTGACGCGATAAAAACTCTGCGAGAGACTGACGCATCTGCGTGACCTCAAAAAAATCAAAGAAAAGGCGGCTATCCGAAGATAATCAGAAATTGTGAGCCGCAAGGCGCTAGCCGCGGGTATTCGCCATTGTTTTTCACACGGACACGAGCGACTAGCGCCTTGCCGCTCATCAAATCAACAGCCTGCGAAATTCGAGACGTTTGCTGGTTGACCATTGCTTAGCATCGTCGCGAAGCACGTCAGCGTCAAGAATAATCCTGCAAATCCATGACATACCAGTTGTCTCTGAAACTCCGAATGTGTTGCTTTCAACGAATATACTGAATAGCTTTGAGTGTTGTGACGATCGTGCGGGCCTTGCGGCCCCGGTTTACCCCAGGATCACTGAATATGCCCGAACTCCCTGAAGTTGAAACGATGGTGCGTGGCATTCGAACAGACTGCACCGGTCGTCAAATTGACAGAACCGTCTTTCCGGAATGTGTGTGCCGACCGATTCAGGTTTCACCCGGTCGCAGTATATTCGCGGAACAGACTGCCGGTCGAAGCATTGCGGAAATTCGACGATTGGCAAAACGCATCGTGATGGAATTGGACTCCGGCGACCGCATTGTCATCGAACCCAGAATGACAGGATTGATGCTGCTGACCGATCCGCCGACGCAAACGCATCGTCGAGTCTGCTTTGAGTTTTCACTCGTAACAACAAAGGCCGCCAGCCTCGAATTCTGGGATCGTCGTGGCTTAGGCACTGTTTCACTTCTAACTGAAGTCGAATTCCGAGCCCTGGAATCTCGATTGGGACGCGACGCTCTGAATATTCCGATTCAAGATTGGAAGAAAATCCTTTCGCGAACGAACCGGGAAATCAAAGTCGCCCTGCTCGATCAGACACTCGTCGCCGGCATAGGAAATCTTTACGCCAGTGAAATCCTGCACGAAGCAGGCATTTCACCTTTTCGTCCCGCATCAAAATTGTCGCAGCGGCAGATTCAGAATTTGATGATCGCCACAAATCGCATTCTGCACACAGCGATCGAATACGAAGGTTCGACACTTGGTGACGGCACCTACCGCAATGCTTTGAATAAAAGTGGCGGCTATCAGAACGAACATCAGGTTTACGGCCGGGAAGGAGAGCGATGTGACCTCTGTGAAAGGGCCAAAATCCAGCGGGTTGTACAAGCTCAGAGGTCAACGTTTTATTGTCCGAAATGTCAGCGGTAGCCTGAATCTTGGCGTGTTACCAGATGTCTTCAACTTTGCCGTTTTCGGCAAAGACAAGTCGTCCTGGTCCGGCCCACTCCGGAGCAGACTGCAGGATTCTTAGCCAGACCTTGACGCCGCGCGCGACACCTTCGAAGGAGAGATGATTTCCTAATTCGTCGTCGGATGCGAACGTTTCGGACTGCCACTGCACAGCAGGCGCATAGTCGAAAGCTTCTGCAACCTGCATGACGTCGATTTGCAGGCCACCGGGTACATGCTTGCCATCGAGTGCCCCGCCGTAAACTTCCGTGGAAGACAGGAACAGAGAGATTTCCCAGACTTGTTCAACAGTGTCACGAAAATAATGGCAGCCCACGGGGGCGGCTGCTTGTCTGTCAACGATACCCAGAATGGCATCGTTCACAAACCATCGTAGCCATGCAGGCGGAACAGAATTCGAAGTTGTCGTGTCCGGCATTTTGGCACATTCTTCAGATTGCATATTCATTAAAGTGATATCAGGTGAAACTTAATTCTGCCATGTTATTTGCTGGCCTTAACAGGCGAGTTGGTACAACCCCAAGCCAACCGCCCCACGCGGCCCGAAGAGTACGTCAGGCTTTCCAGCCTGACATGAAGCAGAACAAGTCAGCCTGGAAAGGTTGACGTACTTTATGACGGGCAGGCAGAGGAGGTTGGAGTCGGTGAGCCATTGTTGGGGCAGAATTTCACCCCTGAATGTGCCCTAAGGAGCAATGTGTGCGCCAGTAGATCAAAGTCTTCAATTTGGGCTGATTTCACAATAGTTCATTGTCAGAGCTTAGAAGTTGTTAAAACTCCTTAACACCTCGTGATGCAAAACGACAACACTGTTTGTCACCTATCTCATGGTGTTTCGCGGACGAGAGGGTCTGTCCACGTCGATTTGCCGCGTAGCGAAAGTCGTCAAGACTTTCGGATTCACTATGAACCGCCGAAAGTCTTGACGACTTTCGCTACAAAAAAGGAGGTAACGTTCATGCAAACAAGATCTGCGTTCTGGTGTCGATTTGGCAGAAGCGTCTTAATTCTTGGTTTTGCGATGAACATGATTGCATGGCAACATGCAGTCGTTGCTCAGGCAAAAGAGCTCACGGCAAAAGAGCTCACGGCAAAATCATTTCGTGATCGAGTTTGCGACGTCGCAATTCTTTCCGATGGTGCGAGACTCAACGGTATCGCTCTCAGTGATTCTCCTGCGCGGCTTGTGCTGCGGACTTCTCGACTGAAGACAGATGCTCCGGAGTTGTTTACGAATGAAGTGAGTCCAGCTTTGATATCTCAGCTACATTCTCAAAACGAACACGTCATCAATATATTTCGGCAAAGAATCGACCAGCTTAAAATCGATGCTCCTGATGATCTGCAACAGGTTGGATTGTTGGAGGAAGTTATCGAACGCCTAAAGCCAGACGAGGAAAATCTTCCTGAATTCATCGTGGTGGAGATTGAGCCAAAGCGACTAAAAAAACTAGAAACGCTGGCTCCCGGTCGTCGCGAACTGGCCACACTGGCTCTGCTGAATCATATTGATGATTTTGAAAGTCTGCACTGGAAAACGGTCGCCGCTCGGCTTCAGGAGATTCCGGCGGCACAATTAAAGCGTCCAGCACCGGCGACGCTATCTACGCAGCCAGACGTCATGGCCGAAAGAATTCTCGCTGCAGTCGATGTTCGTTTAAACAAAGCAACTCGACTGATTCGTACCGGCGAAACTTTTGTTGCGGAAGATGCGAAGCCGGATATGGCCGTTCTGATGAGTTCTTTTCTTGGCGATTCTCTGAACAACACACTTCAGGAGTTGCTGAACGAAACTGGCGGATCGGCCGCGAAATCTTCGACTACGACGAACGCGAATGATGCAGCGCTGCCAGCTGCCGCAATTCGAATTGCAGAAAGGAGTGGTCATTCGACGGTAGTGATTTCGTCATTTGAATTCGACCTTGCACACGGCGCTGCGTCGGTGACGCGGCAGCTCTTTCGAAATTCAATGCCCGGCGGTTGGAAATTGGTGAGTTCGGTCACCGGTTTATCGAACACTAATGATGTGACTCAGGAACAGGTTCAAAAAATTGAAGATGATCCGCAAATCAAGCAAATCAGTGGATTGTTGTCTCAACTGAGCCCCGATCCGAACTCGCTGAAAACAGCATTGCAGATGGGGGCTGTTGTGCAATCCGCATCATCGAAAGCAGATGCGGCGTTTCAGTCGGCCATTCAGGATCTGATCACCGCTCGCAGCGTGACCGACGAAGCCCCACCGACAGTTGTCTTGAAAGCTCCGGAGCGCTAAGGCGAGCGGCAGGAAATGGATTTCCAATTCCAGAGTCTGCGCCCGGGGCACCATTTTTTGTCAACCCATGATGAAGGATGCAGATCTGGGACAGATCTGGCTACGTAGTTCGACCTGTCCCAGGTCGAATTCCTTCCTCGCGATATCATCGTTTGGTAGAACTGATTCTGCCGCTCGCCTAAATCATGTCCAGCTTATGATGTCGGCGCGCTGGCGGCTTGGCGCAGGCGGCGCAGATTCCATGCACCTCGAGACGATGACCGCTCATGCGAAATCCATGATCAGCCGCAACACGTTCCAGTACTGCGGATATCTCTTCATTGCGAAATTCGACAAGCTGCTGACACTTCTCGCAGATAAAATGATCATGCTGCGGATAGCCATAATCGTGTTCGTAAACTTCCCGATCATTCGCTCGGGCAACTTTCCGAATCAGCCCCGCTTCTTCCAGTGAACTCAGCGTGCGATAAATGGTGGCTCGACTGACACGTCCGCCGTCACGCCGAGGCTGTGTTAGCCTTGCGACAATCTGGTCTGAATCAAAGTGTTCATGATCCGCAAAAATTGCCCGTACGATTGTTTCGCGTTCCTGAGTCAATCGTTTACCGCGCGTGCCAAGAAATTCGCGAAACTTCTCCACAGGAGATACCGCGACTTCAGGACGAGCAATTTCGTTGAACGCCAGATCACTCACAATAACCTCGACACCATATCCGACTTAGGAGATCACCTGCCGCAGTTTGGGCATCACCGCCTTGAATGTCACGGCGCATATCCCGGAGGCCTGTAAATCTCTCACGATTTACTTCAATTATTACTCAGAGTCGGCTTCTTCAAGTCGCTCCAGCATTCGATCGAGAGCCTTTTCCAAAATTGCGTCGGAATCGTAGTCGCCATTTTCGAGGGCACGACGAATGACCGCGAGCTTTTCGTCTTTCAATACCTGAAACTCCGCTGCAGTCAGTCCGCTATGCTGCGTTTCGTGCGAAGTGGACGGCGGGAATTGTTGCACGTCTGATCCGGAATCCTGTGGATCGGATGACGTTTCATTTGGCGAATTCGTTGTTTTCTGGGCTGTAGTGTTCATAGCGAAGAGCATAGTACGAGTCGCATGAGTCCCAGTCCAGCGGCGAGTCCCAATCTGGCTCGCTGAGTTCAAATCTGGATAAATGGAGGATTTGCGGAAGATGCGTCGATCTGCGATGGCTAAAGCCTTTCGGTGAGCGGGGCGGCGTTAGCCCCCCGGTAAGCACCCATGCACAAGTTTCATCATTTAACCGCGTGAGCAACACCCCGCGTTTTCGCGAGGTAAACGCTGGTGCTTAAGGTGGCACCGGTCATTGATTCAAACGGTCTCTTTATCAACGTTTGACAGGGCGATTGGGGGCAGGACTGGGCTGTTGAAAATTGGGAATTGCGGTTGTTTTTTGATCACACGAGAATTGTTGCGCAAGGTTTTGCGTGGCACAAACAACTGAGGTACAGGACTACCACGAATCAATGAATTCCTTGTATGGCAAGACTATTAAAACACAAATCGCATTTGAAACAGGAGGGCGCAGAGAGCGCAGAGGAGTCACGAAGGAATAATGCGATTCTCTGCTCCCTCTGCGCTCTCCTGTGGAATCCTGCGATTCAATGGATCCCTTGAGAGTTACCGTCGCCCAACCCAATTGTTTGCCTGAATTTGCGAAACAAATTAAGGCCGAAATAACCATCGTTTTTTTAACCCAAATTCTGGGTCAAGGCCAACTTTCCAACTGCCCAGGGCAGGACGATGAATCGCAATTTGTGTTTCTTATCGTCCTGTCATCATAATCGTCCTGTCATCAATAAGACGCGAAGTTCAATTGGCGCGAATGAAAAAGAGGCTGTGCGTTGTCGTTCATCGCAGTTGTCAAACCTCTGTTCCACTGGCGTAAAGCCAGTCGGGACAGACCTGTCGCGTTCGTGCCGCTCCTGCTTAGTTTCCAAACCTGCGGTTCACTGGCACAGGGCCAGTGGGGCCGAAAAGGCACCCGTGTCCTTGTCATTCGCCGACGCCTACGGCTCGCCGTTAAACGAATTATGCTCGACAACTTGTGCATGGGCGCTTACGTCGCGACAATTCCACTATCACAACCCGACACGTTAGTGAGGGATTGACTTGTGGTGTTTCGGTGGCGTGACAACAGATCCCTCGCTGACGCGTCGGGTTGTGAAAACACGTTAAAACGACAGCCTACTGGAGTGGCGGGATTATCCACACGAGAAAACTTTGCCATTCCGGGACGTCCCATCAATTTGCCACTTTTATTCTTCTTTCTGCACGCCGAACCAATCGGCGATATCGAACGGAATCTCCAGTCGATCTGGCTTCTTTTCCAACGCCGCATTAATGCGAGTTGCGAGTTTTTCGTTTTCGCGGTTGACGCGACGACGGATGATTTTTTCGAACAAGTCTCCGAATTCCTGAACAGGTTTACCTTTCAATCGGCTGATCCGACGCAGACTGTAATCCGTCAGCCGCGCCTGTGCTTCATGCACCTTTGGAAGAAAGCGTAGCCGCGTGCCTTTGTCAGTCTGGACGACTTGACTCTTCGCATCCATGACCAAATGCAGATCGACATCCGCTACGGCCTCAGCACTGACGCTCCACAACATCAAGCCGTGGCTCCACTGTTGCTGCTGTCCGGTCGCGCGGATTCTGGCTGATACGTTGACTTCGTAGCGTTTGGTGCCGAGCTCAGGATCGGGCAGTTGAGCTGCGTGGAGCAGGAATCGTTCTTCCGGATCAACCAGCTTTCCAGTGACTCGCATCCAGTTGCCGTGATTGACATAGTTCCAGCGTCGATTTGTATGTATCTGGCCTTTATCAAGTCGCAGATTCAGTCCGGATTGAATTTTCGTTTTGTCGCCCCAGCCATCGTCATCATCGAACTCCGCTGGAATCAGCAGCAGAGCAATTCCACGAATGAAATTGATGGCATCAGGCGGCAGTTCGCGTCGAGCGGTCTCGGACGAAATTGCATCCGACTTTTCAACGGCGTCGAATGGCGGAATAACTAAAGTCGGTGGCTGCAATTCCTGCGCAATCAACGGAATGCGGCAGCCAGTGAACAGAATCAACACGATGATCAGCATTTCACGCAGCATAGAAGTCTCCTTTCGATTCCATTACTATTTCGAATACGGTCCGCTACCGATGATTGGCCGATCCGCAAATCCGACTTCCATGCACCGGCGCACCACGTCAACTGCAGCGGCGATGTCATCTGCCGTCACATCCAAATGCGTGACCGCTCGCAACCGCTGACCTCCCATCGGGCCCACCAAAACGCCCTGCTCTTTCATAGCGCTGGCAAGTTGAACGGCTAATCCACTGCCATGTTCGATTTCGAAAAACACCAGATTGGTTTTTATTCGCCCAGGATCAATTTTGATTCCATCTATCGATGCCAGGGCTAATGCAAGTTGCTGAGCGTGCGCATGATCGTCGGCCAGTCGATCCACGTGATTCTCCAATGCGTAGATCGCAGACGCGGCGACGATCCCCGTCTGTCGCAGTGCGCCGCCGAAGAGTTTCCGGGCTCGCCGTGCGCGGGCGATGTCGTCGCGACTTCCAATCAGGATCGAACCCATCGGGCAACCAAGTCCTTTGGAAAAGCAAATGGAAATTGTGTCGAAGCACTTTCCAACGTCAGCGGCTGAGTAACCGCCAGCGACGATCGCATTGAATATTCGGGCTCCGTCCAGATGTCGTTTCAGACCATTGGATGTTGCCCATTCGGAAACTCGCTGCAAATGCTCTAGGGGATAGATGTGTCCTCCACCGATGTTCGTCGTATTTTCAAGGCAAACCAGCCGCGTTCGAGCGTAATGCTGATCGTTGACGCGAATCCTGCCTTCCAGAACGTCAAGATCCAAAAATCCGTCTGGCGCTGAGATTGTGCGGACTGTGACCCCGCTGATTGCTGCCGGAGCACCACCCTCGAAGTTCGCAATATGTCCAGTCTCGTTGATGAGCAGTTCATCACCTGGCTGGCAGTGGACGCGAACTCCCATCTGATTGCTTTGGGTTCCCGAACATGCGTAAATCGCTGCTTCGTGTCCAAACATTTCCGCAACGAGATGCTCCAGGCGTTTCGCCGTCGGATCTTCTCCCAGCATGTCATCGCCCACTTCTGCCGTTATCATGGCCTGGAGCATGGCTGGCGACGGACGAGTGACCGTGTCACTGCGAAGATCGATGATTTTGGTAAGCCCGGTTTTCAAGGGAAGACTTTCGAAGAACGGGAATGAACTGGAAAAAACGGGCAAATCTGAGCCGCAGACTGTACATCGGTCGGCAGGTGGCTTCAATCATCAGCTTGGCGAGCGGTCGGGCGTCAGCAGGCTGTTGATTTCGTCTCAATCGAGCTTGCTTACGTTTAACCCGACTCGAAGAGGAGGCGGAGTCGTCTGGCACCTCCTCTTCGAGTCGGGTCAAACGATTAAATCAACACACCGTCAGCCCACCGGTACTCTGCGATTATAGTAGCCATCACTCTCCGAGTGATGAATGCCACGAGAATGCACGATCCATCCACCTGAAATCATTAGGCCAGCGGCGCAAATGCCTCAACAATTTCTCATCAAAACGATCGACTGCCGTCAGGGCGACGCAAAAGAACTCTTCCGCCAGCTCCGGGATAAACTGAGCCCGCGTGGAGATGTCGTTTCGGAAGCTGGACGTCAGCGAACCATCGAACTGTTCGGCGAACCACTCAGCCCTCGAGAAGTTGTTCGGTTGATTTGTGATGATGTGCGTGTACGCGGTCTGGGTGCAGTTCTGCACTATACGTCAAAGCTCGACCGACGCGACCTCACGCCGCAAACGATTCGCGTGACTCCGGAAGAACTTGCTGCAGCGGCAGCCAAGGCATCCCCTGAATTCCTTGCCACGATTCGCCAGATTCGTGACAATGTGGCTGAGTTCCAGAAAGCCGTTCTGCCGCATGACGCCCGAGTGGTGAGGTCGGTTGGTAATGGCACGGTCGAGTTACGTCAGCGACACTTGCCAATGAAGCGTGTCGGGATCTGTGTTCCCGGCGGTGCTGCTGCATATCCTTCAACCGTATTGATGACGGCTGTGCCTGCGATGACAGCTGGAGTTCGCGAAATCGCCATTGTGGTTCCGCCAACCGATTTCGGAGGCTATAACATCGACATGCTGGCGACATGTCATGAAATCGGCGTGACCGAAGTTTATCGCGTCGGCGGTGCGCAGGCCGTGGCCGCGCTGGCTTATGGCGTGGAAGGTATTCCGCGCGTTGACAAGATTGTGGGGCCAGGCAACCTGTTTGTGGCACTTGCCAAACAGCATGTGTTTGGCGATGTTGATATCGACAGCATTGCAGGACCGAGCGAGGTCATCGTTCTGGCCGATAAGACTGCGAGACCGGAATTTGTCGCCGCCGATTTGATTTCACAGGCAGAACACAGTCCCGGTTCCGGAGTTCTCATCACATGGCATGAGCCGCTGATCGCTGCTGTGCAGCAGGCTTTGGAAAAGCAGCTTGCTCAATTGTCACGCGGCGATTTGGCGCGACAGTCGCTGCTGGATTATGGAGCTTTGATTCTCGCCCGCAGCGAAGCCGAAGCAGCGGAATTGACGGACATGCTGGCTCCCGAACATCTGCACATTTCAATGGACGACCCAGAGCGAATGCTCGGTCAGATTCAAAATGCCGGCGCCATTTTTCTTGGTCACTACACGCCGGTCGCATTGGGCGATTACATTGCCGGGCCTTCGCATGTTTTGCCAACTGGCGGCACTGCACGGTTTGCCAATGGTCTTGCAGCGACGGACTTTCTGAAACGCAGTTCCATTATTCAGTATGATTCTGCCGCTTTGAAAGCAGATGCCGATCAAGTGCGGCTGATGGCCCAAAAAGAAGGCCTGACCGCTCATAGTGCGAGCGTGGATATTCGCCTGAAGTAACGTTCTCGTTCCGAGGCTTGAGCCTCGGAAAGCACTTTGTGATTGGGCAAGCGGCAGGAAAGGATTTACCAAAAGCGAGGCTATAATCCACGCGACCGTCTGGTATCGACTACGCTGAGGGATGCAGATCTGAGGACAGATCTGCCTACGTAGTCCGACCTGTCCCAGGTCGGATTCCTTTGACAGAGCCATATCTCCGGTAGACTTCTTTCTGTCAGTCGCCAATCACCTCAAGTCCAACCGCCCGAACTCGAAGAGTAAAAAAGTCCATAACATGATCAAATCCGCCATCACCGTCAGCATCGTTGAGCAGGCTCGCAAGGGGCCGTTTGTATTTCATGACGACGTCGCGGGCGCTTGTCGTATCGCATCAGAACTTGGATTCGACGCCGTCGAATTGTTCGCGCCGTCGGCTGATGCTATTCGAGCGCTCCCGCTGAAGGAATTGCTCAAGCAGCACAATCTGAAACTTGCCGCCGTTGGAACCGGCGCGGGGATGGTGGTACACAAACTGCAATTATGCGACTCCGATTCATCTCGTCGCGGTCAAGCAGAGATATTCATTCGCGACATCATGAGTGTCGGTGCCGAATTCGGTGCCCCAGCAATCATTGGTTCGATGCAGGGAAAATGGGACGACGTCGTCGATCAGCTGACAGCCACGGGTTACCTGCGAGATGCTTTGCAGCGCCTCGGCGAACATGCGGAATCACTCGGCACGAAACTGTTCTATGAGCCATTGAATCGCTACGAAACCAATGTGGCGAATACGATGGCTCAAGGTGTTACATTACTGAAGCCGCTGGCTACGAAATCCGTCAAACTGCTGGCCGACCTTTTCCATATGAACATCGAAGAGGTCAACATCGCTGACGCATTGCGTGATGCTGGTGATTTCATAGGGCATGTTCATTTTGTGGATTCGAATCGCCAGGCTGCTGGTCGAGGCCACATGGATTTCACGCCGATTGCCTCCGCCCTGTCTGCCAGTCACTACGCTGGTTACGCTTCGGCCGAAGCGTTTCCGATTCCCGATTCTCTGACGACAGCTCGCCAAACAATTGAGACTTTTCGGAAATGCTTTCGGTCGTAGGCAGATCAGATTTTCCTGCGGTAGGCGCGACACTTCATGCCTGGCCAGCTTTGTGCCGCTGTCACTGGAGCCCAGACGACTCTTCGCTCGTTCCGGGGCTCCAGCCCTGGAACGCAATGTACTGGAGGCTCCTGCCTCACCCGAATTCATGCTGGAGGCAGGAGCCTCGGAACAAGGACTGTGCCATGCTGTAGAACACCTGAGGTTCGCTGCGTTCCAACCTCAGCCACCCGCCGTCATGTCTTCAGTCAAACAACGGCAGCACGGGACTTCCGCCATACAAAGGGTGCGGACGCCCGGTCATGTCATTCAGTGTAGTTCCGGACGGTACGCCCATTGCGTGCAGCATTGTCGCGACAAGGTCTCGCGGAGACATGGGATTATCTGCCGGATATTTTGCGATCTCATCGCTGGCTCCGTAAATCGCACCGCCTTTGATGCCGCCACCAGCCATGAGACCGCTGTAGCAGAATGGATGATGTTCGCGGCCAGCGTTGTTTGCTGTAATCTGAGGTCGACGACCGAATTCTCCGACCCAGACAACAAGCGTGTCGTCAAGCATTCCTCGATCTCGCAGATCTGTCAGCACGGCGGCCAGCGCTTGGTCTGAGGGTGGAATCAAATCGTTCTTCAGCCGATTGAAATTATTACCGTGCGTATCCCAGAAGTTTTGTCCGTCGTTGTGCCAGTTGACTGAGACAAACGGAACGCCGTGCTCCAGCAATCGTCTCGCCATCAGTACGCATTGGCCGTGGATGTTGCGGCCGTAACGATCGCGCGTGGCTGGATCTTCCTGGCTAAGATCAAATGCCTGGCGGACCTGATTGGAACTCAACAACCGAAACGCCTGTTCCTGCTGCGACATCATCCCGAGTGACGAAAGATCCATCAAAGTCTGTTGTTGCCGATCAATGGAAGCCAGCAACGCGCGACGATGGTCCAGTCGTTGCGTATCGAGCCCGTCCAGCAACTGCAACGCCGGTAATGACCAGTTCGGAAGATTTGGATCGCCAGTCACCAGCATTGGGTCAGCGGCCTGGCCTAGCCAACCTGCGGACTGTCCTGGAGATTCGCCACCAGGCGCGGCAGGATGAAATGTTTTCCATGGCATCGTCACGCTGGAAGGCAAACCAACTGGCACGTCACGAAACTTTGAAAGCAGCGCGCCAAGATGCGGAGAATCACGCCGGCTGGGTGGTTCATCGTCACTTTTGTTTACCGGTGGCAGTTGCCCGGTCACTGCCGTGTGGGCGCTGCTAAGGTGTGCTGGATCATCATGATTCAGAGAACGAATGACTGTGACCAGATCTGTCAGCGGTGCGAGGTGTTTGAAGTGTTCGCAAATCTGCAGACCGGGGGTTGCGGTGGGAATTGCTGAGAACTCACCACGCACTTCCCTGGGCGCATTTGGTTTGGGGTCGAGTGTGTCGAGCTGACTTGGTCCGCCCCACATAAACAAGAACAGGCAGCGTTTTGCTTTGCCGAATCCCGGTGTTTGATTCGCGATGCCGAGTGCATCTTCTGCCCGAATTTGCCTATCGGTCAAACCTGGCAGAAATCCCATCGCGCTGGCTGCAAGAACGGTGCGTCTACTCAATCTCCGTCTGTGCGAACTATACATGTTACTAATCATTGATTCGGCTCGATCGGCACAAAGGTCGTGCGATTCCGTTCAAAGGCGTTTTCCGCTGCTTCCCTGGCACGACGCTGGAATTCCAATTGGCTTCTGAATGGCCGAGTCGTGGAGCCCGTTGGTGGGTTAAATGACCCATCCGGCGTCAGAGTGCGAGATTTCATGTTGTCTCGCAGGCAAGTCTTCAGGATATTGATCACTCGCCGCTTGCAGGTGTCGTCAAGAATGGGGATCAGCAATTCAATGCGTCGATCGAGATTTCGCGGCATCCAATCCGCACTCGATATGAAAACACGTTCGTCACCACCGTGGTGGAAATACATGATTCGTGCGTGTTCCAGAAAGCGATCAATAACACTGGTCACCTGAATGTTGTCACTGAGTCCGGGGACACCTGGTCTAAGACAACAAACGCCGCGAACATTCAATTCTACCTCAACACCCGCTTGGGAAGCTTCATAGAATGCGGCAATCATGATTGGATCCGCCAGTGAATTCAGCTTGCACATGATATGGCCGCGGTCGCCATTCTTTGCTCGCTGCGTTTCGACCTGAATCATTTCCAGCAGCTTTTCACGCAGACCAATCGGTGCCGATTCAATCTGAGAGAACTGCTGAATCTGTGAAGACCCGGTCACGGCATTGAACCAGCTGATCGCATCATTGCCAAGTTCACGATTGCAGGTGAGCAAACTGATGTCGGTGTAGAACCGCGATGTGATTTCGTTGTAGTTTCCAGTTCCGAAATGGCAATACCGCTGGAATCCCTGCGGTTCTCGACGGACAACAATACAAGCCTTGGCGTGTGTTTTCAGGCCGCGAACTCCGTAGATGACTTGCACGCCGCTGTGTTCCAATTGGCGAGCCCATTCGATATTGCGGGCTTCATCAAAGCGAGCTTTCAGTTCCACAATGACTGTGACGTTCTTACCATTTTCTGCCGCACGGACGAGTGATTTTACGATGGGGCTGTTGCGGCTGGTGCGGTACAGCGTCTGCTTAATGGCCACAACGTCCCGATCATCTGCGGCTTCGGAGAGAAGACGCAGTACGGGTTCGAATGATTCATACGGATGATGCAGCAGCACATCCTGTGACTTCATCGTGTCGAAGATCGATTCCGAGGGATCGATTTTTGGTGACAGGCACGGTGTCCAGTTTGGATACAAATGCTGATCGAAACCGCTGACCTGCGACAACTGCATCAGCTCGCTTAAACCGACGGGACCGGGGACGAGAAAGACATCACGCTCTCCGACTCGCAGCAGAGTCTTGAGGAATTCCAGAATCGGCCGCGTTACGTTGTTGGTGATTTCCAGTCGGGTACAAAAGCTGTCTTTGCGATCATCGAGTACGTCTTCCATTTCGGCCAGCAAGTCCGCACCGTCTTCGTCGCTGACTGTCAAATCTGCGTTGCGAGTCACGCGAAACGGGACCGTCGCCAGAATCTCTTCGCCGGGGAAAAATCGCCGAACCATCAATGCGATTGCGTCTTCCGTCAGAATAAATTCATATCCGCCGACACTGGGCAGCGTGATGTAACGCAGGTCATATCGACCAAACGGGATCACGGCAAATCGCCATGGATCGGCCTCTGACTTACCCTTCAACTGCACGACGACATTGACAGTGCGTCCGAACAGAAGTGGAAAGCGTGACGGATCATGCACCGCGATTGGGGTCAGAATGGCTTGAATCTGCTCCTGAAATACCGTATCGACGAAATCAATCTGGCGGTCGTTCAACTCATTGATTCTTCGGCGACGAATTCCCGCTTCCGCGAGTTTTGGTTCCAGTTGATCCAGATAGATGCGATATTGATCGGCAACCATCTTCTGAGTACGGATGCTGATGGCGTTGATCTGTTCCAGTGGCGACAAGCCGGATGCATCGTTACTCATTTCCCCAGCGCGAATTGCTGTGAGAAGGCTGCCGACGCGGACCATGAAAAATTCGTCAAGATTGGCTGCCGTGATGGCCAGAAATCGCAGTTGTTCCAGCAAAGGCACTGACGGATCACAGGCTTCGTCCAGTACTCGCTGGTTGAATTCCAGCCAGCTGAGTTCTCGGTTGGTAAATAAAGCTTCAGTATCGGACATGTAAATTTCCAGAACGTTCAGATTGTCTGCTTTGATGCCTCACGCAGCAGTACGCTGAGTCCAAATGTATCTTCCAGAAGTGACGCCTTTTGGCGAAGTTCAAGACGTTCCAGCGACAGGTCGCCGGCGGAATTTGTAACGGTCACCACAAGACGGTGGCGCTCGATCGTGCATTCGATGTCACGCACACGCTGGCTGCCGGTATGATCAAGTGCTACAGCAACTCGCAGAATTCCTGCCAAACGAGAAACGATAACGCGGTTGTCGCGATCAAGCCGGGCAAAGATTTCATGCGTTGGCTTTGGTGCCGCCCGGCGATGATAGCGGGCAATCATGGCGACCAGGTGCTGATCCTGTTCGTTGAGTCCGAAGAGTTCACTGTGTGTGATTAAATACTGTGAGTGTTTGTGGTAGCCAGAGAGTCCGACAAACAGGCCGATTTCGTGCAACAGCGACGCGACATACAGAAGTGTTTCGCAGCGTGCATCCATGCGGTGTTCTGCCTGAAGTGCTCGGTATAATGTGCGTGCCAGATCTGCAACATGCCGGGCATGATGCAAATCGACATGGAATTTCCGAGCCAGCTCGACAGCGGAGTTCACGATCTGCTCACAAAAATCTGCTGACCAGTCATTCGTCCTGAGCATACCTTGCAGCAATGCGTCACGCAGATTCAGCCCTGTGATCAGGATCTGTGTGCAACCCAGCATTTGTGCTAGTCGAAGGTTCGCCAGCAGTGCCGGAACCAGAGTCTCTGCCTGTGAGAGTTCAATATGGTATTTTCGGATGATGCGATCGACGGTTAATGACAGCAGTCTGGTTGTTAGTTTCTCCAGATCATCCACTTCGATGCGGCTCAGTCCTGCTTTTTGCAGTTCAATCCCCAGAACTTTCGCGGCAAAACGCATGTCACCGCCCAACGCGACGTATTCCATATCTCGACCACGCGGCACGATGTCGAGCAATGGTTCCAGAGTTCTGTTAATCTGGCCGATCAACATACTTCCCATGTGATTGCGCGTCGTCTGCGACTGCATGATCATCTGTTGAAGTCTGAGTGATCCCAGACGGTAGGGCTGCGAATGGACAATATCCTTGCCCTTCAAGACCAGTACTTCCGTATTGCCGCCGCCGACTTCTGCAACAACGGTCATGGCATCTGTGAGAGTCGGATCGTTCTGCAGCAACGGTCGAACACCAAGATAGGTGACTCGAGCAATTTCCGCGTCGTCTATCAATTCAACTGTCAGGCCGGTGGCTGTATAAATACGATCCAGTACTTCGATTCGGTTCGTCGCTTCCCGTACAGCACTGGTTGCGACGATACGGATGTGTTTCGCATTACTGCACTGATACTCTTTGAGCTTGCGACGATAACTCTTCAGGACTCGAATAACTTCCTGCAACGTCTTCCGTTGAATCTCGCCCTGAGTGAACGTGTCTTTCCCAAGACTTACGCCGCGAACAAGTTGCTCAAGAACGCGAACATTTGAACTGCCATCGCTCTCTCCCACAGCCATGCGAATCGCGGATGTTCCGAGTTCAATGACGGCCAGCGGAAAAGTATTTACGGACCGCGACGCATCCGGTGTTATATCCTGACGAATCGGCGGTTCATTTTGAGGTGTCTCGTTCCCGGTTGTCATCGCCCGCGTCAATCCTTCTTCGCGTCTTTCAATGCTGTCAATACTGTTTCCTGCCGAACCCAGGCTGCCGCGCCGGTCGCCCCTGCAAGGTCACCCAGCTCGCTGACTTTGAGCTTCGCACAATCTGCGAGAGAAGGCAATACGTTTCGGCGAATACCCTCCTTGACAGACTCCAGGTACAACTTCGGCATGGCTTCGACCAGTCCACCACCCAGGATGACGATATCCGGTGCCAGAATATTGATCAAACTGCCAATTCCTCGCCCAACCTCTTCTGCCGCACGACGCACGATCTGCTCGATCACCTTGTCGCCCAGTTCAATCGACTTCGCCAAACTGGAACTCCGGATCTTTCCGATATCTGTTCCTGCCAATTCCCTCAGGTGAGGAGCCTGACCGCGATAGACGGCTTTTGCGGCTTCTGCTGCGATTGCCAAGCGGCTGGCAATCGCTTCTAAAGTCCCGACGGTACCCACACCTGCCGCTGGTCCTGATGTCGCCATCTGCAAAAAGCCAACTTCCATACATGATGATCGTGAGCCGCGAAAGATACGGCCTTCGTAAACGCAGCCGCCTCCGATGCCGGTCCCGGGGAATACGCCCAGCACACAACGAGCCCCCTGCCCTGCTCCGCTGGTATATTCACCAAAAACTCCGGCATCCACATCATTGCAAATCATCGCAGGGCATTTGAATCGCTTAGTCAGGAAGTCCTGCAGATCCACATTCTTCCAGCCAAGATTCGGGGCTTCCAGAATGATGCCTTTTTGCAGATCCAGCGGCCCGGGAACGCCCGCACCAATGCCCACGATTTCATCTGCCGTCACGCCCGCTTCTGTCAGAGCGATGGTGATAGTTTCAGCCAGGCGTTCGAGTCCCACTTGTTCGCCGACGTTGCCTCGCGTCTTTCGGCGTTTTTTTCCCAGCACCTTGAGCTTGTCGTCAAACACGACAGCCATCATTTTTGTGCCGCCCAGGTCAAAACCGACCAGAATTTTGCGTTTTGGTGAATCTGTACTCATTGTCAATCCAGTGCCTCGTTTTCGCGATCGAAAGTAAACACTCGTCGCGACTTCTGATAATCTTACGGGCGGAAGCATAGCAGTTGGCGTGACTCGACTCCAACGGGCCGACCGAATCAACTGGATTCAGGATTTTGGCGAACGGCAATTCGTTTCACAGCGAGTGTTCTGTTCACGTAGAGTTGAAAAGTAGCGAAAATCGTCAAGACTTTCGGAGACGTCCTGAATTGCCGAAAGTCTTGACGACTTTCGCAACGATCTCGTTTGGTAAACCCCGTGTGGACGCCCACCAGCCCATTTAACTACTCACAAAGGCAAGTGACAGTAACCCATGAATCGCGACGAACTCAAATCACTCCAGGCACCGCTCAAGCAGCTGTTTCAGACAAACCCAGATGCCGCGATCGCTGAACTCCATGCAGTCGGGATCATAGATTTTACGAACCTTTGTTGCCGAGTTCCCGTGGCTGCCAACGATGGCAAAGACATCATTGCCGGGCTGCATCCGAAGGCGGGCGGCGACGGATCGGTCGCTTGTTCCGGCGACATGCTGCTGCAGGCTCTTGTTACCTGCGCTGGAACGACGATGGCTGCAGTCTCGACCGCAATGGGGCTACAGATTCGCAATGCTAAAATCGAAGCCAGAGGCCGCATGGATTTTCGAGGCACATTGGGCGTTGATCGCACTGTTCCGGTCGGTCTGACGAGTATCGAACTTCAATTTCACATAGATTCTGATGTGGCGGCTGAATCGCTCGACAAGTTGATTCAACTCACGGAACGCTACTGCGTTGTTTTGCAGACGTTGCAAAACTCCGTGCGTATTGTTGCAATGCGCGATGCCTTTTGAGTTGAAAGGGGCGTCATAACGAATGCTTAAACTTCGCTGCCAATCCTGCCAGCAAAAACTGAATGTGCCGCCGAAGCTGGCTGGCACCTCGGTGAACTGCCCCAAATGCGGAGAGGCTTTGCAGATTCCGCAGGATCATTCGACCTCTCCAGGTTCAAGCTCATCGTCCACTGATCGTGAGCCAATGGTGGAGCGAGCAGCCAATGAATCCGATCTCAGTGTTTCGAATCTCTGTGATCCCGATCCTCTGGATAGCGAGTCCTTTCCGGACATCAGCGAGTTTTTGGCACCAGACGAGATCAGTCAATCATTGCCAGCGACAAAACGTATCAAGTCGCAGCAAAAAAACGCAGCAAAGAAACAGCTCCGCTCAAACGAAAAGGCATGTCCGGGCTGCGGAAAGTCGATGGCAAAAAACGATCGGTATTGTGTGGCCTGCGGTTTTAATGATTTTGACGCAGCAGAAACCGCAGTGTTGACTCAACAGAAACTACACGATCGTCTTGAGGGGCAAGTTGCGGGACTCTCCATTTTCAGATGGCTGCACGTCTTCTCTCGATTCTTTCGCTGAAACTAATGGACACACAAACCAAATACCTTTGGCAGATTCTCAATTTGGTGACCTGCGTATTGATTATCCGCGTCACCGTGGCGGTCGTGCTCAATTATCGCCACTACCTGCCGCCGGATTTTACATTCGAATTTCTGCAGGATCGTGAGTCATATTTCTTCGGCAGCTATCGGTGGGCGTTTTATATTCACATCTTTTCGGGGCCAATCACATTGCTGCTGGGAATCTTGCTCGTGAGCGATGGGCTAAGAACCAATCTCCCGCGCTGGCATCGAATCCTTGGGCGACTTCAGTTGGTACTTGTCTTGTTCTTCGTTGTACCAAGCGGCTTATGGATGGCGTTCCATACGGAATCCGGAGTGATCGCATCCGCAGGATTTGCGTCACTCGCCATCGCCACCGGACTTTGTGCTGCCCTTGGATTTCAATCAGCCATTCGTCGCCGATTTGTGGATCATCGCCGCTGGATGTGGCGGTGTTATCTGCTTTTGTGTGCTGCTGTTGTCCTTCGCATCATGGGAGGCCTCGTCACGGTGATGGAGTTCAACACCGAATGGAGCTATCCTTTTGCAGCATGGGCCAGTTGGCTGCTGCCGCTGATAGTCTTCGAGGTTAAAGAGCGTGCAACAAATTCGTAGGACGGGACTCCAGTCCCGTCCTGACCTGGCAAGTGTCGATTTAATGTGTTTTCGCAACCCGAAACGTCAGTGAGGGATGGAATGGCCTGCATTCTTGGTCTCATACCCCTCGCTGACGCGTCGGGTTACGATTTAATCGACAGCCTGATAGTGAGTTTCGTGTCAGGACGGGACTGGAGTCTCGTCCTACGGAAAGCCAACGACTCAAAGAATCAGTTTTAGAACTCACCCACAACTTCATTGCCGGAAGTCGTGAGCAAGGCTTTCAATGTGGAACGATCAAGGTTCGCGCTGATAAACCTCGCAGAACCATCGGCCAACAATGCCTGAAATCCTCCAGTGTGGGCGAATTTGGAGCCATCGCCGCTTCCGATGATTAACGCTTCATTGGCATCCTGCGGACACATCCAAGGCACTGATCGATCTGGTGGAACCTCAACCACGATCAGCGTATTTGATGTGCCGTCGGTGATGTCCGCAATCGCTTTGGAACTGCTGCCGTGAAAACAAGAATCTTCACCAGCCACACCCAGATAGGTTGTATGATTCTTCGGGATGTTGGCAGCCGGACACTGAAAGCTGGGAATCAACGTTTCGAACGCAGCCGCATTCACAGGATCGTTCCATGGTTTCGAAAGATCGATCTGCCCATAGAGTGCCGGTTGCTCCAGATACGGCAACAGCAGCGTCCGCCAACTGTGAAGTGGTCTGCCCATTTCGTCCACTGTGTACGCTGGCGGAAATGAGCCGTAATCATCCTGGTAAATGTACAGCGCCAAGCCAATCTGCTTCAGGTTGTTCTTGCACTGCGTTCGCCGTGCGGCTTCTCTACCTCGAGTCACCGGAGGCAAGAAGAATATGATCAGAACACCAACAATCGCGGTGAACAGAAAAACTTTGAGCAGCGTCGGTCCCCATCGCCTCGGCGGCAGCATCGTCGAGTCATCAACTGCGGGGCTCTCGAACGGATTGTCGCTCATTGGATTCACTCCGCAATTAATGGAAACAGTGGTTTGCACGAGTTGATGTCTGTCCGGTTTGAGATTGTAACAGATACCCCAGTTCAGCAGAGTCTGTCTGGGGGGCAACAAATAGCGGATTCCACAGGCGCTTTAACAGGTGACTTTTGGGAGCTCCCAAGTTTCGTGGGTTTGAATCCGCCGTGTGCGTGACGGCGTCTTGAATTAATGAGCGCCCAATGGCATTCGGTTTCCCATAGTAGACCTCACTCTCCGAGTGAGGCAAGCCGCAAAACGCAGCCCTTGGCATTCATCACTCGAAGAGTGATGGCTACTATAATCGCAAACCGAGTGACATTGGGCTAGCGCCTTGCCGCTCTCTCGCTTTTCAGCCTGCTGGCCGTCCACCGGGACCCGGTTCATTGAAAAACGGATTTCGATCCCACAGACCTTTGAAAGCCGGATCATTCAGGTAGTCCGGCAACCGATGCGTGGTACTGCCCTGCCCTTTCATGAAGACACGCGACTGGTCGTTCTTCATTGCCAGATCTGCAGCAGCGCCTTGTGAGACGTCAGCTTGTCGGGTGGAATGCACAGATAAATCGAGATCGGTTTTCCTTCCAGAAGATCGTTGAGATCAAACGTCGATGACTCCAGCGTCTCCTCCACGCACTGCGTATTCAGTGACTTCAGCACTCGATTCAGAATTCGTTCGTTGTCCTCAAAGGCCGTCGCAACATGTGCGATCAGTCCGAACAGGAATGACGATGTTTCTGCTCCGTTAACCAGCCCAGAAGTAATCCGTCGAACATGTCGTTTGGTGTTTCTACGGCCATTGAAACGCTCCTTGGAGAATTAAGTTAAAAATAATTCACCAAGGCATATCATTCTTCCACAGCTCGCGCAGTTTTTGAAACCCATGACTACTGGCCGACTTTGGATTGTGCCACAAGCTGCAGTGCGACGCTGGTGGGTGGAACGCGGTTTGGGGCTCGCAATTTCTTCCGAAGAGAAGCGACCGGCTTTGAGTCTTTCAGATCCTGTGGGAACAAAACCAGGCAAACGAATATTGTGGCAGCCGAATGCAAAATCGTCGATTCGTTTGCCAGAAATTTGTTCGCCAAAATACACTTTGGTGCGGAGATCGGAACAAAAAACCACTTCAAAAAATTCCGCAAGTCTAACAAAACTGCTATTTGTCGCGCGCTCCCGTTACCTCCTGTCGATTCAATGCCCGTTTCAATTCCTGCCCAACCCGATCGAGTTGTGCGTCTGTAAAGAAACCGTCACCGCCGTGTTTGCCGCCTTTGACGATTTCGAAGTCAGCCTGGAGTTCGAGTTCCTTGTAACGCTGATACAGTTCATGGCTTTGTTCGATCGGCATCTGCGGATCAGCGTCTCCGTGAATCAGCCACAATGGTGGATCGGTGGCATCGACGTGAGCCACTGGACTTGCCAGCTTCGCGAGTTGCTGTTTCTGATCCGGCTGCCCACCAAGTAGTAGTTCCAACGCGGGAACGCGGACGCTCAGGCCATGCGTGGTGGACTGAGACAAAATTGATTCCAGATTGCTGGCACCAAAGAATGAAACGATGGCCTGCACATTTGAAGACGTCGAAGTGAACTCCCCCAGATGGCCTTCCAATTCCTGCACGCCATTCGAAACTCCAACAAGTGCCGCCAGATGACCTCCGGCGGATGAGCCCGCGATGATGAACCCTTCCGAATCAATTGCATAGGTCTCAGCATTTCCACGCAGCCAGCGAATCGCCGCCTTGACGTCATGGATCTGAGCAGGAAACTTCGCCATTGGACTGAGCCGATACTCAACACTGGCAATTGCAAAACCTTGCTGCAGCCATCGTTCAACTGGTACGCTGTCCTTTGATCCGGCTCTCCACGCCCCGCCGTGAATCCAAACCACCAGCGGTGCAGGTGTCGAAGATTTTGGCGGCAGATACAGATCAAGCAACAGACGGTGCTCCCCAACGTGAGCGTATTGCAAATCGCAGTGCGTTGGTTCAGCCGCCATTGTTGATTCTGTTGTCAGACAGATCAGAGTCATCACAACTTTAGCCAGAGTTCGTTGCATAGTGCATTAACTGTCAGTCATTTTTTTAGGAGAGCGGCAGAATCAGTTCTGCCAACCGATGTGGCCGTATCGAAGGAATTCGACCTGGGACAGGTCGAACGACGTAGGCAGATCTGTCTCAGATCTGCTTCTTTCAGCATGGTCGATCGAAAGTGGTCACTTGGGCGCAGACTTTGGTATTGATAATTCTTTTGCTACCGCTCGCCTTTGCACGTCGCGCGATCACGCAAGGATTTCATTCACAACGCGCCCCGCCACATCAGTCAGGCGATAATCGCGTCCGCTGTGGCGGTAAGTGAGTCGTTCGTGGTTCAGGCCCATCAGGTGCAAAATTGTCGCATGGAAGTCGTGTACGTGAACCGGATCTTTGGCGACATCAATTCCGTATTCGTCTGATTCGCCGAAGGTCATGCCAGGCTTAACACCACCACCAGCCATCCAGGATGAAAAGACCCAATGATGATGTTCCCGCCCGGCAGCGCCGGCGGCAGAATTGAACGGCGTTCGGCCGAACTCCGTAGTCCAGACGACAAGCGTGTCTTCCAGCATGCCTCGCTGTTTCAGATCTTTCAAAAGCCCGGCGATCGGCTGATCGACGTTCTTCGCGAGCGGCGTATGGGTGAGCATATCTCCGTGTGCATCCCAGTTGGCTGACGAACCGACGTCGATCAATTCCACGAAGCGAACGCCGCGTTCGGCCAGTCGGCGAGCGACGAGACATTGCCAGGCAAAGCCGTTCGTGTTGCCTCGCTCAAGACCATACAGATTCAGCGTGGCGTCATCTTCTTTTGAAAAATCAAACACCTCAGGCATTTCTGCCTGCATCCCAAAAGCCGTTTCAAACGACTTTATTCGTGCTGTCAGCAACGGGTCTTCAGTACGCGATGACAGATGCCGTTTGTTCATGCGAGACATCGCCGCCAATTCCAATTCCTGCAATCGACCGCTCGCAGCTCGCCGTTGAATATTGGCAACCGGTTCCGGCCCTGGAACCACAAGCGTCCCCTGATGCGCGCCGGGCAGAAAGTCGCTGCCCCAGACTTGCCCACCGGCATACGGCGAATGCGGCGCGATGACCACAAACGACGGCAGGTTGCGATTGAGCGTGCCAAGTCCATAGCTCAACCATGATCCGATGCTTGGTCGCGCGAATGTGAATGAGCCGGTGTGGATGCCGAGTGTCGCTTCATAGTGGTTCGTATGGTCCGACTTCATCGATCGGATGACGCACAGATCATCCACACATTCTGCCATATACGGAAAGAGCGAACTCACTTCCGTCCCGCATTGACCGTGTGGTTTGAAATCCCATTGCGGTCGCTTGAGGAACATATTGAAGTCCCCTTTGCGGCCCTGAAATTCGTTGACAGGAATCGTCTTGCCTGCATCTTCGAATAGTTTTGGTTTGGGATCCCACGAATCGATATGCGACACTCCGCCGCTCATGTGAAGCAGGATGACTCGCTTCGCCTTAGCTGGAAAGTGCGTGGCTTTCGGTGCCAATGGGTCATCAGCTGCCGAAGCTGCATCGTCAGCGAGTAACTGCGAAACAATTCCCGGCATGAGCATCGAGCCGCCGATCATCGATCGTAGAATTCCGCGACGTGTGGGTTCATGTTGTGAGTTCTGTTTCATGTTTTGCCTTGGTCATGCTCAAGCGATCGGAGTAAGGTCGCTGGGTCAATGGTACTCGATTTGAAAAAAAAAGTAGACGTCACTCTCCGAGTGACGAAGGCCGCAAAACGCGGCCCTTGGCATTTATCACTCGGAGAGTGATGGCTACTATAACCGCAACTCGTGTGCCATTATCACAAGCACAGTCAGCAACATCAAGTTGTCAATCAGGCATGTCTGGAAGACTTTCTTGGGCGTTGGCCGGTGATGCCAGGATTTCGTCAACCTGCTGAAAAGCCATCAGGATAGGAATTGACAGCGTTGTTAAAACTCAAGGCAAGCAAATGAAGACAAAATGGGACGCAGCTCATTGTTTGGTCTCCTTTGTTTGATCAGATTGCTTCAATTGCAGCTCTCAATGGCTTGATCCTTGTGACGAGCAACACTCGTGAATTCACCAGTGGAGATCCGGACTTCAGGTCGAGGACTGGAGCGTGTAATTTGCAATCTGGAAACCGAATCGAAAACTCATAATGGAACCGAATACGCGGTGTTTAAGAAAACGATTCCTGACACTTTTTGCCTTCACAATCCAGACAGCCGATGCTTAGATTCTCGCGTTGAATATGGTGAGAAAGCAGACACACACGCTACGATTCCGGACGGACTTGTCCATCGACATTGTGAAGAACTTCGTACGAAAAAGCATCCGTTTGATTTGTCGCGTTCATGTGTTTCGTTCGATTAGAGGCAAACGCCTGACAGCAATGCGTCGTTCCGTGACGGAAATCGCTGCACCGACCGAAAGCTCTGCTTCCGCAGCGTCGCAAACGTGCTGAATAATTCTCGCAACATCTTCTCCCTTGAGGCCCTGTATACGAATCCGAACCACAGAGGGCGAGGATGCGTTCGATAGCGCAAGCAATTCATGAAAATCGGAATCCAGTGTGACAACGACTGCGCCCCGGTTGCGACCTTCAGTCAGAATCGTTTCATCCGAAGCCCGCGCCAGTCCCAAATTCCCCACATGTTCGGCTTCGATGGCCCTGCTCTGAAGATGAGCAACCGTCGAACGCGGGAGTCCTTGATCGAGCAAAAATTTCACTTGGCATCCTGAAATTCGAGAACCCGGTCGTCGAGATTAGCCGCAGCGTACGCCAAGGCTTGTCGAACATCTTCGTCGTCCAGTTCCGGATATTCGACGGAGAATTCCTGACGATTCGGATACGTCGCCAAGGCTTCAAGCACTCGCCGAACCGTCAGTCGCAGTCCGCGAATACACGGCTGACCGTTCAAGATTCCGGGGTTGCTCGTAATTCGATCAAGGTTCATGGCGTGTTCTGATTCAAAAGGAAGTGGACTATGCAAATAGTAGTATGTGATGATATTGCGGGCTATGCAATGGCTAACGATTTTGATGTTCTTGACTCCTTTGATGTTCTTCTATCGCCGTGCCAAACAGTATTGGCTGCGTCCCCTCCTTGGCCCCGCCGTCCGCGGCCTGCGATTCCGCCCCGACGGGGCAAAATGTGATAGCATGGGGCAACGCCCCAGGAAAGATCACACCGCACAGACGCCAAAGCCCCAACGGGGCGAAACCAACGGCATTGCGCCGCGTTGTTTCGCCCCGTTGGGGCTTTTTTAGTTGGCTCGTAACGTAAACCCAGGGCGATGCCCTGGGCTTTCACATTATGGGCCTTTGGCCCGGAATCGCATGGCCCGCGACATGGGCCTTTGGGGTGGAATCACGTTGTGATTTCATTGTATGATTCCGCCCCCGCGTCTTCCCGTCAACGGCGTTGAAAAGCACTAAGGGAACGCATAAAGGTAGCAAGGAACATCAAAGATCGGCTGTTAATCCACATGCAGGAATTCATTGCTGCCAATCAACGTTCGCAGAAACGCAGCCAACGCGCGGTGTTTGATGTTGTCCTGTGTGATCGCGGTGAGTTCAGTTCGATAGGTGGTCAGAAATTCTGACGCATCTTTCAACTCATCCGCAGTTGCCGGACGTCCCAAAGCTGTGCGATAAGCGTGATTGATTTGCTCGGATTGATCGGGACTTTTGGCTTGCAGTCGAGATGCCCAGTTGTCCGCTTTGGCATGCACAAACGGATCGTTCAGAAAAAACAAAGCCTGAGTCGGGACGGTTGTTCCCAATCGATCAGCGGTCGAAGCATTCGGATCCGCGCCATCAAACAACGCCAGAAACGGATGCCGTTTCAGTCGCTGCGTCATCAAATACACGCTGCGTTTGTTGTGTTCGTAAACGGCATTAAACGGACCATGCTGGCTGAATCCCCAGCTGATCGGCGACGGAAACGGATGCTCTTTGCCAGGCGCTGCATCCAATTCACCAGTGACTGCCAGGATCGAATCGCGAATCTCTTCCGCACTCAGTCGACGGCGTGGAAAATACGTGTAGAGATCACTCGCATCTATTCCAGAATTTACAGCGGCGGGAGAGATTTTCGCAACGGACGACTGTTGATATGTCGCGCTGAGCATGATGAGGCGGTGCATTGATTTTATCGACCAGCCATTCCGGACAAACTGCGTTGCCAGAAAATCCAGCAGTTCCGGATGTGTCGGAGACAAGCCGCGAACTCCAAAATCATTCGGCGTCTTTACAAGACCATGCCCGAAATGATACTGCCAGATTCGATTCACCATAACGCGCGCGGTCAGGGGATTACCAGGCTCGGTCAGCCATTGAGCGAGTTCCAATCGACCACTGCCCGACGTGTTTTGCGGCAGTGGTCCGCCGCCGAGAGCTTTAATCAAACTGCGCGGGGTTTCTTCACCAGGCTGACTCGGTTCGCCTCGCAACTGTATATGCACATTGTGCGGCGTGCCTTCGGCCATTCCATACGCCATATCAAATGGACCGTTGGCCAACAGCGTATTCAATTCCTGAGCCGCCTTTGCCTTTTCATTTTGGGCGGAGGCCAGTTGCGTGCGAATTTCACGGACTCGATCACGGCGCGAAGTGTATTCAGTTGCATTCAAATCAGCCGGTGCAGAATTCTGCGTGGGGAATGCGGTATCTCGGATTTCATAATTGTCAACATCCAATGCAGGACGAACACCGCCGATATGTCCGTAGCTGTCGATGAATGAATAATCGATCATGCCATCCCAGCCGCTTGCCAGGTCACCAGCAAATTCGCTCTGCGAAGAGTTCGATAAGATTTTCCCTGTGTAGCTCTTTGACTTCAGATTCAGTTCCAGTTGCACGTGATGCCATTCACCAACGTTGATCGCGCACACGGGCTCCTTCACATCACCACTGCGACGGAAGAATTCTTTTCCGTTGAAGAAGAGTTCCACAGCGGCGGAATTTCCAGGCCCATGTCCCACGTAAAACCGCCACGATCCATCGCCGCCGACAGTGACGTCAGAACATCGGAAATCGAAGCAGGCGAAAAGCCGTTCGGTATCGGCAGCATTCCATGTCTTTGGCAGCGTTAGACCAAACCCGTCGTACTCGCCGCGGTTCGGCATGTGAATTCCCAGTTCGCCCGCTGGAAAGATCTTGATGAAAGGACTTTGGGAGGTCTTTGCCAGCCGCACAACACTATTCGGTCCCGGATTCCATGGTATCGCTGGCGGCGAATCGTTAATTTGTGCTTCGAAGTCGCCGTCTGTGCCGGTCAGATCCTGCAGCTCTTTGGATAACGCTGCGAGATCAATGCCGTCGGCGTTTAACGTGCCGTACAGTTCAGTAATGACTGTTGGAATCGGTGAGTCCTGGACTCCCAGATTATCGAACTCGATCGCCGAAGATGGAATCTCGCCCTGTGCTGCTGATTCAAGTGCAACGTAGTCTATCGTGCCACGCCAGTTTACGACGAGTGGTACGTCATCAAACGACGTCAATGCGCCGGGAATTCCAAGCGTTCCGGAAACAGATCTGTGTTCAAGATCGATCTTCAGTTGCAGGTTTTGCCACTCATTCCGCCGCAAAGTCCCAATCTGCGTGGTCGTATCGCCAATCTTTAGTGACACCATGTCTGAAGAAATCTGAACGGTCACTGCAGGCGAATCTGAACGTGCGCCGATCCAGAATTGATGTGCTCGGGACTTACTGGCATCTGCCGCTGCGACTCGAAAATCCAAATTCACGTAGACATCGCCGCCATCGCTGCTCGATCGTCCTGGATAAAGTGATTGAGTGATGCGGTACGCTTGTGAACCCGCCGGAATACTTGCACCAACCTTGCCTCGCGCGTAGAGATTCTTGAATGGGCTTTGAGCGGCATTGGTGACGGCGATATTTCCTTCATATAACCACGGAGAGACCAGCACTCCATTGCTGCCGCCTGCCGCAGGAGCCTGCAATTCAAAGTCGCCATCCATGTCGTTGAGTGATCGCAGGATCGCTGCCGGAACACCTTGTTTTTGCTGTTCGAGACTGACAGCGATCGCTCCGACACGTTGATCGAACTGCCGCCATTTGGGAATCGATTCATTCTGCGCCAGCAGCGGTACCATCGAACGAATTTTTTGCTTCTGTTCGGAACCGGGAAACGAGTAACGGCTGCTGTCAAAGATTCCGTACAGTCCGTAATAATCAGTCATCGACAAGTCATCGAATTTGTGATCATGGCAGCGCGCACAGCCGAGACTCAGCCCGAGCACAGACTGTCCCAGCGTGTCGATTGTGTCCTGGATCGTCAGGTGATGGTAGTTTTCAGAATCAAAACCAAAGCGACGTGAAATCGCCAGATATCCTGTTGCTGTCACCTGTTCTGCATATCGCTCCGGCGGACCCTGGTTCGCCAGAATGTCGCCCGCAATCTGCTCTCGAAGGAATTCGTCGTACGGTTTGTCAGCGTTGAACGAATCAATCACATAATTTCGATAACGCCATGCCAACGGAACGGGATAGTCGGCTGTCTCACCGGCAGTGTCGGCATAACGCACAACGTCCAGCCAATGACGTCCCCAGCGTTCGCCATAGTGCGGTGATGCAAGAAGTCGGTCGATCAGTTTTTCATAAGCGTCCGGCGATGTATCGTTTTCGAACGCAGCCACTTCTTCCGAAGTCGGAGGCAGTCCGGTCAGATCAAATGTCGCGCGACGGATGAGCGTTTGTTTGTCGGCTGGCGGAGTTGGATCAAGGCCCGCAGCTTCCTGCTTCGATCGAACAAAAGCGTCGATGTCGTTTCTGACCCATGTTGAGTCATGCACAGCCGGCGGCGGAACTTCATGCACGGGCTGAAATGCCCAATGCTGTTGATGTTCAAACTTTTTCGCGGACTCAGGCCAATGGGCACCGTCTCGAATCCATTTTTCGAATGCCGCAATTTGATCTGGCCGCAGAGATTTTTCTTTCTCCGGCGGCATTGCGGAGACATCGTCCTGCCGCTTGATCGCCATCACCAGCAAGCTTTCTTCGGGCTTCCCGGGCACAATCGCCGCCCCGGATTCGCCACCATGCATCAAAGCTTCCCGCGAATCAATCCGCAACATGCCGGAGATTTTTGAATCACCATGACAGCGAAAACACGTGTCCACCAGAACAGGGCGAATACTGTTTTCGAAAAGCAGATCCGACTTCTCGTCAGCGCACAGCGGCGCGGAGCAGAACACAATAAGCAGGATCGCCGTACTGAATGATGTTGTGAGTTGAAACATGAGCCGTCTTTCGCCACAAAAACCTTTGAACAAGGCATATACGTTACCGATTCGGCAGAATGAATTCCAGAAGCATCCGGATTGCGGCACAGATGTGGTTGCTCACCGCAGATGGGCGTGTTGTCCAATCTTTAAGCGATCTTGTGTTCAGGCCCGGATGGACCGACTCAGCCTTTGCCGGGGCCGTGAGGCCCCGGAATTGCGAAAAAATTCTTACTTGAGTGAACACAAAAACGCCAGCAGATCGGCCGCTTGTTGTGGTGTGAGGTCGCGAAGCAGGAGTTCAGGCATGAGAGATTTTTGTTGTGAGACGAGTGATTCAACTTCCTCGGCAGGAATCTTGATCTCTTTGTTCTGAGCATTCTTCAGAATCACTTCGCGGTCGTTACGGTCGATGATCAAACCAACATGTACAAGGCCGCTGGTCGTTTCAATCACGCACGGAATGTATTTTGGGTCGATGAATTTCGATGGTTCCAGAAGATGGGTCAACATCTCTGCTGGTGCATACTTCTTTCCGATCTGACTCAGGTCCGGACCGAGTGTTTCACCAACCGCGTTGATTCGATGACAACTTTTGCACGACGCAGCTCCTTCACTCAGGAAGAATTGCCGACCTCGATCAACGTTCGACTCCATCGCCATCAATTCTGCAGCATTCACTATCGTGCCTAACCGCTTTGCTCGTTGTGATGCAGGCAGAAAACGCTCGAACAGATCCCGCACTTCAGGCTGCAAACTTGCGGATGCCGCCGCAACAATCTCGCTGCGCAGTTGAGCCGAAGCGTGGTTTTGAGCTAACCAATTCATCAGTGATAGCGCGCCACGTGTCGATGAAGCAAGTTGTGCAATTGCTTTCGATCGTTCTGAGTCGGACAACTGCAGCAGCGATGTCAATAGGGTTGAATCAGCCGTGTTTGGGTTGTCCTGCGGCTGCTCGTTCACTATCGAACTTTGTAGTTGCTGAATCCAATCATGCATCATGGCGATGGCCTGCTCATCGACTTCGTTGGAGCCGATTCGAGGCATACGACCGTTACCAATTTTCGCCATGCGATAGAACAAAACGGATCCTTCCGGATCATGTGGAACGACGATGCGAGCGTGTGAGATGCCAAACGCACCCTGCCCAGGTTTGGCATCCAGAATCTTTGCATTCTCCAGTTTGACGTCGGAGGCAAGTTCAATCAGCGCGCTGCCGCCGGCGTGTGGCTGATGACAGTGGGCACAGTTGATGTGAAGATACGAGCGGACTCGTTCATTCAAATCGGCATTGTCATCGTACGGATTCGCCAGCATTGGAGCTTCAGACGGCGTCTCAGGTAGATTTCCGCTAATCCAGCCTTGTCGCTTTAACGCCGTCAACTGATTCTCTGCCGAAGCTTCGTGGCTTTGATTTTGGTTCAGTTGAGCGAGTGAAACCGCTAGTGGCGATGCTGATTGAATACCCAGTCCGGCGGTTTTCATTTCAACCCACGGATTGTGACACATTTGACATTCGCCGCGACTGGCAACACGATAAGACTGTTCACGAACGCCTTCGGGTACCGAGGCATCATTGATTCGGAGCGAAACTACTGTTCCATTTGCGGCAACAAGATCCGCATCGGTCTGATCATCATTCCAGAGATAGGTGTATGGTCGCCAGGATCCGTCTTCGCGATGAAGAATCTGAGTCTCCAGACGATGCGATGACGCGGGATCACCTTGAGACATCGCAATACTGACAGTCTTCGCGAGCACAGCTCCGTCTGGAAACTGCCAGTGTTCGTTCTTGTCAATTTGAACGGGCTCGGTGCCAGGCAGAGCCAACCATCGTTCTGAAGTCGCATGATCCGCCCAGTGCGCCGCGTTGATTGAATATGGCGTCACACCCGGCGATGGAGTCTGATCTTTCACAGAAGTGAATAGACCGGTATCGCTCAGCCGCTGAGGAAAATTTACCTGTTGACCTACGTCAGGGTTTTCGACAAGTCGGTAAATCTGTTGAGTGCGTTGATGATCGACCAGGTACAATTCGCCGTCGTTATCTTCACCAAACGACACAAGCTGCAGCGGTGTTTGAGCCAGCTCCTTGTGCGATTCGATTTGAGTTCCATTCAGCTTCAGTCCCCAGACTTTGCCCGTCTGATAATCGCCGTAGACATAGACATCCTGAAGACTCGGCAAACGTTGCCCGTGGTAAACGTAACCGCCCGTGATCGATGCAGCCTCTGAGTGCGGATGACTGACGGTCGGCGGCAGAATCGGCGCGGGGCCGCGTTTGGATTCCGGCAGAGCGGCCTGCGGTCCTTCCATGATTGGCCATCCATAGTTGCCGCCACGTTCCACTCGATAAATCATTTCCCACAACTGCCAGCCAACATCACCGACCCACAAGTCACCGCGAGTTTTATCAAAACTCATCCGCCAGGGATTGCGAAAACCAAACGCCCAGATTTCGGGACGAACGTCAGGCATGCCGACGAACGGGTTGTCTGCGGGAATTCGATACGCTTTGTCACCGTCCTGCTGATCCACGTCGATGCGCAGAATGTTGGACAGCAGATTGCTGACGTCTTGTCCCGCCATCAGCGGATCTGGCGGCGAAGGCGCTCCTCCATCGCCAGTCGAAATGTAGAGGAAGCCGTCCGGGCCAAATTTCAAACTGCATCCGTTATGTCCTCCGGACCACCAGCGAATCAAGATGCGCTCACTCGCGGGATCGAGCACCGGCGGATCGGACTTCGACAATTCGAACTGCGAAACGAATGTACCATCCGGCTTGTCGTTGCCCTGAATGTAGCATACATAGACTTTTCGATTTCGTTCGAAGTCTGGATGGAATGTGATGGCATAGAGCGACGTTAATTCCGGATGCGATAGCTTCAGATCGGCCATCAAATCCAGTTGAGCTGCATCGGGTCGATTCTCAAACGAATAGATCTTTCCGCCCTGCTCTGCCACAAACAAGCGGCTTGTGCCGGGAGCTGCGGATAGATCAAGTGGCTGCTGAAACTTCAATTCCGGAAACGCGAGTTCAACCCGATATGGCAGCGGCGGTTCTGGTGAGCCAGCAATTTTTGATGTCGCCCAGGCATTGCGTTTTGTAACAGGTGATTCATCACCGGAGGCCGGACGGGGAATCGTCATTGCCATCAAGATTGCTGCCAGAAAAGCGATTGTGATTCGATCGCTGCAGGTTCGATGAATCGACGATGCAAACATTGGCATGACAGCATTCCTCAGGCGTAACCAAACGGCGCGTAACCAAAACCACACAGGGAGTCTAATTCGGCAGGCACGATCTTCAAAGACAGATGAATGTTTAAGCTCAAGTCCAGTTCGAGGACCTGATATCTCAAGCGGGACGGGACTTCGGTTGACGATTTCGTGCGGCACAATTGATTTCTTCCGAATATCCAGTTGGCGGAACCGCAAATACCCCATCACAGCGAAGGGTTGCAGATTTTCGGCACTTGACCGTTGAAAACATATTCAACGCTCGTCTGTGGCACGTTGCTTTTTATCAACTGCCGAATGAATCGTGTGTGCCGATTGTAGCGATCTTGCAAGGCTCAGGAAGTCATGAGCATTTTTCGAGAATCTGATCGCCCAGCAACTGCCGCCATGTTTGTGGTTGCGGCGTTGCTTGCGACTGCGCTGCGGGTCGCGGTGATCGACAATGATCTGTGGCTCGATGAAGTCTGGTCTGTGCAACACGCTGCCAGCATTGAATCACCGGCGGATATCTTCGTCAGTCTGCATCATGACAATAATCACCACCTGAACACATTGTGGTTGTGGTTTTGTGGTGCCGATGCCGGGCCGGTTCAACAGCGTTTGCTATCGCTCGTGACTGGTGTTTTCGCCGCAGTCTTCTGGACTTCTGGTGCTCTGGCATCTGATCAGCCGGGTTTCCTGCTTTGGTGTAAGCGAATGCTGCGTTGCCATGCACTCGCCATTGTCTGTCTGGGAGGGATCTATCTGCTTGACGTGCGATATCTGACCTTTGGTGGAGGTCCGCGACTGAACGCGGTGTCAGTTTTCATCAACGCTGTGTCGGTATTTGCCGGAGGGACATTTGACGCGCCTTCACGATTGCTGTATTGCGCAGTTGTTGTAGTGGGTATCATCGCTGGTATGCTCAAAATGGTTCGCAGCGGGCAGGACGAGTGGAAATTCTTCGCATGTCTGTTTGTGTTGTTCCCGCTCTTTCGAGTCGTGTTACTGCCAGCGGGACTGATGTTTGAGCGATATTTTTTGATTCTGTTGGGATTCGCGGCCATCCCAATTTCCGTTGGCGCAATGCAGTTGCTTAACGGACGATATCTTTATCGCGTTGGCTTCGGACTACTGGCGATTCTCTTTCTGTCTGGAAATTTCACGCATAACGCCAGGCTGGTAGAAAACGGTCGCGGCCACTATCAAAAGACGATGGCGATGATTGCAGAGGACTCTCCGGAATCGATTCGCATCTCCAGCGATCACCCGTTTCGCAATCGTTTGCTGATCGAATACTTCGCGGTTCGTTGCTCCACGCCGCGTTCCGTCGAGTACGTCGATTTGGGTGAATGGATCGAGCCGCCTGAATGGATGATTTGTCATCACATTCCTCGCGATGCCGATCCAGCGTTCAATTTCTTCGAACCCGACGGACAACCTCGGGCGCGTCTCAATGTCAGCGGCTTCACCTATAAGCTGCGATCACTGACGGGCACCGCAGAGCTATCCGGTTGCGAGTGGTTGTGTTACCGACTTGCATCGCCGACGAAAAGCAACGGCGGCATTTAGACTCAACTTGGCTGAATATGACGCATTAGCAATTCCAAACCTGGGCGATCTTGGTTTGGCGAGGAAATCTCAATTCGCACCACGTGAGGTATCACGGCAATCTTTCGGTCGTTCGAGGATCATTGTATATTTACGACCTGCGAAATATTGAAGCCACAAACTTTGTGAGTGGAATGCGTCAATGATCCCAGTGAACAAGTCTCCGTACGTATTTCGCACAACGGCGACTCATGGTTTTGTTCAACGAAAACAATCGAAGAAAGTTTTTTTCAGGCCCGAATGGGCCGACACAACCTTTGCCGGGGCCGTGAGGCCCCGGAATTATTTTCGGGTTACAAAAAGGCCCGGAGGGCTGACACATGCCGACCGCAGAAAATATGTCGGCCCTCCTGGCCTTGAAGCACACTATAATCTTATTCCGGTGGCTCACGCCACCGGCAGTGGCTGTGCCAACCCTCCGGGCCTGAATCGCAATACAACCCAAAAATTGCTACCGGCAGCCAATCTAAAATCCCTCGATTCGTGAAACCAAAATTCTTTTCTTCGTGTACTTAACGAAAGGTCAGCGGATGACGGATAATCGAAACGGACGGCGAATTACAGTTCCTGCCAGTCGGCGGTTGAGCTGGGATTTGTTGTATTTCCACAAATCAGTCCCCTTGTGCGCCCATGACCGACGAATGAACCTTCAGGAACTTTCCACGGCGCGCGATGCCTGTCCTGAGCGTGTTTCCTGGCCGGCGCTGTTTCTGAAGGCGTTTGCGATTGTCGCTGAACAGGTGCCGGAATTGCGGCAGACATGGTATCGATGGCCGTGGGCTCATCTGTATCAGCATCCGTTTAGTGTGGCGACTATGACTGTTCAACGCCAGATAAGCGGTGAACCTTGGTTGTTCTGGGGGCAGATTGCTTCGCCAGAATCAAAATCGGTGGCGGAGATTCAACAGGCGATCGATCGATTTCGCGACGGAGATGTGCGGCAGGTTTTTCGGAAGCAGCTTCAACTGGCCGCGGTGCCCATGCTCTTGCGTCGCATGATCTGGTGGTGGAATCTGAATGTTGCGACGAGATCGCGTGCGAAACGTCTGGGGACTTTCTTCCTTTCGACATTGGCCGGTCGTGGAGCCGAGATTCAGTTGCCGCCTTCGATTCACACGGGCTGCCTGACCTACGGCCCATTGGACGACACCGGTACCTCGCGTGTTACGCTGGCCTACGATCATCGCGTCATGGACGGGGCGTTGGTGGCGGATATTCTGCAGCGACTGGAAACGACTCTCAATGGAGTGCTGAAAGAAGAGTTAATATCTGCCCCAACGGCGAAACGTTCTGAAGCTGCGTAGGATTTGAGATGAAGAAATCTTCACAGGAGGGCGCAGAGGCAGCAGACGAGTCACAAATTAGCACTGCGATTCTCTGCTCCCTCTGCGACCTCCTGTTCAATCCTGCGATTCGCGTTTCCGTCGCTCGTTTGGCGCGAGTGATATTGTTGCCGTACCATTCGCCATCTTCGATGGTTTCAAAATCTCATTGATTGAATGGGTGTCGCATTTATGTCGGTTCGCAAGCGTATACTTTTCCTCTGCACGGGCAATTCGTGTCGCAGTCAAATGGCAGAGGGATTTCTGCGGGATCTTTACGGCGATCGATTTGAGTCGCTGTCCGCAGGCGCGAAGCCAGCGGGATATGTACATCCTCGCGCGGTGACGGTGATGGCAGAGTGCGGAATCGATATTTCGCATCAGGTCAGCAAATCCATTCACGACTTTTTGCCGTCCAAGGGAACGCCGCCGGATGTTGTGATCGGAGTCTGTTCAACGGCGGATGAAAACTGTCCGATCTTTCCGGCAAATGTCGCACGCTGGCAGTGGCCATTTGATGATCCGTTTCATGCGGCGGGTTCCGATGAAGAACAGATGTCCGAATTTCGCCGTGTGCGTGACGAGATCAAAACTCGCATCGAGAGCCATTTCGCCCTTTAGTTTTAGAATTGACAAAGTAGACGTCACTCTCCGAGTGACGAAGGCCGCTAAACGCGGCCCGTGGCATTCATCACTCGGAGAGTGATGGCTACTACAATCGTAAATCGAGTGCCATCGGGCTCCAGCCTCCCGGTTCATTTGTGGAGGCTGGAGCCTCCGGGCAGTGCGTTCCAGGGCTGGAGCCCCGGAACGCGATGGCTACATAACATGATTGGTTGTATTTTCAATGACACTTTCACGACTACCGCTCAGCTATTGCACCAATGTTCATCCGGGCCGTACGGTTGTAGAAGTTATCGACGGGATTACGACCTATTCAGCTCATGTGCAACGCCAACTGGATTTCCCAATGGCGGCTGGCTTATGGCTGTCGGCCAGTGTGGTGCGTGAACTGACGGAGAGTCCCGAACAGTTGGAGCAACTGGCGCAGACTTTGTGGCAACATGACCTGTGCTGTTACACGCTGAATACATTTCCGTTCGGAGATTTTCACAGCGATCGCGTCAAGGAACAAGTCTATCTTCCCGATTGGGCTTCGTCAGCTCGCATTAATTACACCGAACAATGTGCCGCGATTCTGGCTCAACTATTGCCGGAGGGTGCTGAAGGAAGCTTGTCGACTGTACCACTGGGCGGTCGCATGAATCCACATGGCGCAGACTTTCACGCGGTCTGTTTCAGCCACTTGATTCGCCTTGCAAAGTATTTGCATCAGCTTTATGAAACCACTGGTCGCCGAATTCGGCTTGGCCTTGAACCAGAACCTATGTGCGAGATGTCCGGCACAGTGGAATGGACGTTGCCTGCTTTCGAGCGGTTGTATGCTCAAGCAGAGGCGTTGGGCTGCGAACCTCTGGTGCGAGAATACATCGGTGCTTGCTTCGATGTCTGTCACCAGGCGGTTGAGTTTGAAGATGTGACGAAGTCCATCGATCAGTTCGTGCAGCACGGAATTCGCATCAATAAAGTTCACATCACGAACGCTGTCGAACTGCTGAACCCGTCTGAAAATACTGAAGGCAGGCAGGCTCTGCGTCAGTTTGTTGAGCCCCGTTATCTGCATCAAACGTACGCGAGATTCGCTGATGGGCGAATTGGAACCCGTCTTGATCTGACACTCCAAGATATTGAACGTCAACCTGCCGATGAGTTCATGACAGCGGATGCTTGGCGTGTGCATTTTCACGTGCCGATTTTCGCGGAAACGCTGGGTTCACTGAAGACGACTCGACAGGATCTTGCTGCGGCTTTACGGAAAGTCGCTGCCATGGATTACGCGCCGCATCTTGAGGTTGAAACCTATACCTGGCCGGTGATGCCTGGAGATTCGGCTGTCGATTCCACGTCACTTGCGGACCGAATCGCCGAGGAATTGAAGTCGGCGGCTGGCTTGTTGCGCGACGCTGCGGAGTTTGACGGGCGTTGAGGTTGTGACGGGGGTGCTCGGGGCTGGACGAAGCGCAGCGAAAAAAGCCCCGGTGAGTTCGGTGTGCCACATTGGAGATCACCGGGGTTTCGCTGCGCTGCAACACCGGCCACCCTGTTGGCGAGCGGCAGGACGCAAGTCCTCCGATTTCGTCTGAAGACTCAATCGTGTGGCATTTTTTCAACATGTTGTCTTTTTGCAACATTGCATGTTTGCGGAACACAACACGTCGTTGCGATCGCTTCGCCACATGATGGGCAGCAGAAAACTGTATTCCGTGATGGGCAACTTTGGTAAATGCTGGCCTGGAGTTAAGTGGCAGGCGTGGCAATCTGGCTGTTTTGCCTGAAGAGTAAAGATCTGGTACGAGTACGAACTGCGATGCAAGCTTCACGAAAACAGATTATTGCAACATCCCAGCGGTCTTCCCGTTCGGCTGTTGTGACTGTCGAATTTGCAATTGTTCTGCCAGTGCTGATTGCGCTGGTTGTAGGAATTGTGGAGAGTTGCAATCTTATCTTCGTCAAGCAGTCACTTACCGTTTCTGCTTACGAAGGCGCTCGCGCCGCAATTGTAAATGGCATGTCGCAGACGGACATTGAGGCTCGAACCAACCAAGTCGTGGCAGATCGAAAAATCAAGAACACGACAATTCTGATCTCGCCGAATCCACCGTCTGCAGCCGGCTATGGCACATACATCACGGTTCGTGTGCAGGCGACTTACGGGACGAATGCGATCATTCCAGGCTGGTTTTTCGGCGGCGTGACGCTTCAGAGTTCTGTCAAGATGATGAAAGAATATTGAGTCAAATAAACTTGTCATGTTGCTTGATTGGATGGCCTTAATTCACCTGACGGTGACCGTCTTTGAGTGCGAAAATGTTTAGGACTTAAGATCGTATGAAGAATCATCAACGAGTTTTGAATTCCTCCGCGGGCGACCGCCGCGGAGCCATACTGCCAATGTTCGCCGTCTTCATTCCGCTGATCCTGGCGATTGGGGCATTTGCGATTAACGTGGCATGGATGAGCCTTGTTGATTCTGAAATGCAGATAGCAAGCGATACCGCCGCCCGTGCTGCCGGTACAGAATTTACGCGTACGCAGAGTTTGCTGAGTACGCAGAACCGAGCGAAGCAGGCGATTCAGCAAAACAAAG